>Ga0194060_10002917_pt1 | contig 12173 bp, 7 predicted proteins | sample SepL225m_MetaG_FD_163427 | JGI IMG/M metagenome (GOLD analysis project Ga0194060, IMG submission 163427) | Anoxic zone freshwater microbial communities from boreal shield lake in IISD Experimental Lakes Area, Ontario, Canada - Sep2016-L222-5m | ecosystem: Environmental > Aquatic > Freshwater >... | reverse complement strand
GGGGAGTAGATCGTATTCTGGTGCGGAATACTCCCCCTCTCCCCCTGGGAGAGGGGGCTGGGGGGTGAGGGCTAACCGGCGACAAACTGTAAAGTACCTGCGAACCTTGTCTAGTGCAAAAAAACAATCAGGCTCCGCCGCGCAGCCAGCGCACAGCGTCCTTCGCCCAGTAGGTAATAATCATATCGGCCCCGGCGCGGCGGATGCTCATCAGCGTTTCCAGAGCGACCCGGCGCTCATCGATCCAGCCCTTCTCGGCGGCAGCCTTGACCATGCTGTACTCGCCGCTGACCTGATAGGCGGCCAGGGGCAGGTTATGGCGATCCTTCACCTGACGGATGATGTCAAGGTAGGCCAGAGCAGGCTTGACCATCAGCATATCGGCACCCTCGGCCACATCCAGATCAACCTCGCGCAGCGCCTCACGGCTATTGGCGGGATCCATCTGGTACTGGCTACGGTCGCCAAAGCTGGGCGGGCTCTCGGCCGCATCGCGGAACGGCCCGTAGAAGGCCGACGAGTACTTGGCGGCGTAGCTCATGATCGCCGTATTCTGCAACCCCGCACCGTCAAGGGCGGTGCGGATGGTTCCGATCATCCCATCAATCATGCCCGAGGGCGCGATAATATCGGCACCAGCCTGGGCGTGAACCACCGACGCCTTGGCAAGAATGCTCAAGGTTGGGTCGTTCAGCAGATAATTCTCCGCGATCCGCTCACTGTAGCCCTCAACGCCGGGGACGTTCAACACCCCGCAGTGACCGTGGTCGGTGTACTCACAGCAACACATATCCGAGATCACCAGCAGCTCAGGCACCGCTTTTTTGATCGCATACGCGGCCTGCGGAACAATCCCCTCGGGGTCAAAATTCTCACTACCCACGGCATCCTTATGGTCAGGAATACCAAAGAGCAGCACAGCGGGGATACCCAACTCAGCCAGAATCTCAGCTTCGCGCACGGCGGTATCCACCGAAAACTGGGAGTGGCCGGGCATCGAGCCGATTGGCTTATTCACACCCTTGCCGTGGCGCACAAACATCGGGGCAATCAAGCTATCGACGCTCAGGGATGTTTCGCGCACCATCCGGCGCATGTTCTCGTTAAGGCGCAGGCGGCGCGGGCGGTTAGCAGGGAATGCGGTCATCAGCGCACCTCCATGTGGGTGATCAGGGCCGCTACCAGCCCCTCTTCGGTGGACACCTCGGCCACGACGTGTGGCACAAGGCCAATAGCCCGGCAGGCGGCGGCGGTAGACGGGCCAATACACGCGATCACCGCACGCTGGGAGAGCGCAAGCGCATCCGGGCCAACCTTCTGCACAAAGGCGCGGGCGGTCGAGCCGCTGGTGAAGGTAATCGCGCCAATCGCGTCGGCGGCCAGCAGAGCAGCCAGATCAACACCACTATCCGGCGCGGGCACCGTGCGATAGGCCACCACCCGATCAACCAAAGCCCCAGAGGCGCGCAGGCGCTCCTCCAGGGTTGGCCGGGCGATGTCAGCGTTGGGAAGGAAGACCCGCTTTCCGGTCAGATCGCCCAAGGCAGCAGCCAGTTCCTCAGCAACGAACTGCTCAGGCACGGTGGCCGGACTCACACCAAGCAGCTTGACACAGGATGTCGCAGTCGCCGGACCGACCGCTGCCAATTGCAGAGTGCGGAGTGCGGAGTGCAGATTGAGATCAGGCGAATTACGCTCGATCACGGCCCGCACAGCCTGGGCGCTGGTAAGGATCAACCAGTCATACTCCCCGGCCGACAGGCGGGCGAGGGCCGCATCCAGAGGTGCCGTATCCTCAGGCGGGGCATAGGCAATCGTCGGATAGATGATCGGCTCTGCCCCAAGCTCACGCAGGCGCTGGGCCATCCCATCAGCCTTACCCGCCGAGCGGGTGATCACAATGCGAAGCCCGGAGAGCGACGACCGACCACCAACCATTGACAGCGGTAGGGTCGTGCTAGGTACCTCGGTAAGCGTGGTCAGTGGTCGCTCGTCGGTGGTCATTTTCCCGCCTGCACCGCAATCTCAGCCAGGATCTCAGCGGCACCACGGGCCAGCAGATCCTCCGCCAGGGCCGTCCCGATAGCGGCAGGGTCAGCCAGATCGCCGGTGAGTGTACCGGAGATCAGCATTGAGCCATCGAGCGAACCAACCAGACCGCGCAGGTGCAGGGTATCGCCATCAAGACTAGCGATAGCAGCGATGGGTACCTGACAACCGCCCTCAAGGCGACCGAGGAACGCCCGCTCCGCCAGCGCGGCGGCACGCGAGGGCGCGTGATCGAGCGTCGCCAGCAAGCCGAGGGTCACGGCATCGTCGGCGCGACACTCGATGGCCAGGATGCCCTGGGCCACAGAGGGAAGCATCTGGTCGGGGGGGATGGGCAGCGACACAAAGCGGGCGTCCACCGCCTCGAAGGGACGTGGCCCATCGATGGAGGAGTCCGTAAAGCTGAGGCGATCCAGCCCGGCGGAGGCCAGCACCAGGGCGTCGTACTGCCCCTCGGCCAGCTTGCGCAGGCGCGTATCCACATTCCCGCGTACATCGTGCAGCACAAGATCAGAGCGCACCGCACGGATCTGGCTGGCGCGACGAAGCGAGCTAGTGCCGACAACCGTACCCGCTGGCAGCGTCAGAATCGACAGTTGGGCGGTAGCGCCTGCTGCCATCTCCGCCTTCACCACCAGCGTATCGCGTGAGTCGGCGCGCTGGGGGAAAGCGGCCAGAGTCAGGCCATCAGGCACCCCAGAGGGCAGATCCTTACAGCTATGGACACAGAAATCAACCTCACGGTCGAGGAGCGCCTGCTCCAACTCTTTCACAAAAAGACCCTTATCGCCAACGGCGGAAAGGGCCACGTCCAGGATGCGGTCGCCCTTGGTCGAGATGATCTGCAACTCGACCGTGAGGCCGGGGTGAGCGGCGCGCAGGGCGGCAGCCATCATCTCAGACTGAGTAAGAGCCAACTTCGAACCTCGGGTGCCAAGAATGAGACGGGTCATCGCTATACCTTACGTTATGTCGTCGGTTATCGGTCGCCAGTTATCGGTCTTCGGCTACCGCATACGCCTGTTCAATCTCAAGGTTAAACAGATCGGTCAGCATTGCGGCGTAGCGACGGCCATCGCCTTGAGCGGCGGCGTCACGCAGGCGGCGGGTGGGCGAGTGGAGCAGCTTATTCACAATACTGCGGCTGAGCGCCTCCACCACCGAGCGCTGCTCAGGGGAGAGACTCGTCAACCGACGCAGCGCCCGGTCAAGCTCGCTCGACCGCAGGCTCTCGGCGTAATCGCGCAGGCTCGTCAGAGTAGGCACCGCTTCCTGGCTACGCAACCAGCCAAGAAAAGCTTCGACCTCGCTTTGCGCAATCGACTCGGCCACCTTAGACAGACCAGCCCGCTGATCGAGCGTGTTGCGCACCACCTCGTGCAGATCGTCCACCGTGCAGACGTGGACGCCGTGAATCTGAGAAACCTCATTGGCAATGTCACGAGGGACAGCCAAGTCGATCAGCAGCATCGAGGGCGGCGGACCATCGCCATTACGAGCGATAGCCTTCGCGTGCATTGCGTCGTCTACGTGCTGGCGATAAATGATCGGCACCGGGGCAGAGGTGGAGCTAATCACAATATCGGCGCGGGCCAGGGCGTGGGGCAGATCCTCAAAGGTCATCGCCTCCGCGCCGTAGCGCTCGGCCAGTTCGCGCCCACGGGAGAGGGTACGGTTGACAATCGTCAGCCGGTCTGCGCCGTTTGCCAGCAGGTTCTGAGCAGCCAGTTCACTGACCTCCCCGCCACCGACCAGCAGCACCGAGCGACCATTCAGATGACCGAGGCGCTGGCGAGCCAGTTCGACGCCCGCCTGCGAGACACTGGCCGCCCCCTGGCCCAAGGCCGTCTCGTGACGCACGCGCTTGCCTGCGGTAAGTGCGTGTTGGAAAAGCCGGTGCAGCACCGGGCCAACGCTTCCGGCCTGCTGAGCAATCTCGAAGGCAGTGCGTACCTGGCCCTGGATCTGGGCTTCGCCCAGCACCAGGGAGCGCAGCCCCGACGAGGTAGCGCAGAGGTGGCCCGCCACCTCTGGGCCATTGAAGAAGAACAGCGTGTGTACAAAGTGTTTCTCATCGAGCCCGTGGAACTCGGCAAGAAAACTCGCCAGACTGTGAGCGGTACCCGTGTCCGAAGCCACGCCGTAAAGCTCTACGCGGTTGCACGTGGAGAGGATCACCGCCTCGCTAAACAACGGCGGGCGAGGCCCGCGAGGCATCGTGAGCTGCATGAGCGCCGCCGGAATATCGGTGGCGTTAAAAGCCAAGCGCTCGCGAATCTCCACCGGCGCGGTTGTATGATCGAGGCCAGCAAGCAAGAGGTTCATCGCGCGACCCTTTGGAAATACCTGCAATTCGTCCTCATTTCGGACAAATCTCAGCGATAGCGAACGGTATCACAAGTGCCGAAGACCGTCAACACCATGCATGGCCCACCACAGCAACCAGATGAATCAGCGAAGGCCACTGGCTGCGGAAGGTCGATACAGCGATCCACCGAATCGCGGGGTTTCCCCGGTTCCGTTTTCTCATCCATCAACGGTAATCCCCTCAAGGCGATCTTCCAGATCGGCATAGATCTCACGCAGCCGATCCAGCGTCTCGGGATCGGCATCCCAAAAGCCACGCCCGCTCGACTCGAGCAGGCGGCGCACCACCCCAACGGCTGCCGTCGGGTTCAGGGCCGCCAGGCGCTCGCGCATCGTATCGTCGAGAACAAAGGTCTCGGCGACACTCTGGTAGACCCAGCCGTCCACCGACTTGGTGGTCGCGCTCCAGCCGTAGGTATTGTTCACACGGGCCTCGATCTCGCGGGCACCCTCGTAGCCGTGGCTCAACATCGCCTCGTACCACTTCGGGTTGAGCAGCTTGGCCCGCGTCTCCATCCGCACCGCCTGATCCAGCGAACTGACCCGATTCGTCGTGCCGAGGGAGTCCGCCACCATCGTCTTCGGGCGGCTCCCGCGCAGCAGCTCGACGCTCTTGGTGATCCCACCCAGATTATCGTAGTAGTTGTCGATGTCCGAGAGGCCCACCTCAAAACTGTCGATGTTCTGGAAGCTCGCGTCTACCGTACTCAGCGCCTTCTCCAGCACCGCCCGCGACTCGCGCCACTGGCCGTTCGGCCCCAGGCTGAAGCTCTTGCGGCTCAGGAACGCCTCACCAAGCTGACTGTCGTCATCCCAGGTTCCGCTATCCACCAGATTATTCACGTTGGCCCCGTAGCTGCCAGGGGCATTCGAGAAGACGCGGGCGGAAGCATCCTCGATACTGATGTTCAGTTCGGCAGATTGCGCCAGGGCGTGAGCGCGCACGAAGTTCTGCTCGACCGGCTCATCAGCCGTGGCAGCCAAGCGGGCGGCCCGGTCGATCAACTGCATCTGGTTGCCCAGCAGGTCGCGGAAGATTCCGCTCACCGTGGTTACCACATCCACCCGTGGTCGGCCCAACTCTTCCAGGGGAACAAGCGCCACATCGCTGACGCTGCCCAGTTCGTCCATCACCGGGATGGCCCCAAACAGCGCGAGTACCTGGGCCACACCCTCGCACTCAGACTTGAGATTGTCGCTGCCCCAGAGTACCACCGCCACCGTCTGCGGCAGTGCGCCCTGCTCGACCACCAAGCGGGCCAGCAGTTCGTCCACCAGGCGTCCGCCGCGCTCCATCGCCGCCTGCGAAGGCACCCGATACGGGTCAAGGCTGTAGACATTACGCCCGGTGGGCAGAACACCGGGGTCGCGCACGACATCGTTACTCGGCGACGGCTGAATGAAGCCACCGCGCAAGCCGTGGAGCAGCCCGGCAACCTCTTGGGGGGCCAGCAGTTTCGCCAGCAGATCGCCGAGGAAGGCCCACAGCTCCCCGAGCGACCCTGGCGCGAGTTTCGCTGCTTCGCGCAGATACACATCGGCGCTGTGCTGTCGATCTGCGGGGGTACCGGCCACAAAGCGCCGAATAGCCTCCTTACCAATCGTCTCGACCTGACGCCAGCGTTCCTGGGTCGTTGTATCGGTCGAGAGCCGATCACGCATAGAGGCGTAATCGTACCCAAGGCTGGCGGCGATAATCGCCGGGAAGGTTGCTGCGCTGCGGCGACCGGCGGGCCGGAAACTGGCCGTCAGGGCCAGGAAGTCCACCAGTTCCACAGGTGCCGGGCTCTTGCCGAGAATGTGCAGGCCAGACGGGATCATGCGCTCCTCGATCTGGAGCAACTCGTGGCCGAGAGTGGCGATGTAGCGCTCGGCGCGAACCGCGAGCTGAGACTCCGAGGTTGCGGCGAGCTGAGCCGCTTCCTCTAGCCCGAACTCTGCGTTCTCGATGCCCAACTTCTGGGCCTGGACAACAATATCCTCAAGCATCGAGGGGTCAGGTGTGGCGCGGTAGCGGTCGAGCGTATCCTTGAGGGCACGTAGACCCTTGTAAAGCCCGGCCTGCTGGAGCGGCGGCACCAGATAGCTCACCAGGGTAGCGGCGCTGCGGCGCTTGGCGATAGCAGCCTCGCTCGGGTTATTCACGCTGTAGTAGTAGAAGTTAGGCAGTTCGCCGATCAGCCGGGAGGGCCAGCAGTTCGCGCTCATGCCCACTTGCTTACCGGGCATAAACTCCAGCGCGCCGTGGGTGCCGAAGTGGACAACCGCATCGACCTTGTAGATATAGCGCAGCCAAGCGTAGAAGGCAGCGAAAGCGTGGTTCGGCGCAGCATCCTTCGCCATCAAGAGGCGCATCGGGTCGCGCTCGTAGCCAAACGAGGGCTGCACGCCGATAAACACATTGCCCAGATGCACGCCCATGATCAGGAAGTTCTTACCGTCGTTCAGCAACTCACCGGGGGCGCGGCCCCAGAACGGCTCGATCTCAGCCTCGGCAGGAAAAAGCCGACGGTAGTCGGTCACCGCCATGCGGGCGGCCACATTCGAACTGGCCCCGCTGGCCACCGCGTTGCCCTCCACCACCATTCGCCGCAGATCATCGGCGCTGGCGGGCAGATCCAGCGTGTAGCCATCGGTACGCAGCGCCTTCAGCAGTTCGTAGAGACTCTGAAAGACATCCAGGTAGGCGGCGGTACCCACATTGCCCAGGTTCGGCGGATAGTTGAAGATCACCAGGGCCAGCTTCTTCTCGGCGTTCGTCTTGTGGCGCAAAGCCACCCGCCGCACGGCCCGGTCGGCGATCTGGTTAATCTCAGGGATCAGGGGAGCCATGCCATCACCGGCATTGCTCGGCCCACAGAAGACCAGCGGCTCGGAAGCACCCTCAAGCTCGGGCACCGCCACACTGAGAGCCGCCTGGACAGGTGACAGGCCCGTGGGATCGTCCCGCCAGTTCTCAACGCGCTGGAAGGCCAGGGGCACCAGACCGAGGTAGCCCACATCAAGCGACCGGAGCGTCTCGCGGGCCTCAACCGGGCGGCTCTCGGCTGGCCCGCCCACCAGGGCGAAGCCCGAGGCATTGATCAGCAGATCCACACCGGGGGTCTTCTTATCACCAATAAAGAACTGCTCGACCGCCGGACGCTGATCGAGGCCAGAGGCATAGGCCATCCGCACCGTCAGGCCACGGGCCTCCATCGCCGCCGACAGCGCGTTCAGATGGGCCGTATTCCCGCTCAGTACCACGCCACGCAGGGCCAGCACACCCACCGTACCGAGTCCCTGCTTCTTGCCACCCGCCGACTTCCGCCCGCGCCGCCACTTCTCATAGTCAGCGAGGCGCTCAAAAGGCTCGGGGGCATCAGGGTGAAAAATCGCCTGCTCGGGGTAACTCAGGGGGTCGGCCTGGGGCAACTTGCCGTGCATACCAGGCACATAATAATCGGCCAGCAAGCAGATCATGCGGTAGAGATTCTCGGGCGAGGGGTTCAGCCAGTACTGATGGGCAGCGGCGAAGGCGTAGATGTCGCGGGCCTTGCCAGGGATAAGCTTGAGTACCTTGCTCAAGTTACGCAGCACCGCCAACTGACGCCGGGCCTCGCCCGCACCGCCCTGGGGACGGAGCTTCTTGATCCACTGCTGGATAATCCCCGGCTTCTCGCTCTCATCGCGGGTGTGCATGGTGAACTTGCCGATCCGCGTACAGCGGATAAGCGCCGGGTTCGAGGTAATCACCAGCACCGGACACGTGGCAGCAAGCAGCAGCCGCTCCAGCGGGCGCACATACTCCTCACCAAAGAGGCGAGCACCAAAAACGAACGCGGCCCCGGCAAGGTCTTTCTCCAGACGTTGCCAGCCCACCGCATCACGGAGCGACGTCGCATCGTGGAAGGCCACCGTAATGGCCACCCCATGGTCGCGACGCACCCGATCAGCGGCTAACCGCAGCGCGGCGGCGTGATTTCCATCGATTGTAAGAAAGACAAAGCGCATGGTATGTTAAGTGGTTGAAGTATGTTTGGCCGAGGCAGACATATATACCTTGGCCAGACTGCCTCGTTAATCGGCGGCGGCAACCCGTGGCGAGCGATCCGGACCTGGATAGTTCGGGAAGCCGTGGAGGCTCTTCCCCATATTCGCAGGCGCTGTGATCCGAGGTTTCATGCTCTCAGTCTCACGACTGGTGGCTGAGCCCAGTCAGCATGGGCCTGAACCGAAGTCCACGCCCACAAGCTTTAGCCGTGGGGTACTGACATCGCCTCCATTCCTCGTGATATGTAGTACAGATTACGAACTACACGAACGGGAAATAGTTAAAGCCCAACATTATTCAGCGCACGTACCATAGGAGCTTTAGAAGCGTACCGCCTCCACAAGCATCACGTGGTAAAAGCCTTTACCTACCCGCTCGGCACGCCGCAGCCGCATCCCAGAGGCTTCAAGAGCCTGGCGCACCTGCGCATCGCGGATCATCTTAATATCGGTACGACGCTGGCTGCGGGGGAAGAAAGCACCGACACGGTGCATAGCAGCGAGGAACGCGCTGTAGGGGGCATACGTGAAGATCAACGTACCTGTCGATAGGCTCGCCAGATGAGCAAGCATCCCGCTGAACGTTTCGGCGGGGTAATGGATCAAGACATCAAAGCAGCTTACGAGGTTGTAGCTACCGGTCACTTCCTCAAGGTCGGCAGCCCATGCGGACACCCGATCCGAAAGGCCAGCGGCGGCGGCGTTTGCGGCAGTGGCGGCGGCCATCTGAGGAGCGAGATCGGCAGCAGAAACCTGGAAGCCGCGCCGGGCCAGCGCCACACTAAACAACCCGGTACCACAGCCCGCATCAAGTGCGGTTGACCCCGTCGGCTGGGGAAACGACTCAGCGACCCACGCTTCAGCCGTACCGAGCATCACATTATGGCCAGCCCGAATTGTCTTCCTAACTGCCGAAAGCTCCGCGTCTCCATAGATCGCAGACCAACGAGCAAACCCGACTCCGTCGAAGTAGTGGCGGAGGCGCGCCTTGTGCTGTGTGGTGTCCAAACCTATCCCTTTGCTCATCCGTAGCCGTATCCATAGCACAGGCGCGCCCGATCAAACTACGCTGTAGATCGGGACGCGAGGGCGGTAGTACGGACTAGAAACTACGCTCGTGCAAGACGATTATAACATGATAGTCAATAGTCGTGAATAAATGCAAACATTGAACAAAAGTTGTGCAAGCATAGGAGATCTGCATCAGGAAGGCTTAAAACGACACAAACAGCCCGTTGTAGAATGGTATAAAATGGCTTGATATGTACAGGATGAGACAAAAGACGTTCATGCGCGGGGCGCACACCACCGCAGGCGGGAATCCCGCGCTACGAACTGTAAAGCTGAAACCTAGCACCTGAAACCTTGTCTTAGGCATGTTTCAAAATGGGCACATTCAGCTTTACAGTCTTGCGACGAGGCGATGAGGTGATGAGGCGATACGGAGCGCCTCACCGCGTCATCGTTTCGTCGCTGAATTGTCAATCTGGATTGAAACATGCCTTAGGAATCCTGCGCCTGAATCTCCCCGTGTTCATCCGGCAGCGCCACAATCGCCATCCCGAGGCCGGAGACACCCCAGAAGAGCGCGACCATATGGCTAAACTCGATGTTGAAAAAGTAGTGATCGGCGATCCCGACCACCAGTGCGGCCACCAGGCCCGCCTGAGCGCCGAGTAGCCATCCCGCCCGCTCGTCATCCATCTGGCGGAGTGCGCGCAGGGTGATGAAGAACCAGGCCACCGCAAGGCCAACGAAGGCCGCAAGGCCAACCAGGCCCATCCGCTGGGCAATCGCGAGGTAGATGCTGCTCACCCCGGCGGTCAGGTCGATATCGGGGGCCAGGCCGAATCCGATCCCGAACACCGGGTAGCGCGTGATAATCGCCATTGCGTTCTGGTACTCGGCCAGACGCATCTGCTGGGCTTGATCTTGGAGCTGCACACCAGCGAACAGGCGTTGGACAATATCGTTGGCGAGGCCCAGGGCCACCAGCAGCCCGCCACCAAGCACACCAGCAGCGATCATCGCCCACCAGAGCCGCCGGTAGCGCAGGGCTGCGAGGTAGATAGCGGCGGCGACCAATCCGAGCAATGCCCCACGTGAAAACGTAAGCAGCAAGGCCAGCGTAAGCACTGTAACCGCACCGATCAGTATGCTGCGTGGAAGCACCGGACGGCGGGCAAAGAGCAAGGCAAGGGCGAGTGCCGTCACGAGCGCGAGCATACCGGCGAAGCTGTTTGGATCAACCGAAAGTCCAATTGCGCGTTCGAGGCCGGTACCTGGGCCGTCCTCGATATAGCGCAGCACCCGGCCCTGGGTGGGGTAGCCAACTCGACCGAGCATTACCAGCATGCTGAGGGCGAGGTTGTCGGGGAGGGCCAGCAGGATCATCGCCATCAACGCGGCCAGGGTGCCGCTCAGGACGATGGCGCGGATGATCAGGCGGGCTTGGGCGCGGGTGAGGACGCAATTCGCCATGCTGAAATAGAGCAGTACGCCGAGGACAAACTTTGTATAATTATGTAAAGTTAATGAGTCTGGCAGACCACGAGCGCCGAGAACAAGCGAAAAAAGAGTCAGGCCGATAAAGCCAAGGATCGGCAGGCCAAGGGGCGTCACCCGCAGATCGTAGGCATCAGAGCGGGCCAAGAGCCGTAGCACCCACACAACACTGAGTCCAGCGAGGGCCAGTTCCAGGAAATTCGGGGTGATGATCGCCTTAAATGGCAACGTGCCAAAGGGTAGCAGCGTGATCATCGCAAAGACAGCGATGATCCCCGCCTCGGTGCTGACAAGGAAGGCAAGCCCGGCTAGGAGCGTCAGCAGGCCGCCGAAAGCGTAGATCGGGCCACAGGCAGTGGCGGAGCCCACCAGTCCGCCGAGAGCGAGGGCAAGGGCGGCAATCAGTGCGGGGGATCGCGCCACCACATCGCGGATGCGGGGGGATGGGGGGGCGAAAGACTGCGTAGTCAAGGTTCAGATCAGCTTTACTGTTTGGCGGTGACACGATGACACGATGACACGATGACACGATGACATGGTGACACGATGACACGATGACACGATGACACGATGACTCGGTGACACGATGACACGATGACTCGGTGACTCGGTGACTCGGTGACTCGGTGACACGATGACACGGTGACTCGGTGACTCGGTGACACGATGACACGATGACTCGGTGACACGATGACACGATGACTCGGTGACACGATGACACGATGACTCGGTGACACGATGACTCGGTGACACGATGACACGATGACACGGTGACTCGATGACTCGATGACACGATGACACGGTGACACGATGACACGATGACTCGATGACTCGGTGACATGGTGACATGGTGACACGATGACACGATGACACGATGACACGATGACACGATGACACGATGACACGATGACACGATGACACGATGACTCGATGACTCGATGACACGATGACTCGATGACACGATGACACGATGACTCGATGACTCGATGACACGATGACTCGATGACACGATGACTCGATGACACGATGACACGATGACATGGTGACATGGTGACATGGTGACATGGTGACATGGTGACTCGATGACTCGATGACTCGATGACACGATGACACGATGACACGATGACACGATGACACGATGACTCGATGACTCGATGACACGATGACTCGATGACTCGATGACTCGATAGTGTCCCCGCGTCGCCGCGTCCCCGCGTCAC
>Ga0194060_10002916_pt1 | contig 12174 bp, 4 predicted proteins | sample SepL225m_MetaG_FD_163427 | JGI IMG/M metagenome (GOLD analysis project Ga0194060, IMG submission 163427) | Anoxic zone freshwater microbial communities from boreal shield lake in IISD Experimental Lakes Area, Ontario, Canada - Sep2016-L222-5m | ecosystem: Environmental > Aquatic > Freshwater >... | reverse complement strand
GACGGCCGCAAGCCCCTCGGCCTGCTTGCGCGTCTTGCCCCCGCCGACGAAGGCAACTGCGTATTGGCTGCGGCGGACACCCTCGCGTTGGCCCCCCTGGACACCGGCCGGCCCTGCGTCCTGTGTACGCAGGAAGGCGGCGACCTGCGCTGGAGCGGCTGGGCGGTGCTGCCCGGCAATGCAATCCGCTGGCTCGCCGATACCGCACAGGATCGCGCCGACCTCGGCCACCGTGCCCTGACCGGGCTGGACTCGGCAAGGTGTCCGCTCATGATGACGGACACCATCGCCACCGACACCGTCGCCTCGGCGCTGGCGGCGCTGCCGCGCCTGTTCGCGGGTTCCTCCGGCGCGCAGGGCATCGTCCTCCGTCCGCGCTCCGCCGGGATCTGGATCGGCAACGGCAGCCGCGTCCATCCATCGGTCCGCTTGCTTCCCCCCGTATTCATCGGGCGGAGCGTGCTGGTGGGCGAGAACGCCAGCATCGGCCCCAATGTGGCGATCGGCGACGGCTGCATCATCGACAGCGGCAGCCGGATCGAAGACAGCATCCTGCTGCCGAGCACTTACGTCGGCCGCAAGCTGGAGGTGGCGCAGGCCATGCTTTCCGGAAATCACCTGCTCAACGCGCGGCTGGGCGTGGCGATGCGCATCCCGGACCCGGAACTGCTGCGCGATGTCGACGTCGACGGCGATGCAGGCCGCAGGGCGGGCCTGGCGCAGCGCGCGCTCGCTGCACTGCTGTGGCTCGCGCTGGCGCCGCTGCGTGCAGTCTTGCTGCTGCGCTCGCGCGGCGGCGCCGCGAGGGACGGGGCCAGCATAGGCGTTCCCGGCGCGCTGGCCGACAGCTATCGACCATTGAAGGTTCGCTTTATCATGACCCACGAGGCGGTTCATGCGGCACGCGAGGGCGCGTGGACCTGGCATTTTTTCGCTACGTTTCTGCCCGGGCTCGCGGACGCGGTCGCCGGCAGGGTATCGCTGGTGGGTCTGCGGCCGCGCACGGTACAGCAAATCGTTTCCCTGCCCCACTATTGGCAGCGGCTGTATCGCAGCGCCCCCATCGGCCTTGTCAACGAATCGCTGCTGCACGGCGCCGAGGGCGCATCGGTCGAAATGAGCTATGCCGGAGACGCGCTTTGCACCGGGGCGATGCCGCTGTCGCAGGTCCTCGGTATACTCCGCCGTTACGCCACGCGGGTGATGGCCGAAGCGCTCGCCTCCAGACAAACCGGGTCCGGGACGTCGCGCAAGGCGGCATCCGGGCCGGTCCCATGATTTTTTCCACCAACCCAACCCTTAAGAAGGACATCATGAAACTCATCATTACCGAAGCATCCGACAGAACCGCCATCGTATCGTTTCCGATGGATAATCTCGATGCGAGCAACGTCAAGGCATTTCGCGAAGCGATCAACGAGGTCACCGGAACGCGCGAGATCGTCGTGTTCGACATGAGCACGCTCAGTTTCGTCGACAGCTCGGGCCTGGGGGCGCTGCTCTCCTGCCTGCGCGCGATGAACGGCAAAAACGGGCAGTTGCGCCTGTTTGGCATGACCAAGCCGGTCAAGGCGCTGTTCGAACTGGTGCGCATGCATCGCATATTCACGATTTACAATACCCGCGAGGAGGCACTCGAGGAAATTGTCACGGCATGATCAGGTCGCACCAGACACAGGTCCGGTGCCGGAGAACGAAATGACGACGTCGATGGCCGCCGCTCTGGAGCGCGCGCTGACGCTCGGCCGGAGGCTCGCCCTTGCGCTCGCCGTGGCGCTCGCCGCGATCGTCTCACCGGCGCGCGCTGAACCGGTGTATCGCTTTTCTCCGGTCAACCAGTTCGGGATTGCGCTGACTGCGGCCTACTGGAATCCGATCATCGCCTACGTTTCCGAAAAAAGCGGAATCAAGCTGGTGCTCAGGATAGGCAGAACGTCGGCGGAAACGACTTCCTATGTCCTCGCGAGCGAGGTCGAATTCTGCTTCACCAACCATCTGTTCAGCCCGGAGCGGGAGAAACTGGGATGGAAGGTGTTCGCCAGCCGCAACGTTGCGCCGATAAGCGGACAGATCGTCGTGCCGGCGGAATCGCCGATCAGCGAACTGGCGCAACTCGCTGGCGGAACGGTCGCGTTCGCCGGTCCGGAGGCGGTGGTGGGCTACAAATTTCCCTACGCCCAGCTGCTGTCGAAAAACATCGACGTCGCCGTCGTCTTCGGCGGCAACCACGACGGCGCATTTACGCAGCTCTTCAGCGGCAAGGTCAGGGCCGTGGGAACGGTCTCGGCTCTGGCCGAAGCTTATGCGCTCCGCGCAGGCAGGAAGTTTCGCGTGCTCTGGACATCCGAGCCCGTGCCGGAACTCGCTTTCATGGTTGCGCCGCAGGTCCCGGAAAAGGTTGTGACGGCGGTGGCCGAGGCGCTGATCGGCATGTCCTCCGATCCCCGGGGCAGGGAAGTGGTACGCAAGGCATCGGCGCTGGTCGGACTGCCGGACGATGCGTTTTTCATTGCCGCGAACCGGGGCGAGTATGAGGCCTACCGGCGCTTTTACCTCACGGCGCCGGCGAGCCTGCGCTAGCGCGCCGCAATGAAAACCCTGCTGCGTCTGCTGCCCCAATCCCTGCTGGAGCGGGTATTCGCGATCTATGGCATCGTGCTGTTCGTCTGCATCCTGGCCGGGCTGGGGGCGTACTACCATCACGAATTTAACCAGGCGGTGGACGACGCGATCGGGTCGGCCACGCTGACGGTCGAGGTGATCGAGCCGGGGATCGCCGACAGCGTGATCACCGGCGACTACGATGCAGTGCAACGCACGCTGGACCGGGTGCTGATTCGCCCCGAGGTGGCTTCGATCGTGTTTATCGACTCAAACGGCGGCGTACTTCGCGCAAAGAGCACTCGGGCGCCCAGGGCCCAGGCGCCGGACTGGCTGCAGTTTCTGGCGAAGCGCAGCCTGACCGATATCGAGCGGGCCATCGTCGCCGGCGGGAACGACTATGGCGTGCTGCGGCTGCAATTGTCGCCTGAGCATATCGCCGGAGAAATCTGGATGGTAACCCGGACGGCCCTGCTCATGGCTCTTGCCTGCTTCATTCTTGGCACCGTCTTGATGCGCATTCCGTTGCGGCGCTGGATGGGTAATCTCGATTTGATCCGGTCCTTCGAGTGGGAGTCGGATGCCGGCACTGTCGGCCCCAAGGAACTGCTGCGCGGGGGTATCCCGCTTGAAATACGCCGGACGCTGGACGCATTCCAGCGCACTGCGGCCAGCCTGCAGATCCAGCGCGCCAGGGCGGACGTTACCCTGGGCGCGATCGCGGAGGGCGTGGTCACGGTGAATGCGGAAGGCAACATCGCTTATGTCAACCCGCTGGCCTCGCGCCTGTTTCAGCCGGGGCCGGAGCCGCTGCTGGGGCGCGATCTGAGGACGGCGCTGCCGCAGGAGATCGTCGCCCTGTTCGATCAGGGGACCGCGGAGGGCGCGCGCAACGGGCGGATCAAATTCGACCCCGTGGCTGGCGGATCGCTCATTCTCGAATGCAGTTGGGTGCCGATCACCGAAGTCTCGGGCACGGCGGCCGGTAGCGTGCTGACCTGCCGCGACGTGACCGAAGCGCATGAACTGGATTTCAAGCTGCGTGCCGAACTCCAAACCCGGGGCGCAGCGCTCGATTCGCTGCGCAACGCAGTCAGGGAAATGGGGGCAGGCGCCTATGTCAGGCTGAGCAACGACGAGGATATTCCGGCAGTGGCGGAGTTTCTCGGTTACTTGGCGGGGGAGCGGGCGCGCGTGACCGCTTTGCTGGAGGATTCAGTCAGGGAACTCGATTTCCAGAAACGCGCGCTCGACGCGCACTCCATCGTCAGTATCACCGACGCGAGCGGAGTCATCACCTACGTCAATGACAAATTCGTTGAAATATCAGGCTATGGCGCGCAGGAGCTGATCGGGCAGAATCACCGCATCATCCGCTCCGGACTGCATACTCCCGAGTTCTACCGCACGCTCTGGAGCACGATCTGCGCCGGACAGGTCTGGCACGGGCAAATCGCCAACCGGAAAAAATCCGGGGACATCTACTGGGTCGAGTGCACCATCGTGCCCCGCATGGGGGCGGACGGACGCCCCGACGGATATATCGCCATACGCACCGATATCACCCGCACGAAAGAGATCGAGCTTGCGTTGCAGGATGCGAGAGAACGCGAGCTTGCAATCGGCGCCAGCATCCAGCAGTCGCTGCTGAAGGACGCGGTTCCCGATTCCATCGAAGGCGCTTGGCTGGCGAGTTTTGCCGAGGCGTCCAACGGCATAGACGGCGACTTCCTCGCCCTGCACAGCTACCGTCCGGGCTGTTTCGAATTCCTGGTCGGCGACGTCATGGGCAAGGGCGTGCCGGCGGCGCTGATCGGCGCCGGAATCAAGGCCGCCTACAATCAGGCGCTGGTCGATCTGCTGATCGAGCACGCGCACGGCGGCGCGCTGCCGGCGCCGGCCGAGATCGTGAACCGGCTGCACCAGGTGGTGACGCCGCGGCTGATCGAGCTTGCTTCGTTCGCCACGCTGGCACTGTATCGCTTCGACCTGGAGGCGGGCACGCTGACCTACGTTTGCGCCGGACACACGCCCGGCCTGCTAATGCGCGCCCTCGAAGCGCAGTCCAGCGCTATCATGGGGGACAATCTGCCGATCGGCGTCATGCTGGAGGAGCAATACGTGCAGTCGAGCGTCAGAGTCGGGCCGGGGGACTGCCTGATGGTGTATTCGGACGGCATCACCGAGGCGCGCGCTGCGGCCGGGGAGGAGTTCGGCCTCGAACGGCTGCGCGCTGTTCTTCGCGCCTGCCGCGAGGCGGGGCTTCCGCCCGCCGCCGTGCTGCATCACCTGCGGCAGGAGTTGCACTGGTTTGCCAGCCCCGATGAGACGAAGGACGACAGGACCGCGCTGATGGTCGAACTGCGTCCGCGTCGGCGGGCGCCGCGCGGGCGCGTCGAGCAGCGCATGAGCCCGGTCACAATAAGTCTGCCCTGGAATTTCGAAGCGCTGGCCGCGCTGCGCCTGCGCCTGGCGGAATCTGCCTGCGGTCTGGCGCCCGAAGCGGTCCACGCTCTGACGCTCGCGGCCCAGGAAGCGGCGACCAACATCATCCGTCATGCGCCGCCGCTGGTAGAGAGGCCGACGCTCGTCTGCCGCATCACGCGCACGGAGCAGGGCATAGAGGTCGAACTGATCTATCCGAGCACCGCCTTCGTCCCGCCGGCGCAGGTGCAGGCCGATCTCAGCGGCGGGAGCGAGGGCGGGTTCGGCCTCTACATCATCGCGCAGTCGGTCGACTCGGTCGAGTACAGCGAGCCCGTGCCGGGCATCGCCAGCATCCGCCTGGTGAAGCGCGCGGGCGCAGTGCATGAGCCCGATGCCACGGGCAATCCCTAGCCCGATGGCAGCCGATCCTCCTTCCCTGCGCGCGCCGGCCACCGGCGCGTCCTCCCGGGCGGACACGCCGGAGGCCGACAGCGCGCTTGCCAAAGCCTACTTCGATTATGCCTTCGGCGGCATCATCGTCACCGATGGCAGCCTGCGCATCGTGCGCGCCAACCCGGCTGCCTGCAGCATACTCGGCCGCCCGCGCCACCGGCTGATGAATTCGGCATTGCCGCGGCTGATCGGCGAAGATGGCCAAGCCAGAATGCGCGCCGACAGTCATTTTGCGCTGCTCGCGGAGCAGGGCATCGCGCGCGTCGAACTCGCGTTGCCGCTGCTGGAGGGGGAAGCGGAGCCGCGGGTGATCGAACTCGCATCGATCGATATCGGCGAGGGCCGCCTGCTGCACGTATTCGACGACGTCAGCGCGCAGCGCCGCCTCGCGCTCGCGATGGAGGAGGCGCGCCGGGCCTCCGACGAGGCCAGCCGCGCCAAGAGCAGCTTTCTCGCGAACATGAGCCACGAGATCAGGACGCCGCTGAACGGCGTCATCGGCCTGGGCGAACTGCTCCGGCTGACCGGCATGGACGCGCAGCAAACGGATTACGTCACGAAAATACTTCAATCCTCGCGCGCCCTGCTCGCCATTCTCAACGACGTGCTCGACCTGGCCAAGGTCGAGGCGGGCGGCATGGAGTTCGAGCAGTTGCCGTTCGAACTCGCCGCGGTGCTGGACGAACTGGCTGCGACGGCCGCGCCCATGGCGCAGAAGAAGGGCCTGGAATTATCGTTCAACGTCGCCGATGGCACGCCGCGCTGCGTCGCCGGCGACCGGTTGCGCCTGCTGCAGGTGATGCTCAACCTGATCGGCAACGCGATCAAATTCACCGAGCGGGGCAGCGTGACCGTGTCCATCGCCGCCGCCGGGGTCGATGCCGGCGCCGGTGCGGCGGTTGCGCAGCACTGGCTGCGCTTTTGCGTGAGTGACACCGGCATCGGCCTGTCGCCGGAGGCGCAGGCGCGCATTTTCTCGCCGTTCAGCCAGGCGGAGGCCTCCACCACCCGGCGCTTCGGCGGCACCGGGCTGGGCCTGTCGATTTCGCGCAGGCTCACCGAGGGCATGGGCGGGCGCATTGAAGTGCGCAGCGAACCGGGTCAGGGCAGCACATTTTGCGTTTATCTGCCGCTTGAGCCGGCGCCGGATTTCGCGTCGGCGCCGGCTCAAGCGGCGATCGCGCTGGGCCGGGATGAATTCCGCGGTGCGCGGGTGCTGGTGGCCGAGGACAACGCGATCAACCGCGAAGTGATCGAGCGGCTGCTGCGCTACGCCGGAATCGAAGTGTCCCTCGCCGCAACCGGCCGCGAGGCGTTGCAACTGCTTCGCGGTCGCGAGGCCGCGCCCGATCTGATCATCATGGACGTGCAGATGCCGGACATGGACGGACTGACGGCGACGCGCGCCCTGCGCGGCGAAGGCCGCGACCTTCCCGTGGTCGCGTTCACCGCCGGCGTTTTCGCGGCCGAGCGCGAGTTGTGCAAAGCCGCGGGCATGAGCGATTTTATCGCCAAGCCCATCGATGTGGACGAACTCGCGGCGGTGCTTACGCGCTGGCTGCCGGCACGCGGTGCCGGGCTTGCGCCGCAGGCGGACGAGGAGAACCCGCCCGCGGCGGCGCAGGATTTCGATTTTCCCGGCATCGCGCTCGATCAGGCGCTGCCGCGTTTCCTCGGCCGGCGCGATGTGCTGGCGCGCGCGCGCGACGCCTTTCTCGGCCAGCACGGCGCGAGCCCGGAGCGCCTCGCGCAGCTGAATGCCGAGAGCGATTGGGCGCAAATGGCGCGCATCGCGCACGCGCTCAAAGGCGCGGCCGGCAACCTCGGCGCCCTCGAACTGGCGGCCCGGGCGCTGGAACTGGAGCAGGCCCTGCAGGCGCAGGACCGCAGCCGCATCGCCGCGCTGATTCAGTCGATCAAGGGCGCGCTCGAACTGATGTCGGGCGGCGGCTTGGGCACTTAGCGCGTCTTTCGGAATCCAAGCGCCATCAGAATCCAAGCGCCATCAGAATCAACGCGCAAAGAATGGTCCGGGCGCAGCGACTGTCGATATATGCATCTAGGTTAGCGCCAGGGCCGGCGCTTCCCGGGGTTTTGCGGGTGCGTCGGCAGGTCGCGGCCGCGGCCTCGCGCGCTTGACCAGGCGAATGCTGGCGATCCCAGGCATGGGGCTCGCGTATTCGACCGAATCGACCGACTGCTCGATGATGAAAAGGCCGAATCCACTCTCGCTCCCGCCGCTCAAGTCGGGCTGCACTTTCGCGGGCGGGGTGAACGCCGCGCTCGGATAGATCAGTTCGACCGCCACCGCGTCGCCCTCGCGCGTGATGCGGCAGGTGAGCGTCGCGTCCCCGACCATCAGCCGCGCATGACGGATGACGTTGGTCGCCGCCTCGAAGCTGGCGAGGATCAGGGCGTCGGCATCTTCGGCGGGCAGGCTGCCTGCGCACTCCGTGATGCGCTCGCGCAATGCCCCCAATCCCTCCAGGCTCCAGGGCAGGGTAAATACGAACGGGGCGATGCGATCCTCGATGCGCCCGCGTGGCGCGTGCCGCCGCGGATGCAGCTTTACCATGAGCGCCGTCAGGTCGTCCGTCCCGGGACCGCCGCCGTTGAATCGCCGCTGCTCCCCGCGCAGGGCCTGCAGCATGGTGGTGGGCGGCAGGTCCGCGATGTTGCCCGGCTCGATCAGGCCGCGCAGACGCTCGATCCCGAACTCCTCGCCCGCGGCGTTGCGCGCCTCGGTGATGCCGTCGGAGAATACCAGCAGGCTGTCGCCTGGCCCGACCGCGAGGCTGGACTCGACGTAGTTCTCCTCGACCATGACCCCGATCGGCAGGTTGTCCCCGAGGATGGCCACGGGGCGCGCATCGTGCCCAGTCCTAAGCAGTCCCGGCGTGTGCCCGGCATTGACCCAGGTCAGCGTCCCCGCTTCGAGGTCGAAGCGGTACAGGGCGAGCGTGGCGAACGAAGACAGAGCGATCAACTGCGGCGTCAGTGCCAGGTGCATGGCATTGACGATCGCAGCCGGCGTCGGCAGGGATCGCGTGTTTGCTTCGGTCACCAGCAGATCGGCCAGCACGCGGCTGTAGGCGGTTATGATCCCGGCACCCAGCAGCGCCGCCGGGACGCCTTTGCCCATGACGTCGCCGACCAGCACCTCGAAGCAGCCCGGGTGATAGCGGTGGATGGCGTAGAAATCGCCGTCTATGACTTGCGACGCATCGGCATACGCGGCCAGCCATGCGCCCTCAATCTCTTCGGGCACTTCACCCAGCAGCATTGAGCGCTGGATGCCGGTGCCGATCTCGATCTCGCGCTGCCGCGCCTGCCACAGGGCTTCGGCCGCCTGCTTGCGCTCGCCGATGTCCTCTTTTACGGCGACGAAATGGGTGACCTGCCCATGCTCGTCCTTGAGCCCGGATATGGCGACGCTCTCCCACAGCAGTTCGCCGTCCTTCCTGCGGTTGCACAGTTCGCCGCGCCACTCGCCTCCGGCGGAAATCGATTCCCACATCTGGCGGTAGGTCTGGGCCGGGGTGCGGCCCGACTTGAGGATGCTCGGGTTGCGGCCGAGCGCCTCGGCCAGGGTATAGCCAGTGCGCTCCTCAAACTGGGAATTCACGTATTCGATCCTGCCTGCCCGGTCGGTGATCACGACCGAAACCGGGCTCTGCTCCACCGCGCGCGAGAGCTTGCGCACCTCAGCCTCGGCCCTCTTACGCTCGGTGATGTCGTGATAGTTCATCAATATACCGCCAATGGCCGGGTCATTAACGCGATTGGTAGCGTGAAGCTCTATTGGTTTATAACTTCCATCCTTGCACTTGAATCGGTACTCCATCACCGCTACCGAGTTGTCCTTTTCCAGCAGAGCAAAGAACTTTTCTTGAATACGCTTCAGGTCATCCGGATGAACGGTCAGCCAACCGTTGGCGCGGAGCGTATCTTGAGGCTGCCAGCCAAACCATTTTTCGCAATTTGGGCTGCGATATTTCACGATGCCGTCCGCGCCAATTATGGCGATCACGTCTGAAATATTGGACACCATTGAAATATGTTTGGCTTCACTTCTACGCACCTCGTTCTCGGCCTCCCTGCGCGCGGTGGTGTCTCCATGCGCGACGACTACGCGGGTCGCCCCCTCACCCGGGAAACGCGTTACCCGGCACTGGAACCAGCGCGCCCCCGTGGGAGAGTCGCAGAGTTGCTCCTCTATAAATTCATCGCGCTCGCCCGATATTACCGAACGGATGCCAGCCGCCATTTCCGCTGCGCCCGCCACGTTCGCCCCGGTTGCAGCATCGCAAACGGCCAGATAATTCACGCCCTCGGAGACTTGATCCGGTTCGCACTCGTTGTCCCGGGCGAATCTTCGCCAGCTTCGGTTGACGGCGATGATGGTCCCGTTCTCATCGAGGATGGCCAGGTTGACAGTAAGCGCATCCACCGTCGCGCGCGCGAAGCGCTCCGATTCCCGCAATTCCTCGGTGCGCCGGGCCAACTCCGTATTGGCAATGACCAGCTCTGCTGCCCGCCTGCCTTTCTCTTCGTTTTGAAAGACCAATTCCGTATTGGCGATGACCAGCCGCGCCTCGGCCGCCTTGCGCTCGGTGATGTCGCTCAGAACGACGCGAAGCACGAATGCGCCATCGGCCTCCTGCGCCGCTGCGGCCTCCAGATGCGCCCAGAACAGCGTGCCGTCGCACGTCACCATGCGCAGTTCGAACGCCTGCGCTTCGCCCGACAGAAGAAGCTGCCTGCGGTTCGTGTAGAAAATGTCCTGATCTTCCCTGAGCACGAAGCGCGAGATCGGCTGCCCGACCAGCGTGTTCCGGGCCATTCCCAGTTGCGTGGTGACGCTGAGGTTGGCTTGCAGGATCAGCCCTTTTTCGCTGAGGCTGAAATAGCCCACCGGCGCCAGGTCGTAGAGATTGAAGTAGCGCGCCTGCGCCGCACCCAGTTCCAGCTGCGAGCGGCGCAGATCCTCGTTTTGCGCCTCCAGTTCTATCTTGTACGCGTTCAGTTCCTCGGTGCGCCGGGCGACCTTGCTCTCCAGGGACGCATTGAGCGCCTGTATCTCGCCGAATTGCTGCGTCAACTCTCGCGCCATGCCGCTGAAATTGTCCTTCAGATCCTGCACCTCCGCGATGTCGCTGTCGCCCCAGTCGATTTCCTCCCCGGCCGACAGGCGGTGCGGAAGATCCGCGCTGCTGCGCTTCAAGCCCTCCAGCGAGGCCGATATTTTCCGGCTCAGCGCTCCGGCGAGCAGGAAGGTGAACAGGATAATGACGGCGACGAAGAGCCGTCTCTGCGCGTACCCGGTGTACATTTTTTCTGCGAACTGGTGCGACGGCACCTCGAGCACGAGGCTCCAGCCGGAGGTCTTGTCCACGGTGGCAGCGTAGACATAGGTGGACTCGGCCCAGCGCTCGGCGGCCGTGGCGCCCTCTTTCGGCGCGGGCCACCATTGCGCGAGTCCTCCGGGCAGCGCGATCAACTCGCCCGGTTCGCGCGCGAACGGCTGCATGATCTTCAGTTTCGCGTTGTTGCTGAGGATGACCTTGCCGTTCTTGTCCACCAGCGTGTAGTTCAGGCTCTCCCAGATTGCGGCCTGGGTATTCAAGGCGATGAGCTTTTCCATCCGGGCGAGATCGAGCACGCCGATGACGTAGCCGGCATAGGCGCCCTCGGCGACGACCGGCGCCAGCACGCCGACGATAGGCTCGGAAAAGCCGAGCCCGCTCATCACCACCTCCGACAGCATGGGGGCCAGCGTTTGCTTCAACTGGGAAATATACGGGCGGTCGGCGAAGCTCCTGCCGATGTGGGGCTGGCCCAGTTTGTCCGCCGCTTCCGAATGCGCGATCACGATGGCGTTGCGATCGAGCAGCGCGACCCGCTTCATCTCCACCCCGGCAATGTTCAGCTCGAGGGTCTTTTGCGCGAACGGCAGCGGCTGCTTCGCCGCCATTTCTGCCAGGTAGCCGATGCGCCGCACGTGACCGTGCAGCCACTCGTCGAGGTTGGCCACGGTTCTCGCGCCGCCCAGGTCGAGCGACTGGCGAATTCCGAGGTCGAGCGTGTCGCGCTCGCGCCGGCTGTTCACGCTTATGGACACCAGCGACATCAGCAGCGCGAGCAGCAGCAGGAAATTGAAGATCAATTCGCGCAGCGAAGCGCGCTCGAGCCGCAGGCGCGGGGCAACGCCGAAGAACACGAGGCGCGCGATGAGCGCGTTCCAGATGCCGTTCAAGGCCAGCATCAACATGAGGTTGGTCGCGTCGGGAAGCGGCAATTGCTGCGCGTAGTGATAGAACAGGAACGCGAGCGGCATGCCGAGGACACACCAGTAGATCGCGTCCGCCTTGACGAAATCGACGCGCCCGCGCGTGCTGAGCAGCGCCACCACCGCCACCTCGGCGGTGAAGAGCACCATGGCGTAAGGGTGGTTCCACAGCGCGAGGGTGGCACTCGCCGCGACGAGGGCGCTCGCCACGCCCAGGCGCGCACCGAGCAGTTGCAGCGCGAGCATGGAAAAAATGCTGCCGAGCACCAAGTCGGTGTCGTAGAAGGCGGGGACGCTGAAGTAATTGCCCGTCCAGCCCAGGCCGGTGAGGACGGCAAGGAGCAGCGCCTTTCTGCGCACGGACAAATTCAGCGGCTTCGCCTCGGTCATGCGCGCCCTGGTGC
>Ga0194060_10002915_pt1 | contig 12176 bp, 16 predicted proteins | sample SepL225m_MetaG_FD_163427 | JGI IMG/M metagenome (GOLD analysis project Ga0194060, IMG submission 163427) | Anoxic zone freshwater microbial communities from boreal shield lake in IISD Experimental Lakes Area, Ontario, Canada - Sep2016-L222-5m | ecosystem: Environmental > Aquatic > Freshwater >... | reverse complement strand
TTTCTGCGCCGCAGCCTGCCCAAACTGAGGGTGCTTTCGCACGCGGAAATGCCGGAATCCAGAACCATTAAAGTCACCAACCTGGTGGGAGCCTCAGGATGAAGATTCACCGCTTTATCGGCCTGAGCGCGCACGACGCCCTCGGCCATGTCCGAGAGGCGCTGGGCCCCGACGCCATGATCCTGTCAAGCCGAAGCGTACCTGAGGGCCTTGAGGTCCAGGCCTGTTGCGAAGGCGATTTCGCCGCAATCATCGAGCAAGACGGCGTGGCGGACGCGCCCTCGGCCGATACGGCCGCGCTGCCCGTGCTCAAAGCCGGTATGCCGGCGGGCATGCAAGACCTGATAAGCGAGATCCGCACCATGCGCGATTCATTTGAGGACCAGCTCGCCGAACTGGCGTGGACCGCGCAACAACAGCGCCACCCTGTCAGGGCCGGCATGCTCAAGGAACTGCTGGCCATGGGCTTTAGCCCGCGTCTGTCGCGCTACCTCAGCGACAAAACGCCGGAACAGCACGAGCTCAAAGACGCTCTGGCGTGGGCCCAGGCGACGCTGGCGGGCAACCTGCAGGTGTTGTCGGACGAGGACGAATTGTTGGCCAGGGGCGGCGTCTATGCTCTGGTCGGCCCCACCGGGGTCGGCAAGACCACCACCACGGCCAAACTCGCTGCTCGCTGCGTGATGCGCCATGGGCCCAGCAAACTCGCGCTGATCACAACCGACGCTTACCGGATTGGCGCGCATGAGCAACTGCGCATCTACGGAAGAATCCTGGGCGTCATGGTGCACGCGGTCAAGGACGAGGTCGACTTGCGCATTGCCCTGGATGAACTGAAGGGCAAACACACGGTGCTGATCGACACCGTGGGCATGAGCCAGCGCGACCAGATGGTGGCCGAACAGATTGGCATGCTGGCGGGCGCCCCGGTGCCGGTCAAGCGCCTGCTCTGTCTTAATTCCAGCAGCACGATAGAAACGCTGAACGAAGTGGTCAAGGCTTATCGCGGTTCGGGCCTGGCCGGCTGCGTCCTGACCAAGCTCGACGAGGCGGTGACCATCAGTGGCGCGCTCGAAGTGGTGCTGTACCAGAAGCTCAGGCTGTACTACCTCGGCACCGGCCAGCGCGTGCCCGAAGACTTGCAACTGCCCGTCGCCACCGAACTGATGACGCAGGCCTTTCAGATTCGCGCCACGCCCAGCACATCGCGCTATCGGGACGATGAACTGGCCATCGTGGTCAGCCCGAAGCACGTCCGCAAGGACCCCGGCGCGCGAGTTCTCAATGTTGCCTAACGCAAGCTGTGACCAGGCCGACGGCCTGCGCCGCATTCTGGCAGGCAACAGTACGCGCCAGTTGTGCTTTCTGTCGGCGGTCACAGCGCCGCAAAAGAACGCCGTACTGCTCAATCTTGCGGCCGCTCTGGTGCGAGCTGGCAGCGAGGTGCAAGTGCTCGACGCCAGTCTGTCCGAGCAGGGCGTCAGTTCGCGCGCCACACCCGCGCTGCAGACCACGCTGTGGGAGGTAGCCCAGCAAAGTGGAACACTGCAAGACGCGGTTCGTGAGCATGAGCAGGGCATTCGGCTGGCGCGCCTGGCGCCGCAAGCGCTGAGTCGCTTGCACAGCCAGGCAAATGAACTCGACAGCCTGTCCCGGGTTCTGCGCGAGATGTCACCCAACGCCAACTTCTGGCTGATTGACGCCGATATCCAGGCCGACAACCCCTTTGTACTGCCCGAACTGAGCGCCAGCGAGGTCGTGGTGCTGGTGGCCAATACACCAACGTCAATCAAGAACGCCTACGCCGAAATGAAGGAGTTCCAGGGGCGCTTCGGGCGGCTCCAATACCACCTGCTCGTGCTGGGCGCTTCGGCTGCACAAGCACAGATGATTACCCGCAACATGGCGCTGACGGCCAGCCGCTACCTCGACAGCAGGCCGCTCGCGCTGGGGCATATTCCGGCTGATGGCGACTGGGCGCGCGCGGTGCAACTTGGGCGCGCCATCGTCGACGCGTTTCCAATGGCGGCGGCCGCCATCGCCTTTCGTGAAGTTGCCGCCCATCTGGTCAACGCAGGGGCACAAGCGCTGCGCCAACCAGTTGAGCCAGTCCATCTGACGCCAGCGCTGGAAGTCTGAGCCATGTACAACGCCACCGGCCGAACCGAGAGCAAGCAAGTGCTGCGCGAGCATCTGGCGCTGGTCAGAAAGCTGGCCTTTCAGCTGAAGGCCAAGCTGCCCGCCAATGTGGAGGTCGACGACCTGATTCAGGCAGGCAACATCGGTCTGCTTGAAGCCATGAGCCGCTACGCTGATCTGGGTCAGGCCCAGTTCGAAACCTATGCGGCGCAGCGCATCCGCGGCGCCATGTTCGACGAATTGCGCAAGAACGACTGGATGCCGCGCAGCACGCGTGAAAACATGAAGAAGATCGAGCAAGCCATCAGCAGCCTGAAGCAAGAGCTGACGCGAGCGCCTGTCGAGAGCGAGATTGCAGCGAAATTGCAGATGCCGCTGTCCCAGTACCAAAGAGTGCTGGGCGACAGTGCAGGCCACCAGCTGATCTACTTTGAGGATTTCCACAGCTCGGATGACAGCAGCGATCACTTCCTGGACCGTTTCTGTTCCGACCCGGCACAGGACCCGCTTGCCTCCTTGCTGGACCAGGGTCTGCGTGGCGCTGTGATTGAGGCCATCAAGGCCCTGCCGGAGCGGGAGAAGATGCTGATGGGTCTTTGCTACGAGCAGGAGCTCAACCTAAAGGAAATCGCCAGCTTGCTGGGTGTGACGCCGCAGCGCGTCTCACAGTTGCACAGCCAGGCAATTGCGCGCGTGCGCAGCGACCTGGAGGCAAGAGAATGGATTGGGGAAGCCTAGCCGGACTGCTTATGGCGCTGGGCGCCATTGTGCTGGGCCAGTGGCTCGAAGGCGGCCAACTGGGCTCCTTGTTCCAGCCGGCAGCGCTGACCGTTGTCGTCGGCGGCACCGTCGGCTCGGTACTACTGCAAAGCGGCCTGCCAAGCCTGATGCGCGGCTTGCGCATGCTGGGTCTGGCGTTTACGCCGGCGTCGGAGTTTTATCCGGCACTGCTGGAGACCATCCAGACCTGGAGCGCGACAGCACGCATCGAAGGCTTCCTGCAACTCGAGCGCTTCATTGACGCCCACCCCGACCCCTTCATCGCCAAGGGCTTGCGCCTGGTGGTCGATGGCGTCGAGCGCGACGCGATGCAGGATATTCTGAACATCGATATTTCCAGCTATGAACGTGATCAGTACCAGGCGATCAAGGTCTGGGAGGCTGCCGGTGGCTATGCGCCGACCATTGGCATACTGGGCGCTGTGCTGGGCCTGATTCGCGTGATGGAAAACCTGGCCGACCCGGCGCTGCTGGGCAGTGGCATCGCAGTCGCCTTTGTTGCCACGATTTATGGCGTCGGTCTGGCCAACCTGATTTGCCTGCCGATTGCCAACAAGATCAAGCAGCACGTGCGCAATGAAGTACTGAAACGCGAAATGCTGGCGCAGGCATTCGTCAGCATCAGCCACGGTGAAAATCTGAAATTGATCCGGGAGCGCCTGAGCAGCCACTGGCAGCAGGAAGCCTGATATGTGGCGCAAGCGTTACCACGAAGATCCCGAGCAGAGCGACCGCTGGCTGGTCTCCTACGCCGACTTCATCACGCTCTTGTTCGCCTTCTTTGTCGTGATGTACGCGATGTCCTCGGTACAGGAGCAGAAGGTGCGCCAGTTGTCGAACTCCATCGGGCTCGCTCTGGGAAAAAAAGCTCCATCGCCAGTGCTGCCTGACGCAGCGCCAACGCCGTCCGAGGCCGACCTGTTGCCGCCAAGCGTGACGCGCCGCAGGAAGTCCATCGCACAGCGTGAACAAAGCCAGATGAAAGGCATAGCGCAGGCACTCGACGACCGGCTCTCGGCGCTGGTCAAACAAGGAAAGGTGCGGGTCACCCGCTCGAGCCGCGGCATCAGCATTGAAATCGATGCCGCCATTCTGTTCGCACCGGCCGACGCACGGCTCAACCCTGCTTCGATTGCGGCATTGGAATCCATTGCAGAAATCCTGCGACCGCATGCGAACGCGATTGAGGTTGAGGGGCATACCGATAGCCGGGCCATCGAGACCGCGGCCTATCCCTCCAACTGGGAACTGTCGGCAGCACGGGCGAGCCGGGTTGTGCGCCTGCTGGCGGCATCGGGCATCGACGAGACACGCCTGCGCGCGGTCGGCCACGCCGCCAACCACCCGGTGACATCGAACGAAACGACACAGGACCGGCTGCGCAACCGCCGGGTTGAGATTCAGGTGCTCTCAGGCGAACCCGCCGCCAGGAGCAGCAGCGCCATCGACTAGCGCGCCTTGTCGCACCAGCAACCGCTTGCTTGCTTACAATGGCTCCAACCACACTACCGGCGCACAGCTCTTGAAGAAGATACTGATTATCGAGGACCACGCTATCGTCCGCCAAGGCATCCGGTTGATGTTGCGAGACCAGGCCGAGCTCCAGATCGTCGCCGAGAGCAGCGACGGACTCGATACGCTGGCCTTATGCCGCGAGCATGCACCCGACCTGATGCTGCTCGACCTGTCCCTGGGTGCGATGAACGGCATGGATCTAATTCAACGGGTTAGCAAGGAATTCCCCAAGATTCGCATTCTGGTTTTTTCTGGCTTTGAAGAAGGTCAGTATGCAGTCAGGGCCCTCAAAGCCGGTGCCTCTGGCTTTGTCAGCAAACTGCAAATGCTCGAAGAACTGTTGCTGGCCATTCAAACGGTACTTCAAGGCAAGAATTACCTGAGCTCTTCAATGGCCGAATCTCTCGCCAACTGGGTTCAGAACAGCGAGCTCAAACCCCTGCACCAGGACCTGACCGACCGCGAATTTCAGACCGTTCAAATGATTGCGGCCGGGCTCAAGACGTCCGAGATTGGAGCGGCACTGTGTCTCTCGGTCAAGACCGTCAGCACCTACCGGCAGCGCGCGCTGCAAAAGCTCGGTCTGCACAGCAATTCCGAACTGATCGCCTATGCCATCCGCAACAAGCTCCTGCGCCGGGAGCCGATGGCCGAGGAAACGGGGGCCGCCAAGCTGGCCCTGTAGTCAAAACTCGTACCTCAGAATCATCCATTCCCTGATCGAAACATTCGCAGTTTGTGACTTGTGAGGTGTGCCTGCCCTGGATACAGTTGGTAACAGCAACTGGTTATTGGGCAATGCAATAAGGAGCACACCTTGTATACAAACGACATCCTTTCCGAAATCCGTGACGCCAATCTCAGCTACCTGATGCTGGCGCAGCAGATGCTTCGTGCCGACCGTCCGGCGGCCATTTATCGTCTCGGCTTGAGCGAGTCGATAGCTGACATGATGAACAAACTCAGCACGGCGCAGGTATTGAAACTGGCCGGCAGTGTCAACCTGCTAACACGTTTCCGCTTTGACGATGCCGAAATCCTCGGTCTCCTGACGCACGAGCGCAAGAGTCCGGAATCGACGCAAACCCATGCCGCCATATTGCTCGCAGGGCAAACGGCTGAAGCAGTTCATTGATTGCTCCGACGTCCGCCCGTAACAGTGCCAGACGTCCAGCATGACACACAAAAAAGACAAGTGCATCATTGACGAGGCCGACCAGCTTCAGTTGGCCATTTCACTTGTCAACAGCTTTGCACGCCTGCAGGTGCTGGAAATCGAGACGACCTTATCGCGGCGCCGACTCATCACGCTTTACCGTGAACTGCACGGGGTTTCGCCGCCGAAGGGCCAACTGCCCTTTTCCACCCGCTGGTTTCTAATCTGGACGCACAATATCCACGCGTCGCTGTTCCTGCAGATTCTTCGAAAAATCGAAGCCCACAGCGGCTTGACCGGCATCCTCGCCATGGTCAAGGCCTACCAGCTCTATCAGGAACATGTGCCGCCCGAGCCCGGTCAGGAGCCCCTTTTTTCATTGACGCGGGCCTGGACGCTGGTCCGGTTTCTCAATGGCTCCATGCTCAGCACCAGTGCGTGCAGGAGCTGCAAGGGCGTTTTCCTGGTCAAACCAAACGGCGGTTACCGCTTCATATGCGGGCTGTGCAAGGTGCCCGCGCGAGCTGGCAAAACAGATAAGGCGCGCGATGCGGGCAGTCCTGCCACACAGTCAGAGGGCTGAGGGCTGGCGGTCCTGCTGCCGAGGCTAGGCGCATGCCCATCATTATTGGCTATGTGCTGATCCTCGGAGCGGTCTTTGGCGGCTTTGCGCTCGGTGGCGGACACCTGGGTTCCTTGCTGCAACCCGTCGAACTGCTGATGATTGGCGGCGCCGCAGTGGGCGCTTTTGTGGTCGGCAACACGCCCAAGGCAGTCAGGGCGACACTCAAGGCGCTGCCAACGCTGTTCAGGGGTTCCAGATACACGCGGGCGCTCTATGTGGAACTGATGTTGATGCTGTATGCCATCCTGGCAAAGATCCGCAAGGACGGCCTGCTGTCGATTGAACGCGATATCGACAAGCCCGAAGACAGTTTGCTGTTTTCAAAGTACCCACTGATACTGGCCAACCAGCCCATGCTGGAGTTCGTCACCGATTACCTGCGACTCATAGCGTCGGGCAACAAGGATCCATTTCAGGTGGGAAACCTGATGGACCATGAAATCGAAACCCATGAGATGGAGGGACAAGTGCCGGTGCACTGCCTGAACAAACTGGCCGACGGCTTGCCGGCGTTCGGTATCGTGGTCGCTGTGATCGGCGTGGTGCACACCATGGAATCGGTTGGCCTGCCGCCTGCAGAACTGGGTCGCCTGATTGCTGCGGCTCTGGTCGGAACCTTTCTTGGTATCTTGCTGGCGTACGGGTTTTTCGGCCCGCTGGGCAGTCTGCTGGAGCAGAAACTGCACGAGTCATCCAAGGCCTTCGAATGCATCAAGGTCACTTTGCTGGCCAGCCTCAATGGCTACTCCCCCGCGATTGCGGTGGAGTTCGGGCGCAAGGTCCTGTTTACCACCGAACGGCCGTCCTTCCTGGAGATGGAAGATGAAATCAAGCAGGCCAAGTCGAAGTAGCCATGGCCGAAAAAGAACTGCGCCCGATCATCATCAAACGCATCAAGAAGGTGGCTGACGTGCACCACAGCGGCGCCTGGAAGATTGCCTACGCCGACTTCGTCACGGCCATGATGGCCTTCTTCCTGCTGTTGTGGTTGCTCGGCTCGGTCGATGCCGGAAAGCTTGAAGGCATAGCGGAATACTTCAAGACGCCCCTGAAGGTCGCTCTGGCCGGCGGCAGCAGCAGCGGCGAGAGTGCCGTGGTGCTGAAGGGCGCTTTTCTTCGCAATGGTCAGCCTGCGCAAAAGGAGGCCGAGAGAATCGCCAGGGCGGCGCAGGAGCGCGCGGAGGTCACGCAGATGCGCGCGCTGAAAGAAAAGCTGGAAAGGTTGATTGACAGCAGTCCTCAATTGAGTCCTTTCAAGAAGCAGTTGCTGATCGACATGACCTCCGAAGGTTTGCGGGTGCAGATTGTGGACGAGAAGAATCGCCCCATGTTTGCGCTCTCCAGCGCCGAGTTACAGCCCTACACGCGTGAAATCCTGCGTCAGATTGCGCCGGTCCTGAACGAGTTGCCCAACCGCATCACTCTGTCAGGACACACCGACGCCCATCTGTATTCGACCGGCGACAAGAATTACAGCAATTGGGAGTTGTCGTCCGACCGAGCCAACGCGGCGCGGCGCACCCTGGTCGCTGGCGGTCTGGAGGAGAACCGACTGATGCGTGTCCTCGGCTGGTCCTCTGCCGTCCTGTTAGACCCGCAGGACGCACTGAACCCGATCAATCGACGCATCAGCATCATCCTGATGAACAAACGCGCCGAAGAAGCTGCCCGCAACGAGGGACGCCGTCAAAGCACCGCAATGCCCGCAGACTGAAAGCTATTTCAGTGCGGCGGCAAACGCTCTGATGGCCTCCACGTCTGGCCTCAGCGGGGTAAAAGCCAGGCCCTCGTATTGCAGCAAGGCACGCAGTCCGCGATCGATATCGCGAGCCTGCTCTTCATTTTGAAAACGCCCGGCGTTGACGTATTTCAGTTCGCCCCGCTCAATCAGCACATTGATGTTGCTGTGCTGCATGTACCAGTCCCTGATCTGCAGCCTGGTTCTTGCGATGTCGCAGATATTGTCGGCGTAATGCTTGTTATAGAAGAGCAACTGCGGCAGCGATCCCTCGCAGACCAAAAACTCCACCTCCCCGTCCAGCAAATCAAGCATCTGAAAATGTTGCAGGCCAATCTGGTACTGGTTACTCAAGCCCTGAAAATTTCTTTGCCAGACCATGGATTTGGCAATATCGGGCACGCTCTGCACAATCTTGTGGCGCAAGCTCAGTTGCGCAATGATGTTTGAAGAGAACAAGGCCTTGCCGCAGCCCGGACCGCCGATGATATTGACAACCTTGGTCGGGTACATGCGCATCTTTTTTTCAGGCAAGGTGAGATGCGCAGATCGTTGGTACTGGACTTGCAAGAAAGTTTCCGTTTCATCACCGGGCAGAAGCGGCGATGATCTCGCCGATGCCCTGCTGCGTCAGCCGCACTGCCGAACGAAAGTCCGCGCTCAAGGCTTCATGCGGGTTGGCGCCGCCGTCATTCTTCAGTCTGAACTCGGCCTCCTGCACAAAGCGCACCATGTGCCTGGCCCCGACCGTTGCCGAAACCCCCTTGAGCGCATGCAGCATCTCGAACGCAGCGGCCAGTTGACCGCTGCACAACAGCGCATGCAGGCGCGCCGGCATGCTTGCAATCTCATCGAGGAATGCTTTCAGCAGTTCGCTCACCACGGGGCTATTGCCACCGAGTCGCTGCAGGGCCGATGCCTCGATGTAGGTCGACTCACGACGCTCCTGTGGGTCGGTAGTGCGCCCGCACTGGCGGCGCAGCACCGCAACCAGATGATCGAGTTCAAAGGGTTTGCCCACGTGGTCGTTCATGCCCGCATCCAGGCAATCCTGGCGCTCCGAAAAACTGGCGTTGGCCGACAGGGCGATCACCGGCAAGTGCACCAGGCCCATCTGCTTGCGAATGACGCGTGTTGCGCTGTGGCCGTCGAGCACCGGCAGTTGCACATCCATCAGGACCGCATCAAAACTCGCCCTGGCTGAGGCTATCGCCAGCAGCGCCATGGCGCCGTTATTGGCTAGCTGCACCGAGGCACCCTCGGCCTCCAGCAAGTCCTGCATCATGCGCTGCATGAGTTGCTGGTCTTCCACCAGCAGCAGACGAAGATCCTGCAGCCGGGCCGCACGGAACTGGCTGTGCGCGCCTGGCTCAGCCCTTAGGTCGTGCGCCATCTTCTTCGCTCATATTCATGCCTCATTATGACCGCGCGCTCCTGACTTCAAGCCAGCAGGTGGGAGCGCTGCCTGAGCTCGGCAAGCTGTTCGGCATGATCCGGGAAACAACGTGCGATCTTTTGAAAATCAGCCTCCAGCGCCATCATGGCATCGGCGACCGCCGGATCAAAATGCTGACCGCGACCGGCGCTGATGATGGCCAGCGCCTGCTCATGCGACAAGGCTCGCCGATAGACGCGCTCACTGATCAGGGCGTCGTAAACATCGGCCACTGCCATCAGGCGCGCCGCCAGCGGTATGGCCTCGCCGCTGAGCCCGCAGGGGTAGCCGCTGCCGTCCCATTTTTCGTGGTGGTAGCGTGCGATCTGAACCGCCATGTCAAGCAGCGGCTCATGCGTGCCAGCGATCAGTTGCGCATTTTCGATTGCGTTGGCGCCCAGCGTGGTGTGGGTCTTCATGATCTCGAACTCCTGCGCGTCGAGTTGCGCCGGCTTGAGCAGAATGCGATCCGGAATGCCGATCTTGCCAATGTCGTGCAGTGTTGCCGCCGAGAACACTCGGTCAATCATCTCGTCGTCCAGGGCAGCAGCAAAGCGCGGATCGTCGCGCAGATGCGTGGCCAGGGCACGCACATAATGCTGCGTGCGGAAGATGTGCGCGCCAGTTTCGTTGTCACGGATTTCGGTCAGCGAAGCCAGCGCCACCATGGTCACTTCCCGGCTGACGCGCAGTTCATCGGTGCGCATCTGGATCTCTTTGTAGCGGTGCTGAAGCTCGACCTCCAGCAAGTGGTTTCTGTCCTGCAGCATATCGTTGGCGGCTTTGAGCAACAGGTGCGTACGCACCCGAGCCAGCACAATGGGCGGACTCACTGGCTTGTTGATGTAGTCCACTGCGCCAATCGCCAGCCCTTGCTGCTCGTAGCTCGGGTCGCTGCTGCCGGTGACAAAAATGACCGGAATGTGCTGCCATGCCGAATTGCGCTTGAGGCGCCGGCAGACCTCAAAGCCGTCGATGCCCTGTCCTAGTTCGATGTCAAGAAGAACAAGATCGGGCAGCAGCACGCTGTCAAGTTTGGCCAGCTGCGCCAGCGCCGCCTCGCCCGACTCGACCGCGCTTACCTGATAGCCGGCTGCACCGAGCAGGAGACCGACCATGCCGCAGGTCACCGGGTCGTCATCGACAACCAGAATGCTGCCCGGCGGCTCGGCGTCGGCTAGCCTGGCCGACAGCAGACGTGCTGTGCTCATTGGGTAGGCACATCTTGCCATGGGCCGGCCACCTCAGCGTGGCTGTCCAGCTGTACTGCCAGCGTTACCTGGGCCCGTTGCCAGGCTTGCTCCAACGCGAAAAACTGCTGATCACAGCAGAGCAGGGCGCGCGCATCCGCCAGCACCACGCCAAGCGCCTTTTCCAGCGCCTGTGCAGTGCACTGCAGATCAAGCAGGCCGACCGTTCCGGCACTGCCGTTGAGGGTATGCGCGAGTCGGCGCGCCAGCAGCGCATCAGACTGCGCCAGCGCGACACCGATGGCAGCGACGGTGGAGCTGTTGCGTTCGCGAAACAGCCGCAGGAAGCGCTCCAGCATCTTGTGCTCGCCGCTAAAGCGCGCCAGCGCGGACGCCAGATCGAAAACCGGGCTTGCTACAGCCAGCGCAGCCTCGGTCGGCTGCGGCGCATCAGGCCAGTCCTGGCGGATGCTGCAAGCGGCGCTGTAGGCAAAATGTTGTGTCATCGGCGGGCGTTGATCGGGTTGGGAGTCGCCAGCCATTATTGGCAGACTTGAGCCGCCGGGCACACCGCAACAGAAACACAAAACGGCTTCTGTTGTGCGTGCCAATGAGGCTGCCGCTCAGGCACAGTAAGGTGTTGCCCGGCAAGCTGTCGCAGGACCGCTCGCCAGCCGCAAAGACCGCAACTTATGGAATCTGATCGGACCCTTTCAAGCCAGGAGTACAGCATGCCAGCCAAAACCAGTTGCCTCATGACGCCAGCCAGCACAGCCGGCGCTCGCGCCGAAAAGGGCTTTGTTGCCAGGCTGGAAACCTACGAGCAGATTTTTGACTTTGCCGAGGCGATGGCCTGGACGGATGAACCCTTCTACAAGGTGCTGGCCCAATGGCAGGCTGCCCGCAGTTCATGCCTGGATCTGACTGCCAGGAAAGTGTGGGGGCTTGCCAGACCGTGAACCTTGACCTGCAACGGGGAGCGGCGCCCGATCCGCATTTGCTGATCGGAATCGAATCCATCGACAACCAACACAGGCAGCTGGTCGACGTGCTGCGCCGCTTGCGCTCGATGTCGGCCAAACCGGAAGATTCGATCGAATTCACCGAACTGCTGGGCCGTCTGGGCCGGGATCTCATGGCCCACTTTGACACCGAAGAGAAGATGCTCCATTCATGCGCAATGCCCGCTGCACAAGTGCTGGAACACCTTGGGTCGCACACACAAATCCTTCAGCAGTACGCCGAACTCAATTTTGATCTGATGAAGCACCAGCCACTGGCGCGTGCCGATATTCTGCAGAGAGTCGAGCGCTGGGTCATCGACCATCACAAGCTGCATGATCTGCAGATCGGGAACTACCTGCCAAAGCCGCTTTGAACCCATGACTTGTCATCCCGGACCTCACATTTGTCATCCCGGACTCGATCCGGGATCCAGTGCCACACCACCACTGGATTGCGGGTCGGGGCCCGCAATGACAAATCAGCTGTCATCCCGGACCTCACATTCGTCATCCCGGACTCGATCCGGGATCCAGTGCCACACCACCACTGGATTGCGGGTCGGGGCCCGCAATGACAAATCAGCTGTCATCCCG
>Ga0194060_10002914_pt1 | contig 12178 bp, 8 predicted proteins | sample SepL225m_MetaG_FD_163427 | JGI IMG/M metagenome (GOLD analysis project Ga0194060, IMG submission 163427) | Anoxic zone freshwater microbial communities from boreal shield lake in IISD Experimental Lakes Area, Ontario, Canada - Sep2016-L222-5m | ecosystem: Environmental > Aquatic > Freshwater >... | reverse complement strand
CGCTTGCGGCCCTGGCCGAGGCGTGGCAGATTCCGGTCGCCTTGTCATTCCGGCGTCACGACATTTTTTCGAACCTGCACCGGCTCTATGCGGGAGAACTCGGCTTGGCGAATCCGAAAGCGCAGATCGCTGCATTTCGCGACAGCGACCTGCTCCTCGCCCTGGGCACACGACTCGGGGACATCACCAGTCAAGGCTACACCTTTCCCGATCTACCGCGGCCGGCGCAGACCTTCGTGCATGCTTGCGCAGATGACCACATGGTCGGGCTGCATTTTGCGGCTGATTTCGGCCTGGTCTGCGATCCGGTTGAGCTTGCGCGCGCGCTGACGCCTGCCGCCAAACCAAAGGTACCGCAAACGCGGACGGCTTGGGCAACTCGCCTCCTGGCGATGCGCGAAGCGCACACCGCGTGGCCACAACGCGAAGCCGGCGACGGCATCGATTTTGCGCAGGTGGTCAAGGCGGTGCGTGAACAGGCGGGTGTGGACGCCATTGTATGTCTGGACGCGGGAACTTTTGCTGCGCCGGTTTACCGGCACTTTGGATTCGTCCCGCCGCAGCGGCTCATGTCGCCCTTGTCCGGGACCATGGGATACGGCACGCCGGCCGCGATCGCCTCGCAGTTACGCTTTCCCGGGCGGCAGGTGATCTGCATGGTCGGTGACGGCGGATTCATGATGACCGGCAACGAGATGATAGCTGCGGTCGAGCGCAAGCTTCCTATCCTGTTCATCCTCGCCAACAACGGCAGCTACGCTTCGATACGCATCCAGCAGGAAATGCATTACCCTGGGCGCGTGCTCGGCACAAGCCTGTTTAATCCGGATTTTGAGCAACTCGCGCACGCCTTCGGCATGCAGGCGCAGTGTATCTCACGCACTGAACACATTTCGGAGGCAATCAAGCGTGGCCTGGCGGGCGACGGACCTTATTTCATAGAGGTCAAGGCGAGCCTTGCGGTGACCCTGCCTCCGCGGCGAACGGATTAGAAGCGAAGAATTCCACGCAGCGCGTTTGCGCCTTCCTGCTACGCGCCGGCGGGTGTCATGTGTCCCGAGTCGAATGCGGCCGATTGGATGAAGTCGTATTGCTCGCCGACAGAAAAGCGGATATCCGGCGAGTAGTTGCCGGTGATCGCGTAATCGCCCCGAAGCGATGCCTTTGCCGGCACGGGGCGCGACAGGCAATTCCGGGTAAATCGAAACCATGTTTGATTTTTGTCAAATTGACTGTCAAGGACAAGCGTTACATTAACTCACCCTTTTGCTGATTTCCTCCCATCCTTCTGGGCAAAAGGGTTCTTGCGGACACTCGGTATTCTAATTTCGAGTGTCCGTTTTCTTTTTTGCAGTGGAACTCTTCACCGGATCGTGCCGGTTTGAACGGCTGATTGACTTTCATCAACAATGGCATCGCCAGCAGGCGCTATGGTAAGGACAGGGAGGTGCCGTGACCGGCGATTGGTCCGGGTGCACGTCCATACTATGGAAAGGGATACACATGAGCTTCAAAACGATCCTTGTTCACATCGACTCCGGCCCACGCTGTTCGGCGCGCATTGAGGCAGCAATCCGTCTCGCCATCCAACACGATGCCCACCTAGTCGGGCTGCAGGTGCTGACGCCGTTTGAACCGCCCGGTTACGTCATGGCGGAGATGGGTCCGGCGATTATCGAAGCCCAAAGGCAGGTAGCTGCGAGCGAGATTGCCCGGGCGGAGGGTGATTTCGCCAGACGGACTTCGGGTGCAGGTCTGGCTAACGTGGAGTGGCGCGCCGTCATCGATGACCCGGTCGATGCGATGACATTGCATGCGCGCTACGCCGACTTGATAGTAATTGGCCAGGCAAATGCTGCGTACAAATCCCATATGCCTGCGGATTTTCCCGAGCGCTTGTTGCTCGCAGCGGGCCGTCCGGTGCTGATCCTGCCTGCTATTGGTGATTTTCCCAGCCTCGGAAAGAGAATTCTTGTGGCATGGAACCCGAGCCGGGAGGCCACGCGTGCCGTTACCGACGCGATTCCGCTGCTACGGCTGGCCGACAACGTGCACGTCATGGCGGTCAATCCGAAACTCGGCGAACATGGCGCAGTGGCCGGAGCCGATATCGGACTCTATCTCGCTCGCCACGGTGTGCGCGTTGAAGTGAAGACCGATCGTGGTGCCGAGATCGACATCGGAAACGAGCTGCTGTCGCGCGCAGCGGATCTGGAAGCAGATCTCATCGTCATGGGTGGATATGGCCATTCGAGGCTCAAGGAGTGGGTGCTTGGCGGCGCTACCCGCACAATTCTGGAATCGATGACCGTACCGGTACTGATGTCGCACTGAGCTGGAGGGTGTCGAAAAATGAGGGGGGCTAGCCCCCCTTTTTTGCGTCTATTTCGTGGATAATTCGAGAATGGCACATTTCGAGGGGCGTCATGATGAATACAAAAAAATACATTTACGCGTTTGAAGAAGGTGATGGCAAGAACAAGATCCTGCTGGGCGGCAAGGGAGCGGGCCTGTGCGAGATGACGCAAATCGGCTTGAATGTGCCGCCGGGTTTTACCGTGACGACCGAAGCCTGCCTTGCATATCTCGATACGAGCCGCCTGCCCGAAGGGCTGATGGACGATATCAAAGGGCACATGGCGGCGCTGGAAAAGAAAACTGGTAAAGGCTTCGGCAGCGCAAAGAACCCCTTGCTGGTTTCCGTGCGCTCAGGTTCGGCCATGTCCATGCCGGGGATGATGGATACCATTCTCAATCTCGGACTGAACGAGGTTTCCTTGCAGGGTCTGATCAAGCAGACCGCGAATCCGCGCTTCGCCTATGACGCCTACCGCCGTTTCATACAACTGTTCGGGAAGATCGCGCTGGGTATCGGCGAGGAGCATTTTGACGAAAAGATGGTGGCGCTGAAGCGCAAGTACGATGCGCGCGTCGACTTGGATCTGTCCACCGATCAGTTGAAGGAGCTTGCGGGCGAGTTTCTGGAAATTGTCAGGCGCCATACAGGAAAACCATTTCCGCAAGACCCGTACGAGCAGCTCGAAATTTCGGTGGGGGCGGTATTTCGTTCATGGATGGGCAAACGCGCGGTAGATTACCGCAAGCAGTTCAAGATTACCAAGGACATGGCCAATGGCACCGCGGTCAGCGTCTGCACCATGGTGTTCGGCAATATGGGCAGCGATTCTGGAACGGGTGTGGGTTTCACCCGCAACCCCGGGACCGGCGAGAATTTGATCTATGGCGAATATCTCGTCAATGCACAAGGCGAGGATGTAGTGGCAGGCATTCGGACACCCAAGCCGATCGCGGAAATGGAACAGGAGATGCCGGAGATCTACCGCCAGTTGATGGTGCTGCACGACCGTCTGGAGTCACACTATCACGAAGTGCAGGACTTTGAATTTACCATCGAACGCGGCACACTCTACTGCTTGCAGACGCGCAACGGCAAGATGAACGCCAGGGGCATGGTTCGCACTTCGGTTGAGATGTTTCACGAAGGACTGATTTCCAAGGAGCGCGCATTGCTGCGCATCGAGCCGCCGATGCTGGAGCAACTATTGGTGCCGCAGCTGTCACCGAACTTCCATGGCAAGTCTCTGGCACAGGGCCTGCCGGCGTCGCCCGGCGCGGCTTCTGGAAAAATCGTATTCGACGCCAATACCGCCGAGGCGCGCGGCAATGCGGGCGAAAAAGTGATTTTGGTGCGCGAGGAGACAAAGCCGGAGGACATCCACGGCTTTTTCCGGGCACAGGGCATCCTCACCAGCCGTGGCGGCAAGACTTCGCATGCCGCGGTGGTGGCGCGGGGCATGGGGAAGCCATGTGTCTCCGGCTGCGAGCAGATCGTGATCAACAATCAGGCGCGCAGTGCCATCATAGGTGAAACCACGCTCCACGAGGGCGACGTCATCACCATCGACGGCGGCACCGGGCACGTGTACGCGGGCGAAGTGCCTACAGTGGAAGCGGAATTTTCGGAGGAAATGGGCACGCTGCTCCAGTGGGCGGACGAAGTGGCGCAACTTCGCGTGATGGCGAACGCCGACACGCCGGAGGATGCGACGCGCGCGCGCGAGTTTGGCGCAATGGGTATCGGCTTGGTACGTACCGAGCGCATGTTCAACAGCACCGACCGACTGCCCATCATGCAGGAAATGATACTGGCCGAAACGGCGGAAGAGCGCCAGGCGGCACTTGACCGGCTGTTGCCGATCCAGCGCTCCGATTTCAAGGGAATCTTCCGCGCGATGAAGGGGCTGCCGGTGACGATACGTCTGCTGGATCCGCCCATGCACGAGTTCCTTCCCACCGCGGCCCAGCTCGAGTTGGAAATCGCGCACCTGCACCATTTGCGCGACACGATCAAGGGGCTGGAAGAACTGCCGGACACGCTTAAACTGCTCAACCCCAAGTTGTACCAGCAATATGCCGACGGACTGACCAAGCTCATGGGAGGCCTGACTGCGTTCAAGGAGTCGCATCTGGAAGAAGACGTGATCCTGAAGAAGGAGGTGACCCTGAAAAAAGTACGCGCACTGGCTGAGGTCAACCCGATGCTGGGGCACCGCGGCGTGCGTTTGGGCATCACCTATCCTGAAATATACTCGATGCAGATCAAGGCGATTCTCGAAGCCGCCGCGCTGTGCGCTCGGGAAGGGATAGAGATCTATCCGGAAATCATGGTGCCACAGGTTGCCACGGTGGAAGAGCTAATGCGCATACACAGCATGGTCCAGCGCGCCCACAAGGTGGTGGAGCTTACCCACGGCATCAGCGTGAAATTCAAATTCGGCTCCATGCTGGAAGTGGTACGCGGTTGCCTGCGCGCGGGCCGCATGGCCCAGGACGCCGAGTTTTTCTCTTTCGGCACCAACGACCTGACCCAGGCGACGTTCTCCTTCAGCCGCGAAGACGCGGAAAACAAATTTCTTCCCGCTTATAACGAGACGGGAATTCTGCAGGACAATCCCTTCGAAGTGCTGGATATAAAAGGCGTGGGGCAATTGATGAAAATGGCGGTTGAAAGCGGGCGCAAGACCCGGCCGGAATTGAAAGTAGGCATCTGCGGAGAACATGGAGGCGACCCCAGATCGATCCATTTTTGCCATCAGATCAAGATCGACTATGTCTCCTGTTCCGGTCCGCGCGTGCCCATCGCGCGCCTTGCGGCAGCCCAGGCAAAGCTGCTGGAGGAAAGTTTCGCGGACCCGATCTGAATCTTTAACCTCGTGCCGTCGGGAATGGCCTGGTATGTCTACCTCATTGAGTGCACTGACGGTAGCATCTACACCGGGATCGCAGTGGACGTCGAGGCGCGCTACGCCGCGCACAGGAGCGGCAATGGCGCCCGTTATACACGCTCGCATCCGCCAAAGCGCCTGCTCGCGGCGTTTGCCTGTGATGACCGATCGGCGGCGTCCAAGGCGGAGTACCGGATCAAGCGCCTGTCCGCTTGCGAGAAGCGCGCGCTCGGCCGGTCGCACGAAGTCGCCGGACCGGTGATGAGCGAGGCTGAATCAGTAGCGCAAAGCTTCAGCAACGTAACGATCCCGGCCAGGGAAATCGGGATCAGCGCCGTTCGTGCCCAGGGCGCGGGAGGGCAGAACGTCAACAAGGTTTCAAGCGCAATACACCTTCGCTTTGACATCGCCGCATCATCGATCCCCGATGTTCTGAAGCGGCGCTTGATGCAGTTGAACGATCAGCGCATTACCAAGGAAGGCGTGGTCGTGATCAAGGCGCAGCAGCATCGAAGCCAGGAAATGAACAAGGAAGAGGCATTGCGGCGGCTGCAGGAACTCATCGGGAGCGTGGCTGTGCCGCGCAAGAAGCGCAAGCCAACCAAGCCGACGCGAAGTTCGCAGAAACGGCGCCTGGACAGCAAGACCAAACGCGGTGTGGTCAAGCTCGCCCGGGCAAAGGTGACGGATTGACTCAGAGGCCGATTCCGTATTGTCGGAATATCCGCTGAATTTTCGAATGAGGAATCGAGGAGCAGGCATGCATAAGGTGTTGATCGCGTCGTTTTCCGTTGTGCTTGCGCTTTGCGCAAGTCTTGCCCCATGGCCCGTCCGGGCGCAAGGAGCCTATCCGAACAAATCAGTCACCTTGGTATTGCCATTTCCTCCAGGCGGAAGCACCGACATTGTCGCGCGCACGATACAGTCTAGGCTGTCCGGGTTACTGGGACAGTCGGTGCTGGTGGACAACCGATCCGGCGCTGCTGGTGTCATTGCGACCAATTACGTCGCCAAGTCGGCGCCCGATGGATATACGCTATTCCTGTCCTTCGACACGCATGCGATCAATCCCATCGTGTACAAGGATATTCCGTACGACACCTTCAAGGACCTGGTGCCGGTGACGCTGCTGGTGCGCTTCCCCCTGGTGATGGGCGCATACGGCGGATTGGCGGCGAACAACCTGAAGGAATTCATCGCGCTGGGCAAGAGCCAGCCGGGCAAACTCAATTATGCCTCCACCGGTTTGGGCAGCATGAACCACTTGCTGGCGGAAAACCTGAAGAGCCTTGCCGGTATCGACGTGCTGCACGTGCCCTACAAGGGCGGTGGACCTGCGATCCAGGCAATGATAACGGGCGAGGTCGCATTCTGCTTTCTCAGCTACGGCGCGCAGAAAGGGCAGATGCAGGCGGGCAAGCTGAAACCGCTGGCAGTCACCGGGGCCAGGCGCATGGCCGAACTGCCGGATGTGCCCACGGTTGCCGAAAGCGGTTTTCCCGGGTTCGAGGCTTATTCTTGGATAGGCATTTTCGCGCCGGCGGGAACGCCGGACGCGGTGATCAAGCGCCTGCACCAGGACTTCAGCGCGGCGTTGCAGGATCAGGACGTAAAGGCAAAACTGGTGGCCGCGGGCTTCGAACCGGTCGGCAGCACACCGCAGGAACTGGGGCAGTTCGTGCGCAGCGAGTATGACAGGTGGGCCAAATTCGTGAAGGAAGCGAAGATTCGCTTTGAATAGGGGAAAAAGGCCATTTCGGAATTGCCGAAATGGCCCCTGACCCAGGGGAGCACGAGGGGATGTCCCCCGAGGCGATTTCCTTAGAGGCGTATCCTCTCATTTCGAAATGACAACAAGAGAGTCCGGCATGACCCAGATTCCCGGTGGCGATGCGTTCGTGCGCATGCTTCAGTTGCATGGCGTAAAGCACATCTTCGGCCTTTGCGGCGACACGTCGCTGCCGTTCTACGATGCCCTGTACCGTCTGGATCACGGCATGCAGCACATTCTCACCCGTGACGAGCGCTCGGCCGCCTATATGGCCGACGGCTATGCGCGCGTGTCCGGCCGTGTCGGCGTGTGCGAAGGTCCGAGCGGCGGCGGCGCGACCTACATCCTCCCCGGTGTCGTGGAGGCGAACGAGTCCTCCATCCCGGTCTTGTGTTTCACCTCCGACATTTCGGTGTCGGCGCGCGGCCGATATGCCCTCACTGAGCTCGATCAGCGCGCGCTGTTCCGGCCATTGACCAAGTGGAACACGGTGCTTGATGTTGGCTCCGATATTCCACGCGCACTGCGCAAAGCATTCAAGCAAATGACTACGGGCAGACCGGGGGCGGTGCACATCGGCCTCCCTTATGACGTGCAAAAACAGATGGTGGCTGAATCCGATATCTGGGGTGACGCAAGCCTGAACCATTACCCTTCGCGCCGATACTGTGCGGATCGGGCGGCGATCGCCGAAGCCGCCAGGTTGCTGGTCGCAGCCGAACGGCCGCTATTCATCGTCGGTGGCGGTGTGGTGATTTCGGGCGCGGAACCGGAACTCTTAGCCTGTGCCGAGCGCCTGGGTGCGCCGGTCGCGACCACGGTCAGCGGGCAGGGCAGTATAGGCGATGCGCACGGACTTGCCTTGGGCGTAGTGGGCTCCAACGGCGGCACCTTGCCCACGCGCGCCGTGGTGCAGGCGGCCGACCTTGTCGTGTTCCTGAGTTGCCGTGCCGGCTCGGTGACTACTGAGCGCTGGCGCTATCCGGCACCGGGCAAGGTGACCGTGATCCAGATCGACGTCGATCCTGCGGCGATAGGCACCAATTACCCGGTGGCAGCAGGCCTCACGGGGGATGCGAAACTGACCTTGGCTGCGCTGCGCGACGAACTGGACCATGCAGGGGTGCGATCGCGCGGTTGGGGCCGGGAAGCCGTGGCAGCGGCGAAATTGGAGAAGTTTTCCGCATTCCGCCAGTTGGCTGAATCGAGCGAGCGACCGATCCGGCCGGAGCGTGTGGTGTCTGAACTTAATCGCGTAATTGGAGGCGATGCCGTCGTTGTCGCCGATCCCGGCACGCCCTGCCCGTATTTTTCGGCGTATTACGAGAACGAACTTACCGGACGCCACTTCATCAGCAACCGCGCGCATGGTGCATTGGGATATTCGATGGCAGCTGCAGTCGGTGCCTATTTCGGCCGTCCCGGGGAAAAAATTGTCTCGATCATGGGCGATGGCAGCTTTGGTTTCACCGTGGGCGAGCTGGAAACCATCTGCCGGCTGAGGATTCCGCTCGCCATGGTGGTCATTTCCAACTCGAGCTACGGCTGGATCAAGGCAGGGCAGAAATCCGGTTTCGGCGAGCGCTATTTTTCAGTCGATTTTTCGCGCACCGACCACGCCGCAGTGGCGAGCGCGTTCGGCGTAAAGAGCTACCGGGTGGAAGACCCGGCCAAGCTGCGTGAGGCGCTCGAATTGGCGGTCGAGGCGAACGAGCCGGTGCTGGTGGACGTGATGTGCCAGCCATTGCAGGAGGCGAGGGCGCCGGTGAGCGAATGGATCGCCTGATCCTGTGCATAGCCGCCTGGGGTGAAGCCAGCGGAAACCCTTGCGATACTCTGGCGGCAACGGGATAATCCCGGGCGCGCCGTCTCCCGCCACTGAAACCTGCCACGAGCCCGATATGACACACATTCCCGCCTCAACTGCGCTTTCGCGTTTCCGCGTTCTCGACCTGTCGCGCGTGCGCGCCGGGCCGACCTGCGTCAAGCAACTCGCCGATTTCGGCGCCGACGTGATCAAGATCGAATCGCCACCGGGCGTGGACGCGAACGAGGGCATGGGAGGGCCGCGCAATGGCCCGGATTTTCAGAATCTGCACCGCAACAAGCGTGCGATGACCCTCAATCTCAAGCTGCCGGAGGGGCGCGAAGTATTCACCCGCCTGGTGAAGAAGGCGGACGTAGTCGTGGAGAATTATCGCCCCGACGTGAAGTTCCGTCTCGGCATCGATTATGAATCGCTCAAGGCGATCAATCCGCGCATAGTGCTCGCCAGCATCTCCGGTTTTGGCCAGGATGGCCCTTATCTCAATCGTCCGGGCTTCGATCAGATCGCCCAGGGCATGAGCGGCCTGATGTCGGTCACCGGCCATTCAGGCCAAGGTCCGATGCGCACCGGCGCGGCGATCGCCGACGTCAGCGCCGGCTTGTACGCTGCGCTCGGTATCCTGACCGCGCTGCTGGAGCGAGAGGTGTCCGGCCAGGGCCAGTGGGTGCAGTCGTCTCTGTTGATGTCCGGCATCGCATTGCTCGACTTTCAGGCGGCACGCTACCTGATGGAGGGCGATGTGCCGCCGCAGGTCGGCAACGATCATCCGACCAGCATGCCGACGTCGGCCTACACCACCGCCGACGGCCATATCAATGTCGCCGCATCGGGGGAAGGCATGTGGACGCGCCTTTGCCCGGCAATCGGGCGGCCGGAGTTGCTTGCGCGCCCGGAATTCCAGGGGGCGGCAAAACGCGCAAGTAACCGCAAGGCGCTGAACGCGGAACTGAACGCGGCGTTGAGCGCGAAAACGAGCAATGAGTGGGTCCCGATCCTGAACGCGGCAGGCGTGCCCTGCGGGCCGATCTACAGCATGGATCAGGTATTCGCCGATCCGCAGGTGCAGCACATCAAGGCCGCAACGAAGGTAAAACATCCGGTGCTGGGTGAAATTCGCCTGGTGAACCAAGCGGTTGGTTTGTCGCGCACGCCGGCGACCATGGTGAGTGCGACACCGGAAATGGGCCAGCACACGGACGAAGTGCTCGCCGATGCAGGGTACGGCGCCGCGGAAATTGCGGCCCTGCGCAAGAACGGGATTGTCTGAACGTCCGCTGCGGGATGCATTTTGCAGCGATCGGCACGAGGAAACACGAGTGGGTACCTTCCGCATTTTTGCAATAGTTTTAAGGGAGCGTCATGGCTGAACTCATCACACGCAAGGAAAACGCAATCGGCTGGGTGATATTTTCCAACCCGGCAAAATTAAACGCGGTCTCGCAGGACATGTGGCTGGCGCTGCCGAAGGCAATCGCCGCTTTCGATGCCGATCCAGAAGTGCGCATGATTGTCATCACCGGCGACGGCGACAAGGCGTTCATATCCGGGGCCGACATTTCGCAGTTCGAGAAGGCGCGCGGCAGCGCCGAGGCGCAGGCGGTGTACAACCGCGCCGTCGTCGACGCGTACGAGGCCCCGGTGATGTGCAGCAAGCCGGTGGTGGCCAAGATCCGAGGCATCTGCATGGGCGGAGGCCTGGGGCTCGCCGCCGCCTGCGATGTGCGCATCGCCGCTGCGGATGCGGTGTTTCGCATGCCGGCGGCGCGGCTGGGGCTCGGTTACAACTATACCGGCATCAAGCGCTTCGTGCAGCTTCTGGGCGCCGCCAATACGTCGGACATATTCTTTTCGGCGCGGAAATTCGATGCGGCAGATGCGCTCGCGATGGGCTTCGTCAATCGCGTGGTGCCGGTCGCCGATCTCGATCGCGACGTGGCGGCGTATTGCGAACTGGTGGCGGAAAACGCGCCGCTTACCATGGCTGCGGCGAAATTTGCCGTTCGCCAGACCGGGCTGGACTCGGGGGCGTGCGATCTGGAGCAGGCGGCGCGCATGATCGAAGCCTGCTTCAGCAGCGAGGACTACCGCGAAGGCCGGCGGGCGTTCATGGAAAAGCGCAAGCCGAATTTCACCGGGAAATAGCCTGGCTGGGAATTAGCGGCAGACCAGCACCGGGATCTTGCTGTGGATCAGCACCTTGTGGGTTTCGCTGCCCAATACCAGGCCGGATAGCCCCCGCCGGCCGTGCGAGGCCATGAAGATCAAGTCGCATTTCTGCTTCTTGGCGGCGTCGATGATGGCTTCGTACGGGCTGTCGCTGACGACGTGAACAACCTCGCACGGCACCTTCTCCACCTCCGCTTCGACTTCAATGGTAGACAGGCACAGTCGCGCCTGCTTCTGAGCCAATTCGGCGTGCGACTTGGCCGATGGCGCTCGCAGAATATAGCCGTCGCCGTAGTATGCCGAGGCATACTCGGGAGTGGCGTAAAAACCGGTGATTCTTGCGCCCATGGCTTTGGCAAACTTGACTGCCTGCTTGACGGTCTTGGCCGAAAGCTTGGAGCCGTCAGTCGGAACCAGGATGTGCTTGAACATATTGCTTCCTTTCTGCTTGGACGTGGGAACCCTGCCGCGCGAGCTTCAGCTTCCTCGCAGCGGAAGAAGCTGTTGCAACTGCCCAAGCTTAGATCGCTGATTCCGCCGGGGTTTGATCAATGTCAAGACAAAACGGGAAACGGCGCCGGGGTTCCCGTTGCAGTCTGCTACTCTTTTTCTAGTCTTCCGTACTGACGCTGCGGATAGTGACTCCACCCGATTTTTCGTCATGCTCGAGTTTCACCAGCTTTCTCGCCTCGGCTTCATCGAGCAGCTTGCCAAACGAGCGGAATCCATAGAAGGCTTCGTTGAATCCGGGGTTGCGCCGCTTCAGCGCCTGTTTGACCATCGAGCCCCAGATTTTTTCCTCTGCGCCGCGCTCGGCGATGAGTGCCTCTATGGTTTCCATGACGATGTCCAGCGCCTCCTGCTTCTTGTCGTTTTCCTCCTGCGGCAGGGTTCTGGCGACCGCGCCGGGGGCGGTCTTGGGCGCCGGTTTCTTGCGCGACTGCTTTTTCGCTTTTTCCCTGGCCAGGTCGTCGTAGTAAATGAATTCGTCGCAGTTCGCGATCAGCAGGTCTGAGGTGGAGTTCTTCACTCCCACGCCGATCACCGTCTTGTTGTTCTCGCGCAGCTTGGAGACCAGCGGCGAGAAATCTGAATCGCCGCTGATGATGACGAAGGTATCGACATGCGACTTGGTGTAGCACAGGTCCAGGGCATCGACCACCATGC
>Ga0194060_10002913_pt1 | contig 12178 bp, 17 predicted proteins | sample SepL225m_MetaG_FD_163427 | JGI IMG/M metagenome (GOLD analysis project Ga0194060, IMG submission 163427) | Anoxic zone freshwater microbial communities from boreal shield lake in IISD Experimental Lakes Area, Ontario, Canada - Sep2016-L222-5m | ecosystem: Environmental > Aquatic > Freshwater >... | reverse complement strand
GGGCCGGGAAGGCCGAGGTTGTTGCCCACCTTGTGCACCTTGCCGATGATCTCGTTGGTGTATTTCGACCCCAGGCCGATCGAGTCCATGACCTCTCGTGCTGCCATGGTGATCTCGGCCGTATCTATGCCGTAGGGACAGAACACCGAGCAGCGGCGGCATTCGGAGCACTGATTAAAATAGGAATACCAGTCGTCGAGCACCTCTTTGGTCAGGTCCTCGGCGCCTACCAGTTTCGGAAACCATTTTCCCGGCCAGGTGAAATAGCGGCGATAGACCTTGCGCATCAGATCCTGGCGCGCGACCGGCATGTTCTTCGGATCACCGGTGCCGAGGAAGTAGTGGCATTTGTCGCTGCAGGCGCCGCAGTGCACGCAGGCGTCCAGATAGACCTTGAGCGAGCGGTATTTTTGCAACAGTTCACCCAGCTTGGCGATCGCTTTGTCCTGCCAGCCTTCGACCAGTTCTGCGGGAAATCCGAGCGCCTGCTGCAACTGGGCATTAGCCGGAAACGTCCTGCTCTTCGCCATCGCCCCGACTTCGAGGATCGGGATGACCGGATAGGGCTTCAGCGGCGGCGCGGTAATCTGGGGACCGGCCATGTCAGCTCTTTGCTTTTACCAGTTCGGCCGCCCAGGGAGCAAGGTGGCGCTGCTCCCGCGGATCGTCAGCCTGATTGCGTCCGGGGCTGAAGAACACGCCCGGGGCGTGCAGCAACTTCGAGAACGGAAAAATTGCAACCAACAGTGCGACGAGTAGCAGGTGCAGATACAGTGCGGGATGCGCTGGCAGCGGCTGCCAGTCGAAAAATATCAAGCCGAGCGCAAAGGCCTTCACTGCGATGACGTCCGTGTGGGAGAGAAACTTCATTGACAGGCCCGAAGCGCCGATACCCAGGAGCAATGCCAGCATCATGTGATCCGATGGCGTCGAAATATAACGAATGCGCGGCACGAGAATGCGCCGCGCCCACAGTCCGCCAAGTCCTGCCACCATGGCCAGGCCGCCGTATAGGCCGAACGGTTGTATCCAGCCCACCCAGAACCACACCGGCTCGGTGAAATAGCGCATATGGCGCGCCAACACCAGCGCGAGCGCTACGTGAAACATCCAGCCGAACAGCCAAATCCAGAGGTTGGCCTTGAACAGGCTCTCGAACAGCGCCACCTCGCGCAGCATGCGCAGCGCCACGCCGCCGGTGGTCGTCGGCGCGGGGGTGGTCGGGATCTTGAGCGGCGCCGGCGTCCGAGCGTAGTCCCGGATGCGCCAAGCGAGCCCCGCGGCGCCGAGCAGCGAAGCTGCGTACAACAGCAGGGCGAAGAAAACGGTCGCCGCCGTCATCGGGCGCTCACACTGACGCGGGCGGCGCAGATGAAGCGAAGGAAGAATCCAAGGTCTTCATTCCGAAAACCCTTGGGCCCTTTGGGCGTCTGGCCTAGATGCAGCCGGTCGGCTTCGGCAGGCCGGCGATCTTGCACGCCTGCTTCGCCGGGCCGTAGGGAAACAGCTCGTACAGGTACTGGCTATTCCCCTTTTCGGGGCCGAGCTTCTTCCCGATCGCCTTGGTGAGCACCCGCACTGCCGGGGCGATCTGGAATTCGTTGTAGTAATCGCGCAGAAAATTGACCACCTCCCAATGGCTGGGAGTCATCTCGATTTTCTCCCCCTCGGCAAGGACCTTGCCGATGTCTTCGTTCCATTCGGCGAGGTTGACCAGATAGCCTTCCTCATCGACCTCGTAGCTGTTGCCATTTACTTCGATAGCCATATACGCTCCTCTTAATGTCCGTAACCCTACGCAGGAATGATTCCCCTCGTGCTTTCCCACAATCCGGAGTTGCAACAGATCCTCTGTCGCGACTTCCTGGAACACAACTAAAGCCAGGATTGACAGTTCTTGTGCTGCACCACCAGTTCGACAAACCCGGCGTAATCGACCGGTTTCACACCTTCGGTAAGCGATTGCGCCATGCCGCGCGCTTCCAGATCGGGCGCTAGAACGTAAATTTCGAGGCTTGCCGACGCGGCCCGCAGCTTGCCCTCGACCGCATGGCCGCGGGTCGCGGCATACACGCCGTCCTCGATCAGCAGCACCGCGGCCCCCGGCTGTGCGGTCGCGAGACAACTATCGAGCGTGCTGCGCTCCAGCGGTGACTTGTTGACGATATGCAGCATCGCTTTCCTTTGTATGGTTTAGAAACTAAGCAGCACGTCCTGCTGTTCCATGAGTTTGCCAATCTCGGCTGCGCTGAGCACCTCAACCGGCACGCACATATCCTCCTGCGACAGGCCGCGTGCTTCTAGCGCCTCCTTTTCCACGTACAGCTTGTTGACGTCGTAGTCGTCGAGCGCGCGGTAGGTAGGCTGAAAATTTTTCACCTCGATGCCTTTGGTCTGGTGGCCTTTCTTAAGCTGGTACACGCCGTCATCCATGAACACCAGGCTTACGTCCTGGTCGAACGCGGCGGCGATCAGCACCACCTCGAGCGACTCCAGCGCATAGATCGTGCCGTACGGAGCCTTCCGGTTCACGTACATGATTTTCTTTACCTGTCCCTCGCTCATTGCGCTTCGCCTCCAGGGTATATCAGTCGCCGAAGGTCACCATGCGGTCGGCCTGGATGCTGGACTCGATCAACTGGCCCAGGCCGGAAATGCGAAACCCCGCCGCCAGGTTTTCGTCCTTGATGCCGCGGCGCAGCGCCGCGGCCACGCACACCACCAGATCGACCTTGTGATCAGCCGCGAGCTTCGACCAGCGATTGACGATGTTGCGATCATCCTGCGGCGGCTCGGTGAGCCGGCTCGCGTTGTTTACGCCGTCGTGATAGAAGAACACCCGCTGGATTTGATGCCCGGCCGCCAGCGCCGCCCTGCAGAACTGGTAGGCGCTGTCGGAAGCCTCGTGTGTGTAGGGTCCTTCGTTGACTAGGATGCCGATGTTCATGTTTGGCTTCTGAAATTCCAATGTGGGGATATACAAGGGGGCATGCCCCCTTGTTCGTGTGTGTCCTAGAACCTGATGTGCGTCGACGCGTTGAGGTTGGCTCGGCTCCCGCGCCAGTCGTCGATCAGGTACTTGGTGAATGTCAGCCCGGTCTTCTCGAAGAAGCGCGGCCAGCCGATGCGCTCGACCCAGTCGGACAGGCGTTCCCACGGCCGCGCGTCTTCCTTGTAGACATGCAGGATCTTTTTCACCACCACGGCCACTTCGACCCAGCGCGGCGGGTTGTTGGGCAGCCCGGATGCGACCATTTTCATGAACGTCGGCTTGCCTCGGGCGTTGGAGTTCTTGCCGCCCACCCAGATCGCGAGCTTGTTGTGCTCGGGATCGTTGATCTGCATCGGCGGACACGGCGGGTAGCAGGCGCCGCAGCACATGCATTTCTTCTCGTCGATTTCGAGCGAAGGCTTGCCGTTCACCAGCGCCGGCCGGATCGCCGCCACCGGGCAGCGTGCCACCACCGCCGGCCGCTCGCACACGTTCCCGACCAGATCATGGTTGATCTTCGGCGGTTTGGTGTATTGCACGATGATCGCGATGTCCGCCTGACCGCCGCAGTTGATTTCGCAGCAGGATGTGGACATGTGCACGCGGTTGGGCATTTCCTCGTGCCTGAATTCATAATACAACTCGTCCATCAGCGCCTTCACTACGCCGGAGGCGTCGGTGCCTGGGATGTCGCAGTGCAGCCATCCTTGCGTGTGCGCCATCATCGACACCGAATTGCCGGTGCCGCCGACGGGAAAGCCGCTCTTCTCCAGCGCTTCGATCAGCGGCGCGACCTTGTTCTGGTCGGCGACCATGAATTCGATGTTGGAGCGGATCGTAAAACGGACATGGCCCTCGGCAAACTGATCGCCGATGTCGCACAGCTTCCTGATGGTGTGTATGTCCATCTGGCGCTGGGTGCCGGCGCGCACCGTCCATACTTCCTCGCCCGAGTGCGATACGTGGTGCAGCACGCCGGGGCGCGGCCGGTCATGGTATTTCCAGTTGCCGTGATTTTTCAGCAGGGTCGGATGCATGTACTGCTTGTTGTCCGGGACCCCGGTTTCCTTGGGCTTGCGCATCTGCGTTTGAGCTTGTGCCATTGGCTTTCTCCAGGCGTTCTATGCGGGGCGGTTTATGCGGCTGCCTTCTTGGCTTTGATCCGGGCCACTTCCTCGTCCCAGCCGTCGGTGCGAACGTAGGGGTTGGAGCGCGGCGCGCCCACCATGGTGGCGTCCGCCTCAAGGCCGATGCCTTCGAGGAAGTTGACCAGGCCGATGCGCTCAATCATTTCGCCGGTGCGCTCGTGCTCAAGCGCGTTTTCGGCGAAGAAGTCGATGATCTTCTGGCCCAGTTCGACGATCTGTTCGTAGTCTTCCTCGCTCTGAAGCCGCAGAAAGGGCACCACCACGGTGCCCATCTGGTCGCCGATTTTCAGAGTTCGCTTGCCGCCGCAGAGGATGGTCGCGCCCTTGTCCTTGCCCGGTGCCAGGGCGCCGGTCATCACATTGATGCAGTGCATGCAGCGCACACAGTCGCGGTTATCGATTTCCAGGGCGTGGGTGTCGTTCAGCGCAACCGTGGAAATGGAGTTGTTCTCGCGCACAGCCTTGATTTCTTTAAGCTGGATCGCCTTGGTCGGGCAGCGGGCGACGACATCGTTCACCAGTTCGTTCATGCCGTGCTTGGCATACCACTTCTTCGCCAGCGGTTCGTCGGTGCGTATGTTGTCGCGCCAAGTGCCGATGACCGCGAGGTCGGAACGCTGGATCGAGTTCATGCAGTCGTTGGGACAACCCGAGAATTTGAATTTGAACTTGTACGGCAACGCCGGTCGGTGAATGTCGTCGAGGAAGCTGTTGATCACCATCCGGTGCGCCTTGGCTTCGTCGTAGCAGGACTGTTCGCAGCGCGCTGCGCCGACACAAGACATGGAGGTGCGCAAGGCGGGTCCTGCGCCGCCGAGGTCGAACCCGGCTTCGTTGATTTCGTCGAAGGCTTTCTGCACGTTCTCGCTGGTAGCGCCCTGGAACATGATGTCGCCCGACTGGCCATGCATGGCGATCAAACCGGATCCGTGCCGTTCCCAAATATCGCACAGCTTGCGCAGTACTTCGGTGGTGTAATGCATGCCCGCCGGCGGCATCACGCGCAATGTATGGAACTCAGCAGCTTCCGGGTAAACCGGCTTCCCGTTCTCGTCCTTGATTTCGGTAAAGCGCGGGATGATGCCGCCACCATAACCGTAGACGCCAAGCGTTCCGCCTTTCCAGTAGCCTTTCTTGGTTTCGTAGGAATGCTCGAGGTGGCCGAGGAGGTCGGCTACGGAGTCCTTGTCTTTGGCCAGACGCTTGAGGCCGGTGACGAAACTTGGCCATGGCCCGGTTTCGAGCGCGTCCAACATCGGCGTGTCATGCGGTTTTTTCGCCATCTGTCTTCCTCCGGGCAGGGGGTTGGAGCATCTTCTTTTCGCTGCGATGTTACGGCGCGTGGTCATGGTTGGCCATTACTCGGGCAGGGGGGCGGGGACGCCCGGAGGGGTGATGCCGCACCTACCCGAAGGGAGTACCCGGCACTCCTCCATAGCGGTGATTTGCGCGCCTTGCACCGGATGCCATAGTACGCGCCGGTAACCAGCGGAGTGCGCGGTATGGACACGACCCGTAGCCTGGACAAGTTCATCTGCCCGTTCGGAGGCCAGGAGGTCGAGCTGGTGCAGGTGGAATATGAAGCCGGCGGCATGCCGCTGTTGCGGCTGCGCATACGCGAACGCGGCGCTCGTTTTACAATTTTCGAGATCGATCCGGGCACGGCCGAGCGTTGGGGCCGGGCGATGCTCGCCTGGTCCCAAACGCAGGACAATGGCTGAGCTATGGAGATGGTCGACGTCGCATTTTCCTTGCGCGGTGGTACCATTCCCGCGGATCATGGGTGGCGCCTGTTCCAGCTGCTCGCCGAGCGGCTGGCCTGGCTGGCAGCCGAGTCCAGTGCCGGCGTGCATCCGATCCGCGGCTCGCGCGCGGTCGCAGGCGAAATCTATCTCGGTGCCCGCGCCCGGCTCATGCTGCGCCTGCCGCAGGTCCGGGTCGAGCAGTCGTTCGCGCTGACGGGCGCGCGTCTCGATCTGGGCAATGGTGTAGAGGTGGGTGACTCACGCTTGCGGCCGCTGTTGCCGCACGCAACCTTGTTTTCCCCGTTGGTTGCGACCGGCGCGCAAGAAGATGCCGAGTTTCAGCGAGAGGTCAGTGCGGAACTCGATCGCGCCGGGGTTGGATGCCAGGTAATTTGCGGCAGGGAGCGTCGAGCGCAAACCGAGGGCCAGGAGATTGTCGGCTTCGGCCTGATGCTGCACGCGCTCTCGCCTGAGCATTCGCTGATGATGCAATCAGTGGGCTTGGGGTCAGGGCGCAAACTCGGCTGCGGCATTTTGGTGCCCCACAAGTCGGCTGGCGCCGTGGGTTCGTGATGGGAGCTGGGTTCAACGCGGGAGTGTACGCACAAGCGAAAGGGATTGCCATGAGCACGGAAAGGAATACCGACAGGCCGCTGGTAACGCTGGATCTGTGCGGGCTGAATTGCCCGGCGCCGCTACTCGGCGCCAAACACGTGGTGGACGAGTTGCAGCCGGGGCAGGTTATGCAGCTGATATCGGATTGTCCGGGTACGCCGGACGACTTGTTCGCATGGAGCCGACATACCGGAAACGAGGTGATCGCGACCGACAGGCTCGGCGGCCTCAGGGTGGCATACACCATCAGGCGCAGCGTGGGCGGCGCGGCACGGCCTGCAGCGAATGTGACGCTGGATATCCGCGGCGTGAGCTGTCCCGGACCGATTATCGAGGCGAAGAAGCTGCTTGACGGGATGAAGCGGGGCGAAGTCCTGCTTCTGGTGAGCAACTGTCCTGGCTCGTCGGACGACGTCAGTTCGTGGACCAGGTCTACCGGACTCGAACTCCTTGCCAAGCAAGAGGTGGCACCGGGGAATTTCGAGTTTTTCATCCGCAAGAGGTAGAGAATCTTGACCGCCGGCGCGGCCGGCTCTTTACAAGGAACGGAGGAACGCAACATGGGTTACGTGGTGAACGGCGCGGAAGTTGAAACAGATGCCGAAGGTTATCTGCTCACGCCAGATTACAGCGATGAAATGGTACGCGTGATCGCGCAGGCCGAAGGCATTGAGCTGAACGACGATCATTGGAAGGTCGTGCAATACCTGCGCGACCAGTACAAGGAACACGGCCAGACGCCGAATTTCCGCACTATGCTGAAAGACATCGCCAACCTGATGCCGGGGTGCGACAGCAAGGCGCTGTACGACCTGTTTCCGCTGGGGCCGGCGAAGCAGGGCGCGCGCGTCGCCGGACTACCCAAGCCGTTCGGCAAAGGCGGGTACTAGTGCAGGGTTTCAGTTAGCCATGCAGCGCGAGCGTTAGAGCGGCAAGCCTCTTGGCCATCCGCATACGCAGTCATTTCCATCGGGGAGCGGGCAAACGCAGCATGCCCGAACTCGCAAGCGTCATCGCCATGCTCAGTTGGAAGCTGTCGCAGGAAGCCATCCGCAGCATGCGCACGGCGCAGTTCGATATCGACATCGGCCAGCAGTACTTCGATTTCGTGTGCGAGTACCTCGCGTTCATGCTGCACGCGGCCGACCGCATCGCCCATTGGTCGCTGGCCGCCAATCAACGCGTAGAGTTCACCACCGCGCTTGCGTTGAAGCTGGCAGAGGTGGTCGAAGACAACCGGGACATGCTGATTGCCGAACCTGAAGCAGGGCGTTGCCGCCGCCATTTCATCGACCTCGCCAACGAGCGCGGCGCCGATTACGCGGATTTTTCCTATGACGCGAAAGAAGGGCCCGACTTCGGCTTTCGCCGTTTTTTCGGCAGCCGGTTGCTCGAGATCGTGCCGGAGAAGGACCATGCTTGGGTGATCGATCAGATTATGGAGATCGAGGCGCCCGAGGCAGTGAGGGCGCTGGGGAGCACCCTGGATGGCCTGTTCGCCCCGCCGGGCGAGGCGCGCCGGCCCCGGCGCGAACGCAGCATCGGCGACTAACTGGCGCATGTCTGCCCACATAGGCGCCGCCTTCGACCTTGCCGACGACACAGCCTATCAGGCCTGGCGCGCGGACAAGCTCGCGCGCTATCCCAAGTCGCTGGCGGAACTTGTGGTCGAAGTGCGCGATCCGTGCGCGCTCAGCCGGGGCGAGCGGCAGGCGTTGCTCGAGTGCTGCAGTCGCGCCAACATGGCTGTCTACGCCAGTCCGGTGGGCGGCGATGCGGACAAGGAGATCCCGCGGCGGCTCGGGCTGCAGCTCGGCCTGCGCGACCTCGACCCCAACTTCCTTGCCGACGATGACGGCATCTCGCCGCTCGCGGTGGCGCAGCGCGGCACGCGCGGCGAATTTATCCCTTACACCAATCGCGGCATCAAATGGCACACCGACGGCTACTACAACACTGCCGAGCGCACGGTGCGGGCCGTGCTGCTGCACTGCGTCGAACGCGCCGAGACCGGTGGCGAGAACGAGCTGCTCAATCACGAAATCGCCTACATCCAACTGCGCGACCGCGACCCGCAGCACATACGCGCGCTAATGGCTGACGACGCCCTGACCATTCCGGCGCGCATCGAGGACGGCCGCATCGAGCGACCGGCGCAGTCAGGCCCGGTGTTTTCCGTCGATACCAGCGGCTTCCTGCACATGCGCTACACCGCGCGCGCGGTGAGCATCGAGTGGAAAAGCGACGCCACCACCCAAGCCGCCCTCGTGGCGCTTGAGGACATCCTGGTCGGGGAATCGCCCTGCAGGTTCCGCGGGCGGCTCGAACCTGGCATGGGCCTCGTCTGCAACAACATCCTGCACACGCGCACGCCATTCATCGACTCGCCTGTACACAAACGCTTGATTTACCGCGCGCGCTACTACCAGCGGGTCAACGCCGGCTAGAGGTCGCGCGTAAAATGAAGGCTCTTGTTCCTACTAAAGGCGAAATGCCATGAGCGACGCTCTGGATTATCTGATCAAGGTGCGGCCCGACGCGATTCCGCACTACTTCAAGTTTCTCAAGGAAAGCGGCAAATACCTCGATCCCAAGACGCGCGCCCTGATCTCGGTCATCACCAAGGTTCACTCGCAGACCGAAACCGGCCTGCGCCAGTACCTGCTGCGCGCGCTGCGCGACGGCGCGAGTCCGATGGAAGTGCTCGATGCGATCATGATGGCATTCCCTGCGCTGGGGCTGGCGAAGATCGTCTGGGCTGTGGACGTCATTCTCGCACTCGACCTGCCCGAATTCCGCCCGGAAAACATCGGCGCCGCGGCGCGCTGGCATGACGTTGCTGCCGTTTCGCAAGTCGGCGACGGCAAAACTGCGCGGCTGGACTGCGACGGCCGCGGGCTGTTCGTCTACGGTGAGGGCAAGGCCTATCGAGTCTACGACAGCCGCTGCCCGCATCAGGTGACCAACATTCCGCACCTGGCAATCGAAGGGTGCGAGCTGACGTGCCCCAAGCACAAATGGGCATTCGACCTCAGCACTGGCGCTTGCGTCAAGAAGGGAAAACTTCCGCTGAAGCAGTTTGAATCGAAAATCGAAAAAGGCCGCCTGCTCGCATATTGGTAGTTGTTACTCAGGCAGATAACGCTGCGGGAAGGCCGACGGATTGCGGGGCGCGATCAAGGCAGTCGGAACTGCTGGCGAGACCGCCGTAGTGCGCCTACTTTCGCTTTAAAAAGAACGTGTATTCGTTGCTGGCTTCCGTCTGCGACAGAAGTTCGTTCCCGGTCTGCTTGCAGAATGCCTGGAAATCCTTGACCGAGCCGAGGTCGGTCGAAACGATACGCAGCACTTGGCCGCTTTGCATGTCGGATAGCGCTTTCTTTGCGCGCAATATCGGCAATGGGCAGTTCAATCCGCGCGCATCCAGTTCTTTGTCGAAATTCATGGTCGCTCCCTTATTATGGTGGGTGATCGGTAATCGCATTCATCCATGCGGTGGAGTCGTCCCAGACGAACGCGTACATCGCTACTCTATATTAACGTTTTCGCGAATCAACCTGAGAATTCTGATTTCGGCATAAGCAGGCATGATTGTCCTTGATATGGTGCGAAATGATAAGCTGCCGTCGATCGAAGCCCAACGTCGTATCATAGCCTATGCCGGACGCAATCCAGCCGATCCCAGATTTCAACTCCGCCGAGCGCTGGGTGATCGAATCCGCGTTAAAAGAGCGCTATGGCCGCATCGTGACCATAGAGCTTGCCGACAGCGAGCTGAAACTCGACCCCGGCACGCCGGTACTCACTGTCTGTCCGACGGTGTTCTGGAGCGAGCGCGGCTGCAATTTTCTGATTTTCAAGACCGGCGAGGAGCGCTATCGCAGCCAGTTCTTCTACAGTGAAGAAGAGCACTACGGGACCGGCCGCGAGGAATACGACGAACTCGCCGAATGCGTGGGCCTGCTGCTCAAATTGCAGGCCGATCACGAAAAGCAACGCCAGGGCGTGCAGACCGGCATGACCGGCGACCAGATAAAACAGTAAAAACGCGATGACCCTGGAAAAGGCGAAGAAACTCCTGGGCGTTCAGGCCGACTTCGGCGGGTTCTACAATGCCAACGGCGCAAAGCTCATCCTTGCCGAAGTGCAGCGCGAACACGGTCAGGCGGCGGTAGATAGGCTAATTCGTGAGCTCGAACTGGAACGCATTTTCGGCTTCGCACCGGGGACGGTTTTCGACGGCTCGCTGCTGGTAAAAAGCAGGTTCGGCTGATCTCGCGCTACCGGACCCTGACGATTTACACGGTCTATCCGGCTATCAGAACAATCAGGGCAAGATGACGGCGTGAAACGTAGATAGTGGCGCGCGGCTCGGCTAATATTCGCCTGTGCCGGACAAGAACAGAATCAAGCTGGAGGTACGCGCATGACCGAAGTGGTGGCAACCAATCAAACCATCCTGGTGGTAGGCGGCGGAATCAGCGGCATGACCGCAGCGATCAAGGCCGCCGAATGCGGCAAGCAAGTGGTGCTGGTGGAGAAATCGCCCACGCTGGGCGGGCGCACGGCGCTCCTGTACCGCTATTTTCCCAAGCTCTGCCACCCGACCTGCGGTCTGGAGATCAATCTGAGCCGCATCAAGTCCAACCGCAACATCCGCGTGCTCACGCTGGCCGAGGTCAGTGCGATTTCGGGCAAGCGCGGGGATTACAGCGCAACCGTCAGGATTGCGCCGCGCTACGTGAATGAGAACTGCACCGCCTGTGGCGACTGCGCCGCCGCGGTTTCCGCCGAGGTGCCGAATCCCTATAACTACGGCATGGATAAGATGAAGGCTGCCTACCTGCCGCACACAATGGCCTATCCGCAGCGCTATGTGATCGACGCCTCGCTCATCGGCACGCCCGATGCCGATAAGGCCAAGGCTTCCTGCAAGTACGGTGCGATCGATCTTGCGATGCAGCCGCAGACCGTCGAGATCAAGGCCGGCGCCGTGATATGGGCGACCGGCTGGCAGCCCTATGATGCGGCGAAGATCCAGCCCTATGGCTATGACCGTTTCGCCAATGTGATTACCTCGCTTGAGTTCGAGCGCTTGGCCGATCCGCACGGCCCGACCGGCGGCAGGATCCTGCGGCCTTCTGACGGCAAGGAGGCAAAAAATATCGCATTCATCCAGTGCGCCGGCTCGCGCGACGAGAACCACCTGCGCCATTGCTCGCGCATCTGCTGCATGGCTTCGCTGAAACAGACGCAGTATGTGAAAGAGGCCTGGGGCGACGCGGCGAAATCCACAGTCTATTACATCGACATCCGCGCCATCGACCGCTTCGAGGATTTTTACCAGAAGGTGCAAAAGGATCCAACGGTGAGTTTCCTCAAGTCCAAGGTGGCGAAAGTCACCCAGGACAAGTCGGGCGACGTGATCCTGCACGGCGTGGACACCGAGGGCTATCACCGCTACGCCAACGCGCACGACATGGCGGTTCTCGCCATCGGCATGCAGCCCAGCGTGGCGGGGGTCGACATCCCCGCCGATATCGTTGCGGATTCGAGCGGCTTCATCGAGTCGTCCGCGGCCGGATCGGGTTTTTTCGGCGCCGGCTGCGCCACCAACGCGCTCGACGTCAACCGCGCAGTGCAAAGTTCCACGGCAGCGGCGCTGCGCGCGATACAAG
>Ga0194060_10002912_pt1 | contig 12181 bp, 10 predicted proteins | sample SepL225m_MetaG_FD_163427 | JGI IMG/M metagenome (GOLD analysis project Ga0194060, IMG submission 163427) | Anoxic zone freshwater microbial communities from boreal shield lake in IISD Experimental Lakes Area, Ontario, Canada - Sep2016-L222-5m | ecosystem: Environmental > Aquatic > Freshwater >... | reverse complement strand
CGATCGGGATAGGGAGCCCCATCGCTGAGGCCCCCTCCCATACCGCCGTATGTATGGATCACGTGTACGGTGGTTGGGCTCTAAGAGCAAATCAACCATCTCCCCGCCACCGATAAAGCCTCCCCACAGGTTCCTTGGAGCAATGCCGACCGTGGGGCCAGGTAGGCGAGGCACTTTCCCGCTGAGGCTTATCACCGGCGGGAGGGCCTCGTATATGATTCAACCGTTAGCACCAGCGTACGACGCTTTAGCTGCTTTATCGACCGCTTTCAGCCTTTCCAACAAACCTGAAAACCGCTGTTTTATGGATGGCCCTTTATTCATGCTGACTCTGCCGAGACTTGAGCTTTCCGGGTTTCGAAACACCCGACCAGGGCGTCAGGGAAAACGAAGTCACAATCAGGGTTTCCCTGATTGTGAAAAAAACAGGCCCATGTGATTATTTCGGGAATCAGCGGGAGGTGGAGAAGTCAAAGCCGATGCCGCACCCCCCTGTGGCAGATGTCTCATAGCTATTCCTCCGCAGGCAATGGCAGAGCATCCTGCCATCTCCCGCTGATTCTAATGTCGTTGACTCCATTCACGACATAGTAAGGACGAGAAGTGGAGGGAGGAGCGATTATGGGCTTTGCTTACGAGATATCACAATCGGGCAATCATGTTCAGGTTGTCGGCACCGGAAAGATTACCACCGCTGAGTGCATTGGGCTAGTTGAGCGTGTCATGTCCGACCCCCGTCATCGTCCCGACTCGACGGCACTGATTGACCTGCGCGATGCCATCTATGAGCCCAAGGACATGGCGGAAGTCATCCAGATCTCCACAGCACTGGAAGCGTTTCATTACGTGCTCAAGGACAACATCGCCATCGTTGCCAGACAATCCACGCTTTTCCCCGCTGAAATTTTCTCCACCCACGTCAGGGAGGCGATTAATATCAGGATAAGAGTTTTCGTGGACATGGATGCAGCGGAGGAATTCTGCAGAGAAGTGTCCGGGCATGCCGCCTGATAGGTTTTAAGATTCGGAACCGAACGTCTCATTGTGAGGTTGAAGTCTGGGGTTGTAATCTGCATTAAATCACCATTGATAAAGGGGCGGCATGCTGTATAGTGCAACCTTAAATGCGGCACTTTGTCGGCGTTATCACCCAGATAAGGAGTACTGATCATGTCAAAAGCAAAAGATACCAAGCGAGAAACAAAAAAAGCCCCGCAGAAAACACTCGCGGAGAAGAAACAGGCCAAGCGCGACAAGAAAAACAAAGCGTAATGCCCCGGTAATCTCCTTGGCGATAATATCGGGTGATACCCCGTGGAGGTGGACGGGGATTCTGTTTTCTCCGTTACTTGGTAAATGGAGTTTGTTTTTTCAGTCGGCCCGACAGTTTCTTCCGGACGTCGTTTTCAAACGTCTTGATATGGCCCACTACGAACTCGATCAAGTCGAGTGTCGGGTCGACGATCAGGGGCGTCAGATCCATGCCAAAGATCAGGTGTGTGGCTTTATCCGTGGCATGGGACTCAAAAAAGGTGGCATTGGCCTGGCGGCGGCCCAGCGTGGCGAGGTCATATCGTTTTCCGCCAGCGATTTGGGAATCGAAAATGCCATTCACCGCTACGGCGAGATCCTGATGGGCGCTCACATCCATGACAACCTTGTCGCTGTCCACCATCCAGTCCAGTCCGCGCCAGATTTCTGAGCCGATCACTTTTTGAGGGCGGTACTCAGCCGGGAGTTCGCGCAGAGCCTGAATGACGGCGACGACGACGCCGACGTGAGTCTCGTGCTTGTCAGCGGGATTGTGGGTGTAGACCACCTTCGGGCGCGTGATTTTAAAGATTTCCTTGAGGTCATTCTTTAAGGAGGCATCCACGGGGCTTTTCACAACGCTACTGGGGTGGTTCAAATGGATCATCGCCCCGTAATGCCCGATAGTTGCGGCTCTGTTCTGTTCTGAAAACCGGGTTGCCATCATCTGCTCGTCGGTATACCGTCCGTAAAGGCCGATACGTGAACTGCCGCTGCCGTTGGTAGAGGTGACGCCGCCAAACCACAGATCCTGGCGATGATAACACTCCAGGATGCCGTGAAAGGCCATGATTTCAAGATCGTCCTGATGTGCCCCGATACCCAGGTGCGTGATTCGTTTCAGAGCCTCGGCTTCAGGTTTACCGTCCGGAACAAATATAGTCGCTTTAGGGTTCTGAAATTTCACTGCTTGAGAATTTATCATAGGAAGGCTTCCTGCTGCAACTGCTGCCGATACAACAGTTATTTCGTTACCATTCAATGATCGATGAAATGATCGCCCTGTTCTTTTCTCTCGAAAAGAGGTGGAGCCTTGCGTAGTATCGATCCCCATGTTGTGCTTGTCATCCTATACTGGGTTTCTACGACAGGGGAGTCGTGGTTTTTTTGTCGCCCTGCTTTTACTTACACTTCTTGGGACGATCCTGCGCACCGTCAAACTGGGGGACTATCCGGGCGGATTCGGGCAGGATGAGGCGGTGGTGCTCTATGATGCCTGGAGCCTGCTTACGACCGGCGCCGAACATCATGGGGATCGCTGGCCGATCAATGCGCGTGAGTTCGGGGATTACCCGTCCGCGCTTCCTTCCTATTACATGATGCCTCTGGTGGCTCTGTTCGGCCCCACGGCTTTTGTCAGTCGGATCTTTTGTGCGCTTCTCAACGCCGCGGCAGTCTTCTTCTGCGGACTATTGGTACGCCGGCTTTTCCGTAGTAACGCCGCCGGTGTGTTCGCCGCCGCCCTGTTGGCGGTATCCCCGTGGAATCTGTTTTTTTCACGCTGGTCGGTCAGCGCCGGATTCTGCACATTTTTCCAGGTTTTTGCGCTCTGGCTCCTACATCGTCTCCTGACGGGGGAGGGAGCGCGCGGTCGATCCGTGTGGGCCGCCATTCTGGTCGGTTTCAGTCTGTTCCTCTGGACCCATGAATATCTCTCCCAATACTTCTTTGCCCCTTTCATGATTGGTATGGCCATGCTGCTGTGGTGCCGGGGGAACTGGCGGCGGATTTTTATTGCCGGCGGCGTGTATTCGTTATTGATGCTAGCGGCCATCTGGATTCGGGTCAGCAATCCGGCGGCCAGCGGACGGATGCAGTGTTCATCCATCTTCTATACCGGCCATATTCTGGAGTTGTTCTGGAAGAACTATTGCCACTATCAGTCATTTTCGTTCCTTTTCAAGTCACCGACGATGCTGGCTCTGCACCAGATTCCCGGAGTGCCTCATATCCAGCGTTTTCTTTTGCCGTTTTATCTGCTGGGACTTGGCGCGCTCACCACCGCTGTTTTCGCGCCCGGCTGGTTGCTCAGGCACCTGGGCCGACCCGATTCGCCTTCCGATGTTTCGGGCTGGCGTCGCTCCGCGATCTGGATGCTGGCCGGCTTTGCGTTGGCCCCGCTGGCAGGCGCCTGCTTTCTGCAGCAATTCTATACAGCCCGCCTCACGCATCTTTTGGTTCAAGTTCTTTTAATAACGTCGGTGGGGTGTGCCGTATTCTGGTATTGGCTTCGCCGCTTGCCCCTCCGTGCCGCCGGTACGATTTTCATCATCCTGCTGGCGTTATATCTTGGACAGCAGACTTTCAGAACGGCACGAGGCCTTATTCGAAATAACGTGTCCTTCAAGAGAGACCTTCAGCAGGGCGTTCCTGAAGTGATGCAATATCTGGCCAAACAACCCAACGTCCATTCGGCAAAATTCCCCCGCCTTCTTCAGGGATATATCTACCATCTACTGTTTACGCCGGTTCATCCATCCCAGGTGAATCATGCCGAAGTCTCACCTCCCGAGGTCACGAATCAATATGCCTGGCGATATAGTCAGGTTTCGAGGGTCGGGCATTATTATTTTGATCAGGACTTGGACCGTGGGGAAATTGCCAAAACCGCCACTCTGCGTCATCAGGTTCGCGATGCTGATCGGGTTTGGTACGATCTGTACGAGCGGAATGGCGATTGGTTTGTATTGCCTCATGAGTAGGGCTCGTCTGGCAGCGGGGTTCAGCTTTTTATTTCAAAGGAGAGTTATGGATAGGCAGACTTCACAGGGCGGTCATGTGACGGGCAAGGTGCTGGTATTTGCGGCTACTTATAATGAGCGCGATAATATCCAAAAGCTCTGCGAAACTGTTTTGGGCCTCAATACCGACTACGATATGCTTGTGGTCGACGACAACTCTCCTGACGGTACGGGGCAACTCCTGGATTCCCTGGCAAAAGGGGAACCGCGTTTATCTGTTGTCCACCGGGCCGGGAAACTTGGGGTGGGCAGCGCGCATAAGGTGGCTATGCACTATGCGATCGAAAAGGGTTATGAGACTCTGGTGACCATGGATGCCGATTTTTCCCATCCACCTGAGGATATTCCGAGACTCCTGGAAAACCTGGCCGGGGCGGATTTTGTCACCGGGTCACGCTATGTCAAAGGCGGAAGTTGCGACTATACCGGGTATCGAATCGTGGTGAGCGTATTAGCCAACTGGGGTGCGCGACTCTTGCTGGGAATACCGCTGCACGAGGTGACAACGTCATTCCGCGCTTTTCGCGTGGCATTTCTGCGCAAAGTGGATCTGGATTCCATTCAGGCCCACGGGTACAGTTATTTCATGGAGGCGGTGTTCCGGCTCTATTGTGCGGGTGGACGATTGAAAGAGATTCCGTTTCATTTTGTGGATCGAACGGCCGGCGCGTCGAAGATTCCTCGTTTTGAAATAATCAACGGGGTTCTTCAACTCTTGCGTCTGGCCGCAGGGCGTTTGTATGGCGCAAAAAGGGCGCCGGGCAGGGACTGACGCGCCCCGTTATCTGAGTGTTCCCGTTGACATGAGGCCACCCTTTATGAGGCGGGATCTTTGTGAGCTCGGTTTGGGAAAACGGGAAAAGTCTGTTGGGAAAAGGCTTGAAGCAGAGGTGGTTTTTATCGTATCTTGATTCCGTTTTTTTGTTGACGAATAGGCGAATGATTGGGTGAACAAATTATCCCGATAGAATTCTTGAAAGGAAATTGTGCGTCATGGCTGATATGAAAAAGAATATGATCATGGTGGATGGTAATCAAGGGGTGGCCAATGTGGCCCATGCGACCAACGAAGTGGCCGCTATTTATCCGATTACCCCCTCTTCTGCGATGGGTGAATGGGCGGATGAATACAGCGCGGCCGGAATGAAAAATGTGTGGGGTACCGTTCCCCAGATTGTGGAACTCCAGTCCGAAGGGGGCGCCAGCGGCGCCGTTCATGGCGCGTTAACCACAGGCGCCCTGACCACCACCTTTACCGCGTCCCAGGGCTTACTCCTGATGATCCCGAACATGTACAAGATCGCCGGTGAACTCACGAGTACTGTCTTCCATGTCAGCGCCCGTTCCCTGGCCTGTCAGGGGTTGTCAATCTTCGGGGATCACTCGGACGTGATGGCGGTACGGCAAACCGGCTTTGCCATGCTGGCCTCCGCCAGTGTTCAGGAAGCTCAGGACTTCGCCTTGATTGCCCAAGCTGCGACACTCCAGTCTCGTGTCCCCTTTGTTCATTTCTTCGATGGATTTCGCACCTCGCATGAAGTTCAGAAGATCGAGTCTCTGACCACCGATGTGATGCGCGCCATGGTTACTGATAAAATGGTTTTCGCCCACCGCCAGCGCGCCCTGACGCCCGACCGCCCGATGATTCGCGGCACCGCCCAGAATCCCGACGTATATTTCCAGGGGCGTGAGACGGTTAACAAGTATTATGACGCCTGTCCGGGCATTGTTCAGAAGGCCATGGATGATTTCGCCAAATTGACCGGCCGCCAGTACAAGCTGTTCGATTACATTGGCGCCCCGGATGCCGAGCGCGTAATTGTGGTTATGGGCTCCGGCGCCGAAACGGTTCATGAGACGGTCGAAGCCCTTGTGGCCAAGGGTGAGAAAGTGGGCGTGCTCAAGGTTCGCCTGTATCGTCCCTGGGACATCAAGGCGTTCGTCAAGACGCTGCCGGTCACCGCGCACTCCATAGCCGTTCTCGATCGCACCAAGGAGCCCGGTTCCATCGGCGAGCCAATGTATGAAGATGTCCGCACCGCGATTGGCGAGGCCCAGAGCGAAAAGCTCATGCAGAACAAGTTCTATCCGCTGGTACTCGGCGGTCGCTACGGGTTGGGCTCCAAGGAGTTCACGCCAGCCATGGTGAAGGCGGTCTTTGATAACCTGAGCGGGGCGAAGAAGAATCACTTCACGATCGGCATCAACGACGATGTCACCAACACCAGCCTGCCTTTTGACCCGACGTTCCAGTTGGAGCATAAGGGCCGGTTTGAGGCGATGTTCTACGGGCTGGGGTCGGATGGCACCGTCGGCGCCAACAAGAATTCGATCAAGATCATCGGGGACGACACCGATTTCTCGGCCCAGGGATACTTTGTGTACGATTCAAAGAAAGCCGGTACGATCACCGTCTCGCATCTGCGTTTTGGGCCCGGACCCATCCGGAGCCCATACCTTTGCACGAAAGCTGACTTTGTGGCCTGTCACAATTTCTCCTTCGTCGAAAAGTACGACATGCTGGCCAATGCCAAAGTGGGAGCCACATTCCTGCTGGCAAGTCCCTATAGTGCGACTGAAGTCTGGAATCATCTGCCGGATGAGCTGGCTCAGCAGGTCATTGATAAGAAGGTGAAGTTTTTCGTCATTGACGCCAACAAAGTGGCCGCTGAACTCGGGTTGGGGGCGCGCATCAATACGCTTATGCAGACCTGTTTCTTTGCGATCTCCAATGTGCTGCCCCAGGCGGAGGCCATTGACGGTCTGAAGAAGGCGATCAAGAAGAGTTATGGACGCAAGGGAGATGAGGTCGTACAGTCGAACTTCAAAGCCGTGGATGCGGCCGTGGCGTCGCTTCAAGAGGTCAAGGTGCCTGCCAAGGTGGCCGGCAAGGTCAAGATGCCAGCGGTGGTGCCGGCGGATGCCCCGGAGTTTGTTAAGACGGTGACCGCGACACTGATCAAGCAGAAGGGCGATGCTCTGCCTGTCAGCCAGATGCCCGAAGATGGTACCTGGCCGACCGGAACGACCCAGTATGAGAAGCGCAATATTGCCGTTGAGATTCCCGAGTGGAACTCTGATCTCTGTATTCAGTGCGCCCAGTGTTCGCTGGTGTGTCCGCATGCGGCCATTCGGGTCAAAGCCTACGATCCCAAGAATTTGGAAAAGGCACCCAAGACGTTTAAGTCATGTGATGCCAAGGGCAAGGAATTTGCCGGCCTGAAATTCACTGTGCAGGTGGCTCCGGAAGATTGCACCGGGTGTGGCGCTTGTGTATGGAACTGCCCCGGTCGCGAACGCGACAAGGCAACAAAGCAGGAAACGGGCAAGCGTGCCATTATGATGGCGCCTCAGCTTCCGCTCCGTGAAAATGAGGTGGAGAACTTCACGTTCTTCCTCGCCTTGCCGGAAACCGACACCAAGCTCTACAAGAAGGACACCATCAAGGGCAGTCAGTTTGTGAAGCCTTTGTTTGAGTTCTCCGGCGCTTGTGCCGGATGCGGTGAGACGCCCTATATCAAGTTGCTGACCCAGTTGGTCGGCGACCGTTTGTATATTGCCAATGCGACGGGTTGCACGTCGATCTATGGCGGCAATCTGCCGACAACGCCCTACACCAAGCGTGAGGATGGGCGTGGTCCAAGCTGGGCCAACTCGCTGTTCGAAGACAATGCCGAGTTCGGTTTCGGGATGCGTTTGACCGTCGACAAGTTCAACGAATTCGCGCTCGAGTTGGTGGATAAGATCATGGGCGGCGCCTGTGGTGATGCGAAGATCGACAAGGAGCTGTTGGCGGCGATCAAGGCGGCCGATCAGTCCAGTCAGTCGGGGATCGAAGATCAGCGTGCCCGTGTGGTGGTGCTGAAGAAGCAGTTGGCGGCATGTCCGTGCGATCTGTGCAACCAATTGGCCTCATTGGCTGATTATCTGGTCAAGAAGTCCGTCTGGATCGTGGGCGGCGACGGTTGGGCCTATGATATCGGTTACGGTGGTTTGGATCATGTGCTGGCGTCCGGCAGGAATATCAAGGTTCTGGTGCTGGATACCGAAGTGTATTCCAATACCGGTGGTCAGGCGTCGAAATCCACGCCAATGGGTGCGGTGGCCAAGTTTGCGGCAGGCGGCAAAGCGTCCATGAAGAAGGATCTGGGCATGATATCGATGACCTACGGGAACATCTATGTGGCGCAGGTGGCGCTGGGCGCCAATCCCGGCCAGTGCGTCAAGGCATTCATGGAGGCTGAACAGTATGATGGTCCCGCGATTATCATTGCCTACTCGCACTGTATTGCGCATGGCATTGATATGACGTCGGGGATGCAGGGACAGAAGGATGCCGTGAATTCGGCGCACTTCCCGCTCTACCGGCATAATCCTGAGTTGACAGCGCAGGGCAAGAATCCCCTCTCGCTGGACAGCAAGGCGCCGACCATGTCGTTCAGTGAGCACGCGATGAAGGAGAACCGCTTCCGCGTATTGAAGCAGATGAACCCTGAGCATGCCAAGGAACTTATGGCCATTGTTGATAAGAAGGTGTTGGCCAAATACGATATGCTGACCAAACTGGCCGGTATGGAACCCTGCGTGGGCTCCATCGCGGCGGCGGCGCCAAAGGCCTGATGGGTCGATAAAATGAGATGCTGATGCAGGGAGTCCTGAATGAAATCAGGACTCCCTTTTTCTTGATATGCTGAATCAACCTCAGTTCCGACCGCCTGCAGAGGCCGATAGCCTGATCCTTCAAGTGGATCAGGGCTGTCCCTATAACCGCTGCACCTTTTGCGGCATGTACAAGCAGGTGCTCTACCAGCGGCGCTCTCTGGCGGAAATCCGGAAGATGATTGAGGCAGAAGCGCGAGATGCCCCTTTCACAAACCGGGTATTTCTGGCGGATGGCGATGTGATGCGGCGCTCTTTTGATGATCTTGAAGCCATACTTCGAGAAATTGCGGCTCATTTCCCGCATTTGGCCCGGGTCAACGTCTATGCCACGGGCACGGGGATTATCGCCAAGACCAGCGATGAACTCCGTGCCCTGCGCGCCCTTAAACTACATACGCTTTATCTGGGTTTGGAGAGTGGTGACGAGGAAACCCTGCGCCGGGTGAGCAAAGGCGAGACGGTTGAGGTGATGGTCGAGGCGGGGCGACTGGCCCAGGCCAATGGATTGAAAATATCGGTGATGATTTTGCTTGGACTGGGCGGAGTTGAGCGGACTCACCCGCATGCTGTTGAGACCGCGATGGCGCTTAACCGGATGCAGCCGCGACTTCTTTCGGCCCTCAGGATAGTTCCGGTACCGGGGACAGAGCTTCATGATGAAATAGTGGCAGGCCGATTCAAGCCGTTAACCGAGTTACAGGTGGTTCAAGAACTGCGCCAAATGGTTCAGCATCTGGAACTGACCAATACGGTCTTTCGTGCCAACCACACCTCAAATCCCATTCCGCTGGAAGCCCGATTCGGTCGTGATAAAGGTCGGCTGATGGCCGAGCTTGATGCTCTTATTGACTCAGGCGCACTCGACAGCCGCACCCCCGGTCACACACCGCTGTGGTTGTGAAATTGACAATTAGTGAATAGCATCAATAATGTCATTATAATGAATAATAATATCTTTGTTTTATTGCTATCGCTGGAAATATATAATATTATTCATCTTAATGAAAACAATTGATGTAGGAACAGTGATTTACAAGAGGCGTGATGACCTCTGTATTGATCAACGAACTTTGAGCGCGATTGCAGGTGTCGCTGTCCATACCTTGAGCAACATTGAGGCCGGGAAAGGGAACCCGACTATCGAAACCCTTGACCGTATCTTGGACGCTCTGGGATTGGAACTTCGCATTCAGGTCAAAGCTTAGAGCGGGAAAACATGATGAGCCGAAAAGGACAGGTCTATTGCGGCGGCCAACTGGCCGGACGGATCGAGGAGATACCGGAAGGGTTCCGCTTTACCTACGATGCCCGTTATCTGGCAACACCAGGAACTCGCCCCATCAGCATGACCCTGTCTAAACGTGCAGAGCCCTACCTATCCAAACCCCTTTTCTCTTTTTTCTTCGGGCTTCTGGCGGAGGGTATTCTCAAAACAACCCAGTGCCGGAAACTGAAATTAGACGAGAATGATCACTTCGGACGTCTGCTTAAAACCGCGCACAGCGACACCATTGGCGCTATCACTGTTGTAGAAGAACCGGAGTCTTAAATGTTCCACTGCATGTCATCCCTCGCCGATATAGCACACGAAGGCTACAGCCCAATAGCCGGGCGTCAATTGGCTGGCGGGAATCGGAAATTTCCGCATCGATTGACCTTCAATCGCTCGGATGTCGTCGAGTTCCGCATGAGGACTGCAGAGCATATGTCCATCTCTGGCATTCAGGACAAGATATCCCTGAAACTGAGCCGTGGGAAACTCATGCCAACCGAGAAGGAGGGCGAGTATATACTTAAGCCAGTACCGTCCGCCGATATTCCGCGATTCAAGGAGGATGTGCCCGCCAACGAACACCTCACCATGCAAATTGCGGCGCAAGTTTTCGGGCTTGCCACCGCCATCAACGCCTGTATTGCCTTTGCGGACGGGGAACTTACCTATATCACCCGTCGATTCGACCGTCGGGCCGGAATCAAAATCAGCCAGGAGGATTTCTGCCAACTCTCCAACCGGACGGAAGAAATAACCGGTAAAAACTATAAATATGACGGAAGTTACGAGGAAGCCGGACGTATCCTGAGGCAGTACTGCAAAGCCTATCCGGTCGAAATCGAGAAGTTTTATGCGCGGATTGTTTTCAACTACGTATTCTCGAACGGCGACGCGCACCTGAAAAACTTTTCCCTCTTTGAAGGTGAGTTTGGCGATTACATTCTGACTCCGGCCTATGATTTAATCTGCACGTCGTTACATTTTCCGGAGGAAGGGCGTACCGCCCTTGATTTGTTCGACACTTTTGAGTCCGAAAGCTTTCAGCAAAACGCTTTCTATAAACGGCCAGATTTCTTGAAACTGGCCGAGTTCTATGGCATGAACATGGACCGTGCCGAGAATTATCTGGATCGCTTCGTTCGCATCCAGGCGCCAGTTCTTAATCTGATAGGGCGCTCGTTTTTGACTGAACAAGCCAAAGTGTCATTCGTCGCCCGGTATCATGACCGCGTAAAAGCAATTTCAGACTGAAAAACATGCACTCTTTGGAGAATATATTATGAAAGCAATCCGGACTGTTAAGAAGATCTTCTCAAGCGTTCCCACTCTTGAAGGCGCAGGGGTTCATCTCAAGAGGGGGTTTGGGTATCATCAGGTTCCGGAACTTGACCCTTTCCTGTTGTTGGATGATTTTCATTCATCAAATCCAGCGGACTATGTTGCGGGATTCCCCTGGCATCCGCATCGCGGCATCGAGACCATCAGTTACATTTTGAAGGGATTCGTTGAGCATGGCGATAGCATGGGCAACAAAGGGGTCATCGGGGAGGGGGATGTTCAGTGGATGACCGCCGGGAGCGGCATCATTCATCAGGAAATGCCGAAGGGGATGAAAGATGGCAGGCTCTGGGGCTTTCAGCTTTGGGCGAATCTACCAGCGTCTCATAAAATGATGGCGCCCCGGTATCAGGAGATCAAGGCACCCCGGATTCCGGAAGTTTGCTTGGCTGACGGGGTGAATGTGAAAGTCATTTGCGGCACGGTAAACGAGGTGCAGGGGCCGGTTCGGGATATAGTCACGGATCCGGAATATCTGGATGTGGCCATGCCGGCTTCCTCGGTTTTCAAGCATACCGTCAAGACGGGCCATACCGTGTTTGCATATGTCATTGAAGGCCACGCCTGCTTTAGTGATGGAAAGGCCGATATTGGTGTTGAGACGGTCGTGCTCTTTGGTGACGGCGATAGCCTTAAAATTACGGCGGGTTCCGAGGGTGCCCGCTTTCTTCTGGTCTCCGGCAGACCGCTTGGTGAACCGGTGGCCTGGTATGGCCCGATTGTGATGAACACCGAGAAGGAATTGGAAATTGCCCGCCGGGAATTGAGCGACGGCACATTCCTCAAGGGTTGATGGCCGCTTCAGGAATCCAGCCCATGCCGTCGGTCGTTGAGACTCGAACCCAGCCGTCGGTGG
>Ga0194060_10002910_pt1 | contig 12187 bp, 10 predicted proteins | sample SepL225m_MetaG_FD_163427 | JGI IMG/M metagenome (GOLD analysis project Ga0194060, IMG submission 163427) | Anoxic zone freshwater microbial communities from boreal shield lake in IISD Experimental Lakes Area, Ontario, Canada - Sep2016-L222-5m | ecosystem: Environmental > Aquatic > Freshwater >... | reverse complement strand
GTGACGGTCGAATCGCTCTTGGGATCGCAGCCGATCTGCATGACACGGTAACCGGCTACCGACAGGGCGGCGCTGATGTTTGAAGTGGTTGTTGATTTGCCGATGCCGCCTTTGCCGTAAATCGCTATCTGTTTTGGTTTTTTTGACATGTTTTCCTCAATCTCTTTCCTGATTCGTTCTAATTCGCCGCTAAAAAGATTGTCTTCCCCGAATGCCTCTATCGGGGATCCAGATTTTAAGGTTTTAAAAGACTGGATTCCCGATAACTACCTCGGGAATGACAGAATGTGGAGTCAAGCGGCGAATTAGAACTAATCAGAATCTTTTTTTATTTTGATAAAATCACTTCCTGTCCACCCTGTTTGCGGCAAAATCTCCGACAGACTGAACAAGCTGCACCAGCACAATCAGCAGCAGAACTGTTACTACCATTACGTTGGTTTCATAACGGTAATAGCCGAAACGTATTGCCAGGTCGCCCACTCCGCCGCCACCTACGATCCCCGCCATTGCCGAATATCCGACCAGGCTGACCCCTGTTACCGTGAGCCCGCGCAACAATCCCGGCAGCGATTCAGGGAGCAGAACATGGATGACAATCTGCATAGGTGTCGCCCCGGAGGCGGTTGCGGCTTCAATAACACCTCGACTCACCTCGCAGAGTGAAACCTGCACCAGACGGGCGTAAAAGGCGATAGCCGCTATTGACAGAGGGACTGACGCAGCGCCGGGGCCGATGGTGGATCCGACCATACGCTGAGTCAGCGGCAGAACAAGCACCAGAAGAATAACGAAAGGGACAGAGCGGATGACATTCACCAGAAACCCGCCGACCGCGTTGATAAAGCGGTTCTGCAGAAACAGACCGCGGTCGGTGATATAGAGAAGCAGTCCGAGCGGTATGCCGACGACAATTGACAGCGTCAGCGAAATTCCGACCATCTGGAACGTCTCCCCGAAGGCTTTCCCCAGATCCTGAAGCATTTCACGCATTGTTTCACTCATTGCAGCACCTCCATACCGGCTGTCTGACTTTTAATATATGCCGCAGCAAGGCAGACAGATTCTGCCTCCCCACCCAGTGAAACAATCAGCGAGCCGAGCGGCTGACCGCCGATGTATTCAATCTGCCCATGCAGGATATTCACCTGCACCCCGAAGAGCCGCACCGTATCTGAAATTATCGGTTCCTCGGCGCGTTCCCCCCGATAGTGGAGTTTTAGAACCATTCCATCACCATGCTCGATAAGGCGTGGCGGCAGATCAAGATTGAAAGTGCGCGCCACCAACTGGCGGGTGTACTCGTTTTTCGGGTTGGCAAAGAGGTCGTACACACACCCCTGCTCCACAATCTCACCCGCGTTCATAACCGCCACGCGGTCGCAGATTGCCTTAACCACCGCCATCTCATGGGTAATAATGACGATGGTGATACCGAGAGTGCGATTGATCTCTTTCAGCAGGTCAAGGATTGAGGAGGTTGTCTCCAGATCCAGCGCCGAGGTCGGTTCGTCACAGAGCAGCACCTGCGGCGAATTGGCGAGCGCACGGGCGATGCCGACCCGCTGTTTCTGGCCCCCCGACAACTGCGCCGGATAGACATCGGACTTATCCGACAGGCCGACCAGCGCCAGCAGTTCCGCAACTCTCCCGGCAATTTCATTTTTCGGAAGAGCGGCGACTTTCAGAGCAAAGGCAACATTGTTGTAAACAGTCTTGGTGTCCATCAGGTTGAACTGCTGGAATATCATGCCGGTGCGGAGACGGTGACGACGCAGCTTTTTCCCTGTAAATCCGGTTATGTCTACGCCGTCAATCAGGACGCTGCCGTCGGTCGGGCGCTCCAGAAGGTTTATCGTGCGAAGCAGGGTACTCTTGCCGGCACCACTGCTACCGACGATGCCGAATATCTCCCCCCGACCGATATGAAGCGTCACATCCCTGACCGCCTCAATCAGACTCTCACCGCCCCCGAACCGCACCTGTATGTCATTAAGTTTAATCATAATTTTCACCGCTCACTTCTTGCTGATGTAATAAGAGGATTTCGTGGTTGCACCTGGCTTCCCCCACCCCCTAACCCCCTCCCGCAAGGGGCGGGGGAACTTTTCACCCTTCACATTTCACATTTCACATTTCACATTTCACATTTCACATTTCACATTTCACATTTCACATTTCACCTCCTCAACCACCCCGGAAACTGGAAATCCTTAAAAACATCTTTCGGGTTATAGGCAGCTTTTTTGAACTCTGGAGATTCGACAACCGCCAGAATATCTTTGGCAAACTGCTTTTCCAGATCCTCCGTCCGCACCGCTATGACGATTTTCAGACTATCGTCCAGCTCTTCCTTGATAAGCGCAGAATCGAGAGGAATTCCTGCGGCTATGGCGTAATTGCCGTTGATAACCGCAATCGCGACACTATCCAGCGAGCGGGGAATCTGGGCCGCTTCAATCGGGCGAATTCTGATACCCCTGGGGTTTTCAGCAATATCCTTTTCCGACGCCTTGGCTGGATCAATCTCTGTTTTCAGCTTGATAAGGCCGTGCTTCTGCAACAGCCGCAGGGCGCGGGCAAGGTTGGTCGGGTCGTTGGCAAGAGTCACCTCATCACCGCTTTTCAACTGGTCAATCGATTTGATCTTGCGGGAATAGAGACCAAGTCCGGCGGTCGGGATGATGATCGGCTCTTTGCCGCCTTTGGCAAAACGGATCGGGGAGATTTTAAGCCCTTTGTCTTTTGAAAATTTTTCCAGGTACGGAAGATGCTGAAAGACATTGACATTGATCGAACCGTTATTGAGCGCCAGGTTGGGCTGGACATAGTCGCTGAACTCTTTGACGTCAACTTTGTACCCCTTCTTTTCCAGGCCAGGCTTGAGGGCTTTTTTGACAAAATCACCATATGGGCCGGGCGCGACACCAAAATTGAGCGTCTCCCCCCCGAATGCCGCTGATGCAAGAACAACCACGGTTAGAACTGCTGCGAATACGACTCTCATCTGTTTTGTTTTCATGTTTTTCTCCTTTTTATTTTTGTGTTCTTTCAACAACCTACTTGTCGCTATTTAAAAAATTTACTGATTAACGACAATCTTCAACTAAAACACCAAAACTGTCATTCCGGCAGGCTTCTGGCCGGAATCCAGACTTTAAATTCTTACAAGCTGGATGCCGGATAGAACATTTCCGGCAAGACAACCTCGTTGGCTGAAGATTATCGATAATCAGAAAAAATTTCGCAATTTCAGCAGCTTTTAAGGCAAATCCCCCTCAATCCCCCTTTAAAAAGGGGGAGGTTTTTAGTCGTACGTTCTCCAGTCTCCCCAGATCAATCGGCCACCGCCCATACTCCCTCGCCGACGCAACCAGCGCCTTGATGTTCTCAAACGGGGTGTTGATCGGCAGACCGCAGCCGAGACCCAAGATGTACCCTTTGGGAGTGCCGACACCTTTCAGCAGGCATTCGATCGCGTTGCGGCGGACATCATCCGGCGTTCCCTGCACCATTGTCGCAGTCGGCCGGATATTTCCGACAAGCGCGACTCTCTCCCCCACCGCCGCTCTGGCATCTGCCAGATCGACTTCATCATCAAGACTCAAAATTCCGGCTCCGCAGTCAGCCATATCACTCCAGATACGCGAACTGTTGCCGCAGATGTGCAGCGCCGGCGCACCACCGGTCACCTCCTTTACCACTCCGATCAGCTCTTTCAGATACGGCGCGACAAATTCGACAAACTGTTTCCGGCTGATCAGGGTTCCTGATGCAACCGGTTCGGCGATGGTGATCCGTCCCCCCAGTTTAAAAACTTCCCGCGCAAAGGCGACCGTGCAGTCTGTGCTGAAACGGAGCAGGTCATGGACAAACTGGGGATTGCGGCGCAGGTCGCGCATCAACTGATCCGTACCGCGCAGGCCGGAAGCGGTTGTAAATGGGCCGGCCGTTGTTAGTGAGATCAACGCCCGGTCGCCAGCCTCTTTTACAACGATTTCAGTCGCTTTCAGAAAGAGCGGCAGACGTCCGTCATGGAGCGGATCCGGCACTTTCAGACTGTCAAGGTCGGAATATTCACTTATCGCCGCCTCGGCAATGTATGGGGTGCTGTCAGGAAAATGGAGGCGGCTCCCGGCAGCTTCAGCAATGCCGTGCAGACCGGGACCGGTATTGAGCGTGTCCAGACCGTACTCTCGCCAGGATGTTAACTGCCCGTGTGCCATCAGCTCTGCGGAGTTCTGATAATCTGCCACCGTCACTCCGATCGCTCGGGCCGCCTGGTCGCTTTGCAGCATGAATACCGGGATACGATCAAACGGCTGCCCGGTCAGCACGGCTGCCACCCGCTCTTTTGAGGTCATATATTCGTTGAATTCACCACTCATGTTTTATGCTCCAATCAGCCCGAAGGCGTCTGCCCGGCAGTGACTGCAGTGCCGGAACTGGGGGATACTCTGCTCATTTATGGAACGGAGCTGTTCCAGATATTCGCCTGTTGGGGGGACAACATCTTTTAAAGCGCCGCACGGGATTACCGGCATGACATTCATGACAAACGCCCCCAGCCCGGCGACTTTTTCGGCGATCAACGGAATCTGCCCGTCATTGCAGCCGGGGATCAGCACGCTGTTGACCTTGATGACCAGACCAAGCTCTGCCGCCAGCCGTAACCCTTCAATCTGCTTGTCTATCAGCAGCGCCGCACCTTCTACACCCGCGTAACGCACGCCTTGGTAGTCAACATGGCGGTAAATCAGACTCCCCACTTCCGGAGAAAGGCTGTTTATCGTCACCGTCAGACTGTGGACTCCAATCTCCTCCAGCTCATTAATTCTGTCCGGCAGCAGGAGTCCATTGGTACTTAGACATAAGATTAGATGCGGAAACTCCCCCTTTACCAGCCTGAAGGTTTCAAAGGTTTCATCGTTTGCCAGCGGGTCGCCAGGGCCAGCGATGCCGACAACCTTGATGATCTCTGCCATCCTGCCGTCAGACATGATCTGCTGCAGATGTTCCAGAGCAGATTGCGGAGTCTGCAGGCGACTGGTAACACCGGGGCGCGATTCGTTGGCACAGTCATGTTTTCGGTCACAGTAGGCGCAGGATATGTTGCAGCGCGGCGCTACCGCCAGATGCACCCTGCCGTTTTTGTGTCGGTTGCTGCCAAGGCAGGGGTGACCATGAGTGACTTTTTCTCTGTTGCACTGTTTCATCTGATAAATCCTCGAAACTGCTGCCAGGAGAAAAACAAAAAGGCCGAAGGATTTCTCCCCCGGCCTCCGGTGTTTCCGGTCAGCTTTAGCAAATTTGTACGTCAGGTTGTTTGTGCTGTTTTACAGATGGATTCGACCGATACCGCTATCTAATCCATAAGTTTTATAGACAAGTACTGCAAATTTAGTTTGCTGTCAACAAAAAAATTGGATTGAGTATCGTTATCTCGTTTGCAGGGGCATGGTTCATCTAGCAGGGGTTTAAAGCTCCAGAACCAAACCGTTTTCAGCACACCATTCCAAAAGAGCTTCTTTTGTCCGTGCATTTTCAAAAATATACCACTGCTCCAGCAGGCTGTTTTCAGCCAATAACTGCTTGTATCGCTGATATGCCCCGGCTCTGGAAAAAATAGCCAGTACCCGGCTTGTCATTTCCGGACAGCGGTTCCGGACAAATTCCATTACCAATGGTTTTCCCAGATCAAGATCATTTTTGTGCGGGATGGCGATGTAATCATCATTTTCATCGGCATCGTCAGGATAGTCGCTATCGCCTGTGATGTCCGAGGCAAAAAACGCCTCACCTGTGACACGGTTTACTACTGCATAATGCTCGCAGGGTGCAGCACTGCTGACAAACAGGAATGCGTCTTCTATGGTTGAGTAGGTCATATCATTCTTCTTTCCAGTTGTTTTGCGCGCAAGCAATTTTTTTGAACTTTTTTTGAACTTTTTTGAACTTTTTTGAACTTATCAAGTCATTCCGGCACCTTATAGTGACTCGACTTTTTGTATCCAATCTGTATCAGAATCCCTTTATCTCGCATCCGGTGTAATAGAGACCTGGCCTCAATATCCTTTAAATCAATGAGAGTGGCACACTGCTTTCTGGTTATGGCACCATTACGCCTAACGTAATCCAGCACCCGGTCTTCTGGCAAAAGCGGTAGGGTCACTTCGACTACGTCGGTGTCGGGAACATTCAAAGTGTAGTGCGTCCAGCGGCGAGAGCTGTGTTGAATGGTCAACCCGGTTTGTACAAGACCACGCAGGTCACGGCTTGCAGTCACCGAATCGACATGGGCGAGACGCTGATAGTCAAAATTGGTTATCTGCTCATTATGACGCAGGTAGACAAGTGCGAGACGCTGCCGGTCATTAAGCGGCTTGTCAGCAAATTGGTTAAGCCAGGCGATGGCCTCTCTGTTCATCAAAGTGAGATTGCGCATTGTAACCAAAAACGAACTCCGCCGATCCAGAAAACGGGGCGGCTCAAGGTTTGCGGAGCGCATTGCGCCCAGCATTGCTTGAATGCCGCTGCCACGATTTTCAACCAGATGAAGATCTTCCAGTAGACGTACAAGTGTGCGATTACGGGTGGATTGTTCATCCTCCAATGTTTCGAGGGTCACCGTTCCATATAGGCCGCCGGGGCTTTGAATCTCCATCCGGTCGGCAAACAGCCGGATCTGGATATAGCTTCCATGAGCAAAATTGCTGTAATCCCGGTGGGCAACGGCATTGACAATCGCTTCGCGGATCGCCTCTTCGGGATACTCGGGAATATCCCGGCGATACAATCCCTCAATCAGGCTCCCTTTGCGGATGCTCGCCATGACATGGTTGACCGCATCTTCGACCATCTCCGGAATCGCCCCCTCAAATTTCCGGTTGTCGAGAAACCGCTCCCCTCGCGGTGTCTTTTCGGTTTCGGTTGTGCCGAAATAATGGAGAAAGGTGATGACAAGTTGCGATTCTATCGTTTGCGGATGATTGCCAAAGGTGAGGATTCCGGCAAGAGTTGGACGAAGTGCACCGTCACAGAGACGGGCAATCTTCAGATGAGCCAGTACCTGTTCAAACGGTTGTTTCAGGTATGCAGCCTTCGGGCGGTCTTTTCTGATTCTGTCCAGAAATCTATCCAGTTTTTCCCTGTCCAGATCATCCAGAGTGGTTTCTCTGACCGGTTCTTCATCAAAGGTCGGCTGGCTCTGGGCGCTGACATACCCGAACACCTCGTAATCTGTCATCAACCGATTGGTGTTGCCTACCCGGATGTATGACCCTTTCTGCAGGCCGGCGTTTTTGTAGTGGCAGGGGCGTTTGTCAGGTGGAACCGGCGAAATCTCCAGAGCTACCACTGCCTTACCGTCAATCAGTTCGACAGTAAACTCAGGCTGTATCTGCGGTTCCATGTCGAACCAGGCGAGGTGGCTGATCTCTTCCTGCAAACGATGCGCATTGCCAACGCCGACAATTTCAAAGTTACGGCTTTCATCAAGCCCGAACAGGATAACGCCCCCTTCGGTGCGGTTGGCAAAGGCGGAAAGTGGTTCGTAGAGTCGTTGCGGAGTCCCGCCATGTGCGGACTTCACTTCGATATCAGCAAGTTCGCACTGGTTCTGCTGGACTTCGGTTATCAGTAGTTGGAGTTCTTCGCGAGTCATGACTTTTACCCCTACATCAAAGCAATTTATTATTTACCCCATACTGAGGATCAACTATGACTTCGCCTTACTTCTTTTAACCCTTTAATCATACTGCCCTTTTGTAAGATTAAATCTGCATATCGACAAGATTATACAAACCAATATTACTTGGATTATTGCCCATTGTTGGGAGATTCCGAAGACAATTCATATTGCTTCTGCTCATCCTTTTTATACGCAAGGCGTTCTCCAACAAAACAGCTAATACAAGAAAGAACAAACTCAATCTTTTCAAATACTTCACGTACATTTCTTATATTTATCAACTTTTCTGTTGGTAAAGATGGTTTTCCAACTTTGTCTTCTGGATAACGAAACGCTGTGGCAAGTGGATCTATCTGCTCAAATTCCCTGATCAAGCGGCCTACTTGTTTAAGCTCCTCTTTCGGATACGTGCTGTCAATTTTATTCAAAAGCTGGGAACAGGTTTGCCATAAAACTGATATTTTATGATCCAATTTCACATCGGCACCTGAATCAATTAGCTCATGCGAATCAATGATAATGTTTTTGAGTTCCAGTTCAAGGTAATGGCGATAAAGAAATATGATTGGAAATATAAGAATATCTTGCGACTCTCCTTTATTTTCAATATGTCGTGCTAAAAGGCCAGCAGCTTCTTTATAGCCATGAATGTATAGTATTCTTTTATCGTGACTCCAGTTGAGGCAGGCATTATTTGACCAATCAGAATCACTTTTGAAAAGTCTATCATCAGAAGAAGGATATTTATTTTTGGAGTTGAAGGCATTATACACTTTTTTCATTTTTTTCTAACCATTGCCGACTATATTTACTCGTAATTCCAGCCAGTTAAAGCCTCAAGTCGGCTTTTACGCTCCTGATTAATCTCATTTTTCCTGCTTCTTTGATTGCTAACCCACCCTCCCAGATTATAACCATCAGATGAAACATAACTTCGCGGCACCTTTGCATGTCCTTCTCTGCTAACAAACACTTCAAGATATTTGAATCCTTCTTCCCATTGATCATTATGTGGGTTCCAGCTCCATCCATCTAAGGACTCCAAAAAGCCCCTGCGCTCTGGGGTCATATTTTCAAGTCTGTCTCTTTGCTTGCAAACCCACCTGCCTAGCTTATACCCGTCTTCAGCAATATATGAGCTAGAAACCTTGGCATTCCCTTCATTCTGGACAAACGCCTGCAAATGTTTAAAACCTTCCTCCCACTGCATAGTTAGTGGCTCCCAGCACCACCCTGGAAGTTCCTCCAATAAGTTTTGATAAAACTGACTCATCTTGTTTCTGGTTTTTCGTTGCCTGACGACCCAAGCACCAAGCTCATAACCATCATCTGCTTTATAAGAACTTGTAACCCTTGCATGCCCCTCGTTTTGGACAAAACTCTCCAGATGCCTAAACCCTTCTTCCCACTGATCACTGTATGGATCCCAACTCCAACCTGCAAGTTTCTCCAAACGATCTCTACGTTCTTGCGACATTTCATTATTTTTATTTCTTTGTGTGTTGACCCAAACACCCAAATTATAGCCTTCTGTTGTGTAAGATATTGGTACTTTTGCATGTCCGTTCAGTTGGGCAAATTGTTCAAGAAATCTGTATCCCTGTTCCCAATGCTCAGCGAGTAAATTCCAACTCCACTCAGGAAGTCCCTCCAAAAGGTTTCTCCGGTCTTGAGGTATTTCAGCTTTACGCCTTCTTTGACTGTCAATCCAGACTCCAAGCTTATAACCATCAGCTGCAATATGTGATTGAAAAACCCGTGCATGCCCCTTATTTGCGACAAACTCCTTAAGGTGCCTAAAGCCCTCTTCCCATCTATCAGAGTGCCGATCCCAACTCCATCCTGAAAGCGCCTCCAAACGATCTCTCCGCACTTGAGCTAATTCGGCTTGAATATTTCTTTGGTGACTCACCCAAATACCCAATTTATGGCCATCAGGATCTACATAGGACACTAAGACTCTTGAATGCCCGTACTCTTTTGCAAACTTGAGCAACGCCTCGAACATCACTTCCCAAGTAACCAACCGCTCGCGAATCGCTGATAAAACTTCCTCAATTGACCGAGCTAGTTCCTCAACCTTTATCGACGGCGCATACCCCGACAACCCCAACTCACCTCTGCGCCTCGCCTCCGCCTCTTTCGCCTCCTCAATATCACCAATAAAATCGTTCGCTCGCACATTCTGGAAGTTGTTGACGAGATCAAAAATTATCGGCGTGTGATCGCTGCCCACCTGGATGCAGCGCCCTATCTGTTGGTAGAATACAATCGGGCTTTCGGTGGGACGCAGCAGGATGACAGCGCCTACTTCTGGGATGTGCAGACCCTCGTTGAGCATATCAATGGCAAAGAGCAGATGAACCGTATCCTTGCCGCCAGCCTTCTTGAACTCTTCAAGGTTACGGTCGCTATCCGGATCGGCAGTCAGAATCCGGTAGGTTTTTCTCCGCTGATGAGTCCCCGCCTTTAGGAACCAGTGCTGCACCTCAATCTCCATCTCATCAAGATGCTGTTGATCCTTGCAGAAAACGATCAACTTGTTGATGCCGGGCGGAAAATGCTGCTTCAAAATCTCCGGAACGCCGGAAGTCTTTTCCCAGTCAAGCCGGATGGCATTGATCTCCCGCCTGAGTTCGCTCTTTTCCTCATCCGAACGCTTGCTTGCCTCCACCTCCTCCAGCAGTGAGGAGCATTCCTCATTCAGGGTATAGAGGGCGCTGATGTAGGTCGGCGGCGGGAGAATGCGCCGGACAATCGCCTCGGCCAGAGAGAGGTCTTCGGCGACAATCCCGTCAAAAAGTTCCTCCGCCATGTTGCGGCTGTCATCCAGATAACGGATTGGCGTGGCTGTCGTGCCAAGTACCTTTGCATCCGGATGACTGTCCAGAAGTTTTTGAACACCCGCACCCCACACATCCGCCCCGCATCGGTGGAATTCATCCAGCACGATCAAGCCGCAGTTCAGGGTACTGATTTCCTTGCCCGTCATCCGCCCAAGCTTGGCGTAGGTGAGGAAATCGGTTGAGTCGGCAAGCCAGGGAATCTTGCTTTTCTGCTGTTCAAGGATATAGGTGGAAGGTGCAAGCACAACCTTGCGCTTGTCGAGAAAATCGGCCAGGACTTTGGCAATCAGATAACTTTTGCCGGTACCGGTTGCCTGCACAACCGCAACATGGCGGGAATCTTCCCACAGTTCATTGATCCGCTGATAGGTGATGCGGTTGTGGGCAAACAGTTCGATAGAAGGTTCGGCAGCAGATTCCGGCTCGTAGTTTTGTACCAGTTTTTCTATATGTTCCCAACCATCAAGCAGCAGATTGAACTCGCCCAGTTTGTGCGCTTCACGCACATAACCATTAACCGCCACCAGACGGAAGTTCTGGCAGTTGTGGAGAGGAGCGCTCTGTTCTTCAAACTTTATAAGCTCAATTCTGGCCTGATCGAGGGTCAGTGGCAAGGAGTGGTTTTTCGCCTGTATGATGAGTGAAACAGTGGATGGAGTTTTGGGGTGATACAGCAGGATGTCGGCACCGGCGTCGCCGCGTCCCCCCTGTTGCTGCACCAGCCAGCCGTTGCCGCGGTACAGTTCGGCGAGGATGGCTTCAAAAACATTGCCTTTTTCCTTTGATGGCAGTGCACCAAGTAGTGACTTGAGCCCATCGGCATCATGTTTAAGTATGAATTTATTGTATTGAGCTGGAATATCGGACATTGGCAAGTGGCGTCCCATTGTATCAAACTTTCACACTGTCAATCTTCATTCCGTTTTCCTGCCCGGAATATACGGAATCAGCCCACGCCGGAAAGCTTCTTCCTGCAATTCCAGAGGGGCTGTGCGGATATCAACGGCAAATCCGTTCACGGTGAGCATCCAGACAAGTGGATTGTCATTCAGCCTGCTCGGCAGACCCCAATGGGGATCAAGGTAGCTGATTCCCATGAGCTTCTCAATGCTCCGTGCCTTTGCAGTTGCGGTACTTTTCCCGATTCCGAACAGTTCGCAGAGCTTACCGAGCTGCATATACGGCGTCTGGGTTTTGTCGTGCAGAAAATTCGCGCTGCCGATGACATAAACACAGGCGCAGGCCCACTGCTCCGGCTTCCCTTTTTCCAGAGGTGACGGGCGCTTTCGGCAGAGAGCCGCCGCCAGTTCACGCGAGACCTGGGAGTATTCTTCATTCAGATGCTGCAGGCAGAAATGGTCGATATGCCCCGAAACCGAATCAAAAACCGCCTGCATAGCCTTGGGTACTTTCAGTTTGTCGTTCATTCTGTCTCCTTTCACAATTTTTTCGCAGCCTGCTTTGAATTACGATTCCCTTGTGATCATCGCAACAACCGCTGTTGCAGGAGAGTCTGCATATCACGCCTGCCGTCCAGCACACAATGAATAATCACTTCATTCTCACGAATAGAATAGATGATCCGGTAGGGCTTGAAATGAACTTCCCGAAAATCTCGATTACCAATTCTATCCAGTTCCGGTGGACAATG
>Ga0194060_10002909_pt1 | contig 12189 bp, 8 predicted proteins | sample SepL225m_MetaG_FD_163427 | JGI IMG/M metagenome (GOLD analysis project Ga0194060, IMG submission 163427) | Anoxic zone freshwater microbial communities from boreal shield lake in IISD Experimental Lakes Area, Ontario, Canada - Sep2016-L222-5m | ecosystem: Environmental > Aquatic > Freshwater >... | reverse complement strand
TAGGCTGTCTCACCAAGGGGCCGCCGGGAGTGCTCGTGCCCGTCGTCTTGATATTTTGCGCAACCCTGTTTCTGAGACGAAGCGGAACGTGGCGGCCGGGCGCCTGGACAACTCTGGCAGGGTTTTTCGTTTTTGTCATTGTGGGATTCGGCTGGTATGCCTGGAAAGCCTGGCAGTATCCCGGGCTTAGCTCCTACTGGATAGGGCACGAGTTGATTGGCCGCAACCTATCGGATGAATTCAAACGGAACCCCGGGATCAGCTACGTCTTTACCAACTATCTTCCCATCCTGTTGTTCGGCACTGGCCCCTGGCTTGCGCTCGTGATCATACGTGGATGGGCGGGCCGCAAGGGGCCACCCCTGAGCGGACTCCCGATATCCACATGGAATGGAGCGGCCCAGTGGGCGTTGCTCGTGAGCGTGATCCTGCCTTTCGTCGTTTTTTCTCTCAGCCAATCTAAACTTCCATTGTATCTTGCTCCATTGTTTGTTCCCCTCTGCCTGCTAGTTGGCCGTGCTCTGGAGCTTCTGCTTCAGCAGGACCGTCTGCGTTGGCGCACCGCCGCCACCATTACAGGCCTGCTTATTCTCTTGATCGTGGTGGGAAAGGCCGTAGCCGGGATTCCCGAACGCGTCAGGGATATGACCCGTCTGGCCGACCGGCTGGCCCCCATTCTCGCCCGCGACCCGTCAACGTCGTTGTATCTTGTCAACAAAAGACCTGTAAATGGCTTGGAATATCATCTCCGGCGTAATGTGGAGTTCATTGCCCCGGAGGAGCTTGGGGAGCATATGCTCAAACAGACTCCACCCCGGCTGCACACCCTTTATATCGCCAAGAAAAAAGATTGGGACCGGGTGGCCGCCAAGATCCCCCTCGCCGTTCGAGTCGAGGAAATCGGCCCGCATTGGGTGGGGATTTGGCCCGTCCCTAACCAGTAGGCAGCGGAAGTCATGCTAACTGGTACGCTCCCAAGTGCGGGGAGAGCGGCCATACCAGCGCTTGAAGACGGCGCTGAAATGATGGGGCTCGGGGAAGCCACAGGCCAAGCCGACCTCAAAGACCTTCATGGGCGTGTTCGCCAAAAGATAGGCGGCCTGCTCCATCCGCAGCCGAAGCAGTTCATGGTAAGGACTCCGCTTCAACGCCGCCTTACAACGCATCTCCAGCAACCGGCGTGAGACGCCAATGCCACGCGCCATAGCCGCCACATTCAGGGGCTCGGCCAACCGGGGCCGGATATAGGCCTGGGCTCGCGCCACCACAGGATCTCCCCCAAAACAACTCGCCGAAGACTCACGATGCAACACCCGCACCGGCGCAATCCAGCGTCGTATCGGCGCACCGGTCACCTGCCCTGTGATCCTGGCTTCCAATTGCCTCGCCGCCTCGCGCCCCACAGCCCGACCGGACAGTTCGACAGACGATAACCCGATCCCCGCGAACAAACCCTGCATGAGGGCGTTTCCAGTCCCGATTACGGCCACTTCATCCGGAACCAACCGCCACAGCTCACGGCAGGCAGCCACCACCAACCGGGCATGATAATCCGTTGCACAATACACTCCAGCCGGCTGCTTCAGCGCCTCCAGCCAGACGCGCCAGGTCGCAACCGCCCCACCCGCCCCGATCATGGGCGCACTCGAGACCTCGCCTCCGGCCGCCTGGATCACCTCACAAAAACCTTCCTGCCTCAACCGGGAATGAAAAATGCCGGACACCCCCGCAAAGCCGAAGTTCCGTATCCCGCCCTCCACAAAGACACGTGCGGCCATCCGCCCTGCCTCGCGATCATCCGGCGTCACCGCATCCACCGTTCGAATATCCGAGAGGTTGCCGACGTTGACCATCGGCACCACCGCCAGTCCGTTGCTCTGAATCCATTTGTCACTCACAAAAGGCCCTATGATCCCCCGCAACCGCCCTGCGGCAAGCAAGGCCCCCAAAGCAGCCTCACTCCCGGGCGCCAACGGCAACACCGGCCAGCCTGTGGCCGCCACAATATGCTCCTGCACGCCTTGATATACGGCAGTGGCATAATCCAGATCAGTATCAAACAAAACCGCAACTCCCTGCACGGTATCCGGCTTGTCCACTGGATTATTGACCTTCCCATTGTCACCCACCCCTACCCCTCCAAGGAGGGGATCAAGCCCTTTAGTTCCCCTCCTTGGAGGGGTTAGGGGTGGGTTCTTCCCTCCTCCTGTTCCCCTCCCTGGAGGGGCAAGGGGTGGGTTCTTCCTTTTCATGCGCATATATATACCTTTATTTTACGTATATACGCAAATACATAAGGTTGTCAGCTTGCTAAACTAATACCCATGAAACGAGCACTCATCACTGGAATCACAGGGCAGGACGGATCGTATCTGGCTGAATTGCTGCTGGCCAAGGGCTATCAGGTTCATGGCGTCATCCGCCGCTCGTCATCCTTTAACACCGGACGGATTGATCATCTCTACTGTGACCCGCATATTGCAGAATCACGCCTGACGCTTCATTACGGCGATCTCGCCGATCCTGTCCAGATGGTGCAATTGGTGTATGAACTTCAGCCGGACGAAATCTACCACCTCGGCGCCCAGAGTCATGTGCGGGTCTCTTTCGATATCCCGGAATATACCGGCGACATCACCGGACTGAGCACCGTGCGAATACTGGACGCCATCCGCCGCGCCGGCTTGCAGAGCAAAACCCGTTTCTATCAAGCCTCCTCTTCAGAGATGTTCGGTCAGACCTCCGAAATGCCTCAAACCGAGCAGACGCCCTTCCATCCCTGCTCCCCTTGTGCTTGTGCTAAAGCTTATGCATATTGGCTGACAGTGAATTATCGCGAGGCCTATAAGCTCCATGCCAGCAACGGCATTCTGTTCAACCACGAATCCCCGCGGCGGGGCGAAACCTTTGTGACCCGCAAAATCACCCGGGCAGCCACCCGCATCAAGGTTGGACTGCAAAACAGTCTCTTCCTCGGCAATCTGGACAGTCAGCGCGACTGGGGCTTTGCCGGTGATTACGTGGAAGCCATGTGGCGGATGCTCCAGCAGGACAAGCCTGACGATTATGTTATCGCCACAAACGAAGCTCATTCGGTGCGTGAATTCTGTGACGAAGCGTTCAGTCTTCTGGACCTGGATTGGAAGGATTACGTACAGCACGACCCCCGTTACGAGCGTCCCTCGGAGGTTGTCTTGATGCAAGGTAACCCGGCTAAGGCCAAGCGTATGCTCGACTGGAAGCCCCGCATCCGTTTCAAGGAGTTGGTCTCCATGATGATCGAAGCAGATCTCAAACTGGCCATGCGCGAACTGGCCGCCGCTCAGGTGAACGAAACCACCCCCACGCCAATGATTCCCACACCTTCACATGCTGCATTTCAACAAAAAAAGGTTCACAGCGGAATACTCAAGGAGCGAAGCGCAGGTGGCAGCCGACGTCCCCGGCGGCTGCAGGGCTCTGGCGGGTCATCTAAACGGCCAATGCGTTCGCCGGGGACGTCGAACGCCACCTTGAGCAACAGCACCCAACAATCTGTCACAAAGAAAGAAGGAATCAAACCATGAACAACCCAACACCTCTGACATGCTCATCCCGCGTTTATTTAGCCGGCCATCAAGGCCTGGTGGGTGCCTCGCTACTGCGAGCCCTGAAAAAACGTGGTGTAAAACAGATTCTCACCCAAACCCGTGCTGAACTGGATCTGACAGATGGTCCCAGCACCAAGGCCTATCTGGAAGCCCAAAAGCCGGATATCGTGATTGTTGCCGCGGCCCGTGTCGGCGGCATCGGGGCCAACAGCACTTATCCCGCGGAATTCATTTATCAAAACCTGGCGATGGCCATGAACCTCGTCCATGGCTCGTGGCAAACCGGTATCCAGCGCCTGCTCTTCCTGGGAAGCTCCTGCATCTACCCTCGCGAAGCGCCTCAACCCATGAAGGAGGAATGTTTGCTCAGCAGTCCCCTTGAGCCGACCAATGAGCCCTACGCCATCGCCAAAATCGCAGGCCTGAAATTGTGCCAGTATTACAGGAAACAGTACGGGGTGCTTTACCACTCTCTCATGCCGACCAACCTGTACGGACCGGGCGACAACTATCATCCCTACAACGCCCATGTCATCCCGGCGCTCATCCGCCGTTTTGACGAAGCCCGCGAAGCCAACGCCCCTGAAGTCGTCATGTGGGGCACAGGCAAACCGCGTCGCGAATTCCTGTATGTGGATGATCTGGCTGACGCCACATTGTGTCTGCTGGAAACCTCGAATCCACCCGATCTCATCAATGTCGGCTCCGGTGTTGACCAAAGCCTGCTGGAAGTGGCCAACATGATCCGTGATACCGTCGGGTATAAAGGCAAGATCGTATTCGATGCCACCAAGCCCGACGGCACCCCGCAAAAGCTCCTGGACGTCTCCCGCATCCGCGCCATTGGCTGGAAACCCACCGTGGAGTTGCGCGATGGCCTGGCCATTTCCTATACCGCCTATAAGAAGGCCCAAAAAGCGGGGAACTTGAGGGAAGTGTAAGACAGTTGGCAGTGGACAGTGGGCAGTTAACAGCCTACTGCTCACTGCCTACTGCCCACTGCCAACTGTCTTCTCTTATGCCGTTTTACGCCGTGGCGCCTTCGCGACTCCGCCCAAATTCGGATACTTGATCTTGGGCGCATGGCGATGGAATTCCTGAATGCTGCAGACTTCCATCCGCCTGGCATCCCGCATCGCCTCAATACCGGTCAACGCGGCCTTAAACCCATGGAGGGTGGTCGTGATGGGAATCCCGCGAATGACGGCGTGGGAGCGCATCTTGACCTCATCAATCCGGGCAGTCGGCCCGCTGGTTGGGGTGTTGACGATCCAACTCACCTGTTTTTCCTCGATCAGGTCAATGACATTGGGGCGTCCATCGGCAATTCTGAATAGCGCCAGGCTTTTAATATTGTTCTGGCGCAACAGGGTGCTCGTGCCGGCCGTGGCATAAATAGAGAATCCAAGCTCAACCAAACGCCTGGCCAGGGGCAGCAGAGCCTCTTTATCCTCATCGCGTACGCTCAGGAATACATTCCCCTGCGTCGGCATCGGATTGCCTGCCGCCAACTGGCTTTTCAGGAAGGCCATGCCCCCGCTGGTATCAATCCCCATGACCTCGCCCGTGGACTTCATTTCAGGCGTCAAAATCACATCCACACCCGGGAATCGGGCAAACGGAAATACCGCTTCCTTGACCGAGAAGTGCTTGGGAATAATTTCCTTGGTAAGCCCCATGTCCTTCAGCTTAAACCCGGCCATGGCCAGTGAGGCCACCTTGGCCAGGGCTACACCGATGGCCTTACTGACAAAGGGGACCGTCCGTGATGCGCGCGGATTGACTTCCAGCACATAGACATGCCCGTCCTTGATGGCGTACTGGACATTCATCAAACCACAGACCTTGAGTTCTTTCACCATCAGAAGGGTACAGCGGCGAATCTCATCCTTCACCTCTTCCGTCAGGGTCGGAGCTGGAATGGTGCAGGCACTGTCACCGGAGTGAATCCCGGCCAGCTCAACGTGCTCCATGATGGAACCGATCACAGACGTATCACCATCGGAAAGACAATCCACATCCACCTCAACCGCATTCTCCAGGTACCGATCCACCAACACTGGCCGTGAGGCCGAAACTTCCACGGCTTCGGTCATGTATTTCCGCAACATCTCGACGTTGTAGACAATCACCATGGCCCGGCCGCCCAGCACAAACGAGGGCCGCATCAGCACCGGAAACCCGATTCGCGCGGCAATAACCTCGGCCTGTTCCACCGTCGTAGCCATGCCATTCTCGGGCTGCTTAAGTTTGAGCTTCCGGAGCATCGCGGCAAACAAATCGCGATCCTCGGCCATCTCAATACTGGCAGGCTTGGTGCCGATGATGTTGACCCCATTGGCCTCAAGATCCTTGGCCAGGTTCAGAGGCGTCTGTCCCCCGAACTGGACAATGGCACCCCAGCAATTCTCGCGCTCATAAATATTCAGGACATCTTCCAGAGTGAGCGGCTCGAAATATAAACGGTCGCTGGTGTCGTAGTCCGTCGAAACCGTTTCAGGATTGCTGTTGACCATAATGGTCTCAAACCCGGCCTCATGGAGGGCAAAGGCGGCATGCACGCAGCAGTAATCGAACTCAATCCCCTGCCCGATCCGGTTCGGTCCGCCACCCAGGATCATGACTTTCTTTTTGTCAGACGGGCGGCTCTCATCCACCTCGCCATAAGTTGAATAGAAATAGGGCGTGAACGCGGTAAATTCGGCCGCACAGGTATCCACCAGGCTGTAAACAGGCAGGAGCTTCTGTTCTTTGCGGGCACTGCGCACGTCTCCCTCTTTACAACCGAGCAGGAAAGCAATCTGCCGGTCGGAATAGCCCATTTCCTTGATCTGCCGGAACAGGGCTGGATCTTTCTGTAAGCCGGCCAGCGTTTTGGCGGATTTGATTTCGCCCTGATACGCCACCAATTCTTCCAGATGCCTCAGGAACCACGGATCAATACCGGTAAGCTTCTGAACCTTCTCAACCGTCCAACCCCGCACAAAGGCGGCATGCACGACAAAAATCCGCATGGCATTCGGGCGAATCAGTTCGGCGGCCATCACCTCATCCGTCATGGCCTCAAAGGCCGCGCCCTTGCCATCAGCCCCGAAACCGGCACGTCCGATTTCAAGGGAGCGGCAGGCCTTCTGGAAGGATTGCTTGAAGGTCTTGCCGATGCTCATGGCTTCACCCACGGATTTCATCTGGGTGCCGAGTGTGCTGTTCACGCCGGGGAATTTTTCAAAAGCAAAGCGCGGCATCTTGGTGACCACATAATCAATGGCCGGCTCAAAACAGGCGGGCGTCTCCCGTGTAATGTCATTCCGCAATTCATCCAGCGTATAGCCGACCGCCAGCTTGGCGGCGATTTTGGCGATGGGGAATCCGGTGGCCTTGGACGCCAGGGCGCTTGAGCGAGAGACCCGTGGATTCATCTCAATGATGATCATGCGGCCATTGGCCGGGTTCAGGGCCCACTGCACATTGGAGCCACCGGTATCCACCCCGATTTCGCGCATCACGGCAATCGAGCCATCCCGCATAATCTGGTATTCCCGATCCGTCAGGGTCTGGGCCGGGGCCACCGTGATACTGTCACCGGTGTGAACCCCCATGGGATCCAGATTCTCGATGGAGCAGATGATGACGACGTTATCCTTGTTGTCGCGCATCACTTCCAGCTCGAATTCCTTCCAGCCTTCAATCGATTCCTCGACCAGCACCTCGGTGGTCGGGCTGTAGAACAGCCCACGGTTGACGATCTCTTCAAATTCCCCGGCGTTGCGGGCGATGCCGCCGCCGGTTCCGCCCATGGTGAACCCGGGTCGGATCACCACGGGATAGCGGCCGATTTCCTTCTGAACCGCCCAGGCCTCGTCAAGCGAATGCGCCGAGCCACTCTGAGGCAGATCCAGCCCGATCTTCAGCATGGCGGCCTTGAACAACGCACGGTCTTCTGCCTTGCGGATGACTTCCGCTTTAGCCCCGATCATCTCCACGCCGTAACGCTTGAGAATGCCGCGGTCATGCAGTTCAATCCCAAGATTCAGCGCGGTCTGCCCCCCCAGCGTGGGAAGCAGGGCATCGGGGCGCTCACGCCGGATGATTTCCTCCAGAATCGGTGCCGTCAGTGGCTCAATGTAGGTCCGGTCGGCAAATTCAGGATCGGTCATAATCGTGGCGGGATTGCTGTTCACCAGCACCACTTCATAACCTTCTTCCTTCAAGGATTTGCAGGCTTGTACACCTGAATAGTCAAACTCACAGGCCTGTCCAATGATAATGGGACCGGAGCCGATAAGCATAATCTTCTTGATGTCGGTTCTTTTAGGCATAGTCGTTGGAGGTTACTCTGAGGGTTAAACTTTCTTCGATTTCCGGCATTCCTGTTTTCCCCTGGCCACCAGGGCAGCTGCCACAAAATCACGAAACAGAGGATGGGGTTGCATCGGGGTGGACTGGAATTCCGGATGGAACTGACAGGCCACAAACCACGGATGGTTTTTCAATTCGATCACTTCAACCAGGTCGCGTCCCGGACACATTCCTGAAATGACGAAACCCTGCTTCGCCATTTGATCCATATATTTGTTGTTGAACTCATAGCGATGGCGATGGCGTTCCATAATATCGGCCTGCCCAAAGGCCTGAAAGGCCTTGGTGCCCTCTTTGATCCTGCAGGGATAGGCGCCCAGCCGCATGGTGCCACCCTTTGCAGTGACCTTCTTCTGCTCCAACATCATGTCAATCACGGGATGCGCAGTTTCATGATTGAATTCCGTACTGTTGGCATTCTTCAAGCCGCAGACATTCCGGGCATATTCAATGGTTGCACATTGCATGCCCAGACAGATTCCGAAGAATGGTATATTCTGGGTACGGGCATATTCGATCGCCTTGATCTTGCCCTCAATACCACGGTCTCCAAAACCACCGGGGACCAGGATCCCCGCCACACCTTTAAGCAAGGCCTCGGCACCGCCCGTCTCAATATCCTCCGACTCAACCATCCGCACCTCAACCTTGACGTTACTTGCAATACCGCCATGCGTCAGGGATTCATAGATGCTCTTATAGGCGTCCTTCAAGCTGATGTATTTTCCCACCACGGCAATTTCGAGGGTGCCATTTGCCGGCTTGATCAGTTTGGCCACCATGTCCCGCCAGTCATCCAGCTTCAACCGGTTGACATGCATGCCCAGCATCTCAAGAATGTACACATCCACATCCTGCCGGGCCAACTCAAGGGGCACTTCATAAATCGAGTGTTCCACATCCTTTTCCTCGATCACCTTATTGAGATCCACATCGCAAAACAGAGCGAGTTTGGCCTTATGCTCGTCATTCATCGGGTGCTCGCAACGGCAGATCAGAATGTCGGGAATGATCCCGATTGTACGCAGGATCCCGACCGACTGCTGGGAGGGCTTGGTCTTCATCTCACCCGCCGCCTTGATATACGGGACCAGCGTCAGATGGATGAAGAGACCATTCTGGCGTCCGATCTCATGCCGGAACTGGCGGATGGCCTCCAGGAATGGTAATGACTCAATATCCCCGGCGGTGCCGCCGATCTCCGTAATCGCGACATCCACATCCTCCGCGTCCAGCGAACGGATCGCCGCCTTGATTTCATCGGTGATATGAGGGATCACCTGGACCGTCTTCCCCAGATAGCCACCTTCCCGCTCACGGCGGATCACCGACTGGTAGATGCTGCCGGACGTATAATTGCTGTCGCGACTGCAAATCAATTCGCCGAACCGTTCATAGTGGCCCAGATCCAGATCAGTCTCGGCGCCATCCACGGTCACATAGACCTCACCATGCTGATAAGGCGACATGGTGCCGGGGTCCACATTCAGGTAGGGGTCAAGCTTCTGCATCTTGACCCGGTAACCGCGGCGTTTAAGCAGAAGCGCCAAAGAGGCGGCGGTCAGCCCTTTTCCGAGGGAAGACACCACACCGCCGGTGACAAAAATATGCCGGGTAGGTCCATTTCGTGTAGCCATAATCAATTCTTTCAGCGCTGTCCTTTTGAATCCAGATTAAGGAGCATATTGCTGCTCTCCAAAGCGTCCTTGCCCAGCATGCGACTGACATCCATGGGATACTTGCCGGTGAAGCAGGCATTGCAATAGTCCAATGAATTCGGGAACGGCGACAACAGCCCTTCCATGCTGAGATATCCGAGTGAATCGGCTCCGGTGAAGGCGCAGATTTCCTCAATAGTACTGCCAGCCGCAATTAACTCGGCTTTTGTGGCGAAATCGATCCCAAAGAAACAGGGATTGATGGTGGGAGGGCAGGAGATGCGCAGGTGAATCTCCTTGGCCCCGGCCTCGCGGAGCGCCATGACACGCCGCCGGGAGGTGGTGCCCCGGATGATGGAATCATCCACCACAATCACACGCTTGCCACGCACCACATCCGCCACCACGGCCAGCTTCATATCCACACTGCGGGCACGCTGATCGGAATCCGGCATAATGAAGGTTCTGCCGACATAATGGTTACGCATAAAGCCGAAATCGAGAGGAATGCCGCTCTGTCGCGAATACCCGAGCGCAGATGAATTACCGCTATCCGGAACCGCGGTAACCAGGTCGGCCTCCACGGGGTGTTCCTGCGCCAACCGCATGCCAAGCTTCAACCGCACCGAATGAACACTCTGTCCAAACACCGTGCTGTCAGGCCGGGCGAAATAGACATGTTCAAAAACACATTGGGCAAACTGCTTGTGCTCCTTCTCCGCAAACCAGGTACTGCGGAGTCCTGCGGCATCCACAATCACCAGTTCACCCGGTTCCACATCCCGGATATATTCAGCACCAACCTGAACAAGGGCGCAGGTCTCACTGGCAAAGACATACCCGTTGCCCAGTTTCCCGATGGAAAGCGGCTTGAAGCCCAGCGGATCCCGTGCCGCCATGACACAATCCTTTGTCATCAGGAGGAACGTAAAAGCGCCCTTGAGCTCCGCCAGCGCCCGCGCCACGCGGCGGGGGCGATTCCGATACATGGGATCAGCCAGAAGATGAATCAGGACTTCGCTATCCGTGCTGGTCTGAAAAATGGCACCCGACTCCTGATACATATGCCGTAGCGATTTTGCATTGACGAGATTGCCGTTATGCGCGATCGCCCAGATGCCATCCACGGTTTCGGCGACGAGTGGTTGAACATTTTGAATGCGGTTTGAACCGGTCGTTGAATAGCGCACGTGCCCGATTCCGATATGGCCGGCCATCCCGCGCAAAATATCGGTATTGAACACATCGTTGACCTCGCCGATGCCTTTTGAAGACTTTACCTGGCTCCCGTCTGAAACCACAATGCCGGCACCTTCCTGGCCGCGGTGTTGCAGTGAAAACAGCCCGGCATGAATTAACAACGAGGCGTCGGGAATGCCGAAAACGCCAAACAGTCCGCACGATTCTTTAGGGTGATCATTATCTGATTCAAAATTCACGTATAATCCTCCACACGGGGCCAATGGCTTTACCGTTTCAGGGGGAGGAAAGCAAGATTTTTCGCCTCAGACCCGATCAATGACCGCTGTGCGGGCAACCGGAACTGGGGCACGAGGCGCAGGCGGCGGAGGGCTCATGCCGCGGACCGGAGGGAGCCATTGAAACGCTGAAACCGGAGAGCACTTTTTTCAGTTTGCCGCCACACTTGACGCATGTCCCGGGAACATCCTTGTCATTGCGGATCAACGCTTCCACTCGACCCGCACATTTCACACATTCATATTCGTAAATAGGCATAAGTTTCCTCAATAAAAAAAGGCCGCAACCTTTCGGCGGCGGCCTTGTTTTGAATCATAAAGACTCAATTAGCCCAAGATCGCATCCTTGCAAGCCTTGGCAACGCGGAACTTCACCACGCGCTTGGCGGGAATCTTGATTGTTGCGCCAGTCGCGGGATTGCGACCCATGCGCGCCTTGCGGTTCACCAACACCAACTTACCCAAACCGGGAATGGTGAAGCTGTTCTTGGCATTCTTGTATGCCAGACAAACCAAAGCCTCAATCACCTCGCCCGCTTGCTTCTTGGTGATTTCGGTCGCTTCCGCCACGCTCGCCACGATCTGACTCTTAGTCAATGCCTTCGCCATTAGAATATCTCCTTCTGAGGTTTATTATGGGGCCTGACCACTATGGTTTGCCCTCACTGAAAATGAAATATATGCATATTCCTTAAGGAATGCAATACCCCTTCTGCATTTTTTCAATGTTTTCAAGGGAATGAGAGTGAAGAAGGCAGTAAGCAGCGGGCAACGGGCAGAAGGCTGAAGACAGGATTCAGGATTCAGAATTCAGAAGCCGGACCAAGTCAGCTTCCGAAAGCACGGGAACTCCCAGCGACTGGGCTTTGTTCAGCTTCGAACCCGCATCTGAACCTGCAATGAGATAATGGGTTTTCTTACTGACGCTATCCGTCACTTTCGCGCCGCGGTTGCGCAGTTCCTCTTGCGCGGACTCCCGGGTGAAATGCTGCAACGCCCCGGTAATGACAACGGTTTTGCCGGAGAAGGCACCGCCGGTTACGGCGGGCCGCTCGGAACTGTTTTTCATGTTCACACCGTCCCCACGCAGCTTCTCCAGTACAT
>Ga0194060_10002908_pt1 | contig 12192 bp, 18 predicted proteins | sample SepL225m_MetaG_FD_163427 | JGI IMG/M metagenome (GOLD analysis project Ga0194060, IMG submission 163427) | Anoxic zone freshwater microbial communities from boreal shield lake in IISD Experimental Lakes Area, Ontario, Canada - Sep2016-L222-5m | ecosystem: Environmental > Aquatic > Freshwater >... | reverse complement strand
CTTCTACCCCGGCACTGGCCATCTTTATAGAATTTTCAATCACATAAACATTCATACCGCCCGCATCACCAACACCTGCTTGTTCAAGCGGTGAGGTATGCACCATCAAGGTTGCGATACGGCTCTTCATTTACAGCACCGCCCGCATTCCGCCAACAATATTTGCGCCACCATAAACGTTAAACGCTTCTTCGGTCGTAGTAATTCCCCATTCAAGAAGTGCGGCATGCATAATCGCACCAAATGCCCGCCAAGAACCATCGCTTATTTTGAATACTAAAGTGCGACCATCAGCCATTGATGCAACTTCGACCGCTTCAGCGCCCTCCTTCATAAATAAGCCAGGAACGCTCTGCATGGTTCGAGTTGTGAGGCGGCCAGGACCGGCGACCATCTCTGGAAATGTCCTAGTTGCGTTCATAACTTCAAGGTGTACTGGATCCTTGGAAATTGTTATTGCCCGGATTGCTGTTGCAAGTTCGCGAGTTGTCATCGCAAATAGCGGAGCTCCACAACCATCAAATGTCTTATTTGCAACCTTGGTTGCTGAAAGGCTCTCAATCTCAGTTAAAACTGCGACCTGTAGCGGATGATCAGCGTTTAGATAAGTTTTAATATCCCAACCATTCGCAACACATGTCGCAAGCATTCCGGCATGCTTTCCAGAACAGTTCATTGCAAGTCGAGTTGCAGGCTTTTCTCCCCAGGCAATTCGTTCCGCTTCACCAAGTGGTTTATCGAAAGCGCATTGCAAATCATCTTCACTTAGCCCTGCACTTACTAAAATTTCTAATACTGCATCCTGATGCATCTTGGCACCGGAATGACTTGATGCGACAAGTGCCAATAATCGTGGTTCAAGTTTCAATCCGCTTCGAACCATTGCACTTGCTTGCATGCATTTGACCGATGATCTTGGGAAGATCGGCATATCAACCGAGCCCTTTATCTTGTAGACCGAACCATCCGCATTTAACATAATCAAATGGCCAGTATGAATTGATTCAACTAAACCATTGCGGGTTAATTCGGCTAAAACTTCCCCGCGAAAATCAGCGCTCATTTTTATTCACCGACCTGACGTTCCATGCTTGACCAGATATGTGCTTGCAAAGTCTGACCTTCAGCAGCCATGTCATATGCAAAGAAAAGTTGTCCCTCAACTAAGCCGTATAGACGCTGTCCTGCAGTAACAATTTTCGCGGAAGGTGCGGAATAACCTTGATCCATTGCAAGCTGAATCTTGGGTCCATCATAAACTCCGACCCAGCCTTCAGAAATTCCAGTGTTGTGCGCCAAGACAACTTCTAAAGTTTTATTCTCTTTCGGGCGCCAGAATCCAACTTCAGATGCGGCAGCGCGCACGATTTCATTCTCTGCATTTATGATCCAAGAACGTGAGAAATAATTTAGGAATGGTCGACCATCGTGATTGAAAGTAACTTCCTGCGCAAATTGAAAAGGTTCGATACCTGGATATTCACCAGATCCTTTGCCGCGCCAAGTTCCGATAAGCCAGGCAAGTGGATAACAATCTGGGTGCATACCTTCGGGAATTTCAAATGCCACTTTCTGATCCGCCTCTCCAAGATTTAATTGCGCCGCGGATTCCCTTTACAAATAAAAATAATCCGATAACCGCTGTGACCACAATCAATAAAACGGTGGTCGCGGTCTCCATTCCCTAATCGTAATACCAACTGCGAGTAGAGTCCTGCCCATGAATAATGCTCATCCAAGTGTGAAGCTCGTAGTAAAAGTAATGGCCGGGGCTAATGATCCCGAGCGCTGCGCCCAAGCATTTACTGTTGCATCAACCGCACTTGCAAGTGGTGCGGAGGTATCACTCTGGCTGACTGGTGAAGCGGTATGGTTTGCTCTTCCTGGAAAATGTGAAGAATTTGAATTGCCACATTCTGCAAAGCTAGCTGATCTGCGCGATGCAATCTTGGCTGGTGGAAAGATAACTTTATGCACGCAGTGCGCAGTTCGCAGAGGAATCAATGACGGAGATCAAATTTCTGGAATTGTCATCGCTGGTGCTGCAAGTTTTGTTGAAGAAATTCTCCAACCAAATGTTCAAGCTTTAGTTTATTAACTTTTAATTAGCTCTTGGTTCGCGCTAACACCAGAGCTGAGCAGTGTCGCATCAACTGGAACATTGCGCTTTAAGACAGCCAGTGCAATCGGACCGAGTTCGTAATGTCTTGCAACGCTTCCGATAAATCCAACTTCTTTGCCATCAAACTCAACTTTCGCCCCGTGTTCGGGCATTACCACCATCGATCCATCTAAATGCAGCAGAGTTAATCGACGTGGTGGTTGGCCCAAGTTAAATACTTTCGCAACTGTTTCTTGCCCTGGATAACAACCTTTTTTCATATGCACTGCGTTATTTAAAAAACCTAGCTCATTTGGAATTGATTTGTTATCAGTCTCAAAAAGTATTCTTGCCCGACCACCGGCTACTCGTTCAGCTTCAAGCGCCCAAATTCCAACTTGCATATTGCTTTTACTAAATGTGGATTTAAGTTCTTCCAGCTCTTCGCGAGTAACAAGGGCATATGGGCCACCGATTGAATCAGGTGTACCTGGTGCACGGAGGACCGCATAAGCATCTGAACAATCTGCGATTTCGACTCGCAACATAAATTTCATCTTCTCAAGGAAGGCGACAAGTTCGACTACTTTCTCTCTCTCAGTATGAAGCCAAGTCGTGGTGCCATCATCAACTAAATAAAACTGATGAGTGATCCGACCATTTGCATCAAGTATTAAAGAGCTCACCCAGAGACCGGGAGTTAAATTTTCAACATCCTGTGTTGTTATTGAATGCAACCAACTAAGGCGATCAGGACCAGTAATCGAAATTACGCCACGATGTGAAAGATCTGCCCACGCAGTACCAGCAGCAAGTGCGCGTTGTTCTTGATTTGGTTCACCGAAGTGCCAGATTGCTCCAGCATCGGGGCCAGCTTCAACGAATACGGCAGTCATAAGGGTTAAGAGTTTACGGCTTGTTGAAGCAAGTCTCACAACGCCCGGCGATTGCCAAGTGTGCAAGATCGGTGTGAAAGCCATATCCATCAAGCAGTGACTGCGTAAATGATGCGGTCGCATCGATTGGGACTTCAATTATGGTCCCGCAATTTTCGCAATTTAGATGTGCATGTATCTCTTCATGTGATGCGTGATACCGAACGCCGCCATGACCAAGGTGTGAATGTTGAACCAGGCCAACGTTCTCGAGGGTTTCTAAATTTCGATATACCGTTGAAAGATTAATCCCGGGATGCGTTAACTTAACTCTTTCAGCAACTTCTTCTGGTGTTGCATGTTCAAGTGCGCGCACTGCGGCTAAAACTAATTCGCGTTGTGGAGTTAAACGTAATCCTTTATCGCGTAATTCATTTTTATCAGCCATAGCTAAAGTCTAACTCGGCTAATCAGATATGAATAACTAAATCGATGGGAGTTCCCTTTTGTGCCTGAACTTTTACTTCCTCACGCGCCCCATGAGCCAGAACTACAACAGTCCATGAACCAGGGGCGGCAAAGAATCTAAATTGACCTTCACTATTAGTTGGAACTTCTGCAGTGAAATCACCATTTAAATCAAGGAGCCGAACGTAAGCGTTATCGACAGGTGAACCATTTGGAACACCATCGCTAACGCCACCACGGAGAACGGCTCCCTGAATAACTGTCTGATTTGCAAGATTGACTCCTGCTAAATCAGGACCACCAGGTGTTGCACCACAAGTGCGCAAGTTATGCGCCTACTGCAACTGGCACGCCGACGAGTGAACCGTATTCGGTCCATGAACCGTCGTAGTTTGTAACATTTTGTAGGTCAAGAAGTTCGTGCAATACGAACCAAGAAAATGCAGAGCGTTCACCAATTCTGCAATAAGCGATTGTCTCTTTGGCAAAATCTACGCCAGCAGTTTTGTAGAGATCAGATAGTTCATCATTAGATTTAAATGTGCCATCCTCATTTGCTGCCTTAGACCAAGGAATATTTTTTGCACCAGGAATGTGTCCCTTAATCTGGCCACCTTCTTGAGGTAGATGAGCGGGTGCGGCAAGTTCGCCAGAAAATTCAGCAGGTGAACGAACATCAACAATGTTCTTGATGCCGATTGATGCAATAACTTGATCACGAAATGCGCGAATTGAATTATCGCGCTCCTTTGCAACATAACGAGAAGCGGTACGGGCTGGAACTTCTGTTACAAGTGGCAGTCCCTTTAGCTCCCAAAGCTTACGGCCACCATCAATTAAACGAACATCTTGGTGACCGTAGATCTTGAAATACCAGAATGCATAAGTTGCAAACCAGTTGTTATTGCCGCCGTAGAGAACGACTGTAGAGTCATTTGAGATTCCGCTCTTCGAGAGAAGCGCTTCAAACTTCTCTTTTGAAATTAAGTCTCGAATCAAGCCATCTTGTAGATCTTCGCGCCAGTGAAAAGTTATTGCACCTTCGATGTGGCCTTTTTCGTAAAGACTGGTGTCTTCATCAACTTCTATAAATACAACTTTATTGTTCGATAGGTTCTCTTTAACCCACTCGGTTGAAACTAGCGATGTGGCACGTGGCATTTTTATCTCCTATTTGGTTATTAGCTAATTATCTTTTAATGATACGTACTGCGATTAGGTAAATCTCGCAGCCAAGACAGAAATTGAACGCAGCATTTAGAAAAGCTGCTGCTAGCGCAAAACCCACTGCAACGGTGAAGAGAGCAGGTATCGAAAGAAGTGATCCAGCTAATGCAACGATTGCAAAAATCAGCCCGACGCTCTGGGCAAATTGTGGCGGCCGCGCATCTTCAGTTGGAACTTCTCCTTTTAGCGATGGCTTTACAAATTTCTTAAACAAGAAGGCGTAAGGAGTCTTTGCTGGCCCAGCAAATGCACCAATCGCAAAAACTGCTAATTGGAATGCAATCAAAGTTGCTGATTGCGTTACAAGTGCAACTGCTAGAACTAAAGTTGTGATTGCTGCTGAGAAACGTGGTCCTCGTGCGTCAATTAACTTAACTGTGCCGTTAGCACTAGTTTGATTTAGAACTGCCATTTTATTTCCTCTGCTCTTGGTCGAATGATTTGTAAAACTAAAACTTGTTGTTGCGTTTTTAGTTAATTACATTCGACACAATGAACCGACAAGGCGACCAAAATCAATATGGCGACGCTTTGTTAGAAAGACCGGTTCAAAATTAAGCACCTGCGAATTCTAAGTAACGAAAAGTAAAAACACTAATTGCGAAAGATTTGCACTTACCTAATTGCGTTAACTGCATCGAGCACTTGCGAGCGCTTTGGCGTTCCCATTGCGCGCCCAACTTCAACGCCTTCACTATTCAAAAAGAGCGTAGTTGGGGTTGATCGAATATCTAATTTGCGCACGAGTTCGAGGTTGGATTCAGCATCGATGTGGGCGTAACGGACATCTGGCATTGTCTTGACCATGTCCTCTAGTAGTGCCTTAGTAGCTCGACATGGTGAACAGAAGGCCGAGGAGAACTGCACCATAGTTACACGTGAGCCCAGCTCTACCCCGATTATTGCGGCTCCTAGCTTTGGTCCATTGACTGTCTTTTTCCTGCGGAATTCACCGCGGCTGCGGGTGTACCAAACGCCAAATGCAATGGCCAAGACCAGCACAACTACGAGTGGAGTCAATGATTTCACCTGAGTATTCTTACACCTCTTATGGCAAGAATTCTCCTACTGACTAACACACTCGGCGCCAGTGCTGAAGTGCTACCAAGTCTTGCCCTGCTACAACATCAAGTTCGCATCCTTCCTGCTGAAGCATCAGTGCTCGTAGATGTCCCAGAAGTTGATTGCATATTTCTAGATGCTCGCCGCGATCTACCAAGTGCAAAAGCTTTGAATAAACTCTTGCAATCAATTGGCGTTGACTGTCCAATCATCACAATCGCAACTGAAGGCGCACTTTCTGCAATGAACGCCGACTGGGGATTCAACGATGTAATTCTCGATACTGCCGGCCCTGCCGAAATTGAAGCGCGTATCCGGATTGCTGTTGGCCGCATTGAAGCCGATAACTTTGCAAACGATCCATCATCTCGTGAAATTCGTACTGGCGAAATCGTTATTGATGAGAATTCTTACACCGCAAAGATTAAAGGTCGCTCGCTTGATTTAACATTTAAAGAGTTTGAGCTAATTAAATTTTTGGCTCAACACCCTGGTCGCGTCTTTACTCGCGCCCAGTTGCTTCAGGAAATTTGGGGTTATGACTACTTCGGTGGAACTCGTACCGTTGATGTTCACATCCGACGACTACGTTCCAAACTTGGTCCCGAGCATGAAGCAATTGTTGGCACAGTTCGCAATGTTGGGTACCGCTTCACACTTCCAAGTGCTGGCAAAGAGGCTCCTGTTAACGAACGCATCTGATTTATATGCGCCATATTTTAAAGTTTTATCGCTCACTACTTGAGCCACTTCCACCGATTCCCACTGGATTCGAGATTGCATCCTTTGTGCCATCACACCAAAAAGAAGAATGGCTTGCGCTAAATAATAAAATCTTTACAAACCATCCAGATCAAGGAAATTGGGTTATGGCTGATTTAGATAACCGAATGAAAGAGAGTTGGTTTGATCCTGAAGGATTTTTTGTCGCGCTGAATGCTAAAAAAATAGTTGGCTTCTGCTGGACTAAAATTCACCACGACTTTGTTAATCAAGATCCGGTTGGCGAGATTTATGTAATCGGAGTAGACCCTGATGATAAAGAAAAAGGTCTCGGAAAAGCTCTGGCAATTACTGGTCTAAATTACTTGGCGAAGAAGTCGTTAAATCAGGCGATGCTTTATGTCGATGCTGATAACGAGCCGGCACTTGCGTTGTATCAGGGCTTAGGCTTTAACTAATTCCGCACACATTTTTCTAAACGCAGCAGTATGCGCATCTACATCTGCCTCAGATGTTTCCGGAGACATTAAAGCCATATTGTGAAATGGTGTAATCAGAAATCCATCATTCAACATCCGAAGGTGGATGTACTGTTCTAATTCGAAATCCCCGGCATCAGAAGCTTCTTTGCCGGTCTTGGGTGCAGTTGCTTGAAATAGATATTCACCGCGTGCCCCAAGCCTTGAGCAATACCAAAGTAGTTCAAACTCTTTAATTGCTGAATCCACACCATCTGACCAACGGCTTCCAAGTGTGACCATCTTTGCGAATGCATCCGGAGTTAAAACTTTTGTCAGCGTTGCTCGCATTGCTGCAAGGCTCATTGAATTTCCGGCCAAGGTAGAGCCAATTCCGCCGGTATCAATTATCTCCCGCGAAGTTTTATCTTTAATTCGTGCTGCAATTTCTGATGTCATTCCAAAAGTTCCGACAGGTATTCCACCTGCAATTGCTTTTCCAATCGTCAAAATATCGGGCTTCAATCCATACAAAGCCGTCATCCCACCAGGACCAACCGAAATTGTGTGAGTCTCATCGATAATCCAGATTGCGCCATATTTCTTCGCAAGTTCGCCTACCGCATTTAAATAACCATCTTCTGGCAGAACAATTCCAATATTTGTCATCGCAGGTTCCATCAAGATTGCAGCAACATCACCTTTTGCGAGTGCTGCTTCCATTGCGGCCAACTCATTAAATTCCACAACTCGTGTTGTCTGATCTAGATCTACTGGTGCACCTAAATTACCTTCGCGCTTAATCGTGTTTCCATTTGCATCTAAAGTTGCAAAAGTTTCATCGACACTTCCGTGATAACACTTATCAATAACTATGATTTTTGACTTACCAGTAATTAATCGGCAATATCGAATTGAATGTCGGTTGGCATCTGTTGCAGTCACAGTAAATTGCCAGAGGGGTAAACCAAATCGCCCGGCAAGTTCCTGCGAAACAATTACTGCGTCTTCGGTTGGCAGCATCGAAGTAAAACCGTGCTTCATCTGTTCGGTGATTGCGGCAACAGTTGCGGCCGGTGAATGCCCGGTCATCGAACCAGTATCACCCAAGCAAAAATCAATGTATTTATTGCCATCTACATCCGTGAAGTGTGAACCAGCCGCGCTCTCAACAAATATTGGATAAGCCCCAGGCCACTTTGCCATCCAAGACATCGGAACACCACCAGGCATTACACCTTTAGCTTTTTCAAACAAGGCGCCTGATTTTGGATGTAAATCTAGAAAGCGCTGCTCTTCAATTGCATTCAATTTCTTTATGCGTTCGCGATTGATATCGTGCAATTTAATCCTCGCTAAATGTGAAGAGCGCCTCTAAGTAATGATCTCCAGTAATTCCTAAGTTCTGCGCATCAGGTGGCGCAGTCTCTGGTTCGATGCAAACACCCTCAGGGTCTTCGGTGTAAACAACCCAATACTCTGAATCAGATTCAACATCCAATCGAGCAGCGCCCTCCCAAACTACAGATGGCGTACCAATTACATCAATAAATGTATCGTCCCAAGGTTGTTCTTTGGGTTTAATTAATTTTCCAGTTGGAAGTCCATCTTCTTCACTTCGCTCAAACATTTTTGCGGCATTGAAATTAACGACCGCTTCCCCACCGCGCGCTAGTTCTCTGGGAAACCAAGGATGAAAACCGAGCCATGCTGGCATTTCACAACCATTTGCTTCGTATTCCAAAATCCATCGAACTGCATCATCTAAAACTTCAATAGTTTGAGTTACAACTGCGTTGTTATATGGCGCAGGTAATTCAAGTCGCGAACGACCAGAACCCGTCTCTTCCCATGAAGAGATAAAACCAAATCCGTGAATTGCATGTGGTGGCAACCAATTTGTTGGCAGAGTATGTTCTTTTCCGCTTGCATCACTCATCAAACCATCGCGAACGCGACCAGCCCAAGGTGCCATTGCATACCAACCCCAATTGAGTGGAGTACCGCGAAAGGGAAGAGCAAATTGCAGATCGCGCCATTGCAAAGATGCAATACGTGCGCCTTGATCTAAATCAATCGCAACAGAAATTTCAGAACCATCGATGTGTTGCATCTCTTAACCTTCGATCTCTGCGCGGGTTGGTGGATTTGCACCAGCACGTGAACATGTTATCGATGCAGCTTTTGCTGCCCGAGTTAATACTTCACGCAAAACTTCGCCATGTAAAGATGCCAGACCGCGTTCTAATATCGCCTCAACAACAATTGCGCCTACGGTATCGCCCGCACCGACAGTGTCAGCAACCTCAATTTTCACACCCGGAACTGTCACTGAACCTTGGGCAGTAATTCCAATAAGGCCATAACTTCCCTTTGTGATAATCACTAGGGCCGCGCCTTCTTCAAGCCACTGTGCTGCAACTTCTAATTGATCTCGCTCTGGATAAAGCCAAGCTAGATCATCTTCGCTGACCTTAATTACAGCGGAAATGGCGGTCCACTTTGCTACAGCGGCCTGATATTTATCGCGATCGCTCATAACTGAAGAGCGAACATTTGGATCAAAAACTATTGGTGCAACTTCGGCGACCTTAAGCGCCCATTCATGCAGAATGCTTGCGGCTGGCTCAACAATCGTTGCAAGGGTTCCGATCTGTAGAACTGCTGGCTTAATTTCAAGCGGATCAGGCAACCAGTCATGAGAAAAATCAAATGTTGCTGACCCATCGATTGTGAAAACATAAGAGGCAACGCCGGCGTCATCTAGTGAAACATCTGCAGTACAGGTTGGTTTATCTGAGAAATGTGCATATTTTAAATTAACGCCATCGTATAAAAGTTCGGCCTTTGCTTTCTGGCCATATGCATCAGTTGAAATTCCGTCGATAAAAAATGAATCAAAACCAAGGAGCGCTAACGCCTTCGCAGTGTTTGCTGGACCACCACCGACGATTGCTACTTTCTTATCTCCGCGGGGAATCAAATCGATTAAGACTTCACCGCAGACCCAAATCTCTTTACTCAAGCGACCTCACCTTTACGTGCCAGATATTCCGTCAAAACTTCCACACCAAGCAGGTGATCCTCGACTTGTGGCAGACCGCTAATTAATAGAATTCCAGCAAGTCCTTTGCCTTTTACATTTATCGGCAAACCACCACCATGAATCGCATATTGCTCTTCCTCAACACCATGCTTTGCAAACCAATCAATATTTGTCTCTTCGGCTAAAACTCTTTCGTGAATTGATGAGTGCCCCGTCAATAAAACTACGCGAGCTTTGCGTCCCATCCACCAATCATTCGATGTATCTGTTCCGGGAAGCGAAGCATGAAAAACAGTCCATTCACCCAATCGAACTTCAATTGCCGCCTTTAAACCACGTGATGAAGCAATTCCAAATGCAATCTGCCCAATTTCAAGTGCAGCTGCAACATCAAGTGATGGAAGAACTAATAACTCTTCCTCAGTTTTTAAACCTGCGCTTGTGAATCCGCCAGTAGTCCCATTTATCTTGTCATCAATCTCAGCCATGCCCGTAGCCTACCGACCATGCGACATCGTCATGTCTATCAATAACCCATGCCTGATATTCGGCTAATTCTGGCTTTGAAAACCAGATCGCGCCATCTCGCCCGGCAACTATAAGTGCAGTCGCAAGCGCATCAGCTATTCCGCCATCTGGGCCAACCACCGTCGCACTCCTGGCACCAATTGCAATCAGCCCGGTATGTGGATCTCGAATATGCGCACCGCGTTCGTAAGTTCCAGAAGTCGCAATTGCTCCGCCGTTTAATTCAAATACTTTCAGAATAATTTTTTCATCCTCTGGCGAGCGGATTCCGATTTTATGTGGGCCACCAAATAAAGATAAATCACCTGCGCCATTTACCTGGATAAAAACTGCGCCATGGCTTCGCAAAATTTCAATCGCCTTATCTGAAGCCCAGCCCTTTACATATCCAGATGGATCAAAGCCACCTTCTACGCACCAAGGGTCAAAGGAGCCATCTGTGATTTCTTTTGCCCACAAAGACAGTTGCCAAACTTCTCGTACTTGTTCCGAACAATCACTAATTTTTATTTCGCCCCGGCGAAGGCGCGATACCTCTGAACCTGCTTTGTAAGTTGAAAAAACTTCATCAACTTCCCGAAAATATGCCGCGCAGTTATCGATTCCTAATTCCAACTGTGCTTTATCTGGCCCATCACATTCGATAAATACAATCGTTCCCCAAACCGGAATTTCGCGCATTACCTTTGCCATTTTCTAGTACTACAAACCAGCCTTTTTTAGCGCGGATTGAAGTGATGTGTACCAACCATTTGAAGTGTATGAGGCGCCACCAACTCCAGAAATTTGAGCTGATTGGGCAGCAAGTGTTTCTTGGACTAAATAAGGAATTGCCTGCGCAGAAATACTGCGAGATCTGGAATCACCACTTGGTGATTGAAGTGCTGAGGCTGCAATAATTTTTCCATCTTTAACAACAAGACGAACTTGAACTGGACCCCAACGGGTTTGCGCAGTGTTGCCATCAAATGTTCCTGACGCTCCTGAAGAAGCAGCTGGGGTTGTTTGTGCTGGTTGTGGCGCCGCGCTCTGTGTTTGTGAAGGAGTGGCCTTCTTTGTTGGTTTTGCATTAGCTGGAGTTTTATTTGGTGCGGCCGATTTTGTTGCTACGGGTGTTGCGGCGGACGAGGCAGGTGCTTTGCCAGGTAAGGCAGCAAGGCCAGTTGGGCCTGAGGTTCCGAACTGTGGTGGCGTGATCGCAAAGACCGCACCGAGTCCACCGAGAGTTCCGATGCCAATTAATAATCCACGTTTCATTTTATTCTCCTATACCGCGTGAAATTCAAAAGCTTCATCATGGAATCTATTCTTCGGAATTCCTGCATCTTTACATGCTTCTCGAATTGCATCTACAAGTGGCGTCGGACCACAGACATAAACGTCAGAGTCCGCAAATGCCGGCACAAACTTGCGAATATATTTCGCATCCATTGTGTGCACTTTGCGCGAACCGACTAAATAATGAACTCGGGCGCCGCGGGCATCAGCTAATTCATCCAATTCACGGCGAAGCACCAAATCTTCTTCGCGAGATGCGCGAAAGAGCACGTCAATAGATTTAGATTGATCAAACTCTTCAAGTAGCGCGCGAAGTGGGGTGATACCTACACCGCCGCCTACTAAAACAATATGGCCCTTTGAAGCAGTTGCGGCGACGAAGGTTCCGTACGGTCCTTCAAAAAATACTCGCGTCCCCTTTGAAAG
>Ga0194060_10002907_pt1 | contig 12195 bp, 8 predicted proteins | sample SepL225m_MetaG_FD_163427 | JGI IMG/M metagenome (GOLD analysis project Ga0194060, IMG submission 163427) | Anoxic zone freshwater microbial communities from boreal shield lake in IISD Experimental Lakes Area, Ontario, Canada - Sep2016-L222-5m | ecosystem: Environmental > Aquatic > Freshwater >... | reverse complement strand
CCACTGGCATCGGTAATCTCTCACCAATGCCGGTGTAAAACTCGACGCTGATCGTAAAGGAATTCTTGACGCCCAGCGCATAGCCAAGACCAGCACCGAGGAAAAACCCACCTCTAGCAATTGAGAGAATGATGTCCGGATGAAATCCTGAGTCAGCAATTACTTGGGCCAACTCTCTGGTGGCTATTCCAAATTGCTCATAGGTCAATATTTCCCGCTGGGGGCCAGTTGTAGAAGTCATGACCTAATCTTTCCACTGCCTGCAGCTTTAATTGCTGCAGAAACCTTTATTAAGTAGTTTTTCTCATTTGTAACATACTTGGCAACCGAATCAATATCTCTATTTAGATCGCCAATGAATGTAGGAGTTTTAGCTTCGCGCTTGCCTAAGCCAGACTCTTTGCATTTGACTGAGAGGATTTAGAGGAAATAGTGGGGGTGGGCCTTGTTGTTGCACTTGCACTCCCACTAGAAACACTAGAAATAATCCTTATAGTTAAAACTCCTTGAAAACCTAACGTGCTCCCCATCGCTGCTGCCCACCAACCTTTTTGAGGAGCGATCCCAGATACTCACGCAGGTTGGGCAAGATGAACATTACTTTCTTACCAGCTAAACAATTAAAAATATTATCGCGATCGGTCACAATGTATGAAGGAAAATTTGCAGGCTGACTATGGAATTTATATATGAATTCGTAGGGAACGGCGGCTGCGAAAGAGATAGTTTCTGATTCGCTTGATCGAGTGAGACCGCTGAAGAAATGGAAGGATAGGGGTCGACCGAGAGAATGAATAAAATCGAAAGAAGTACTCCTGCGCGCAAGATCACATTCTTTCAATTCATGGACTAATTCTTTACCGATTAGTCATTAAGTCACTTTTTTATTAAATCGAAATCTACAAATGGCCGTGGCTAGCGCTATTTGATTAATTAGGCCTTTATTTTGAACCCGCTTGGGCACTTGGGATTAACGCCTGTGACTTTCTTGATGGCCGCTGCTTTTACACAAGTGATCGTTTTTACTTTAACTACTTGCGTTGTAACCGAAAGTCCGTCAACTTTTGCATTGACGAGTTTGCCAAAACTAGTGACTTCAGAGGCAAAACCAGCGATGGCATTCACATCACTCACCACGGAATCCGTGGTCGTTGGTGGCTGGGGGGCCAAACTTTCAAATTTAAGAAGATCCTTCTTTGCAGCGGGAAAATTGGTTGCGGCCAATTTGAGTTGGGCAATCGTTCGCTCCAAGAGTCCCTTTGCTCCTTCTAAGAGCATCTGACTTGCAGTTCTTAAGGCTAAAGATTTATCAAGCAAATCCGCTTCGGTGGATGTTGTGGATATCGTAGTAGAAGTTGTAGTTCCCTCGGCCCAAAGATTATTTGAATCAATGCACATTAAGATATTGAGGCAGAGCGATGGAGTGCCATGAATGATTCCAAATCCCTCAGAATCAACATATTTAGCAGTGGCTAATCCAACAACGCGCCCGGTTCGATCAAATGCCGGCCCACCAGAATTACCTGGATTGATATGAGCCGTTGTTGTCGCAAGAGCGCTGGTTGCAGTAACGCTGGAGATAATTCCCTCTGTAAGTACTCCAGGGAAGCCAAGCGGGCTGCCGATCACTCCGGCCCACCAACCTTCTTGAGGGCGAACACCACTAAAACTCAATTGTGGGATTGCCTGCTTCGTCAAGATGCCAGCCATATCGTTGGTTTCGTCCCAAGATTGAAGGTATCCCTGAATGGTATTTTGATTGGCCAAGGTCAGTGTGACACTTCTACTGTCGATACATTCTTTAATAACGTGCTGGTTTGTAATGACATAAGACTTGTAACCCGCAGAAATCATTTTGGCTGTAAGTTGAACTTTTGCAGACCAACCGCTTCCTAATCCAGATCCACAATTTACGGTCACTACGGACTGCGTTTCTACCGCCGCGAGGGCAACTAAATCATCCGGAGATTTTGCTGGTGACATAATCGAAGGATTTAATTCTGATGTGACTGAAGGAAGTTCACTGTTACTACTAACAATAGGAGTGGAGCTAGCGCTGTCTGAAACAGTAGAACTAATTGCGGGAGAAGTGCCGTCAGCATTCAACAACACTTTCCATGGAGTTTCCGGGACCAGGTCAAACTCTTTTTTGCCTTTGGGGTCATGTTGCGAAATTCCTTGAATAGAAAATGATGAACCAAAAGGAAGGCAATCTCTTGGAATCGAGAATCCGATCCAGTCCACTTTCTTTGAGATGTCCGAGAAGGTCTGAACTTCACATTTTTGACTTCGAACAGATTTTCCTGATGTTAACTCGTAAAAAATACCAGCATGAATCAGATTACTTTCATAAGGAATGGCAGGGTCGGTGCGGATGGAGTAGTCCATGAGGTTGTCGCCATTGAGGTCCAGGTCGATACCACTGTAGGAATTTAATCCGTCAGAAAAAAGTTTGGAAGTTACTTGCTTAACGAAATTTAGATAAAAGTAATAACGATGTGGGTCGGTATCGGTGATTCCAAAGTGAATTTGCTGTACATCGTAATTAATCGAAATAGTGCTCTTTACCGACTGATGAACTGGGCTGGTCAGGTAGGTCAGCCACGACGCTTGGGCAGAAGGGGCTAATCCAATAAGCAAGGTCGCAGAACAAGCGAAAGCAAGAACTGCTCTCTGTACTTTTTGTACCTTCGGTACCTTTTCCACACATTAAGTTTAATCTTTTGCGAGGCTATTGCCACCTTCGTGAGGTTTGATTGAGAATTTTTGAGCGTGGAAAAAATTTAACCTATAAGGATAGAGGGGTGCCACTCATCAATCGTTCCCCGCTTCGAGCGCGGCTCGATCCAGGGAGTGTTCCACGTTCAGATCTCGAGTCTCATCGGCAGGAAGTGTCACAGCGGCCGAAATCACCTGCGCTCCCCCAGATTGCAACTGACCAATAAGCGGAAACTGACCGCCCAATTGCCCTTGAGCAGCATAAAGTTCCAACTTAGCTCGAGTGTCGGCGATATCCAGATTCCTCATAGTTAGTTGGCCAATTCGGTCCACCGGTCCAAACGCCGCATCCTCAGTTCGCTCCATCGAAAGTTTGTCAGGATGATAACTAAACGCTGGACCTTGGGTATTGATAATTGAATAATCATCTCCTCTTCGAAGTCGGATCGTGACTTCACCGGTAACTGCGGAGGCAACCCAACGTTGGAGCGATTCACGCAACATCAAAGCTTGCGGATCAAACCATCGACCTTCATAAAGTAATCGTCCCAATCGACGACCTTCGGCATGATAATTGGCAATTGTGTCCTCGTTATGAATCGCGCTCACTAATCTTTCATAAGCGATAAACAAGAGCGCCATTCCCGGGGCCTCATAAATGCCTCTGCTTTTTGCTTCAATAATTCGATTTTCAATTTGATCGGCCATGCCAAGTCCATGGCGCCCACCGATTGCATTTACTTCGTTCATTAACGCAACTGAATCTTTATATTCGACATCATTAATGGCGATGGGACGACCCTGCACAAAAGTAATTTTTACATCTTCAGAATTGATCTCAACCTGAGAATCCCAAAATTTCACACCCATAATTGGTTCCACTAATTCAACCGAAGCATCCAAGTGCTCTAGTCGTTTTGCTTCATGAGTGGCGCCTAAAATATTGGCATCAGTGGAATAGGCTTTTTCGACGCTGTCGCGGTATGGAAATCCATTGTCAACCAACCACTCGGACATCTCTTTGCGGCCACCAAGTTCCTGAACAAAGTCAGCATCTAACCAAGGCTTATAAATTCTAAGAGCCGGGTTAGCTAGTAAGCCGTACCGATAAAATCTTTCGATGTCGTTGCCTTTGTATGTAGAACCATCTCCCCAGATGGAAACGCCATCTTCCATCATTGCTCGCACCAGCAAGGTTCCAGTTACGGCACGACCCAATGGGGTGGTATTAAAATATTGCTTCCCGCCAGAACGAATATGGAAAGCACCACAAGCAATTGCTACTAGACCCTCTTCCACCAAGGCGCGCTTACAATCGACTAATCGTGCGAGTTCGGCACCATAAGTACTGGCCCGGCTTGGAACCGAATCAATATCGGGTTCGTCGTATTGGCCAAGGTCAGCGGTATAGGTAAAGGGAATTGCCCCCTTAGATCGCATCCAAGCCACCGCGACCGAGGTATCTAACCCTCCGGAAAAAGCAATACCGACTCGTTCGCCGACAGGTAAGGACGCTAAGACTTTTGACATGGTCATAGAGTAACGACTCTCGCTTTTTGAGGCGAAAAAGTCAGAAATACTGGACTTACGAGCGTTCAAGCTCCATATCGATTGCCCCACACGGGCACTCGTTTGCACAGATCCCACAACCCTTGCAGTAGTCCAGATTTATTTCATATTTGCCGCTTTCGATTTTTATCACGGCATTATCAGGGCAGACGCCAAAGCAGTTATCGCAACCAAAGCAATTACCACATGAGAGACAACGTCGGGCTTCAAATACCGCAGTTTCGGCATCTAGACCTTGGACTACTTCAGCAAAATTCGAAGCTCTCCTGGCGGCATCCAATTTAGGTCGAACTGTTTTCGGGGCATCCGAGTAATACCAAGTATTGAGTCGATCGAAAGATGCCAAGTCGGGACGATCGGCATGTACAAAGCTCTGGTCCTGAAGCCACGAGTTAATGGCTCTGGCCGCATGCTTGCCATGCCCGATGGCATTTGTTGCGGTCCGCTCGCCAGGGACGGCATCGCCACCGGCGAAGAGTCCACGACGGCCTGTCATTAAAAAGCCATCAACTTCCACAACACCGTCATCTACTTTGACCTCAGCAATTCCATTGATAACACTGAGGTCAACTTCCTGTCCCAACGCTAAAATAACGGAGTCGGCATCTAGGTTTTCAAATTCACCAGTAGGTTGCGGAAATCCCTTTTCATCCAAAGCCATTTTTTCGATGGTAACGCTTCCTTCATCGATTCGCGAAACAGTCGAAAGCCATCGCATGACGATTCCCTCATCGAGAGCCTCTTTAAGTTCGACTTCATGGGCTGGCATCTTTTCCTGAGTACGTCGATAAACCACAATCGCTTCGTACGCGCCCAATCGTCGGGCGGTACGAGCTGCATCAAGTGCGGTATTTCCGCCGCCATAGACAACAACTCTTCTTCCTAACATCGGCGGTTGGCCATCGGCAGTCATATGCAAAACTGATACTGCATCCAAAATTCGAGCAGTGTCCCCAGCTGGAATGAAAGCCCGCTTGCCCAAGTGTGCGCCGATGGCTAGAAATACTGCATCAAACCCTTCGCTAAATGTTGCTTCAGCGTTTTCGACTTTGGTGTTGCATTCAATGACAACGCCCATATTTACGATGCGAGATATTTCAGCATCCAAAATTTCGCGAGGAAGTCGATATGCCGGGATTCCATATCGCATCATTCCGCCGGGTGCTGCAGCGCTCTCTCTAATCGTTACCGAATGGCCTTTCAGCGCAAGGTGGTAGGCAGCCGAGAGTCCAGATGGGCCCGATCCAATGATAAGAATACGTTTCCCGGTTGGCGCAGCGGTAACGTTAAATTGCCAATTTTGCTTTATCGCTTCATCGCCTAGAAAACGTTCCACTGAGTTAATTCCGACCGCTTCATCTAGTTCGGCCCGATTACAGGCAGTTTGACATGGGTGATAGCAAATTCTTCCCATGATTGCCGGCAATGGATTATCTCGAACTAAGTTTCGCCAAGCTTGCTCGTAATTTCCTGCTTCACCTTCATACAACCAACCTTGAACATCCTCGCCTGCAGGACAAGCATCGTTGCATGGAGGGAGTCGATTTACATAGACAGGTCGCTCATTTCGCCAACTGCCGGTGTGATTAGCAAGTGATGAACCAATATTTAGCGTTATGGCAAAGGGCTTATCCACGACTGCTCTCCTTTGAGGTGTCTTGCTCTTGTGCATCAGCCTCAAGCAATTGATATTTAGTTATATTTTTGTCAGCAATGGCTTGAATTGCTTGGAGCAATTCTGGATGACCGTTTGCGCCAAAGAGGTGGGCGAATCTTTTTTGTGGTTTCAAATATTTTTCCACTGGTACTTGGCGACGAATCTTCTTTGTTGCAATAACTTCGCCGTACTCGGCTTCAAAAACTGGAAACAAACCGCACTCCGTTGCCATTCGAGCTAGCTGAATAGTTTCTTCAGAGCGCGATCCCCAACCCAAGGGACAGGGCACCAAAATATGAAGGTAGCGAGCGCCTCTATAAGTCATAGCCTTCTTCACTTTTGCTTCTAAATCATGGAGATCGGCAACGGTGGCCGTGGCTACGTAAGGAATTCCATGGGCCATAGCAATGACTGGGAGATTCTTTCCCTGAGTAAACGAAGCGCCTGGATTTGTGCCAACAGCATGAGTTGTATTAGTTCGAGCCGCTGGAGGCGTGGCACCAGAGCGTTGAACACCGGTATTCATGTAGGCCTCGTTGTCATAACAGATGTACAAGACATCATCATTTCGTTCAAACATTCCCGAAAGTGGTCCAAATCCAATATCCACGGTACCGCCATCGCCGCCCTGGGCAATGACTCGGATATCGCTTTTGCCCTGTGCCCGAAGTGCTGCAGCAACCCCAGTTGCAACGGCTGCTGCGTTACCAAAGAGCGAGTGAAGCCATGGAAGGCGCCACGAGGTCTCTGGGTATGGCGTTGAGAAGACTTCTAGGCAGCCCGTGGCATTTACAGCGACGATCTTGCCATCTGTAGCCGCCATCGCGGCATCCAGAGCGTAGCGAGCACCTAAGGCTTCTCCACATCCCTGACAAGCTCGGTGACCTGAGGTCAAGGAATTTGTTCTATCTGGATGGGACTGCTCGGAAAGTTGGCCTTCAGCCAAGAGGCGATTGCCCACTGCGAAGGAGCCGACCTGATAGAACTTCAATGGTGTACTCATTTGGCACCCAAATCTTTCAAAAGGTTTTCAGCCATTGGCCCCGACCGCCGATTGCGATTAGTTCGTTCAATCTCGCGATCAATCAAGTCGTAATTAAGATCGGTGAATGTGAGCGCTGGCATTGTTCCAGCCAGGGTACTAGCAAAGATTTTCCTTATTAGTTCGCGCGTGATTGGCCGCCCGCCGAGGCCGGAGACAGCGGTAAATATTTGACAAGGAATATTGGTTATCGCCGTTCGAATGTTTGAGGAAACGATTCCACCAATTCCTGGAGCAAATGCTCGCTCAACCACAACCACTTTCTTCGCATTGACCAAGGCGTCGTGCACGGCATCAAGTGGAAAGGGACGGAAAGAAGTGATTCCTAATGCGCCTACTTTTTGGCCAGTAGCGCGTAGTTCGTCTACAACATCCTTTATTGTGCCTAATACCGATCCAAGAGCTACCAGAACAATTTCTGCATCATCGGTGAAATATTTAGTGATTAAGCCATCAGCATCATGTTCGCCTGCCGCCCGTCGCCCAAAAATTCCTTCAAATTCTTTGGAGAGTTTGGGGAGCAGCTCTAATGCCTGCAATTGTTTTACATGTGCGAGATACCGAACTTCTGTAAAAGCCTCAGGACCGACCATGGCACCAATGGAAACTGGGTCAACAGGATCTAATACCTGTCGGGGAACAAATGGTGGCAAAAATGTATCTACTAAATCTCGATCTACGATATCTATCTCTTCCATCGCATGAGTCAGGATAAATCCATCCATACAGACCATGACCGGGAGGGAGATTTCTTCGGCTAAACGAAATGCCAAAATATGTAAATCGGCCGCGGATTGATTATCTTGGGCATACAGTTGAATCCACCCAGAATCACGTTGGCTCATGGCATCACTGTGGTCGTTCCAGATATTAATTGGAGCTCCGATGGCGCGATTGGCTAGGGTCATGACAATCGGTAAACCTAAGCCTGACGCGTTGTAGACAGGTTCAACCATAAAGAGCAGCCCTTGGCTAGCAGTTGCGGTGTATGCCCGCGCTCCAGTTGCGGAAGCCCCGATAGCCACCGACATTGCCGAAAATTCCGATTCCACATTGACAAATTCGCAATCGTCAATCTCGCCCATTCGCACTATTTCGTCCAGGGCCTCGACAATATGTGTCTGCGGCGAAATTGGATAGGCGCAAATTACTGCTGGTCTGCACGCCGCAATAGTTTCTGCAACAGCGCGCGAACCCTCAATTTGCTTGAGCATTTTTCATCTCCTCAAGTTCTTGTGCAACAAATTCATACGCTTCTTGAGCTGCGGCAATATTGCCGGACGCGATCTTGGAAGGGAAACGATCTTGGATCGCCGCACAAACACTGTCGATTGTGACTCTTCCGGTAGCTGCCGCAAAACCACCTAACAATGCGGCATTGGGCATTGCGCGTCCCACATGCTTAAGCGCAATATCAGATGCAGGAACAATTAAATTCCTGGCATGGTCTCTGCCCAGTACATACTCTGACAGACCCAATTCAGAGAAAGATTTTGTTGTATTGATCAATAAAAACCCATTGGTGTTAGACCCGGCGAAGACATCTACCGAGTGAAGCAGGGTTGGGTCTTGAATAATTAAGGCATCGGGTTCAAGAATTGGTTCTCGTAACCGAATTGTTGCCTCACTGATTCGACAGTAGGCAATGACAGGAGCACCAGTTCTTTCGGAACCGAAACTCGGAAATGCCTGCGCATGCAGGCCATCTTGAAACGCGGCAACACTCAGGAGTTCGGCGGCAGTAACGACGCCTTGTCCACCTCTCCCGTGGATTCGAACTTGAAACACGCTTAAGAGTATTGCCTGAAGTGAGCCAAAAACGCTGTTTTTATCGATCTGGGCAAATGTTGAGTGCTAGCACCGAGTGATTTGGATTATGGGAGCTGATAGCTCTGACCAGGGAAGGCCGTGCTTGCATTCCAACCCAATTCATCTGTAAGGCGATTGGCAAATGTTGCAGAAGCATCTGGCTCGCCATGAACAACAAAGACTTTTGTAGGCGTAGATATATTTTTTAGCCATTGAACGAGTTCATCACTATCTGCATGAACGGAAAAGATCTCAACTTGCACAATTTTGGCTCGCACCGGCACATAATTTCCATGAATGCGAATTTCCTTTGCGCCTTGGGCTAAAACGCGCCCCCTACTACCTGTAGCTTGAAAACCTACAAGCATCACGGTGTTCTTCTCTTCTGGCAACATATTGGCTAAGTGGTGGACTACTCGCCCGCCAGATGCCATACCACTAGCGGAAATTATAATTCCAGGTTTTTCCAGATCGTTGAGGGATTTGGATTCTTCAACAGTTTGCATTTCATAGAGTGAGCCCGGGTCGAAGGGGTCCTGATTGTGATACGCAGCAATGAAATCCTTCCTGACTTCGATTGATTCCATTCGCAGTGCTTCTCTATAGTAATTGAGCGAAGTCAATGCCATGGGTGAATCCACATAGATAGAAACTGGACGGATACTCCCTGCGTCAATTAGTTGTTTTAGGGCGATGAGAATTACCTCAGTCCTATCTACGGCAAAAGCTGGAATGAGGATTGAACCGCCACGACTTAACGCGGCATTTATCTCGTCAGCAAAGAGGTTGGTCGCAATCTCATGAACGCGATCTCCATACGTGGATTCACTCAACACCACATCAAAATGATCCGAGGGAGGTAAGTCGGGGGAAACCAGAATTGGGTGGGTCGGGCGGCCCATATCGCTGGTAAACAGGAACTTCTTTCCATCCGCTTCCACAATGATGAAAGCCGAACCGAGAATATGCCCCGATGGAAAAAAGGTAACAAAAATCTCTGGAGCAATCAGAATTCGAAGACGATATTCAGCGGTACTGAACTGAGATATAACCTGTTTTACATCCTCGTCGTCATAGAGAGCCTGAGGATCCTTGTGTATTGAGTTTCCCCGTTTTTTAGCAGCTCTCGCATCCTCACCCTGGAGAAAAGCCGAATCGTGCAAGACAACCGCTGCCAATTTTTCCGTAAAATAGGTGGCATGAATTTTGCCTGCAAACCCCTGCTTAGTAAGAAGAGGCAAATAGCCCGAGTGATCCAAATGGGCATGAGTGAGAACAACTGCGTCGATGGTTCGAGGATCCACCGGAAAAGGTTCCCAATTTTTGGCTTCAGTAGTTTTTGATCCTTGATAAAGGCCGGCATCGACAAGGATCCGATGATTTTCGGTAGATATGAGAAATCTGCTACCAGTAACTGTTTCTGTCGCACCGAGGAAAGTTATCGAAACATTGCCCATGAAATAGAGCGTATCCACCTGAGCCTATTTGTGGCGGATGTAACTTCGGACTAGCCCCTATTTCTCCTATATTTAATAGGTGATGAAACGCGTGGAATGGCCGCTCTTCCTTCTCGCTGTGCTCTCTTTGGTAACTGGTTCCATATTTCTCTACTTCCATCTTTCACTCACTGCAGAATGGCTTTGGGCAATAGGAGGAGTCGCAGGTTTAGTTCCATCAATACTTTGGGTTATCGAATCAATTCGCAAGCGAGATTACGGGGCCGACATTTTGGCGGTACTTTCCTTAGTGGGCACGTTGGCCACAAAAAATATGCTGGCAGCAGCACTAATCTCATTAATGCTCGCTACTGGTCGGATTTTGGAAAGTTGGGCTTCTGGTCACGCCGAACGAGAGTTGAAGTCCCTGCTTTCGAGAGTTCCTAGAATTTCCCATTTAATATCCGATGTCGGATCAATTTCTGACATTATCGTTTCAGAGATTCGCCAAGACCATCGACTGCTTATTAAGTCTGGCGAAGTCGTACCCGTTGATGGATTTCTCAAAACTATCGCAACATTGGATGAGTCCGCATTAACTGGAGAGCCGCTTCCAATAACTAGAGACACGGGCGAATTTATCAGCAGTGGCGTTCTCAACGCAGGTGCCAATTTTGAAATGTTAGTTGCCAATGACGCTGCATCCAGTACTTATGCAGGAATAATTCGACTTGTTGAAAAAGCCCAAGCAGATAGTTCTCCTGCGGTTCGAATGGCAAACAGGTGGGCAATTCGTTTTATCCCGATTGCACTTCTCATGGGGATTGGCACATTAATTCTTACCCACGATATTTCGCGCTTGGTGGCCGTCTTTGTTACAGCCACGCCATGTCCGTTGATTCTGGCAGTTCCCATCGCAGTTGTTTCTGGGATGTCCCGAGCAGCCAAGATCGGCGTCGTTATTAAAGGTGGAGCCGTTCTCGAGCAATTGGCAGATGCGGAAGTGGTTATGCTCGATAAAACTGGAACACTTACTCATGGTGGGCCGGAAGTGATGGAAATTCTATCTGATCCACAAACCTCATCAGAAGAAATCCTTCAAATCGCTGCTTCTATCGATCAGCACAGCAACCATGTAATCGCTCGCGCAATAGTTCAAGCAGCTGTCGAAAGAGAAATACCTTTGATTGTTGCTTCCAAAGTAAATGAAGTTCATGGGGTTGGAGTTTCTGCCAGTATTAATGGAATCCTGTATGAGATTGGTCAATTTGAGATTAGTCCGACGTGGCTAAAGAAGAGTTTTCCGCTCATGGTGGGGGTCTCTAGGAATGGCGTTTTGATTGGCGTAATTGGAATGGCAGATCCAATTCGAGCCGAAGCGCTGGAGGTTCTCACTAAATTGAGAAAGGCGAATATTCGGAGAACTTTCCTTGTCACAGGTGACCGGTTAGAAAGCGCCCAGGAAATTGCCAAGCAAGTTGGTATCACTGATATTCACGCTTCAGTTTCATCTCAAGGGAAGTTGGACCTAGTAGAAGAAGTGAAACGTCAAACTCGAGGAAGCGTAATTTTCATAGGAGATGGGATAAATGATGCACCGGCCCTAGCCGCTGCAACTGTGGGAATAGCTATGGGCGCCCGCGGGGCATCAGCCGCAAGTGAGTCTGCCGATGTAGTCATAGTCGAAGACTCGATTGGAAAATTGGCCGAAGTAATTGATATTGCCAGAGTCGCCCATCGAAAAGCGCTGCAGTCGGCACAAGTGGGGATGGGGCTCTCACTAATTGCAATGATTGCCGCTGGAATGGGATTTCTCACCGCTTCAGTTGGGGCTGGAATTCAAGAATTAATTGATGTAATTGCAATTCTTTGGGCGCTTACAACCTTAAAAAAGTAATTCATTAACTACGCTTAGAAAGTGGAAGTGCCGCTATTTATGGGCGGTACAGAAATAGATTTATTTG
>Ga0194060_10002906_pt1 | contig 12198 bp, 8 predicted proteins | sample SepL225m_MetaG_FD_163427 | JGI IMG/M metagenome (GOLD analysis project Ga0194060, IMG submission 163427) | Anoxic zone freshwater microbial communities from boreal shield lake in IISD Experimental Lakes Area, Ontario, Canada - Sep2016-L222-5m | ecosystem: Environmental > Aquatic > Freshwater >... | reverse complement strand
GCCGGCTATGGCGCGCAAGCAGCCGACAAGGTCTTTCGCGCGGGCCCGCTTTTGATCATCGCCGGCGCCGGGACCGGCAAGACCAATACGCTCGCACACCGCGTGGCGCACCTGGTGCTTTCGGGCGTGAACCCGCAGCGCATCCTGCTCCTCACCTTCACCAGGCGCGCGGCGGTGGAGATGACGCGCCGGACGCAGCGCATCGTGGGCGAAGTGCGCGAGGAAGTGAGACTGCCGTGGTCGGGCACCTTCCATTCGATCGCCAACCGCCTGATACGGCGCTATTCGGCGCGCGTCGGCCTCGATGCCAATTTCAGCGTACTCGACCGCGGCGACGCGGCCGACCTGATGGACCTCGTGCGCCACGAGCGCGGGCTGACGAAGGCGGAAAAGCGTTTCCCGCGCAAAGACACCTGCCTCGCCATCTACTCGCACCGGGTGAATACGCAGCGGCCGCTGGCCGAGACGCTCGCCGACGTGTTTCCGTGGTGCGCCGAGTGGGAAGCGGAACTGACCGGCCTCTATCGCGCCTACGTCGAGAAGAAGCTCGCCAACCAGGCTCTCGATTACGACGACCTCCTGCTCTACTGGCACGCGATGGCGGCGGACGCCGGGCTCGCGCGCGAGATCAGCGCGCAATTCGACCAGATCCTGGTGGACGAATATCAGGACACCAACGTGCTGCAGGCCGAAATCCTGAACGCGCTGCGGCCCTCGGGCGAGGGCCTGACCGTAGTCGGGGACGACGCGCAGTCCATCTACTCGTTTCGCGCGGCCACGGTCGAGAACATCCTCGGTTTTCCCTCGCGGTTCTCGCCGCCCGCCGAAGTGGTCACGCTGGAACAAAACTACCGCTCGACCCAGGGCATACTCGATGCGGCGAACGCGCTGATCGCGGGCGGCGAGCGGCAGTATCACAAGACGCTGCAATCGAAACGAGGCGCCGGCGCAAGACCGCGCTACGTCACGGTGCTGGACGACCTCGGTCAGGCGCAATACGTGGTGACGCGCGTGCTCGAGACGCGCGAGCGCGGCATGCCGCTGAAACGCCAAGCGGTGCTGTTTCGCAGTTCGCATCATTCGGACGTGCTCGAACTCGAGCTCGTGCGCCGCAATATCCCCTATGTGAAGTACGGCGGCCTGAAATTCCTCGAGGCGGCGCACGTGAAGGACGCGCTCTCGGTGCTGCGCTGGGCGGACAATCCGAAGAACCGCATCGCGGCGTTTCGCGCGCTGCAACTGATGCCGGGCATAGGTCCTGCCGCCGCGGCGAAATGCCTGGCCGCGTTCGAGGCCAATGCGCATGCCTGGGCCAGCCTGAAGGCGTTCGTGCCGCCGGCGCAGGCGCGCGAAGCCTGGCCCGTGTTTGCCGCGCTGATGGGTTCGCTGGCACAGCCCGAGGGGCCGTGGCAGGGGCAGATGGGACGGGTGCGTGAATGGTACGAGCCGCACCTGGAGCGCCTGCACGCCTCCGCCCAGGTGCGCGCCGGCGACCTGTTGCAACTCGAGCGCGTCGCGCAGCAGTTCGGCACGCGCGAGCGCTTCCTGTCAGAACTCGCGCTCGATCCGGCGCAGGCCTCGGGCGACCTGTCGGGCACGCCGCTGCTGGACGAAGATTACCTGGTGCTCTCGACTGTGCACTCGGCCAAGGGACAGGAGTGGGACTCGGTCTACCTGCTCAACGTGGCCGACGGAAACTTCCCTTCCGAATTCTCGGCCGGCCGCGCGGAACTGATCGAGGAGGAGCGTCGGCTGCTCTACGTGGCGATGACGCGCGCCAAGTCGGAACTTGACCTGATCGCGCCGCTCAAATACTACGTAACGCAGCAGTCGCGCACGGGCGACCGCCACGTCTACGGCGCGAAAAGCCGCTTTCTCACGCGCGAGGTGATGGCCTGCTTCGACCCCGTCGCTTGGGGCGAGGCGGAACGAGAAGACGGCGTGGCCGGCGGCGCGGCCAGAGTCGACGTGGCCGGGACGCTGCGCAGCCTATGGGCCTAGAAATCGCCGCTGCGATACACTTCAGCCTCAGCTGATTTTCACGAAGGGTTCCAAGATGCGCATGCGAGGCCGAAAGGTGCTCATCACTGGCGGCGCATCAGGCATAGGCCTGGCCAGCGCGCGTCGCATGGTTGCAGAAGGCGCGCGCGTGGCGCTGCTCGATCAAAATGCGGAAGGACTCGCGGCCGCCGCGGGCGAACTGGGCGATGCCGCCTTCGCAGTGCGTGCGGATGTCACCGACGAAACCGGGGTACGATCCGCCGTAAGCGAAGGCGCCGATGCGCTGCAGGGCCTGGACGGCTTGGTCAACGCGGCCGGCACAAGCTTCTGGCGCAGCTTCGGCGACATGACGCTGGAGGAGTGGCGGCACATCCTCTCGATCAACCTCGACGGCCCGTTCATCGTTACCAAGGCGGCCCTGCCCGCGCTGCGAGCCTCGGGCAAGGCGACCATCGTCAACATCGCGTCCGGGGCCGGACTGCAGCCGAGGCAGAACTTCAGCGCCTACTGCGCCTCCAAAGGCGGACTGGTCCTGTTCACCAAGTCGATCGCCATGGACCTCGCCGCGGACAATATCCGCGTCAACGCCGTCTGCCCCGGGATCGTGATGACGCCGCTGGTCGAGCGCAATCTTGCGCTCACCGGCGATCGCGAAGCGGCATACCAGCGCTACATTTCACGCAATCTAATGAAGCGCTTCGGCACCGCCGATGAAGTCGCCGACGCGGTCCTTTATCTCAGCTGCGATGAATCCTCCTTCGTCACCGGCTCCGCCCTCAGCATGGACGGCGGATCGGTGTTCCACTGACGCATGAGCCGCGCCAACAAAGATTATTGCATCGCCATTCTGCCGGGCGACGGCATCGGACCGGAAATCACGGCGGCGACGCGATCCGTCCTCGAATACCTGGACGGCAAGCTCGCGCTCGGGCTGCGCTTCGAGGAATACGAGATCGGCGAGGCCAGCCTGGCACGAAACGGCACGACCCTGCCGGACGCCGTACTGGAGGCCTGCCGCGCGAGCGACGGCGTCGTGCTCGGCCCCGTGTCCCATCTGACCTATCCGCCGCGCGCCCAGGGCGGGATCAACCCGTCGGGCGAATTGCGCATCAAACTGGACCTCTACGCCAACATCCGGCCGAGCCGCTCGCGCGAAGGGCTGCAGCACTGGGGCCGCACGGCCATGGACCTGGTCATCGTGCGCGAGAACACCGAGGGCTTCTACGCCGACCGCAATATGCACCTGGGTGTCGGCGAATTCATGCCGACCCCGGATCTGGCGCTGTCGGTGCGCAAGATCACCGCGCAGGCCTCGCGCCGCATCGCGCAGACGGCGTTCGAACTGGCGCGCACGCGCAGGCGCCGGGTGACGGCGGTGCACAAGCAGAACGTGCTGAAAATGACCGAAGGCCTGTTTCTGCGCGAGGTGCGCGAGGTGGCGCGGCAGTTTCCGGACGTTGCACTCGATGAGCAGCTGGTGGATTCCATGGCGGCGCTGCTGGTGCGCGACGCGGCGCGCTACGACGTGATCGTCACCACCAACATGTACGGCGACATCCTGTCCGACGAGGCGGCAGAACTCTCCGGCAGCCTCGGCCTCGCCGCGTCGATCAATGCCGGCGAAAGGCATTGCATGGCGCAGGCGCAGCACGGCTCGGCGCCCGACATCGCCGGACAGGACCGGGCGAACCCGGCCTCGCTGGTGCTCTCCGCCGGCATGCTGCTGGGCTGGCTCGGACGCCGGCACGAGGACGAAGGTTTTGCCGTCGCCGAGCGGGCGATCGAGGCCGCAATCGACGCATTGCTGCGCGATCCGGCCACGCGCACGCGCGATCTCGGCGGCACGCAGGGCACACGCGCGTGGACCGAGGCGCTGCTGCACTCGATCAACCTCTCTTAAGGCCAACATGGCGCGCATAGCGATCGGCGGCTTCCAGCACGAAACCAACTGTTTCGTCGAACCGAAAACCGATTACGCCTACTTTGCCGCGCACCGCGATCGGCCGCCGCTGGTCTACGGCGCCGACGTGATCAAGTGGCTCAGCGGCAACAGCTTCGCCATCGCCGGTTTCATGCAGGACATGTCTGCGCGACACGACCTGGTGCCGCTTTTGTGGACCAGCGGCGGCGCCGGCGGCCTGGTGACGCGCGACGCCTTCGAGCGCATCTCGGGCGGCATCGTCGGCTGCCTGTCGCAGGCGATGCCGGTGGATGCCGTCTACCTTGACCTTCACGGCGCAATGGTCACGGAAGATTTCGAAGACGGCGAAGGCGAGGTGCTGCGCCGCGTGCGCGCCGCCGTCGGCCCCGATGTCCCCGTCGCCATCAGCCTCGACTACCACGCGAACGTGACACCGCAGATGGTGGAACTGACCGACGCCCTGATCGGCTACCGCACCTATCCGCACGTCGATCGGGTCGAGACCGGGCAGTACGCAGCGCGGGCGATGGAGGCGCTGCTGGCGCGCGGCCGCCCCGTCGGGCGCGCCCTGCGCAAAGCGCCGTTCCTGATTCCTTTGAACGGACAGTGCACGCTGGTCGATCCGTCGAAGAGCGTCGTCGCCCGCACGAAGGTCGCCGAAGGCGAACTGATCAACCTGTCCTATCTCGCCGGTTTTCCGCCCTCCGACCTGTATTGGTGCGGGCCTTCGGTCATCGCGCATGCATGGACGCAGGAGGCCGCAGACCGCGCCGCAGACGCCATGATGGAAGAAATCGTGGCGCAGGAAGCGAACTTTGCCGAGGTCATGGTCTCGCCGGAGGCGGGCGTGGCGCGGGCGATCGCCATAGCGCGTGCGGCATCGCGCCCTGTGGTCATCGCCGACACCCAGGACAATCCGGGCTGCGGTGGCACCGCCGACGCCACCGGCCTGCTTAAGGCGCTGGTCGCGGCCGATGCGCAGGGTGCGGTGCTCGGTTTTCTCTGCGATCCGGACGCCGCGCGCGCGGCACATGCCGCCGGCGAAGGTGCGACGATCGCGCTCGCGCTCGGCGGGCGCTCCGGACCGGAAGGCGTAACGCCGCTCGAAGCGGCATTTCGGGTTGCCAGCCTCGGCAACGGCCGGTTCCGGTCGGACGGCGCCGTAACGCGCGGCCGGGACATCGATGTCGGCCCGATGGCGCTGCTGACCCTGGGCGGCGTCAGCGTGGCCGTTACCAGCAAGCGCTTGCAGGCCTACGACCAGGCGCCGTTCCGGCAACTGGGTATCGAGCCGGCGCAGCAGAAGATTCTCGCCTTGAAAAGCACCTGCCACTATCGCGCCGAGTTCCAACCCATGGCAGAAGCGGTGATCGTGGTGCTGGCGCCGGGGTATTACCTCGCGGACCCTGCGCTCTACCCGTTTCGCAAATTGCGCCCCGGCGTGAGGCTGCGCCCGCTGGGGCCTGCATGCGCGGGCCCGGCAATAGTGACAGGCGCAAGCGCGCTCAGCTGATCCGCGGCAGCGCCTTGGCGAAACTCTGAAAAAGGGGCCCATGTCCCCCTTCCCCTCCCCATCGCAGTGAAAGACCTCGGCCGAGAAACCACCGTCCGAGGTTTTTCAGAAGTTATCTAGACAAGACGCGCCAGCGCGTCGTCGATGATCCCGATCGCGTCGGACAAGGTGTCCGCGACGCGGTTGCGGTCGCGCACCACTTTGGTCTGCAGCATCCAGCGCTCTTCGCCTTCAGGCATTTGGGACAGGCGCGCGATGTCGTAAAGGGCTGGAATCATGGTCGTCTGCGGTGTGTAGCCGTAGACGTCGTGCCCGTATTTGCCTACGGCCGAGCTCATCAGCGGCACCACCAGGCGGCTGATGCGCTTCATCGCGCGATTGAGCAGCAGCGCCTTCTGCTCGCTGCCTTTGCCGGCTTCGAATCCCGCGCGCACAGCATCGGCGGCCGCATCGAACTTCTGCGCGGCAGCGGCGAGCGCGCGCGCAGTCGCCAACACCCCGTCGAGCGCCACGGACGCTCCCGCTTTCTCGAGTTCCTGCAGGCGCGCGATCACCTGTTCGGCCACCGGAACGTAGTTGAACGGCAGCACCGGCGCCGTGCACAACTCCCACAGCCAGGCGGCGTAGACGCGCATATGCGGCTGCATCCAGTCCCAGTCGACCTTGTCCATGGTGCATTCAATGGAATGGTGCCACCAGCCGCGCGTGGCGAGCGCCGTCGCCTTCAGTTCCGCCTCGGTGAACGCGCCCTCGCCCTGCATCATCGGTACGCCGACGCCGATGAACGAGGCATCGCCGCTTTTGGCGACGCGCTTCCAGGAGATCTGATGCTTCGGCAGGATCTGCTTTTCTTCGCGCTGGTGAAATTTCTTCAGCTCCACGTTGGAGGTGGTGTGCCATATCGTCGTGCCCAGGCAGGAAGGCTGGTCGATCTGCAGGTAGGCGCAGGCGTGGTCGCGCAGCTTGTCCCAGTACTTGTCCGCGAACCAGGCCGAGCCGGCCATGGTGCCCGTTTCATGCCCGGTCCAGAAACCGAACAGCAGGCCGCGGCGCAATTTCTTCTCATGCTTTTTGAACACGCGCGCAAGTTCGATCATGCAGGAATTGCCGGCCGCATTGTCGGTCGCCGCTTCGCCCGGCCAGGAGTCCTGGTGACCGCCGACCATGATGAAATCGCCGCGCTCCGGGCTGTCGGGCGCCGGCAACTCGGCAACGGTGATCTGCACCGGGCGCCAGCCGTTCTCCACGTGGGTGCGGAACCAGACGCGCACCGGTCCCGCGGCACACATTTCTTTTAGCTTGAGGCCGGCGACCCGCGCGATGCCGATGCAGGGTATGGTCGGCATCTCGTCCTTGAAGTTCTCCGGCGTGGGATTGCCCCACACCGGCTTCACCGAACCGAAGGGCACGGCCTCGTTGTCGGGCGGCCCCCAGTTCATCATCACCGCGCCGATAGCGCCGCGCAAACCGGCGATGCGCTGCTTTTCGTGCCGCGCCGGAGAGTAGGAAAGCTCGGTCAGAATGATTTTGCCGCGCACGTCCCTGCCTTCGAAGTCGGCGATCGCCCCCGCACCGACGTAGATCAATTCGCCCGACAGGCCCTCCGGCATGGTCTCGAGGCTGTGTCCCAGCGTGTTCGCCTGGATCGCGATCTGCGTCGGCGACAGCGCGCGGAATTCGGCATGCTCGGGGAAACTGACGATCGCCGGCAATTCGTGCATCACCGTGTCGCTCACACCCGCCGCGAGCATGGCGTCCCGGCTGTATTCGGCCATGCGCCGGCCGTTTTCAGAACCCGCCGCGCGATGCGGGATGTCTTTCACGATGCGCTCGGCGTGAGCGCGCACGTTCTTTGCCGAGACTTCCGCGACCACCTGTTGCTTTGACATTGTCTTGACCTTGTTCAGTTTTGCTTCTTCGGAAATGCCGCTTCGAGCTTCGGCCCGATGTTCTTCTCGAAATTGCGCATGCTCTCCTTCAGCGCCTCGGGCCCGGTGAACATCGGCTGGTACATCAGCTTCTTCGCAATGTCGACGTATTCCGGGTCCTTGATCGCCTGTTCGATCGCTTTCGAAATCTGGTTCGACAGAGCGCCCGGCATGCCCGGCGGCCCCCAGTAGTCGAAGCCGAACACCGGAATGTCATACATGATTCCCAGTTCCTTGAAGGTCGGTACGTCGGGCATGTCCGGCACGCGCTGCGGGAAGGCCACCGCCAGGCCGTGCGTCTTTCCGGCCTTCATGTTCGGATAGACCTCGGATGGCTGTGCCACGCGATACTCGATGTGCCCCCCCAGCAAGGCAGTGCCGCTGGGCCCGCCGCCGGCAAAGGGCACGTAAGTGATGTCGAAGCCGGAGCTCTTCGCGGTTTCGAGGACGATCAAGTTCATCATGCCTCCCGGTGCCGGCCCACCGGCGCTCAGTTTCCCCGGATTCTTCTTCGCATAGCTCACCAACTCCCCCCAGTTCTTGTACGGGGCGTCAGCGCGCGCTTCGAGCATGCCCCAGGGCATCTGGCCCGTCTGCCCGAGTATGGTCATCTGTTCCCATATCTTGGAATCGTAAGACCCCGAGTAGTAGTAGCTCATCAGCGCCACGTGCCCTGCCAGCATCAGGGTGTGGCCATCGGGCGGTGATTTCATCAGTTCCCGGGTGGCGATCATCGTAGATGCACCAGGAAGGTTCTCCACGATGACCGTCCCGCCTAGCGCCTTGCCCAGCGGCTTTTGCAGCGCACGCGCAACGAGGTCATTGGCACCGCTCGCCGCAAACGGCACGATCACGCGTATGGGCTTGCTCGGATAATTCTGCGCAAGGCACAGGCCCGCACAACCCAGGAAAAGCACGCCGATAAACGCCAGATACGTTCTCTTGAAGTTATTCATCATTGCTCCTTTCACCATACTGCGATTCGAATCCGCGCTCCGCTCACGGCACAAGCACGATCTTGCCGATGTGCGCGCCGCTGTCGAAATACTCGTGCACCCGCACCGCATCCTTGAGCGGATGCACCGAATCGACCAGCGGAACGATGGGCGCGCGGGCCGGAAGTTTGGGCCAGACATGCTGCAGCAGCCCGGCCGCGATCCAGCCTTTTTCTTCAGCCGGTCGCCAGCGCAAGGCCGACGCGATGATGGTGGCGCGCTTTTTGATAAGCGTGCTCATGTCTATGGTGGCGTGCTTTTCCGGCCCCTGGGTCGCAAGATGGACCAGCCTTCCGTCCAGGGCGAGGACGTCGATGCTGCGCTGTACATAGTCGCGGCCCACGATATCGAGCACGACGTCGACGCCCCGGCCGCCGGTATGCTGCATGACACTGGGCACGAAATCCGCGGTCTTGTAATTGACCGCGAATTCCGCCCCGATGCGCCGGCAGGCCTCGCATTTCAAGTCGCTGCCCGCAGTCGCGATCGCCCTGGCGCCGAAGGCGCGCGCCAGCATGATGGCAAGCGAACCGAGCCCGCTGGTCCCGCCGTGCACCAGCAGCGTCTCCCTGTCCGCAAGGCGGGCGCGGCGAAACACGTTTTCCCACACCGTGAACATGTTCTCCGGCAGCGTCGCCGCTTCAAGCGCGCTCCAGTTCTGCGGTATCGGCAGTACCTGCTGCTCCGGCGCCACGGCATATTCGGCGTAGCCGCCGCCGGGAAGCAGCGCGCACACCGCGTCACCGATCTTCCACCGCGGCACGCGTTCGCCGATTGCCGCCACCGTTCCCGCCACCTCGAGTCCCGGAACATCCGATGCCCCGGGAGGCGGCGGATGCAGGCCGCGCCGCTGCAGGGAATCGGGACGGCTGACGCCGATCGCCTCGACCCGAATCAGCACTTCCCCCGCGGCCGCAACCGGCACGGGCCGCCGCGCCATGCGCAGCACGCCAGGCGGCCCGAAGGCGGAAATCTCCACGACGTTCATCGAATCGGGCAAGGTCATGATTCAGTTCTCAACCGGTCCAGCCGCGCACTCGCAGCAGGAAATCGCACGGGCGGATCAGCGGGACAGCATGGGCACCGCATCGTGAAGGCCAGGTCAAATCGGCTTGACCGCGAGATCGCCGCGATAGGGCGTCACGGCGAGCGTGCTCTGATGCAGGACAATCGGATCGGGTTCGGGTTCCTGCCCGGACGACAGCGCCAGCGCCGCCAGTTCCGCGCCCGTCATGAAGCACACGCCGGGCCGGCTGGCGATGTAGGAGAACAACCCGTCCAGCGCAGCGATGCGCGCCGCGCGCGTCGACCCCATGTCGCCGCGCAGGTGCAGCGTCAGCGGCACGAGACAGCCCGCGTCGTACAGCGCATCGAACTCTTCGCGCCAGATTTTCATCAGCCGCGCATGCGTGTGGCGTGCCGAGTACACCAGCGAATCGTCGAGTGCCTGCATCCCCGGCACTTCGACCAGGCGGAAGGTTTCCGTCGGCGCAAACAGGTACGGGTGGTCGGCATCCTGAAACGACGCGTCGTACCGGTAACCCAATTCGGCCAGCAGCCGCAGCGTGTTCGCGCCGAGTTCGCCGCCGGGTGCCCGAAATCCGGCCGGCGACGCACCCACGATTTTCGCGAGTGCGTCGCGCGCGCGCAGCAGGACCTCGCCTTCGCCCGTGCCCAGCAGCGGCAGGGGCTTGAGGTCCTGGCCCCGGGAGGCGACTTCGTGTCCGGCACCGGACAATTCGCGCACGGCTTCAGGATGCCGCAGCGCGTCGTCGGCGGTGACAAAGACGGTGGCGCGGATATCGCGGCGCTGGAAGCAGCGCAGCAGCCGCGGCAATCCGGCGCGCACGCCGTAGCGGCCGTAGGAAAAACGTCCGAACAGCCGCGATTCGGTGGTCGACATCAGATCGTATGCTTCCGCATCGAAGTTGACCGAAACGAACACGGCGCAGCGGATGCCTTCGGGCCAGGTGAACGGTTTCATGGGATGGTCACCTCTTCGAGCTGCTGCGGATGATCCAGACACCAGCGGGCGAACTGGGCGGAGGAAAAGAAATGCACGCCTTCGTGGCTGCGCATGTAACCGATCATCTGGTCCAGGATGCGCGTGCGCGCGGGTGTACCCGACCCCCAGCCCGAACGCGGGTGCACCGTCAGGACGAAGAACCGGTCCGAGGCATAGACAGCGTCGAACTCCGACTGCCACTGCGCCAGCACCTCGGACGGCGGCGTATAGCTGAACTTGTAGAAGGGAAAATCGTCCAGGCTGTAGGTATTATTGGGCAACTCGACCATCCAGTCGTCCTTGCCGCCGCCGAAACGCAGCCGGTACGGCAAGTCGTAATCCTTGTCGCTGGAGTCGTAGATATAGCCCAGCGACTTCAACACGCGCATCGTATTCTGCGTTTTGCGCCCGGATGGCGAACGCCAGCCGAGCACCGGCTTGCCCAGCAGGTCGCGCAGGATGTCGTCGGTCTGATGCAAGAGCCGGGACTCTTCCGCCTCCTCCAGATCCCAGGCCTCATGCAGGTATCCGTGCGCTGCGACTTCGAAGCCGGCCGCATCGATCGCGCGCACGGTGTCCGGATGGCAGCGGGCGTCGTAACCCGGCACGAAGAAGGTGCAGGGCACGCCGTGCCGGCTCAGCATTTCCATGTGCCGCGGAATGCCGCTGCGGGCCGAGTAACGCCCCCAGGAGTGTATGCCCAGCGGGGCGATGCCGCGCCCCACCTCGTGGCTGGGGCCGTCGAAATCGATGCCCAGCGTGACGATGCAGCGGAACTCGACCGGTATTTCGGTGCGTTCAGTCATCTCTGTCCAGGTTCCTTTGGCTTCGTTTGCCCCGGTGGCGCATACCGGTTCGACATGCGTCGCAAGGCCATATCGATGCAGATCGGCAGAATCATTGCGCGAGCTTGATGCCTGCGTCCTTCACGATATTCGACCATTTCGCCTGTTCCTGCCGCAGGTAGGCGGCGAACTGCTCCGGCGTGTTGGCCAGTACGTCCACGCCGAGCCTGGCGTAGCCCTCCCGCACCTCGCGCGTCTGCAGGGCTTTCACGATTTCGGCGTTGAGGCGCGCCACGATTTCCGGCGGCGTGCCCGCCGGTACCAGCACCCCCTGCCAGGACACCATGTCGAAGCCGGCGTAGCCCGCCTCTATCATCGTCGGCACCTCGGGCAGCGCCGTGGAGCGCCTGGCCGCAGTGGTCGCCAGCGCGCGCACGCGGCCGGCCTTGATGTGCGGCAGGACCGATGGCAGGTTCTCGAACATCAGCTGCACATTGCCGGCGACCAGGTCGAGCAAGGCCGGCGCGCTTCCCTTGTAGCTGATGTGCTCCATGCTGATGCCGCTGCGCAGCCGCAGCAGTTCGCCCGTCAGATGCGTGGACGAACCCGCGCCCGAGGAGGTGAAGTTCAGCTTGCCCGGATTGGCCTTGGCCCAGGCCACCAGCTCCGCGATGCTGTTGACCGGCATCGCCGCCGTCACCACCACCACGCTGGTGACGGCGCCCACCAGGGTCACCGGCGCGAAGTCCTTGATCGGGTCGTAGGGCAGGTTCGGATACAGGAACGGATGGATGGTCATCGACCCCACGTTGCCGAGCAGCAGCGTGTATCCGTCCGGCGCCGACTTGGCCACGAATTCCGAACCGATGATGGCGGAAGCGCCGGCGCGGTTTTCCACCACCACCGGCTGGCCCATCTGTTCCGCCAGCCGCTGTGCCAGCGTCCTGCCGATGATGTCGGCGCTGCCGCCCGGGGGAAACGGCACCACCAGCTTGATCGGCTTCGCCGGATAGGACTGCGCCGCGGCCAGTTCCGCGCACAGCAACAGCG
>Ga0194060_10002905_pt1 | contig 12200 bp, 11 predicted proteins | sample SepL225m_MetaG_FD_163427 | JGI IMG/M metagenome (GOLD analysis project Ga0194060, IMG submission 163427) | Anoxic zone freshwater microbial communities from boreal shield lake in IISD Experimental Lakes Area, Ontario, Canada - Sep2016-L222-5m | ecosystem: Environmental > Aquatic > Freshwater >... | reverse complement strand
TAGTTCTTACCGATGCAGACAACTTTGGAACGAGGAATGACGGGTGCAAGCAGGCGCACCTTACTTAATTCAATTGAGGCAGCGGTTTTAGTGATGCCAGAATAAATTGGATCTCCCGTGATAATCGAAATCGTTGAGTCATCCTCTAAAACTCCAAAGAGAGGATCGCTCCCTAAACCTGAATCCGGACCAGGAGAAAATCGGACTATGCGCATTGAGTGATTCTATCGCTTACTCGTGGTCTTCAATCTCATCCTCTAAACGCTCAATCAAAACACTACTTATTCGGCGACGGCGTCCCAGTGGGCGTTCAGATGTTATCGACCAACCTTCTAATGAGATTGTGCTTCCAGCAATAGGTACTCGGCCTAACTTTTGAGCCATTAGTCCGCCAATCGTGTCAACATTCTCAAAATCAGATTCGTTGATTTCAATCTTTAACTCATCGGCTAAATCTTCAATATGAAGCGTTGCATTAGCTCGGGCTTTATCGGCCGATAGCCAGGTGAAATTATCTTCACCATCATCGAACTCATCTTCGATTTCTCCAACGATTTCTTCAATAATATCTTCAATAGTAATAATTCCGGCTGTACCACCGTATTCATCAACGACCACCGCTAAATGGATTTGATTACGCTGCATCTCTTTCAATAGTTCATCGGCCATTTTTATCTCTGGAACAAAAGTTGCAGGACGCATATGTTGTTCAATATTTTCAGCCTGTTCGGCCTCATGGTGATCTAGAGCACGCTTGGCTAAATCCTTCACATAAACAATTCCTATGATGTTGTCGGGACCAGTACCAACAACAGGAATTCTAGAAAAACCTGAGCGCAGTGCAAGGGACAGACCTTGGCGCAACGTCTTGTCTTTTTCAATCCAAACCATGTCAGTGCGAGGAACCATGAGTTCACGCACTAACGTGTCGCCTAATTCAAATACAGAGTGAATCATCTCGTGTTCATCGGATTCGACTAGACCGCGCTCATGAGCTTGGTCTACTAAATCTCGAAGCTCGGCCTCTGATGTAAATGGCCCGGATCTAAAGCCTTTCCCGGGAGTAATTGCATTACCAACTGTGATCAAAAGTTTCGTGACTGGTCCTAATAGAAAAGCTAAACCGTAGGCAACGATGATTCCATAGCGGGCATATTTGTGAGGCTGCTGTTTGCCTAGCGTGCGTGGGCCAACGCCAACTACAACGTAAGAGAGCACCACCATAATTGCCACAGTCAAAGCCATAGCCTGGGCCGATGGATAGTTACGAAGCAAAATCGATGCAAGCAGAACAGTTGCGGTTAACTCGCAGAGCTTTCGTACTAGCAAAATAACGTTGAGATAGCGTGCAGGTTGAGCGCTATATTTACGGAGTAAGGCTCCCCCGCGCTTACCTTCAAGCTCTTCAACCACAATACGTGAGATAGATGTCAGCGCAGATTCGCTGGCGGCAAGAAAGCCAGCCAATGCTAAGAGTGCAATGATGCTGGCAATTGCTATCGGACTCATTGTGTTTTCTTCCAGTTCTTTACTATCTCTTCTTGAAGTGCAAACATCACACGTTCTTCCTCTGGTTCGGCATGGTCGTGTCCAATAATGTGCAGTAATCCATGCGTCGCTAAAATATAAATCTCATGTTCGCTCGAATGTCCCGCAGTTTTTGCTTGGGCGGCGGCAAAAGTGGGACTAATAACAATGTCTCCCAAGGTAACAATCTCACCCTCAAACTCAGGCATATCCATTGGAAAAGAAAGCACGTCTGTGCTTCCGGGTTCATCCATCCATTTAATGTGAAGCTCAGTCATTGCATCGTCCTCGATAAAACCGATTGCAAGATCACACTCAGGGTTCAACTTCAAGGTTTTCATAGCAAACTGCATAAGAGATGTTATTTCTGCGCTTGGAACTAGCTGCCCAGAAGTATTTGTAACTTCAATGGTCATTTACTGTCGAATCGGACGCAGAGATTGGCGATGTTCATCAAAGCGGTCGTAGGCCTTCACAATGTCACCTATTAATCGATGGCGCACAACATCTTCAGCGGTAAGTTCTAAGAATGCAATATCGTCAATATCTTTTAAAATATCGCGCACAACACGTAAACCTGAGTGTTGGCCATTGGGTAGATCTATCTGGGTAACATCACCAGTGACCACCATTTTTGATCCAAAACCTAGACGGGTTAAAAACATTTTCATCTGTTCTGGAGTCGTATTTTGTGCCTCGTCGAGAATAATAAAAGCATCGTTTAATGTTCGCCCACGCATATATGCAAGGGGTGCAACTTCAATAACTCCAGACTGCATTAAACGCGGGACTGTATCGATATCGATCATGTCGTGAAGTGCATCAAATAATGGGCGCAAGTATGGATCGATCTTTTCACTCAAAGTACCAGGTAAGAAACCTAGGTGCTCCCCAGCCTCCACTGCTGGGCGTGTCAATATAATTCGATTCACTTGCTTGCTCTGCAAAGCTGCTACGGCCTTCGCCATTGCCAAATAAGTCTTTCCTGTACCAGCAGGACCAATTCCAAAGGTGATTGTGTGATCTTCAATTGCATCCACATATCTCTTTTGATTTGCAGTCTTTGGGCGAATCGTTCGGCCGCGATTACTGACAATATTGAGCGATAAAACCTCAGCTGGGTGATCAATGGGTTTAGTCTCTAACATCGCAATAGATCGTTTTACTGTTTCCACGTTAAGAGTATTTCCAGATCGAATCACAACCATTAATTCTGCAAATAAATTTTCAAGGCTTTGGCAATCCGCATGTGGCCCGCGCAAAGTGATTTCATTTCCGCGAACGGTGATATTGACTGAAGGAAATGCCGCTTCAACTGCACGTAAGTTGTCATCATGTGGACCGATGAGTGCAACCATGGGTATGGCAATAGGTACCGTTAATAGTGTGCGCTCCATTGAGGATAAATCTATCTTTAACCGGGTGGCCATGCCAGCGAACGGCCGCCAATGAGGTGAAGATGAACGTGAAAAACGCTCTGCCCAGCTTCAGCGCCGGTGTTAAAGACGGTTCGGTAGCCAGTAATGCCTCGCGAGGCGGCGATGTCACTGGCAACACTAAAGAGCTCGGCTAAAACCTCTGGCGATTGTGCGGCAAGTTCGGCGGCATTGGCGCAGTGGCGAATTGGCACAAGCAAAACATGAGTGGGGGCTTGCGGATCAATATCGTTAAATGCGAGAACGGTCTGGGTTCTAGCCACAATATCTGCAGGAATATCTCCAGTAACTATTCTGCAAAACAAACAGTTGGCATCCTGACTCACGTAATCACCATACCTTGAGCAGCGCTGAAACTGCCGCGACTGCCGCGATTCCAGCATGTGCCGAACGCAGGATTGGTCGCCCCATTAAGGCGACTTTAGCGCCAGCTGCTTTGAACTCCTCAATCTCCGTTGGAGTAATTCCACCTTCTGGGCCAATAATAATGAGTAGATGCGCAACGTTATGTGATGAGACACAATCGCTGAGTTTCATCTCTGTACTTTCATGAAAAACAATTGCAAGATCGCTCACAGCAATAGCTTCACAAATCTGTGATGTGGTTGCGATATCGGTGACTTCAGGAATTCGTAAACGGCGTGATTGTTTACTGGCTTCACGAGCGGTAACAGAGAACTTTTCTGAGGCCTTCCCAATACTGCGTGCAGCTGCCCAAGGGACAATTCGATCTACACCAGCTTCGGTTAATAGCTCTATGGCCTCTTTAGCCCGATCACTTTTAGGTAAAGCTTGCACTACTGTGATTGTGGTTGGCAACGCCTCTTGAAAACCGCTCGCAATAACTTCTACTTCTAGTGACTTCTTCTTTACTGCAAAGGCTTTCACTTGACTCCACGCGCCAGTTCCATCGGCCAGCATAAATGTTTCTCCTGCAGCCATGCGCAAAACTCGAACGGCATGTTGAGCATCTTCATTATCGAATTCATATAAAGAACCGATTTGAGTTGGTAAATTATCAACGAAAAATAATGTGAGCATTACTTGGTAAACGCGCCTTTGATCTTAGAAAAGATGCTGCCATCCTGGCTCTTCACGTGCGCATCTCCCGATTTTTCTCCCCGTAAATCGGCAAATTTCTTCATTAACTCTTCTTCTTCACGGTTCAATTTTGTAGGTGTCTGTACTTCAACATGGACAACCAGATCACCACGGCCTCCATGGCGAAGCCGAGTCATTCCCTTGCCCTTAATTGCAATTGGTGTGCCACTCTGAGTGCCAGATTTCACTTGAACCTCAACTGGGCCATCGAGTGATTCAACTGTGACGGTGGTTCCAATGGCTGCCGCTGACATTGATACCGAGAGTGACATATGTAAAGTGTCGTGCTCGCGGATCAGATAATCATGTTCAGACTCGACTATTTCTACATATAAATCACCTGCTGGACCGCCACCATGACCTACTTCACCACGGCCTGATAATTGAATCCGATTACCGGTTTCAACACCTGCAGGAATTTTGACTGTGATACTTTGACGAGAACGAACACGGCCTTCGCCGGCACATTCACGGCAAGGGTTTTGAATAATACTTCCGTAACCAGAGCATGGTGCACATGGACGCGATGTCATTACTTGTCCAATAACCGAGCGAACAACTTGCTGTGTTTCACCACGGCCTTTACATACCTGGCAGATCACTGGTTCGCCGCCGTCAAAGCAACCTGTTCCGGTGCACTTAGGGCAAACAATTGCGCTTTCTACGCTGATCTCACGCTCTACTCCAAAGCAGGCTTCATGTAAATCAACGTGGATGCGAATCAGCGAATCTTGCCCGGCGCGCATACGTGGTCGAGGCCCACGAGATCCGCCACCGCCGAAAAATGCATCCATGATGTCGCTAAAGCCGCCACCAAAGTTGGCTCCGCCGCCGAAACCACTGCCACCCATGTCATAGTTCTGTCGCTTCTTAGAATCACTCAACGTTTCATATGCAGCAGTGATCTCTTTGAACTTATCTTGAACCTCTGGATCGGGATTCACATCGGGATGAAGTTCGCGCGCTAACTTTCGATACGCACGCTTGATCTCATCGGCCGATGAATCACGAGAAACACCTAGCGTTTGGTAATGATCAGCCACTTATGCACCCTCATTAATAAAACGGCCAACATAACGAGCTACCGCAGAGACTGCTGCCATCGATCCAGCGTAATCCATGCGGGTTGGCCCGATAATTCCAAGCGCGCCTAAAGCGTTTTCATCAGTTCCATAACCAACAGCTACCAAGGATGTTGTTCGTAAGTTTGCATCTTTTTGTTCATGGCCAATGCGCACTTTTACGGTCTGATTTGTATCTCCCAATAAACGAAGAAGGACTACTTGTTCTTCTAAGGCTTCAAGTACTGGGTGCATGGTTGTAGAGAAATCCTCTTGAAAACGCGCCAGATTCGCAGTGCCAGCTAAAACAATCTTCTCTTCTGGTCGCTCCATGGCCATTTCAATGACTGCCGACATAACGATTGCAACATCACGTCGTTCATGGACGCTATAACTCTCTAGTACTCCGCTAATGCGATCGGCTACTTCAGGAAGTCTGTGGCCCATCATCGCATTATTTAAAGCTGTGCGAAGAGTTTGTAAGAACTGTTCAGAAACATCTTGAGTAAGTTCAATCACGCGTTGCTCAATGCGTCCAGCATCGGTAATTAAAACCATCATGAGGCGCGATGGTGCTAGTGATACTAATTCAATATGACGTACTCGCGACTTAACCATTGAAGGATATTGAACAACAGCAACCTGCTTTGTCACATCGGCTAACAAACGCACAGTGCGCATAACAACATCGTCTAGGTCGAGCGCGCCCTCTAGAAAAGTTTCGATTGCACGTCGTTCAGCCGAGGACAAAGGTTTAACGGTTGCTAACTTGTCTACAAAAACTCGGTAACCCTGATCTGTTGGAATTCGTCCAGCGCTTGTATGAGGCTGAGTAATCAGACCCTCTTCTTCAAGAACTGCCATCTCATTGCGAATCGTGGCTGGGGAAATACCTAGGCCATGACGGTCGGCAATAGATTTTGAACCAACAGGCTCTTGCGTCGCGACATACTCATCGACAATTGCTCGGAGGATTTCTAGGCGGCGCGATGACATGATGGTGGAAAGGATACTAGATAGTTATTTCTCGGACGATTCGATCTGCTATTAAGCGCCCAGTTGGGGTCAAAACAACTCGACCGTTCAATAGCTCCAGATATGAATCGTCTTGATAGCCACCAAGAAGCTCCATCTGTTGAGTTGAAAATGTTGAAATCTCTAGTCCTTCACGCATTCTTATGCCTAACATGATTCGCTCAACATCAATTTCTATTTGAGTAAGCGTTTCACTATCTGCAACTACCGATTCTCCCGAAAACAGGCGTTGTTTATAGGCCGTAGGGTGCTTAACATTCCAAAAACGCTTTCCATCTATATGTGAATGTGCTCCCGGTCCAAGACCCCACCACTCTTTATTGCGCCAATATGCAATGTTATGAGCACACTCATGCTGGGGCTTTGACCAGTTAGATAGTTCGTACCAAGTAAATCCGTGTGCCTCACATAATTGATCGACTAATAGATACATATCAGCCATCAGATCATCATTAGGCATTGTTAAATCACCACGTTTGATTTGGGCAGCTAACTTTGTTCCAGTCTCAACAATGAGCGCATATGCACTGATGTGATCTATATCGAGCTCTAGCGCTTTCGTTACCGTATCGCACCAATCATCGATTGATTCTCCGGGAGTCCCATAAATTAAATCAACACTTATGCTTTTAAAACCTGCAGCTCGTGCCATATCAACTGACTTCTTAACATTCTCAGGATTATGTGTTCGGTCTAGGACGGCCAATACATGAGCTTTCGCAGACTGCATTCCAAAAGAGATTCGATTAAAACCAACTTCTATGTATCGCTCAAGTTTTTCGGCAGTTACTGAATCTGGATTAGCCTCTAAAGTTATTTCACAGCCATCAGCCAAACCATTGCGCTCCTTGATCGCTGCAATAACGCGACCTAAATCATCGGCTGGAAGCAGGGATGGCGTTCCTCCCCCAAAGAATATTGTTGGTACAAGACCAAGAGGCGCGGCATCGAGCTCTTTTAATACGGCATCGATGTAGTCATTACTGACAATCTCTAACGTTGCACCATCTTGAAGTTCAGATGGAGTGTATGTATTGAAATCACAGTAGCCACAGCGCTTGATGCAGTACGGGATATGAACGTAAAACGAAAGCGACATGTGTGAATTGTAGGCGGAATAGCTTGTAGAAGATAAATTGAATCCTGATGGAGACGCTACTTCTTGCTAATCGCTTCTTGGAACCCCTTTAGAATGTATGGAGCAGCCTCTGCATACAAGGCTTCTTTAGACTTTCCGATAACTTTTAATACTGTGGCATCGTAATTTTGGGTTCGAGATAAACCTTTGACAATGTCCCAATAGGCATTAAATCCATAATTTGCAATAACCCATTCCCAAAGTTGCGCACCGATTGTGTAGGCCCATGTTTGGCCAACATTATTGTCATTGACTTCTGCTGCTTTTATCATTTTCAAAATATCTGTAGTGCTACTAGGTATCTGGCGAGCTAGTTCTGGGCCACCTCGGTAGTACTCATAAATTTTGCGGTAAAGATCATCTTGATACCAACCGACATTGGTCAGCGATAGTCCAATTCCAAATAGATATCCCCCGCCTTCTATTAAGAAATACGGAGCTCCAGCTTCTTCCATAGGTGAAATATCATTCTTTCTCCAGATAATGTCCTGAACTCCATGAGTTACTTCGTGAGTCAAATACGTTGGATCCCAGAATCTATCGCCATGTATCGTTGGAGAAATCATCCAGTAGCCGATCTGCCCATTGTTTTTGCTAACCGGGCCGAGAATATGAGAGCCAGATACCCCATATCTCCAGCCACAATTTAAATATCCTGACTGCTTAGGATCCAGAAACGTGTCAATAATCCACTGGGCGTCATCAGGTCTGGAAATATCTTCAGCCGAAATCAAAGCTGAGTCTTTTTCCGTTATAAAAGTTGCTTGGAAATGACTACTAACTGAAATAAAATCGCTGTAATAAGCAAGAGTTGAGTTCAATTGCTCTTTTGAATACGCAAGTTTAATCTTTGGGAAATCAGTCGAAACATGGAAATCAATTGCTGGCAGTATACTTGTTGTCGAAACATGACTTCTAATCAATTTATATGCCTTAAGCCGAACCGCATCAAAGGCTGAATCAAGTCTCGAATCTGTGGGGCTGAATAATTTGTCTTCAAAGAATGACCGTTCCAATACCCCATTATTCAATTTATAGAAGTAATTACCCATGATGCAATTGGTCAACTGAAGAGGTGAATCGCCATCCTTAGGCATAACTGCGGGTAAAGCGGTTACGGATGGAGCAGGAGATGGTGCGGTTTCAATCATTGAAGACTGCACTTTATTTGAAAATACAGATTCGACACTTTGATTCTTATTTCCTGCCATAACCGAAAACTCCCAGATCACTCCAGAAAGTTTGTTGTTTAGATATGACTTGCTTGCTTCCCAATAATCTTTTGGTGAACTCTCGTTTGGGTCCATATTTATTTGAAATTGATAGCCACTGCAAATGGAATTGGAAGAAATACAATTGAACACCACAAGAAAATAATCAGGCTTTATCACATCTGAAGGTGTGATCTTCCAGTTCAGCGTGAAAGTGTTTCCGCTATCTTTAAGAGTCAGATTTGTCGGCGTAGATATCTTAGAAACTGTTTCGGCTGGTGTCGCCGATGGAGTTGGCGAAGGCGCTGGAGTTGGTGTCGCCGATGGAGTTGGCGAAGGCGTTGGAGTTGGTGTCGCCGATGGAGTTGGCGAAGGCGTTGGAGTTGGCGAAGGCTTAACTATTGAAACGCCTTTATCCCAAACTAATTTCTTTCCAGATTTGATACACGTAAAAGTCATGTTCTTGTACACGATTTTTTGTTTATATGTCTTACATGCACTTCCCGGAGCTATATTCGTTGCAGAAAAAGCTGACAACGGGAAGAGGGAAATCACGAGTGCTAGGGCTAGCCCTTTGTAAACATTCCGACTCGAGCGCATATCAAGAGTCTAAGTCACGTTAAATCAAAGTGGAAGGGAAATATGAGCGTTAAATAGCCGAGGTTAACTACGTCCAAGCTCCAAGGCTATGGCCTTAGAAATAATAGGCAGAGCTTTCTCGAATGAGATCCCATAAACTTTTTCGAATGCTTCAGTGAAATTTAAACCTGCTCCAGATAATTTCCAAAGTTCCATGGTTGAGGAAGGGCCTTTAAGCGCAGTTAATATCTCAACCAACATTCCGCCTAAATCATACATTCGCCAACTTTCATACTTGCTAAACCAAGATGAAGGTTGCTTAACTACAAAGAATTCCTGAATCCATTGTGAAGTAATTGTAGAATCTTTAAAGAGGCCATCAGATACTGACCTACGATTTTTTTCATAGAGATCAAATGATTGATAATAAATTGCAGCATTTTGTGAGAACAGTGCCTGGCCTTCAATAATCCAAGTCGGTGGCCATTCACCTACTGGTGGCCAAGGTTGCGGTTTGCGAAATTGGTTTTGTTGCACCGTATGTGTGTACTCGTGGGCTTCTAAAGTTCCTGAGGTGCGATTCTCGTCCAAGATTTCTGTAGTTAAAACTAGGAGCACACTTCCTTTTTCATCGGTAAAGACCCCTCCGCCCCAACAGGTCGCACGCGTGACGCATGCAAAGCTAGTTATCCATCCATAATTTGAATCAGGTTGCATCTGTTTCATCTGTGCCTGCGCCCAATCACGATCATCATAATTAAAGCTCAAAATAGTAAAGTCAATAGCACTTTTATAACCTGAATATAGGCGAGCAACTAATTGAAAAACTGAGGCAGGATCTTTAAATATCAATGTTGTGTTTGGACCTGTTACTGCTTTAAATACCTGCGCCACATCACTTGCAGCGATAATCGCTGCGTTGGACTTACTCCAAGCGGCATAAGAAATTCCCTCGTAGTTTGCAATCAAATTATCAAAACTTGTAGGAGCATCCGGATACTTAATGGTTGGAGTTGGAGTTTGTGAAGGCGTTGGTGAAGGCGTTGGAGTTGGTGAAGGCGTTGGTGAAGGCGTTGGAGTTGGTGAAGGCGTTGGAGTTGGTGAAGGCGTTGGAGTTGGTGAAGGCGTTGGAGTTGGAGTTACTGAAGGCGCTGGAGTTGGCTTAGCGATTAAAACACCTTTGTCCCAAACTAATTTTTTCCCGGATTTAACACAGGTATAGGTCTTGTTCTGATAAATAGTTTTTTGCTTATAGGTCTTACATGCACTGCCTGGAACAATTTTTGAGGCAGAGAAGGCAATGGAAGGCAAAAAGGAGATAGTGAAGGCAAGAACTATGCCTTTAGAAAAACCCTTAGACATTTGCGTTTCTATGAGTCAACATTAAAGCTTTGTGATTTCTACGGTCTCGTAATCACCAGCTCCAACGACTTTTATGCGAACGCCTTCTATCGTGAACGTGTCACCCAGAGTGCCGATATATCGGTTGTATGGCTCGCTTCCACTTTGGAAACCAAATTGAGAAAGGAAGGATGCTGAACCATCAATCTTCTGCCAGTAAGCCCACCTTGGATACTTGGGATCATTTCCACTGTCATCCCGAATTGACCGCCCGTCAGCGTCTACTGGTGGCGCAACAGAATCCTCGATATTTACTAAATACGCCATTACTCCATAAAATCCACCAGGGTAGGCTCTGTCGTTCTTATTAAACGAACTCCATTTATCAACACCATGCGACTCAATGACGATTGCCTTTGTTTTACTAAGTTTGATAACCGCCATTTTTGTCTGCTTATCTTCACGTTCCATGGGTGTTAGCGATATCACCGATTTAGTTAGAGAATCTTTGTCTATACAATAAATTTGATTATCAGGTAACCAATCCACCTGGAATTGTTCCCAAGCGAGTGGAGACTCCGAGATACCAGATTGTTGAGCCATGATGCCAAATGGCCATCCGCTTCCAGGTGCATGTCCAATCCAAGGTGCATCGTGCCCAACCTCATGAACATAGTAGGCCCAGCGCATTGTGCCCATTATTTCATTATCTCGACCCCATCCAAAAATATTTATATTCTTGGTTCCTTCTTTAGTTTTGACTGGTCTATTTCTTGATACCCAATCTCTATCTAATCTAATCTCGCCGTCTGGAAAGATAATGTAGAGAGTATTAAATGGCGTTAGATCAATATCTTTTGTAATCAGATCTACCATCTGTTGGTTTACGGCGTCATGTATTGAATTTCCATCAGCGCTGCGACTATCGAGAGAATAATCTTGGCTGTAACTCTTAGCGCTATTGGGAGCGTGGAACCAGTAGTCAATAGTCGTTAAATCGTAACTCTTTTTCCCATTTGAGAAATAGGTGAACCATTCAGCCATCATCTTTTTATCGTATGCATTTATCTTTTTAAGATCGGAATCGTTACCCCGAAGGTCTGGAAAATCCACACCTACTACTATTGCTTTACTTGCTCCAGGGTTTACCCAGCCATTGCGAGGAATCGCTGGAAAGCCTGCACCGACAGAAAGATCGCGAGCCCCGCCTCGAGTATTTTCAGGTAGTTTACTTAAATCAATATCTGCGTTTTTGAGTCTACAAACTTCTGTTCCAGACGGACTTAGCACATTTGTAAATGTATTTTTTATCGCATTAATCTTCATCCACTTTAACTTGCCGCCTGAGATGTAACGGCACTCTAAGTAACCAGCTGTCACATCGTATGTGTAGCCAGATACTTCACATTCTGTACCTTCTATTGGAGTTGTCTTATAGTTATTGAATTTTGAGCTCCATAAAACTTGCTTTGCTCTGTCTTCATCCCATTTAAAAACATAGGCACCTTGCCACTTACAAGTTAGGTAGCCGTATGAAGTTGGAAGTTTTTTACTCCACTCAGACTCAGCGCAATCGGTTCCCGGCTTCGGTAAAAGCTTGTCTGTTTCAAGCGTGTACACCGAAGGCGTTGTTGTGGCAGAAGGTGTTGGAGTTGGAGTTGGAGTTGGAGTTGGCGTTGGCGTTGGCGTTGGCGTTGGCGTTGGCGTTGGCACGGGAGTCGACACCCCAGTCCAGAACCGGTTCAATAAATCCATCTTGTCCTGCCACACG
>Ga0194060_10002904_pt1 | contig 12204 bp, 9 predicted proteins | sample SepL225m_MetaG_FD_163427 | JGI IMG/M metagenome (GOLD analysis project Ga0194060, IMG submission 163427) | Anoxic zone freshwater microbial communities from boreal shield lake in IISD Experimental Lakes Area, Ontario, Canada - Sep2016-L222-5m | ecosystem: Environmental > Aquatic > Freshwater >... | reverse complement strand
AACTCGCCGTGTTGCCAGCGCCGACTCTTGTGTTCTGTGCCCATGAATACACCCAGAGCAACCTGCGTTTCGCGCGGGCCGTGGAGCCGAACAGTATCGCTGTACAACGGCGCAGCGAAAACGTGGCCCGTGACCGCGCGGCGGGTCGCGCGACGGTCCCGTCCAGCATCCAGAGCGAACTCGAAACCAATCCCTTCCTGCGCTGGGATGCGCCGGCAGTGCGTGCTGCCGCCGCAAGCCGTCTCGGGAGTATTCCGGCCGATGCGGTGGAGACTTTCGCCGCCATCCGCGAATGGAAAAATCGCTTCTGAACATTGGCTGAATTGGCAAAGCTAAAACATGACGACACGTCGCAGCTTCATCAAGACCCTTGCCGCAATTCCTCCGGCCCTGTCCTTCAGGCGCAGTTGGGCGGCCAATCCCACTTCGGATCCCTCGCGACTGGCACTGATTATCGGCAACAGCAGTTACCACAGCGCACCACTGGTCAACCCGGCCAATGATGCCAAAGCCGTTGCCGGACTGTTCGCCCAGGCCGGTTTCACCGTAGATTCTCGCCTCAATGCCACGCGCACCGACATGATGAGCGCCATCGAGCACTTTGGCACGGCGGCAAAACGCCCGGAAACGAAACTGGTGGTGTTCTACTACGCTGGCCACGGCGCACAACTCGACTGGCGCAACTACCTGCTGCCGGTCGATGCCGTGGTGGAAAAACAGGAGCACATGAAGCAGCGTTGCGTTGATCTCGGCTTGTTGCTGGGCCGGTTCAGCGCAGCGAAGGACAAGACCTTCATCGTCATCCTCGATGCCTGCCGCAATAACCCCTTCGGCACATCCTACCGACCCGAACAAAAGGGCCTGTCGCAGTTCGATGCCCCGGTCGGCAGCCTGCTTGCCTATGCGACGTCGCCCGGCAACGTGGCTTCGGACGGTGACGGCGATAACGGGCTCTACACCGAAAATCTGGTGCGCGAACTATCGAAGCGCAGCACCCGCATTGAAGATGCCCTCAAGCGTGTGCGCCTGAATGTGCGCCTGGCCTCGCATGGCGAACAGATTCCCTGGGAGACGACCTCGCTGGAAAGCGATGTCTTCATTTTCAACGAAGGGCAGAAAAAACTTACCGAAGCCGAACTGGAAAATCTGGCCGAAGCCGACATCACCGAATGGTCGCGCATCAAGTCTTCACGCAAGACTGACGACTGGATCGGCTACCTGCGTAACTTTCCCAACGGCCGCTTCGCCGAGATCGCCCAGATGCGGCTGACCCGCCTGTTGGCCGAAACGGAAAAGCCCACGACCGCTAAGGTCGCTCCCACTGTACCGGCTCCGGCAAAGCCCACGCCAGCCACAAGCGGGACAAAAGACATTCCAACAATCCGTAGCGAAGAAGAGTACGACGCACTGCCAAAAGGAAGCACCTACATTGACCCCAAAGGCAACCTGAGGAGGAAGTCGTAATGGGCTGGCAAGATGATGCCCTCGTCACGGGCAAACCCAAGTGGGAGTCCGATCCGATTGTCTCCGTCGTCCCTTCGGCAAAGCCCGCGACTCATGGCGTGCCGAAAATCGACATCCAGCCAGGCGTCGCCGTACCGACAATTATCGCGCCCTCGGCCAACCCCTATTCGGCCGGGCGCTACCCGCTCGGTCGCGTCTACACGGTCGGAGACGAGGCAACCTTTCGACAATCGGACATCTTGACTGGCATCGAAGAACGAACTTACAAAGCCCGCGTAACGCGGGTAGATTACGATCAGGACCGGGTCGAATTCAACCATGGCAACACGATCACCGACTTGATGGGCAACAACATCAAGGCTGGTCCGGTCGAATTCGATGCCCCGGTACAATTCACTCCGACCGAGTTTCAGGTCGGAAAAAAATGGACTGCTGCTTTCCGCCGCACCCAGAACGGCAAGACAACGAGCGCCTACTATGATCTGCAGATCATCAAGAGAGAAACCATCAGCGTTCCAGCAGGAAGTTTCGATACCTTCAGGATCGAGGGAAATGGCTGGAACACGAGCGCTGGCGCTCGGCTCGAACTAATAATATGGCTGGTACCGGGACTGAATTTCGCGATCAAGCGTGAATTGGTAACCCATAACAAGCGAGGGAAATACAAACAAACTGAAAGACACGAACTCGTCTCTCTGCGCCAGCAGACCATCGACTGAGATCGATTGACGATCTTAACCCGGCATAATGCCGCCTTCCCCGATTAAAGTTGCGGCCGCCGCGCTTCGTTTGTAGCCGCCCATGCCTCCGATGTCTGCACCTCTCGAAACCCTGCGCCGCGTCTTCGGCTACCCTTCGTTCAGGGGGCCGCAGGTGGAAATCATCGACCATATGATCGGCGGCGGCGACGCGCTGGTGCTGATGCCTACCGGCGGCGGGAAGTCACTTTGCTACCAGATCCCCGCTTTGCTCAGGCAAGGTGTTGGCGTGGTGGTCTCACCCCTGATCGCGCTGATGCAGGATCAGGTGGATGCCCTGCTGCAAGCCGGCGTGCGGGCGGCATTTCTCAATTCGTCGCAGGACTACGGAACAGCGGCGGAGACTGAACGGCGTCTGCGCATGGACGAACTCGATCTGATCTACGTCGCGCCGGAACGCTTGCTGACCGAGCGCTTTCTTGGCGTCATGGATTATCTGGTCGGCAAGAACCGTCTCGCCCTGTTTGCGATTGATGAAGCGCATTGCGTCTCGCAATGGGGGCACGATTTTCGCCCGGAATATATCCAGCTTTCGGCCCTGCACCAACGCTACCCGACTGTGCCACGGATTGCGCTGACCGCCACCGCCGATCAGTTGACGCAGCAGGAAATCATCACGCGCCTGGGTCTGGACGCGGCACGTGTGTTCATTTCCAGTTTCGACCGGCCCAATATCCGCTACACGGTCGTCGAACGCGACAATCCGCGCCGGCAATTGCTCGATTTTCTCGAAGGGCAGCGCGGCGCCGCCGGCATCGTTTACTGCCTGTCGCGCAAAAAGGTCGACGAGACCGCTGCCTGGCTTGATCAGCAAGGTATCACGGCCCTGCCCTATCACGCGGGGCTTGACGCGGGTACGCGACTGCATCATCAGCAGCGCTTCCTGCGCGAAGACGGCATCGTCATGGTGGCGACCATCGCCTTCGGCATGGGCATCGACAAACCGGACGTGCGCTTCGTGGTGCATCTCGATCTGCCCAAGAGTCTCGAAGCCTATTACCAGGAAACCGGCCGCGCCGGCCGTGACGGCGAACCGGCCGAAGCCTGGATGACTTATGGCCTCAACGACGTGGTGATCCATCGCCTGCGCATCGACGAATCGACGGCGGGCGACGAGCAAAAACGCGTCGAACGCAGCAAGCTCGACGCCCTGCTGGCCTGGTGCGAAACCGCAAGCTGTCGGCGCGCCCTGTTGCTCAAGTATTTCAGTGAGGAAGCCGGGGCCTGCGGCAACTGCGATACCTGCCTTGATCCGCCCGAATTGTGGGACGGCACGGTGGCAGCGCAGAAAGCCATGTCGGCGGCCTTGCGCACTGGCCAGCGTTTCGGCGCCGGTCATTTGATCGACATCTTGCGCGGCAAGGCTACCGAAAAAGTGCAGCAGTTCGGTCATGCCAATCTGCCGACCTTCGGTGCCGGCACCGAGCTTGATGAGGCCGGCTGGCGCTCGGTGTTTCGCCAACTGCTGGCGGCCGGCCTGCTGCACGCCGATGCACAGTCCTTCGGCGCGCTGCGCCTGACGGATGCAGCGCGACCGGTGCTGAAGGGAGAAGCAATACTGTCCTTGCGCAAGCAGGCAAACCGCTCGCGCGGCAAAGCGAGGCGATCTTCTGAAATATCGGCGCTGGCGGAACGGCGATTTAGCGCCGGAATTCCTCTGGCTGTCACCGATGCGCCGCTGTTCAATGTCCTGCGCACCTGGCGTGCCGATCTGGCGCGCGAACAAGGCGTGCCAGCCTATGTCATCCTGCACGACAAGACCCTGAGTGAACTGGTTGCACGTCGCCCGGCAAGTCGGCCCGACTTGCTCACTGTGCCCGGCATTGGTCAGGCCAAAGCTGATCGCTATGGAGAAACCCTGCTCCGGCTGTTGGCTTGAGCGGCAAAGAATTTCCATCGCAATGGCAGCAGAATGGCGCGCCGACAGGCGATAATGACTGCTCGTCAGACAAGGGACCAGTTTGCAAATGAAGCGCGTCGATGATTTCCGCCTGCACCTGGGCAAGCACGAACTGGTGCCGATCATGGTCGGCGGCATGGGCGTCGATATTTCGACCGCCGAACTTTCCCTGGAAGCCGCTCGGCTCGGAGGCATCGGCCACATTTCGGACGCGATGGTGCCCACTGTTTCCGACCGGCGCTTCAATACCAAGTACGTCAAGAACAAGCAAATACAATACAAGTTCAACGTCAATAATTCAGACAAGGCCATCGTCAAGTTCGATCTGGGTCTGCTCGCCGAAGCGACCGCCCTGCATGTCGGACGCACCATGGAGGCGAAGCGCGGCGAGGGTCTGGTCTTCATCAACTGCATGGAAAAGCTGACCATGAACGCGCCCAGGGAAACCCTGCGCGTTCGTCTCAGGACGGCGCTGGATGCCGGGATTGACGGCATCACCCTGGCCGCGGGACTGCATCTGGGCTCGCTGGCGCTGATCGAGGATCACCCGCGCTTCCGCGATGTCAAACTGGGCATCATCGTTTCGTCGCTGCGTGCCCTGCAACTGTTTCTGAAGAAGAGCGCGCGTACCGGCCGCCTTCCCGACTATGTGGTAATCGAAGGGCCGCTCGCTGGCGGGCATCTGGGTTTCGGCATGGATTGGGCTCAGTACGATCTCGCCAGCATATTCGTCGAAATCCGCGATTGGATGAAGACCGAGCAACTCGATATTCCGCTGATTCCTGCCGGAGGCATTTTCACCGGTTCGGATGCCGCCGCCTTCATGGAAATGGGCGCCGCCGCGGTGCAGGTTGCCACCCGTTTTACCGTATCGAACGAATGCGGCCTGCCGAAAGACGTGCAGCAGGAGTATCTCAAGGCCAGCGATACCGACATCGTGGTGAACACCATTTCACCGACCGGTTATCCGATGCGCATGCTCAAGAACAGCCCGGCGATCGGTGCCGGCAGCCGCCCGAACTGCGAAGCCTTTGGCTACCTGCTGGATTCCTCCGGCAACTGCCAGTACATCGACGCCTACAACCGTGAAGTGGCGTGTCATCCAGATGCGAAGAAAATCAGAGTGATGGACAAGACCTGCCTGTGCACCCACATGCGCAACTTCCAGTTATGGACCTGTGGCCACTACACCTACCGGCTGAAGGACACTACGCGCCGCAACGAGGATGGCAGTTATCGGCTGCTGTCAGCGGAACATATCTTCCGCGACTATCAGTTCAGTACCGACAACAAGATCGCCCTGCCGGAGTGAATAGCGGCCGCCAGGTTTCGCCTTGCGGAAACCTGAGCATCATTTCCATCGACTAATTGCCTTCGGCCCAACCCGACGACATGACCTATCGGAGTTGGCCGGCTCCTTCGTGCCTTGCGGCCACTGCAGGAAAATGGAAGCGAACCTACTGCTCGACTCACCTTCAATGGGCTCGTTTCACCAGCATCTTCATTGCTGTATTCGTTGGTTACCGCCAATGAACACGGATCAACGCAGTCCGGGCCGTTAGAAACAGTTTAGCCATTTCACTGCGTCACCATTCTCAGTCTAGCCGCCACTTCCCGGATGCGTCGGCTTATGGAAATACTGTAATCCTGCAAATTGGAGATGTCATTGATACCGGCTTGGGTTAGTGACGCCAGGGCCTCCTCCTGCCTCTCGCTTAGTCCAAGGTGAGATCGGCAACGGCGGCAATGACCTCCGCCGCTTGGGCGAGTCGCCGAGCATCATTCGCCATGGCGATGAAACGCGCTTCCGCTCCTTCTGCCAAGACCGCCAGGTGATCCAGCAGGTGCCCCACCAGATCTGGATTGCTCAGCGGCAGATTGTGGACGAGCAAAGTGGTATGTGAATAGTTGATCGCCAGGCGATCGCGAAACTGAAAAATCTCGAGCGCTGAACATTTGCCACGACTGGAGAAGCAGTGATTCTTCGCCTCATCCCGCAGTTCTACGAGGACCTCGAGACCATACTGTTTCAGTGCGCTGCAAATCGTATGACCAAGTTCATCCGCTGTCTGGCAACCAATCTTGCCGACGGGTCATCGTCGACCACAAAGATTTTCATCAGCGGTTCAGTCACTGTCATACGAAGTTCCCCTTATCAGGATTCTGCGAATGTGTCGCGATAGTTCATCGATATGGCTATAAATTCTCCGGCGACGTCGGGTAGCGCATCGGCAATGTCCGGATCAAAATGCGTTCCGCGCTCATCAACAATCACGCTCACAGCCTGGTCATGGGGGTAGGCCAAACTATTCAGGCTGGTCAGAAACAGCACCGGGATGTCCTGCAACCCGGGTTCTGCTTTGATTCACCGGCAGGCCTCAAACCGTCCATTTCCGGCATCACCACGTCCAGCAGGATCAGACTGACCTGTCCATTCGCCATCAGGTAGTCCAGCGCCAGTTGACCGTTACTCGCTGAATGTACCAAATAATGTTCCGCAAAAAGATCTTCAAGGATAAGTCGGTTGGATGGCTCATCGTCGACGATCAGTATGCAGACGTTGGTTTCCATTACCGGCTTTCTTCGCTCAACAGTAACGTAGCCGTTACCACGTTGCCGGTCCCTTGGTATTCGAGTGACGCAAAGGCCAACTGACGCGCCAGCGCGATACCACGTCCGTGGCTATCAAAAGCTCGAGCAGGATCCATTTCCAGATAGTTCCTCCAGTCGAAGCCGGCACCCTCGTCGCGGATGGTAAAGCGAACATGGGCGCCTTCGCGGGTGAACTCCAGTTCAGCTTGGCGGTTGCCTAATTCCTTGGCGGCAAGACGGCGTGCCACCTCATCATGCCAACGGTCTGCAGCAAGCAGTTCGCTCTTCTCAGCATATGTGATGCCCAGGTTGCCGTGCTCGATGGCATTCAGCATTAGTTCAGCTAGACCTATGCCCACGCCAGCGTTTCCCGCATGGAGTCGGGAGCACATCGCAGCGAGTTGGCGCGCCTCACCAGGCGACCGGAATTGATAGCGTGCCTGTCGAGTCAAGGCTAAAACATCATTGATATCTGTTTCAAGGCACTCCATTTCCAGACGGCCGGCACGATCATTTAGCGCGGAATTGACAATGCTGACCAGCGCTGCACCTTCATAAGGCTTCGCCAGGTAATACCAGGCTCCGGCGGCCAGGCCCTCGGCTACCTCATCTGGCTCGCAAGCGGCGGTCTGCATAATCACCGGAATCAATCGATAGCGCGCGTCCGCTCGAATTCGACGCAGGGTTTCCATGCCGTCCATCCGAGGCATCCGTCGGTCTAGAATCACCGCGTCGAAACGAGCTGGGTCGCTGTCAAGCAGCTTCCATGCTTCCAGCCCATCACCCACCATCACGAGTTTGTGATCGCTGCCCAGATACTCCTCGATCATCAACAGGTTGTGCGGCTCGTCGTCGACTGCGAGTAAGTTGGGCATTAGGTTTCTCCATCCCGCTGATTGAAATTCACCAGTTCAGCCAATACGGTCTCCAGCGCGCAAGCCAACACCTCGACTCTTTCCGCACTGATGACTTCCCCGCCACGCACGGCCGCCTCGAATGTCTTCGTCAGATCATGCAGTTTGGGCGCTTCCAGGTTGAGTCCCTTGAGGCTGTGTGCCATGAAAGCCATGGCCTCCCTATCACCATCACGGACTGCCACCCGCAGCTTGACCGGCATCTCGGCAAAGTGTTCGTGCATCGCAGCGACTAGCTTCTTGACGAATTCATGACGTCCGCTGTGACGAATGAGCATCGCCGGCCAGTCAACCGGGCTGACTTTCCCCATCGTGGATTCGTAATAAATTGCCCCGGAAGTCGATTCTACTGTCGTCCCAAATGCAGGGGCTCGCTGCGCGTCGCCGGAAAACTTTAATCTGTTCGATAGGACTTGGCGGCGGATAGCTTCCACCAGAACCTTCAGATTAATCGGCTTGGTCACCACGTCAACCATGCCTGCTGCGAGACACTTCTCCCGCTCCTCGGCCAGCGCGTAGGCGGTAAGGCCAATGACGGGGAGTGCCGGAGCGATCAGTCGAATTCTGCGAGTCGCCTCGAAGCCGTCCATTCCCGGCATCTGAACATCCATGAGGACCACGTCAAAGCCTGCTGCCCCCCCCTGAGACAGGCGGTCGAGCGCCTGCTGGCCGTTCTCGGCCAGCACCACATGCGCGCTTTCATGCACGAGAAAATCCTCCAACAGCATCCTGTTGACGGCAACATCGTCCACCGCAAGCACCGAGAATCCGGATAAGCCTGAGCCCGCCGCAGGCAAGTCACCGGAGGCATGTTCCACAGCGGCGACTGCCGGCAACTGCAAATGAAGTGTGAAACTGCTGCCCTTGCCGAGAACGCTTTCCACGTCGATATCGCCGGCCATCAAACGGGCGAGATTCATGCTGATCGCCAGTCCCAGGCCGGTGCCGCCGTATGTGCGTGTTGTCGACGTGTCCGCTTGCTCAAAGGGCTGAAACAGGCGCGCGCGCTGCTCAGTGTTCATGCCGATGCCGGTATCTGTGATCCGAAAATAGGTGTCATCGCCGTCACGTTCAACTGCCACGGTCACTTCGCCACTGGCAGTGAACTTGATGGCGTTTGACAGCAGGTTGGTGAGAATCTGGGCCAGACGCAGGCCATCGCCTTCCACCCAAACCGGCAGATCAGACGCCAGAGAGACCTGCAAGGACAAGCCCTTTTCTTTGGCGCGACCGGTGACGAAGCTCATCACGCCATCGACAATGGTGTGCAGCGAGAAAGGTCGATTTTCTATCTTGAGTTTATTGGCCTCGATCTTGGAGATGTCGAGGATATCGTTGATTACACCGAGCAGATGTTCGCCAGCCTCGGCAATGCTGCCAAAGGTATTGCCTGCCGGACTCCCGACCCCGTCACGCATGCCAATCTGCGCCAGACCCAGAACGGCATTGAGCGGCGTACGGATCTCATGGCTCATATTGGCAAGGAACGTGCTCTTGGCCAGATTGGCTTTTTCCGCCGCAGACTTGGCGCTTTCCAGTTCCAGGTTTTTCTCCTGCAGAACCAGATCCACCCGCTTGCGTTCGGTGACGTCACGCGCCGCAACGAACACACCCTGCAACTTTCTTTTCCGATCATATAAGGTGGTTGCGTTGAAGGAAACCGGGGTTTCCTTGCCGTTACTGGCACATGCGGTAAGCTCGTAGTCGGTGACCTTTTTTTCACTCAGCACCAGCTTGATGCTCTTATCAGCCTGATCCGGATCGGTGAAGTAATCCTTCAATGGTGCGCCAATCAATTCGTCCCGCGTGCAATCGGTAAGCGCCTCCATCTGCTTATTGACGTCGGTAATGATGCCGGATGGATCGGTGGTCATCAGCGCGTCGATGTTGGATTCGAACAGGGAGCGCGTGTAGAACTGGTGATCGCGCAAGCGCTGAGCGAGTTGCTCCTGTTCCGCCTCGATTTGCTTGCGCGCGGTATTATCGGTACCGATCAACAGGTAGCCGATGATGGCATCGTCGGCATCACGCAGGGCGGTGACCGAGACAACGGCGGGGAAGCGGGTGCCGTCCTTGCGGATATAGTTCAGTTCGTAGATATCCTCGATGCCGCGCGAGGCCTTGAACACCAGGGCTTCGAAGCCCGGGGTAATCGGGGTGTCGAGTTCGACACTCAGTGAGCTGGCGCGTGCGATCACTTCCTGCGGGTCAGAAATATCGGCCGGCGTGATCTTGTTCATCACCTCAGCCGCCGAGTAGCCCAGCATCCGTTCGGCGCCGACGTTGAAGATCTGGATGACGCCCTTGGCGTCGGTGGCAATACTCGAGAAATTCGCGCTGTTGAAAATCGCACTCTGCAAGGCTCCAGCCTTGAGCAAGGCGTCTTCCGCCTGCTTGCGCGCGGTATTGTCGGTACCGATCAACAGGTAGCCGATGATGGCATCGTCGGCATCACGCAGGGCGGTGACCGAGACAACGGCGGGGAAGCGACTACCGTCCTTGCGGATGTAGGTCAATTCGTAGATATCCTCGATACCGCGTGACGCCTTGAACACCAAGGCCTCGAATCCCGGCGCAATAGGGGTGTCGAGTTCGGCTGTCAGTGACTTGGCGCGTGCGATCACTTCCTGCGGGTCGGAAATATCGGCCGGCGTGATCTTGTTCATCACCTCAGCCGCCGAGTAGCCCAGCATCCGCTCGGCGCCGACGTTGAAGATCTGGATGACGCCCTTGGCGTCAGTAGCGATACTTGAGAAATTCGCGCTGTTGAAGATCGCGCTCTGCAAAGCTCCAGCCTTGAGTAAGACATCTTCCGCATGCTTGCGCGCGGAGATATCGGTGATAGCAAAGCGAAGGACCGGTTGTCCCTCATCCTGCGCAACGGTAGCAGTCAGATATGCCCAGAATTGCCGACCGTCCTTTCCTCTCAATTGAAATTCGACAGCCTCCTGTTTCCCCGTCTTGGCAAGACTATTTCTTAGCAGATGATATTTGTCGGCATCTGTCTCCAAGAGAAACTTGGAGAAGGGTTTTCCCTTCAAAGAGTCCCGTTCCAGCCCGAGCAAAGTGGCTATGGCGGCGTTGGACTCAATGATCAGACCGTCTATGCTCAAGGTGCAATAGCCGACCGGCGCAATGTCGTAGAGGTCAAAATAACGCGCTCGCGAAGAGTCCAGTTCTGCCCGCGAACTACTCAGTTCTTGGTTCTGGGCTTCCAGTTCTGCCCGTTGCTCGCTTAGCGCCCGTTGCGCCGCATACTCTTCGGAGACATTGCGGAACACCAGAACTGAACCGACCACGTGGCCGTCATTGTCGCGAATCGGTGCGCAACTATCAGCAATATCTCGCTCGCTGCCATCGCGCGCAATCAAAACCGTGTGGTTGGCCAAGCCCTGAATCGTGCCGTGCGCCAATACTGCCGCAACGGGGATCGTCGCGGGCTGCCGCGTTTCCTTGTTGATGATGTGAAATATATCTTCAACTTTGCGGCCATTGGCTTGCGCGTTGGTCCAACCCGTAAGCAGTTCGGCGGCGGGGTTCAACAACGTCACCTGCGATTCAGCATCAGTGGCAATGACTGCATCGCCGATGGAATTGAGCGTCACCGCGAGCTTTGCTTCGCTGACTTGAAAGGTAAGGTTGGCATGCCGTAACTGGGCATTCGTCACGTTTTGAGCCTCGAGCAAATCCTGTGTTTCGGCAAGCAACAAAACCTTGACCTGCTGCTTTGTTTGCCGATGCATCAAATAGGCGAACGCAATTGCAAACAGCAGCGCCAACATGCTTGAAACAACTATGAGGATGAAAGCACGGGGCAACTCCGAATTGGCCTCTGCCTCGAGTCGCATCAACGCATCTGACTCTACTCGGTCGAACTGTACTATCTGGGCACGAATCTCATCCATCAGATGCTTGCCAGCACCACTATTGAACAGCGCCAGAGCGCCACCTTCCTGATGGGCACGACGCAACTGAACAACTTGCTCCATTTCCCCCAACTTCGCTTCAATCAAAGGTGCCAGTGCGTCCAGATGTTTATGTGAAGCGCTGATCAAGGCAATCCGATGCAGTTCATTCAGATGACCCCTGATGTCATTGACCACCACGAGGTAAGGTTCAAGATAGGCCTCATTACCACTCAGCAAATAGCCGCGCTGACCGGTCTCGGCATCTATCAATTCGGATAGCAAGTCGTCCGCCTTGACTATTACAGCGCGGGTATGCTTCCTCGCTTCGGTTGCTTCCTCGGCAAGTCTGAAAGACGAAAAGGAAGCCGCCGCTCCTAGCGCTATCAGCAGGATTGCTCCAGCAAGTAACGCAACAATTTTGTGAGTGGTTTTCAAGAAATTGTCCTGTCCGCCTTGAGCAGTGGCTTTGGTTATTGAAAAGTTGCCGCACGCTTGTTCGTATCAGCGTGGCTTGCGAATGGCGGGATAGAAGGTTTCTTGGGCGCACCATCCTTCGCCAGTGCGAATTACTGGCGGACCTGGCGGTTTGAAAGTGCGGAGTTCAACCGGGTAACTTTTATACCCTTAGTCAGCAGATGTATACAAATATTGATCCCATTTCCCTCAGT
>Ga0194060_10002903_pt1 | contig 12207 bp, 11 predicted proteins | sample SepL225m_MetaG_FD_163427 | JGI IMG/M metagenome (GOLD analysis project Ga0194060, IMG submission 163427) | Anoxic zone freshwater microbial communities from boreal shield lake in IISD Experimental Lakes Area, Ontario, Canada - Sep2016-L222-5m | ecosystem: Environmental > Aquatic > Freshwater >... | reverse complement strand
TGGCCAACATCAGCCAGGGGCTTGAGGAATGCCTGTTCATGGGCAACATCGACGCCTTGCGCGACTGGGGTCATGCCAAAGACTATGTGCGCATGCAGTGGTTGATGCTGCAGCAGGACAAGCCGGAAGATTTTGTGATTGCCACTGGCGTGCAGTACAGCGTGCGCCAGTTCATCGAAAAGACTGCAGCGGCACTGGGAATGCAGTTGCGCTGGGAGGGCGAGGGCGTTAACGAAGTCGGTTATTGGCTGAACCCAAGGGCTGTCATTGCGGGCGCCAAAGATGTCATTGCGGGCTCCGACCCGCAATCCATGTCTTCGGAAATCCCCGTAGTGCGCATCGATCCGCGCTACTTCCGGCCGACTGAAGTTGAAACCCTGCTGGGAGACCCGACCAAGGCGAAGGAAAAACTGGGCTGGGTGCCGCTGATCACGTTGGACGAAATGGTGCAGGAAATGGTGGTAGCCGACCGCGCAGAGGCCAGCAAGCAGGCCTTGCTCAAGCAGCATGGCTACGACGTCAATTTGAGTGTTGAAAATACGTGATGCAACCGGTTCTGGCTAATTTATGACAAACCCACTCATCCATGCCTTAGCTAATGTTCAATCTACAACCATCGGGAAAAGTACACGCGTCTGGCAATTCGTCGTCATCCTGCCCGGTGCCAAGATTGGGCAAGACTGCAACATCTGTTCGCACTGCTTGATAGAGAACGACGTCGTCATCGGCGACCGCGTTACCGTCAAGAGCAGTGTGCAGTTGTGGGACGGTTTGCGGGTGGGTGATGATGTCTTTATCGGCCCGAACGCATCGTTTGCGAACGATCGGTTCCCGCGCAGCAAAAAGGCGCCACAGAAATTTTTGCAAACGGTATTGGATGCAGGTGCATCTATTGGCTCAGGTGCCACCATACTGCCCGGCATTACGATAGGTAGTAATGCAATGGTGGCTGCGGGTGCCGTGGTCACTCGCTCAGTGCCTCCGAACGCGATTGTTGTGGGCAACCCAGCCAAGATCGTTGGCTACGCGGACGCCACTCGCAGCAATGCTGTTGCCGATAACGACTTGGGCAAAGCGGTCGGTTCCCACCCAACGCAGGTTGCCGGTGTCTCACTGCACCGCATGCCCCGCTTCATCGATATCCGCGGCAGCCTGACTGTCGGTGAGTTTGATCGCAGCATTCCTTTTCCAGTCAAACGATATTTCATGATATTTGACGTGCCCAGTATTGAAACCCGTGGCGAGCATGCACACCGTGTGTGTCACCAATTTTTGATCTGTGTGCGCGGCAACTGCTCAGTAGTCGCTGACGACGGTACGCATAGGCAAGAGTTCTTACTTGACACGCCGGATGTCGGCGTACATTTACCGCCTATGGTGTGGGGAATTCAGTACAAATACTCCGCTGACGCCGTCCTGTTGGTATACGCATCGCACTACTACGACAGCACCGACTACGTGCGGGATTACGCAGAATTCCGCAAGCTTGCGAGAACGCAGTCATGATCCCGTTCCTTGACCTGAAATGGCCCTACCTTGAACTCAAGCAAGAGCTGGACGAAGCCGTAGCTCGCGTTGTAAGTTCCGGCTGGTTCATTGGTGGGAAAGAGGTAGATCAATTTGAGGCGGATTACGCCGCCTACTGCGGCGCAGTTGAAGCCGTAGGCGTTGCCAATGGTCTGGACGCCCTGCATCTGGTCCTGCGCGCCATGGACGTGGGGCCGGGCGATGAAGTTATTGTGCCCAGCAATACCTACATCGCCACCTGGCTCGCTGTGAGCCAGTGCGGTGCTACGCCGGTGCCGGTGGAGCCCGATGCGCGCACCTACAACATCGACCCAACCCTCATTGAAGCGGCGATCACTATTCGGACCAAGGTCATCCTGCCGGTGCACCTGTACGGCCAGCCAGCCGAAATGGACTCGATACTGGCCATCGCGCGCAAGCACGGCTTGCGCGTGCTTGAGGATGCAGCGCAAGCGCACGGTGCACGCTATAAAGGCAAGCGCGTTGGCGCACATGGTGATGCCGTCGCGTGGAGTTTCTACCCTGGCAAGAACCTGGGTGCCATGGGCGACGGTGGCGCAGTAACGACCAACGACGCGCAAATTGCCGACCGCATCCGTGTGCTGCGCAACTACGGCTCACGTGTCAAATACGTCAACGAAGTGCAAGGCTGCAACAGCCGCCTTGACCCGTTGCAAGCCGCAATCTTGCGTGTGAAGCTGACGTACCTCGACCCATGGAACGCCCGCCGCAAGGCCATTGCGACAAGGTATCAAACCGCTATTGCGAGCGAAGCTCGTCTATCCACGATCCCGCTCATCCTTCCCCACGTGCCCGATTGGGCCGACCCCGCTTGGCACCTGTACGTGGTGCAACACCCACACCGCGACGCCTTTCAGAGCCAACTGGCCGATGCTGGCATCGGGACGCTCATCCATTACCCCATTCCGCCGCATCGGCAGCAGGCGTATCGAACGGCTGGCTATGTGGAAGGCCAATTTCCTATTGCCGAGCAAATTGCAAATCAATGCCTTAGCTTGCCAATGGGGCCGCATCTCCAAAGTGTAGACGTTGACGAAGTTATTACCAATGTCACAACACACCTTCGCTAGCAAGGTGCGCCGCAGGTTGGTGCATCTGGCGGGCCGGCTGATGCAATGGCCTCGAATCCTTGTGTATCGGCTGATCTCGGGTGTGCAGGTACAAGGTAAACCGCACCTGCATCAACCCTTGCAAGCAGCGGGCTTGGGTGTGATCGAATTTTCAGACCGCGTCAACATAGGCGTATTCGCGTCGCCATGTTTTTTTTCTACTCATGCATACGTCGAAGCACGAACAAGCCAAGCTAGGATTTCCATTGGCGAAGGCACGTGGATTAGCAATGGTTTCAGCGCTATCGCTGAGCATACATCCATCAACATCGGCAAGCGTGTGCTGATTGGCACTCATGTTGAAATCTATGACAGTGACTTCCACGGAATCCAGGTCAGTGAGCGCAACAAGTCAAAGGCCGAGTGGGCCAAGCCTGTCGTGATCGAAGATGATGTCTTTCTTGGCTCCAATGTCCGTGTGATGAAAGGCGTAACCATTGGAGCGGGGTCAGTAATTGCCAACAGTGCTGTTGTAGTGAAAAATATTCCACCCGGAGTGATTGCCGGCGGTAATCCTGCTCGTGTGATGAAGGTGATCGACCCACATGACTAGCGACTCTTACCGCCAAATTCTCCGTTCGTCGTCCATCATAGGTGGCGCGTCAGCGATCAATATCGTAGTTGGCTTGTTGCGCATCAAAGTGGCCGCGGTGCTGCTGGGACCAGCAGGCGTGGGCTTGATTGGCTTGCTGTCCAACCTCGCGGGTACTGGATCTGCTATCGCTGGTCTCGGGGTTGGGAATGTGGGCACGCGTCAGATTGCCGAAGCGGCTAGTCGCTGCGATGCTTTGGCGCTGGCGGCAGCGCGTCGGGCGCTGTTTTGGGGCACCTTGGCGCTTGCCCTGATTGGTGCGGCCGTGTTCTGGGTATTGCGCGGCGAACTGGCCCTGCGCGTACTTGGCGACGTGTCGCTAGCGGCAGAGGTTGGTTGGCTGGCCCTAGTAGTGGCGCTGACGGTGGCCGCTGCCTCGCAAACAGCGCTACTAAATGGTCTCCACCGCATTGGCGATCTAGCCCGGGTGAGCGTGATGTCTGCGTTGCTCTCTACCGCGTTGGGTATTAGTGCGCTGATGCTCTGGGGTCGCAGCGGTTTGATGGTCTTCATTGTCGCCACGCCGCTGGCCAGTTTCTTGGTGGGCCATCTGTATGTTGCCCGGCTGCCCAAAGTGAAGGCGCCTCGCACACCCATGCCGGTTCTGGTCGGGCACTGGCACACTCTTGTCAATTTGGGTGCTGCCCTTATGGTCGCCGGTTTGGTCGGCACCTTGGGGCAATTGTTGGTGCGCACATTGGTTCAACGGGGACTTGGCACTGACGTGCTTGGATATTTCCAGGCCGCATCAACCATATCAATGACCTACATTAGTTTTGTGCTCGTGGCCTTGGGCACAGATTACTACCCGCGCCTGACAGCGGCCATCGACGACCACACTACCGTAAACCGCATGGTGAACGAGCAGACCGAAGTGGCCCTGCTATTGACGGCCCCCGTGTTCCTGTTCATGATGGGTCTGGCGCCGTTGGTGATTGAATTGCTATATGCCCATAGTTTTCATCCAGCTGCAAACGTGCTTCGATGGATGATACTTGGGGATATTTTGAAAGTCGCCTGCTGGCCAGTCGGTTTTATCATTTTGGCGGCGGGCGATGGCCGTACTTTCATGCTGACGGAAATGGTAGCTACGGCCGTATTCGTGCTGTTGACGTGGGCAGGGTTGAGCACTTTTGGATTGACCGCGGCAGGGGTCGCTTTTATCGGACTGTATGCAGTCTGTCTACCGTTGACATATCGTTTGGCAGCGCGAAAGACCGGGTTTAGGTGGACGCGAACCGTGTGGAAACTGTTGGGTTGGCTTTTGGTTGCCGCCATTATGGTGTTGATCGTTGCCGCGACGTCAGCAGCAACTGGCGCTATTGTCGGTCTGGCTTTCGGCGTGAGTTTTGGTTTCTATAGTGCCAGTTGCTTGGTACACAAGTCCAACCTCACTGGCCCCATTAGACTTTCGGCAAACTTCTTACGACATTGGCTCAAGAAATTTGGAGTGTCCTTTGACTAGCTCGATACCAAATACTGCAGCAACAACAAGTAAGAAGGCGGTTTTTGAAAATTTAAATTTGGTAAAAATCAGCATAATAATACCAATTTACAATCACAGAGAATTTGTGATTGAATGCCTCAGTAGCATCATAAAACAGCAGGATAAAAATTTTGAAATTATTGCAATAGATGATGGATCGACCGACGGATCATATCTTGTGGCCGCAGAATATTTGAGAGAAAATCTCACCACGAAGCATTGGAAGTTGACTCGCAGAGAAAATCATGGAATTAATAAGACAATCAATGAGGCAATCCAAAACTCATCCGGAGAAATAATATTTATTTTGGCAAGCGATGATCGCATGATCGATGGAGCGCTGACAAAAGTGCGGGAAGCCTATTTAAACGAGTCAAATCGCTGTAAATTGTTTTTTTATGATAATTCCCTAATTGATTGGCTGGGACAGCCTGTCAATCCTAGCGTCTCCCGTTCTAGACGAGGCGGTCCATCTTTGCTGGCAAAATCCAAACTACATCTTGCCGCGCAAATTATACTAAATTGGGGGTGGCCTTTTGCAAACCAGTTCTATTCTCGCGAATATTATAATTTGTATGGCCCCTATCCGGAACACTTCAAGTATGAGGATTTATATTTCGCATTGAAATCCATTGTCAACGACAAATTTACATTTGTTCCTGTGATTTTGAAAGACTACCGCCTCCGAAAGGATCAAACTCACACACCTGGCCTGACGCTGGCTGATCTGGATCAGTCGGAAATTAGAAGTAACTTTGAGCGATCTACTCGTTTTCGCTACACAATATTACTGTTTGCGAGTCGACAATACTACTCATCTCGATTAACGCTTTCTAAATATATATTTGGGAAATTCATGGGGTTCATGCATCGCAGCATTTCTTATTGGTGCAATTTGTTGAATATGTTGTGGCGTCGTTAAATGTACTTTAGTGACACGCAACGAGACATATCCGCTGAATCTTTTGCTAACACTGGATTGCCCGTCATTATGTCAATTCGAGGTCTTGTAAGACGTCTTTATCACAGCTTGCCGATCAGGCTTCAATGCTTGGTTCACGCGGCTCTTCGAGCTGGGAAGGTTGCTGTTGGATCAGGATCCTACATACATCCGACAGTGCATCTTATTGGCAAGATGAATATTAATGTCGGATCAAACACCTGCATAAGTGAAGGCTGCTGGTTCAATGTCAATCATCGGACGATTGGCGCGGTGGCCATCCATATCGGGGATAACTGTTTCATTGGCAAGCAGAATTTCTTCACATCTGGAAAATCGATCGACGTCGGTGACTTCACGCTAACAGCTCTGGGCTGCCGTTTTATCGGTAGTTCACACAAGGTTGGCAACCCTGATGTCCCGTATCTTCTGACCAGCACCACTGATTTTGAAGAAATAAAAATTGGTGTGAATTGTTTTCTTGGTGCGGGAGTCACTGTGCTGGGGCACGTGAAAGTTGGGCACGGATCTGTGATAGGAGCCAATTCACTGGTGTTGACAGACATTCCGCCTTTTAGTCTAGCTCATGGTAACCCGGCAACAGTACTAAAACGGTACAGTTTCAAAAAGAGAATCTGGATCGCGGCGACAGAACTGTCGGCTGAAGAAGAGGCGTCTATGCCGAGCGAACAATTGTACTTGTCGAATCTCAGAATCAATTTCCCAGTAGTGCACATGCCATGGATCGCTGCCGGCAAGAGTATGGGTGACCTATGAATAAAGGAGCAGTACTGATTACGGGCGCTGCAGGCTTTATTGGGCGGCATGTTGCCCAGGAATATGCCGAAAGGGGGTGGCAGGTTTCTGGGATAGGGCGCGGTGACTGGAAGGACTGGCATGATTATGGGCTGACGGCTTGGCACGGCGTTGACGTCACCTCTGACGCATTGCTTGAATATGGCGGACGGCCTGAAGTTCTTGCACACTTTGCAGGGGGTGCCTCGGTCGGCTTCTCCGTGGACCATCCTGGCGAAGACTTTGAGTCGACGGTACAGACCACTTCCAGCGTTCTGGAGTTCATCAGGTTGCACTCGGCGGACACAAAGCTTGTTTATCCATCGAGTGCAGCAGTGTACGGACAGACCGCGACCCTGCCCATTAGCGAAGAAAGCACAATCGCCCCGATTTCTCCATACGGATTGCACAAGCAGATGGCGGAGTCACTTTGTCAACTCTATTCGCGACAATATGGTTTGTCCATTTCTATTGTGCGACTTTTCTCGGTGTATGGGCCAGGTTTGCGCAAGCAGTTGCTTTGGGAGGCATGCCGGAAATTGCACGAAGGTCAAAGCGAATTTTTTGGTACCGGCGAGGAGCTAAGAGACTGGTTGCATGTTTCAGACGTGGCCAGATTGTTGTTCAGCGCGTCGATGAAATCAAGCCCCGAATGTCCAATCGTGAATGCAGGGAGTGGGCAGGGCGTGGCAGTTAAAGACATATTGTTACTCATAGCTGAACAATTGCACCTTGAGATTGCGCCGAAGTTTTCATCCCGCCCGAAGGCAGGAGATCCGACGGCCTATGTTGCTGATATTTCAAGGGCACGTGGCTGGGGCTGGGAGCCTGAAGGTCACTGGCGCGAAGGTGTTGCCGAGTACGTTGATTGGTACAAGCGATGTCGATGACGCGAGTTGGATTCGTTTTGGGCCAAGTTGGGTGGATGGGTGCTGTCAACTATTACCGAAACCTGTTCATGGCAATACAAAAATCGCCCGAAACGGGGATTCGACCGGTGGTGCTTGCTGGATTCAAGTCAGATGTGACAGCATATGAAGGATTGGCAGAGGTGATTCGATCATCGATGTTTGATCGCGCAAGCCTGTCCTGGTTATTGAGCCAATTTCTGGCCAGAGTGCTACCAGGGCGAGACTATTTGCTTTACTGGTTCCTGCGCCGGCATCGGATTGATATGCTTTCACACTCCGGGCGCCTGTGGCGAGGATGTTCTATACCTACTCTGGGATGGATCCCTGACTTCCAGCATTTGCGCTTGGTCGGATTTTTTGATGGAAAAGAAAGCGCTGTACGCAACGCAGCTTTTCCAAACATTATTCGCCGAAGCGAGGCGTTAGTGCTGAGTAGTCAAGACGCCTTACATGATCTGAAGACTTATTTTCCAGACATCGCAATTCCGGCCTATGTATTGAATTTTGTTTCCTGCCTGCAGTCGAGCTCGAACGGAAGTCCGAGCCGCATCGAATTGATGACGAGGTACAAACTGGACCGGCCATGGTTCTATATACCCAACCAGTTTTGGGCGCACAAGAACCATGGCGTTGTTGTGCAAGCCCTTCGACAATTGAAGGCAGATGGAAAGCGACCGCTCGTTGTGGCGACGGGGTTGACAAGTGATAGTCGGAACTCTCGCTATTTTCCAGCACTGATGGAGAGTGTGGCTGATTATGGTCTGGACGACGATTTTCGAGTGCTGGGAGTGGTTCCCTATGATGAAGTGGTAGCGCTAATGAAGTATTCCACGGCGGTCATCAATCCTTCGCTCTTTGAAGGTTGGAGCACTTCAGTGGAAGAATCGAAATCGATGGGGAAATCAGTCATCCTTTCAAGTATTGCGGTGCATCTTGAGCAGCGTCCTCAGCGTGCCCACTACTTTGATGCAAATGATCCCCATGCACTCGCACGGGAAATGAATGCTGTGCTGACTCAATACGACGAAGTAGAGGACCGAAAGCAGCAGAAAATTGCTGCAATCGAACAATCTGAGCGAACTGCAGCTTTCGCAGGACAATATGCAAAGATCGTTTCACAGATAATGGGCCGGAGACGTTGAAACCATGTTTGTCAATATCAATACGGCGAAAAATAGTGAGGGTCCATCACATGAACACAGGAAAGTTACGCGCATCCCAGGTGCACTTGAACAGGTGACAAGCAAGTGAGAATCAGTGTCCTGACTGCTACCTACAATGCCGCAGAGTATCTCCCCAAGCTTATCGAGAGTTTGCGTGCACAAACCGATCCAGACTTTGAGTGGATCATAGTGGATGGCGCGTCACAGGACCACACAGTCGCACTGATTCGCGCTGCCGATGACATTGTGGCGCATTGGCAAAGCTCACCTGATTTTGGAATATATCATGCCTTGAATAAGGCAATTCAGATGTCTACTGGTGTGTATTATCTGGTTCTGGGTGCTGATGATTCTCTGTATCCAACCGCCATCGCGGATTTTCGAAAAGCGGCGCTCGCATCGAATGCAGACATCATCTCGGCTCCGGTGTGTGCCAACGGCATCGAGATTTCACCGCGCCGCAGGATACCTTGGTTGACCAGTTCACCCCCTTATGTGTCATGCCATAGTGTGGGCACACTCATCAGGACCGAGTTGCACAAGGAAGTTGGCCCTTATTCGCGACGTTTCCCAATCTCTGCAGATACCTATTTCATCCTTCAGGCATGGAAGAAGGGCAAGCAATTTCACTGCTTTTATAAACCTGTGGGAATTTTCGGAACCGGGGGCACTTCGAGCAATGATACCTTGGGCGGATTGTGTGAATCGTTTCGAGCCAACGTTGAAGTTCGAGGTTATTTGCTGATTCACTTATTTTTGCTGGTTCTGCGGATAATAAAGAATAGCCGCCGCATCGGCAAAGCAATGATTCTTCGTCGTGAGCACGGTTAAACCTTCTCCATGCTGTACTCGCCCGCGCAAAGGGCGAGGACACATATGAAAACGATAGTCATTCCAACGCCCGGACTGACCTCTCACGGGGGTGTTAGAGTTCTGGCAGCTATCGCAAACAGGCTGGTCGATCAGGGATGCGACGTAATTATTTACGTGCCCGACAGACCGGCTGTTTCGCCATTTCAGTTGGATGACAGAGTGGTTGTCAGGAAGATCGGCCTGCGCTCTGACAATAAGTTTATTGCAGGGGTAACATTTCTAATAGCCTTGCCAATGCATCTGGCCAATCGCTTTGTCTTGGCAAATCATTTTTCGACTGTCTTTCCCGCATGGTTGAGTTCCAAGTTGCTTGGAGCGAGATACGTCTATTTTGTCCAGGATATTGAATACAGATTCTATGTTGGCAGGTTTTACAGAATCATAAGGGCGGCATGTGAGTGGACTTATCGAAGAGGCCAACTGATTGCGGCGAATTCCTATCTGGCCACCGAATTGGTGAGGTATCAGAAGGTGCTGCTGACGACTCGACTTGGCGTCGCCGACGGTTTTTTTTCGGTTCCTTCGAAGTCACTTTCGAAGGATTTTGAGATAATCTACTTCCTGAGAGGGGAGAATCACAAGCGGATTGATCGATTTGATACCTTGCTGCCCTTCATTCTTGCGAAGAAGTTCCGCGTACTCTGTGTCTCTCAAAATCGAAAACTGCTTGATACCTATTCGCATCGGGTCGCAACGCTTTGTCCCGCAGATGATGGCGATATTATTCAGGCGCTCGACAGGAGCAAGATACTGCTGCTGACAAGTGATCATGAAGGGTTTTCCCTTCCGCCACTTGAGGCGATGGCACGGGGCGTTCCTTCGGTGATGTTTGAATGTGGAGGACCGTCAGTCTACGCGATGCATGGAAAAAACTGCCTGATTGTTGACGATGGCAAGGAGCAGACCGCATTGAAGTTTATTGAGCAATTGCTCGCGGATGGGAGCCTGTATTCCGATTTGTCCAAAAGTGCGCGTGCTACCGCGTTGCAGTTCAAGTTGATTGACGCGATCGATGCTCTGGCTGACTATTTGCTGAGAGCCGCCTGAGAAAGTTGCCGTGGTTACTGAAGAAATTCCTCGCTTCGCCGTGTGCATGGCTGCTTTTAACGGTGCGGGTTGTGTCGCGGAACAGCTTGAGTCGATTTTGCAGCAGAGGAACGTCTTGGTTCAAATCTTCATCAGCGTGGACCTTTCGATCGACGGGACAGAAGAGTTACTTGCAGAGTGGGCGTTGTTGGAATCCCGGTTGATCTTGCTACCTTTTGGCCATCACTTTGGCGGCGCGGGGCCGAACTTCTATCGGCTCGTGCGAGACGTGGACCTGACAGAATTTGATTACCTGTGTTTCTCGGATCAAGATGATGTATGGGATCCTGAAAAGTTGTGCCGTGCGCACCGTGTGCTGACTGCCAAAGGCGCGGCCGGGTATTCGAGCAGCGTTACCGCTATCTGGCCCTCAGGTAAGAAGAGGTTCATTGATAAGGCAAGCCCGCAGAGAAAATGGGATTTCCTGTTTGAGTCTGCGGGTCCAGGGTGCACCTACGTTTTGGACCATCGTTTGGCATGTGCATTTCAAGAATTGGTGCGAGCTGCAGACGACCAACTGCTGCTCATCGATTATCACGACTGGCTGGCCTACGCATTTGCCAGAGTCCACGACTATCGCTGGGTTATTGATGACTGGTCGAGCATGAAATATCGGCAGCATCCAAACAACCAAATTGGTGTCAATGCGGGATGGCGGTCATTTTGGCTGCGCGCGCGAAAAATACTCAGCGGATACGGATTTCAGCAATCGCTGCTGATTGCAGATGCGATTGGCGCTTCTTCCTTGCCTCTGGTGCGACGAGGCTTGCGAGGCGGACGCCTGGGCTGTTTGTGGCTGGCTCTTCAGGCGGGGCAATGCAGGCGCAGACCTGTCGATCAGTTGTGGTTTTTCATTTCCTGCGTCCTTCTGGCTGTGGTCAAACCTGCCGACCGGGGGAGCCCATGACCCAGCGCGTTCTGGTAACCGGTGCCAGTGGTTTTGTTGGCCGCGCCCTCACGGAACAACTGCTTGCGCTCGGTCAGTACGAGGTGCTGGGGGTGACCCGCTCCCATCCTGCAAAACCGGTTGCAGGGGTGCGCTACCTGCCGGTTGGAGATTTGACTTTGCTGACGCAGTGGCAGACTGCGCTGATCGGGGTGCAGACCGTGGTGCATGCGGCGGCCCGGGTCCATGTCCTCAATGACCGCACCGCCCAATCCCTTGATAGATTCGAAAAAGTAAATGTGACTGTCACACTTGACCTTGCGCGGCAGGCCGCGGCGGCAGGTGTGAGGCGTTTCATTTTCTTGAGTTCCATTGGCGTCAATGGCATCGAAACCGAAGTGAGCACCTCCTTCTCGGAAGCCGATGTGGAGCAGCCCCATAACCCATATGCTCATTCAAAATTGAAGGCGGAACGGGGCTTGCGGCAAATTGCCGAGGAAACCAGTATGGAAGTTGTCATCATCCGCCCGCCACTGGTTTATGGTCCCGGGGTCAGGGCCAACTTCGCGGCACTCATGCGCGCCGTGCAGCAGGGCTGGCCCCTGCCTTTGGGCGCGGTGCACAACCTGCGCAGCATGATCGCGATAGACAATCTGCTCGACTTCATCATCACATGCATGTCGCACCCGCAGGCGGCCAATCAAACTTTCCTGATCGGTGATGGACAGGACATTTCCACCCCGGACCTGATTCGTGGTTTGGCTCGGCAATCGAGGGTTGTTGCACGCCTGTTGCCGGTGCCCCCGTGGGCTCTGAGG
>Ga0194060_10002902_pt1 | contig 12208 bp, 12 predicted proteins | sample SepL225m_MetaG_FD_163427 | JGI IMG/M metagenome (GOLD analysis project Ga0194060, IMG submission 163427) | Anoxic zone freshwater microbial communities from boreal shield lake in IISD Experimental Lakes Area, Ontario, Canada - Sep2016-L222-5m | ecosystem: Environmental > Aquatic > Freshwater >... | reverse complement strand
CATCTGGCGGATAGCGGTCTTGACCTTCTCCTGGGTGGTACGACAGATCCCATACCGTTCCGCCCGGCCATTGACGACCGCCGAGACCGTCGCCGTTGATACCCCGGCCGCCGCCGCCACATCGCGTTGCCTCGCACCAGCCTTTATCCGTTTTCTTGCCATCTGAATCGATTCAGATCGTAGTTTGAGATGATTTGGTCAAAGGAAATATGGGGATGGAATTACACAGCGTGTCACCGCACGCTTTGTAGATTTTTCATAAAATCCGGAATTTCCGCCTCAATGGCATCGGCAAGTCCTACCCAGAAATCGCCTCCGGCGGCCAGCATCACGCCCATGTAAAGGGCCACATCACGGGCGGGGAACTTGTCACGCACGGCACGGACTCCTTTGCGGAGAGTCTCGGCATCGGGACTCGTAACGCTGTCCTCAATAATCCCCCCGGTATGAACCATCCCCTGGGCTTCCACGAAACACACCAGCATCGGTGCCTTTCGCGAAACCAGCCAGGACCGGAACACATCGTCACACAGGTGACGCAGCGCAGGGGTGTCCATGAGCCGCCGCAAATGGCGTGCCTTATCCAGGGGCTTTACCCGCTTGAGGAAGGCTTCGCGGAAGCGCAGGGCGGCGGCCAATTCCCGGAGAACCTTGGGTTGCGCATCGCGGCTGAACGTGTCCGCCCCTTCCCAGAAGGCGAGGCAGGCGTCCTCTTTTTCGGACGGGGTCAATGCAGACCACAGTTGTTTGGTCGTGATGTCAATCATATGGATCCTTTCACCAATATCGCGGCTGGATTATGCCATTCTGCTCCTGCACCTCAAGCATAAGTTCCCACATTGTCGAGGTCGCCTGATCATGATATAGAAACGACATGATTTACAGGGTTCTCGATCTACTCACCATCCTGCTGGCTCTCGCCGCCGTCTATGGGCTTCCTCCCTTACTATTCATCAGTGCCCTCTGTCCCGGAATCGGCAGGGTGGAGAGACTTCTCCTCACCTTCGGCGCAGGGTTGGCCAGTCAGTCCGTCATAGGGCTACTCTGGAACCATTGGATCGGACATCACGCCTGGATTGAAGTCTGCCTGTATCTCGGAGTCTGGCTGGCGGCAAGTCTCTTTGCCGTCCGCAGAACCCATCCACCCATGACGCCTCAGTTTCCGATCATGACGTCAACCGCATGGATCCTCCCCCTGATACTTCTCATCGGGATCAGCCTGAGGAGCCTTGACGCGCTGCACCATGCCGCCCTGGGACAATCCGACGCCTATTCCCATCTCCAATTTGTGCGCCACATCCTGAAATACGGGTTTGTATTGAATATTGTTTACCCACCCGGCTACTCCTGGGTTCTGGCGCTCCCGACCTTGGCTTTCAATCTGGATCCTTACCTCATGGCGCGATACGCCGGCCCCTTTTTCGGGGGACTTCTCATTCTGGCGCTCTACCAACTGGGGCGTCATCACAGCATCAGTGCGGCACGTTTTGGCGCCTTCCTTGCCGCTTGTTTCCCTGGGTTTTACCTCCTGATCAAGACGGGAATGGGGGCGTTCGCCAACCAACTCGGTCTTTTTTTTCTGCCGCTTGCGCTGCATCTTTACCTGCGGAGACTCAAGGCCACAAACGGCGCTCCTGTCGTCACCGGATTATTCACCCTGATCCTCCTCGGGTTGGCGGCCTCGGTTCCCCTCCTGATGTTTAATCTGTTCCTTATCATTGCTGTTCACCGCCTGGTCTGCCTATTTTCGAACTCAAAGTCCAGAGCGTTGAATAATAAGGGCTGGTTGCGGGATACCGTCAGGACGTTCCTCCCCTTCCTGCCCGCGTTGATCCTTGTCGGCTATCACTTCCTGCGCCCCGGCGAACTGCATGTCAATGCGACGGCGAGCATGCTCACCGGGATCCAGACTCCTGCCGCGAGTGCGGCGGGAAACCTGCAACAGACACCCGGGAGTCTCGCCCTGATCACCTCCAGCCCCGCCGGCCGACTCCTGGTTGACCTCCTGACAGTAAAACGGATGGGATTGGGAGGCGGCCTGATGACTCTGGTGACACTGGCGCTGACCGCCCTGTTCGCGGGACTCCTGATCGCCGGATTTCGGGCCCGTTGCGCCGCCTTGGAATTGCTGGGTGGGTGGGGCCTTCTGGCCATGCTACAAACAACGACGGGGCTTCTGGACTTCAGCCTGTATCAGCGAAGCGGCTGGAGTCTGCTGGAGGCGACCGTCTGGGCTGGCGGTGTGGTATGCGCCGTCGTGACTGTGCGCGGACAACGATGGCGGGGATTCATAACAGGCGTGAGAGTGGCTTTGGTCGCCACGGTGATCCTCGCCTTTTACGCCCCTCCGGCGCACCGGTTCATCATGAGTGGCGCGGAGGATGAACTGGTGTACGCCCTGCGCGAATTGTCCCATGCCCGGCTCCAGGCAGATGGCATCTCCGAGCCACTCTGCTTTGAACACACCCGTCCCGGCCCGTTGATGACCCGGGCGGCGCAGGATCGGAGGCTGATTGTGATGACCCGGTGCTACACCCTTTTCCCGGGTGATCAGGGGGATCTGCCCGGGACGGTTATGGATCCGGCCGCCCACATGATTCAGATGCTGGTCGGCAAGGACACTCCCATGCCATCCCCCTCCGGGCCGATCCTCTGCCTGCTTGACGGGGAACTGGATCTTGGCGACATGGGACTCCTTTCCCGGATCAGCCCCGAACTCACCTCCTCGCTGGCCGGTTATCAACCCCTCCTGCACGCCCCGAACCGAAGAATCGAGGCCTTTCTGGCAGCCCTCCCGCGGAACACGTGGAGCGTGACAACCGAAACACGCGGGCCGAAACTGAAACTGGTTCTGGCAAAACCCATTGACACCCGGTGATCATTCCAGTATTTTGTGCGTTAACAGTTTTGTAAACGATCATGCCAAGCCAGACAGCACAGGTGAGGAAACGGCTGACCGAGGTCGGGGGGCGTACAGCCCAGGATCTCGGGTTGGGTCGCATCGTGGGTCAACTGCTCGTCCACCTCTACCTCTCCCCCGTCGAATGTCCGCTGGATGACATCGCCCGCGATCTGGGGTTGAGCAAGGCGGCGGTCAGCATAGCCGCGCGCCAATTGGAGAGTTTAGGGCTCCTGCGCCGATCCTGGAAAGCGGGTGACCGCAAGACCTACTACCGGACGGCGGATGATATTGCCACCGCCCTGCACCAGGGCCTGCTGATCCTGGTTCGCAACAAGATGGGACTGCTGGCAACGGAACTCAAACAAGCGGAAGCCGAACTGAAATCAGGCGGATCCGAACAAGAGACCGATTTCATCCTGGGCCGCGTGAAACGCGCCCGGAAGTTGCGAGACACCGCCATGTCGGTTTTGGAGAATCCTGTTGTAAAATTACTGGCCCGGGTGAAGTAAGTCTTTTGGAGTGCGGCGGCCTGACGGGCCACTGTACTCCAGAACTTCACATAATTGACGGGGACGAAGTCTGTCCAGAGATTATTCAGAGAAGCGTAATCATGCATCGCACACACATCAAAGCCAATCAGCCCTGGTGGATCATCAACTGGCGAGAGTTGTTTGAATACCGCGACCTCTTCTGGCTGACGGTCCACCGGGATCTTACCTCGATCTACAAGCAGAGCGTCCTGGGTCCGCTTTGGTTCGTCCTGCAGCCCGTGATGACAACCGTGGTTTTCACGGTCATCTTTGGCAATTTCGCGAAGATGAGCACCGATGGACTTCCGCCTCTCCTTTTTTACATGAGTGGCTTGGTACTCTGGAACTATTTTCAGGGTGTGCTGAATGGGGCAGCCTCCTCACTGATGAGCAATGCCGGGGTTCTGCGCAAGGTATACTTCCCGCGACTGCTGCCCCCGTTATCCTCCGTCGTCACCTATCTGGGACATTTTCTCATCAATTTCATGGTCTTTCTCGGGTTCTTCACCTATTTCCTGCTGCACGGCAGTGATATTCATCCATCCTGGTGGATTCTTCTCCTCCCTGTGCTCGTTTTACACTGTGCCTGCGTCGGGTTAGGGGCGGGGTTATGGTTATCCGCCATGACTATCAAGTATCGCGATGTGTCATTCGCCCTGCCCTTCCTGACCCAACTCTGGATGTTTGCCTCGCCAGTCATCCTCCCTTCGAGCAACGTTCCCGCCAAATGGAAATGGATTGTCGCCGTCAACCCCATGTCGGGAGTCATTGAACTGAACCGGTTTGCTTTCCTGGGGGCCGGCTCCCCCGACCGGACGATCCTGATTGTCAGTTTCCTGGTTGGAATCGCCCTGCTGGTCAGTGGCCTCTTTATTTTCAACCGCGCCCAGCGAACCTTTGTCGACACCATCTAACCATGACTGAACCCGCCATTTCCGTCAGGGGGCTTTCCAAGCAGTACCGCCTGGGAACCATTAACCGTCACACGTTGAGTGACGAAATCACCTATCTCTACCATAAACTCCTCGGGCGCGATGCGGCGGAACACATGGGCACGGTTCGTCACGACTCCATGAGCCTCGAAACCGCCAACATCTTCTGGGCGCTGAAGGACGTCTCTTTCGACATTCAGGCGGGCGAGATCATCGGGATCATGGGGGGAAACGGCGCGGGAAAATCGACCCTTTTGAAGATCCTGAGCCAGATCACCGAACCCACCGAGGGGGAGGCAATCATCAATGGACGAATCGGCTCCCTCCTCGAAGTAGGCACTGGATTTCACCCTGAATTGAGCGGGCGTGAAAACATCTACATGAACGGCACGATCCTGGGGATGAAAAGGGCCGAAATCAACAGGCGGTTCGACGATATTGTCGAGTTCTCCGAAATCGGAAAATTCCTCGATACTCCGGTCAAACGTTACTCCAGCGGGATGTACGTGCGGCTGGCCTTTGCCGTGGCAGCACACCTGGAAACGGAGATTCTCCTGATTGATGAAGTGCTTGCCGTGGGTGATGCGAAGTTCCAGAAGAAATGCATAGGCAAGATGGATGAGGCCGCCCATGCGGGGCGTACCATCCTCTTTGTCAGCCACAACCTGCAGGCCATTCGCACCCTCTGCCCGCGTAGCATTCTTCTGACCAAGGGACAGTCCATTGGCCCCATTCCCACCGAAGAGGCGTTGCACCATTACGTCGGTTTCGAGGAAGGGGGACTCCATTCGTCATGGAAATCGGCGCAGCCAGTAGGGTTCGCCTCCGCGTCCTTGACACAGAACGGCAAACAAACCACGCATGTCAATATGTCTCAGTCATTTGATATCGCCATGGGGCTGGCAGATGGAGTATCGGAAGATTCGATGCATGTGTCCCTGCAAATCGTGGATGAACAGGGATTCGTGATCCATCATTCTGCAGATCTTTTCGAGCGGGAACTCCGGGACAGGAACCGGTGCAACCACCGGCTCGTGACGATTCCCGCTTACGCCCTGGCTGCCGGACGATATGCCCTTTCCATACTCATCTGGCATCGAAATCGCGGTATACTTGATGAGGTTATGAACGCCTTAAGTTGGGATGTGATTGCTGATGATGCCATTTTTACACAGTATCCCCCCGCCGTATGGAAAGGCGTTACCGGACCAGGTCTTCTCATCTGGCACAGTCAATCTCCACCCTTTGGTTCCGACGGCCCTGAAAGAGGGATCTGACGCCATGAGTCGCATCACCCAGTTGCTTGCCGGACATTTTCCCATTCTGAAACGTCAGGATCCGCGAACCGCCACCCCGCCACGGCCTCCCTCGCCTCTTGAAGGCGGGGATCGCCACACCATCTTCACCCAAATTCACCAGGTCAACCATTGGGGTGACAGTGAAAGCCTGTCTGGCCCCGGCTCCACGTTGGCATATACGCAGAATATCAGGACGGAACTGCCGAAACTGTGGGAGCGTCTGGGAACCCGTGTCATCCTTGATGCCCCCAGCGGGGACTTCAACTGGTTCAGAGCCATTCCGAGAAGCCGTGAACTCCACTACATTGGCGGGGATATCGTTGAGAATCTGGTGAGAGCAAACCGGGAAAACTATACCGACTCACAGACCCGCTTCATGCATTTGGACATTATCTCGGATCCCTTGCCTGACGCTGATTTCTGGCTGTGCCGTGACTGCCTCTTTCATTTGCCAACGGTAGACGTCCTCTCCGTACTGCGAAATTTCTCGATGAGCAGAATCCCCTTCCTGTGCACCTCCGTTCATCCGCAGTGCGAGGTCAATTCGGATATCGGGACGGGTGATTTCAGGCTGCTGAACCTGGAGCGGCCCCCCTTCAACTTCGGAAAAGCCATCGCCTATATCGATGACTGGATCGAAGGTTACCCGCAACGGCAACTCGCCCTCTGGCATCGCCGTGATGTCGCCAACGCACTGGGGTTGGAGACCCATGAGTAATCCCCTTCATCTTGCTTTTGCCATCAACAGCGATTACATCCGCCAACTCAGGGTTCTCTGGGCCTCGCTTTTCGAACACCACAAGAAGGGATCCCTGCATTTTCATATTCTCTATACCGGACTCTCCCTCCGGCAGCAGTACCAACTGCGGGCCATCGCTTCACGTCACCACGTTCCCTGCGATTTTCACGACATCCCGCATGACTGGATCAAGAATCTTCCCGTGAAGGAACATATTCGCTTCTCTCCGCAATATCACCGCCTGTTCCTGGCCGAGTTCATACCGCCCGAAATCACACGGGTTCTGTATCTGGACAGCGATACCATGGTCTGCCGGAATCTGACCGACCTGGTGACGGCCGACCTGCACGGATCCACGGTGGGCGCAGTGGAAGACTTGGACGTCAAGGATTCCTGTGAACGGCTGGGAATCCCGCTTGCATCGGGATACTTCAACTCGGGAGTCCTTGTGATCGATATGCGGCTTTGGGTTGAACAGCATGTGTCTTCACGGGTGATCGAATACCTGACCACCCATCGCCACGACCCGGCGCGGTGGAAGTACCCGGATCAGGACGCCTTGAACACGGTGCTGTGGCAAACACGACACCCGTTGCCGGCGAACTGGAATATGTTTGCGTGCTATCGCTGGTTTCAACCTGTTGAACTTTCACAGGAACAGCGTTCCGCCATTCTTGCCCCCGGCATCGTTCATTTTACGGGACCGGAAAAACCGTGGTTATCCGGATTTTCCGTCCCGTACAAGACCCAATACCGGCGCCTGATCAAACTCGCGGGGGTGCATTTTCCCTTCACTTTCTCATTGAAGGCGATCCGGAATGGTCGTCGCCAGGAACGCATTCTTGAGTCCATGCGCAGAATCCATCTTGCGGCGGGACTCGGTGACGATTTCTAGACACCACACCAGGTTCCTATTCACTCATGAAACTCCATGTTGCCTGTTCTGTGACCGAAAACTACGCCATGCCGCTGTGCGGCATGCTCAGTTCGTTCTTCAAGCATCATCACGATGTCCCTGTCAACCTCCACGTCTTCACTGGCACAATCTCCCGAAAGTCCGAAGCCAGGCTTGAACAATTCATCAGGAAACACGGCGCCGATTATCATCAACATACAATTCCCCAGGATCGGTTCCAGGATCTCCAACTTCACCGAAAACACTTCGCCAAAGCCGTGTTTTACAGGTTTTTGATCCCTGATTTGGTGAAGGACACAGATCGTATTCTCTACCTGGATGTTGACTTGCTCATCCGCCGGTCTCTCCTTCCGCTGTTCCAGACGGACGTAGGCGACCTCCCGATTGCTGCCGTGCCGGATGCCTGGCCTTCCTACGACTGCAAACGGCTCGGGATTCCGGAGCATCTGAACTACTTCAATGCCGGGGTCATGGTTATGAATCTGCCTGTCTGGAGGCGGGATGGTATCGCCGCCAGCGCCATAGACTTCCTGTTGCGGCATAATGGCATTGAGGAAAAATGCCGCTATGCCGATCAGGATGGCCTCAATGCCGTGTTGCCGGGCCGGTGGCGAATCCTCCCTGAGGATTGGAACTTCAACATCTATCATTGCTCGCAGGATCTGAAGACTATGCCAGAAAACCGGCGCAACATACTGCGTTCCGGCCCCTCCATCGTCCATTATGCAGACCACCGTAAGCCTTGGTTGAGAAATTATGGTTTGCCGTTCCAGCAGGAGTTTCTACGCAATGCCCGGGCCAACGGATTTCGATACCCTCATGGACTGACGTTACAGACGATCTGGCCATGGTTCCTCTACCGTCAGCACCTGCGCCAATTAAAGACCCGTTACCGCCAGGCAGACATTCCTTGGCGGGCCTGACCGACTTGTACCCATGTCATGCGAACCTGTCATCGCCCTTGTTGAACCCTTCTGGATTGGCCACCCTGAAACCCAGTTGAGGTTATTCACCGAAGCCCTGCTACGTCGGGAGGGCCGACGCATCCTGGTGCTTTGCCAGTATCCGGAGGCGGTTCTCTCATGGGTCAGGGCCCATCATCCCGGGCAGGCGGATCGTTGTTTCGCAGCGCCATTCTCATTCTGCGACAATCGCGGAACCTACCCCGGCGCAAACCTTGCCAGTTGGGCGCGCGCTCATCAGTCCTTGCTCGAGGCGGAACGGTCATACGGCTTCACTGTCGACAAAGTATTCATTACCTGGCTGGATCCTTTTATCGGCAATGATCCATCAGCCACCGCCGCGCTGATGCCCAGACCCTGGGTTGGCCTTTACCTATTCCCCTCTCATCTTCGGAAGTTGACCCCGTTGTCCAGACTATTCCGCCCTGCGCGCCTTGTTGAGGATAAGACATTTATGAAAAACCCGCACTGCCACGGCGTGGCGGTTCTGGATGAAGGCGTCACGAAACCACTTAAGTCCATCGTCCCCCGGGCGAGGGTGCATGCCTTACCCGATGTGGCCGACATGACCCTGCCGGAGACGTTATCACCCCTGACTGAGACGCTCCAACAAAAGGCCGCCGGGCGCCCCATTATTGGTCTTCTGGGGGTACTGGGTCGGCGCAAGGGGACGTTGTCATTCCTGCGGGCCATCGACAAACTCAGTCCTGACCAATACTTTTTCCTGCTCGCCGGGCGTCTGGGATCCATTGAACGAAACACGTACGGCCGCGACAAGGATGAACTGGAATCCTTGTTAACAATCGCGAAAAAGCGGGAAAACGTTCTTCTTCATCTCGAACACATTGAGACCGAAGCCGCCTTCAACTCACTGACATTGGCCTGCTCCGTCCTTTACATGGCCTATGAACAGCATGACCACAGCAGCGGGATTCTCTCCAAGGCCGCCTATTTCAATAAACTGGTTATTGCTCCTGATCGCGGGTGCGTCGCCGAACGGGTACGCAAATTCCGGCTGGGCACCACCATTCGCGCAGGCTCGGTTACGCATGCGGCATCCGCCATGAGAGAACTTTGCCATGACCCCTCCCGTTCAAACCATCTCGCTGCGGCCCGTTTCGGCGACTATCACGCCACTCACAATATTGACAGACTGGAAATCTCGTTGAACCAACTATTGGCGGAAATACCATGATTACGAGACTCAAGAATTTCATCTATGGACGAAAGAAATCAGGGACACCCCCAGGCCGGACGATCTGGACGGTTATGTCAGAGGTTGTCGCAGGGAATCCCGTTCCGGCTCCTACGCTGGCCCTGCATGCGATCGACCAACTCCGCGAATTATGCCCGGAGCCAGAGGACTATCTCCATCGCCTACTTCGGATGACGGCACTTCACCGGACCGTCGTTCTACAGAAACGCCTGTCGCAGACAGTGGCGCCGGTGGTACAGGGCGGTCCCTTTGCCGGGATGACCTTGTTGCCGAGTTCCAAAGAAGGGTGTTACCTACCCAAACTGCTTGGATGTTATGAATCAGCACTCCATGAAGAGTGGCGGCGGGTCATCCGGCAGCGTTATTCGACCATCGTCAACATCGGTTGCGCGGATGGGTATTATGCCGTCGGGCTGGCGCGGCTGATGCCCAACACCCGGATCCTTGCCTACGATCTCTCCGCCGAGGCGCGGGAATCATGCCGGGGTCTGGCCCGGCTGAATGGCATGGAAGCCCGCATCGAGGTCGGCGGGGAATTCAAGGGATCTGATTTTGCACAACTCCCCGGGAAGGGAATATTTGTCATCTGCGATATTGAGGGCGAGGAACGGGAACTGTTGGATCCACAGCAATACCCGACCCTGAAGCACGCCGATATTCTCGTTGAAATGCACCAGACCTCCTCACACAAGACGGACTCACTCATAAACAAGCGGTTTGAGAGCACGCACCACATCACGATCATTGATGCCACCCTACCCGCATGGCCACTCCCGTCTGTTCTGAAAGATTGCGATGAACTCGACAAAATGCTCGCCGTTTGGGAGTGGCGCGTTCAACCAACCCCCTGGGCCATACTCCTCTCGAAGGAACAACATCAATCTGGCTGACCTTCTCATTTATCGACCTCCTGTAATTCGATTCATGAATTCACAACCCTGTCACCCTTCAACCGGAACATGGCCGCGCATCACCATCGTGACGCCATCCTATAACCAGGCCCCCTACCTGGAGCAGACAATCCGGTCGATCCTGGATCAGAACTATCCCAACCTTGAGTACATCATCATCGACGGGGGAAGCACCGACGGGTCTGTAGACATCATCCGGAACTATGCACCCCGGTTGGCGTATTGGTGCAGTGAGCCGGATCACGGCCAGTATGACGCCATAAACAAAGGGTTTGCCCGATCCTCCGGCCAGATCATGGCGTGGCTCAATGCAGATGACATGTATTTCCCCTGGACCCTCCGGACGGTCGCCGACATCTTCACTCAGTTCCCGGAGACCTCCTGGATCACCAGTCTTTTCGCCACACTCTGGAACGCGACCGGCGTACCCACCCATGTCAACGTAAGGCCGGGATTTTCAGGACAATTTTTCCTCAAAGGCTATTACCTTTCCGAGTCTCAATATTTCTGGCGGTATTCCATCCAGCAGGAATCGACCTTTTGGACACGACCGCTCTGGGATTCGGCGGGGGGGCATTTGGATACCTCTTGCCCGCTGGCCGCCGATTTCGAACTGTGGTCCCGTTTTTTCGCCAAGGAGTCCCTCATTGGTGTCCAATCCTTGCTGGGCGGGTTCAGGCGTCACGGTAACCAGCGTTCACTCCATCAGAAAATCAATTACGGTGATGAATCCATGCGGATTTTTGCCCAAGCAGGAGGGTGTCACTGCAGTCGTATCGACGGATGGATCCGGCGCAAGGGTTTATCCGCCCGGTGGCCCCTGAACAAACTTCCTTCGCTGGGATTCATCCAGCCTGTCACCAATATCCGCTGGAACATGGCCAGCCAGTGCTGGGTCAAATGCACTGACTACATCACCTGACATCATCGTCAAATCCTATATGATCGCCTCTCCAAACAAGATGTTGCTTTCAGTCATCACCGTCTGTCGCAATGAAGCCACACGAATTCAACGAACCCTTGATTCCGTCATCCGGCAATCTGACCAGGAGTTCGAATGGATCATCGTGGATGGGGCCTCCAGCGATGGGACTTTGGCCTGCCTGGAACCCCACCGGAACCGGATCACCCGGTTGATCAGCGAACCCGACAAGGGTATCTACGACGCCATGAACAAGGGATTGCGATTGGCTCAAGGAACCTATGTGCTGTTCCTCAACGCGGGCGACTGGCTTGCCGATGACCGCGTTCTGGAGGACTTTACCGGGCTTTGTCCGCGCGAGGAACTGGTTATTGGCGACATCCTGATCCGGTATCCGGACGACCGGGAACAATACCGATCAAGCGCCTTGTGCGGTGCCGACCGGGATTACCTGTACTGGCGTTCCCCGCCACACCAGGCTACCTTCACCCGGCGGACTCTTTTCGACTTGTGGGGCGGGTTTGACACCCGTTTCCCGGTGGCCGCGGATTGGGAGTTTTTCGCGCGCACAATTCTAAATCATAACGCGACCGTGCTTAAATGGCCTCGTTGCGTTTCGGTCTTCACGAATGACGGGTTCAGCGCCAGTCCCGCCAATACACAATTACGGAATCAAGACCGCCAGAGGATCCGTCAGCGTTATTTCCCGCTTCACTACCGCTTGCGACGAGGCCTAAATGAGAACTGGGGCATGCTCGTCGACCGGTTCCGAAAACACATGACACCGCCAGTCAAATAAACCTGTCATGAAAGACACCTCGGTCTCCATCCTCATCCCCTGCTATAACTACGGACGGTTTCTAGGTGAAGCCATTGAGAG
>Ga0194060_10002901_pt1 | contig 12212 bp, 8 predicted proteins | sample SepL225m_MetaG_FD_163427 | JGI IMG/M metagenome (GOLD analysis project Ga0194060, IMG submission 163427) | Anoxic zone freshwater microbial communities from boreal shield lake in IISD Experimental Lakes Area, Ontario, Canada - Sep2016-L222-5m | ecosystem: Environmental > Aquatic > Freshwater >... | reverse complement strand
ACGCAGCATCGTGTCGGCGTCGAAGTCACCCACCAACACCAGCACCGCGTTATTCGGCACGTAGAACGTCTGGTAGTGGGCGTACAGGTCAGCGCGGGACATTCGCTCCAGGTCGGCCCGGTAGCCAATCACCGGATGACGGTAGGGATGTTGAGTGAAGGCGGCATCCTTCACCGCCTCATCGAGCCATGTCTCCGGCTCATTGGCATAGCCCTCCAGCTCCGAGATGATTACCGTGCGCTCGCTCTCGATCTCGTCTTCCTCAAAAAGAGCATTGACCATACGGTCAGACTCAATCTGCAAACCGAGGGCAATCCGGTCTGCAGGCAGGGTCTCGTAGTAGGCGGTATAGTCAATCCAGGTAAAACCGTTCGAGACGCCGCCATTGCGCGAGACCAGGCGGTCAAGCTGGCCGACGGGTATCTGGGGCGTGCCCTTGAAGAGCATATGCTCAACCCAGTGGCTCACCCCGGTACATCCGGGAGACTCGTTGCGCGAGCCGACGCGGTACCAGATCCAACTGGTGGCGACCGGCGCACCGTGGGCCTCTTTCAGCAGCACCAGCATGCCGTTGGGCAGAGTGTGGGCAATAACGGGGTTGGTCATAGGATTCCTTAGGGGCGCAGCAGTACCGCGCTGCTGCGCCCTTACGAGGGGCAGAGCTGCGAGTGGCACCGCTGAGCGACAAACTTTCTGACAAACCGTACCACGTGTCCGGGGCGTTCGCGCTGGGGCAAATGGCCGCAGCCCGACAGCGTGAGCATGGTTGGTGTGGGCAGGTTGTCGCGAAAGAACTCAAAGGAGCCGACGGGAAGAAAACAATCCGTCTGGCCCCAGATTAGGGCCGTGGGTACGCTCATACCTGCCAGATCTTCGGGGCTGAGAAAATCGTCCTCGCAGGCGGCGGCAACGAAGTGAGTGACTGGGTCGCGCAAAAAAAGTGTCTGGAAGCTGCGCTGGCCGAGGTAGAGGGCGAGACGCAGGGGCATCAGACCGAACATCTGGCGGAAGACCCGCCGAACAGTACGCAAATCGGGGACGGCGACCGTCTGAATGAAAGGTTCCCACGAGGGGCGTCCGGCCAACATCGCCCCGCCGGGGTCAATCATGATGACGCCACGGGTGCTGGCGGGGGTTTCGATAGCCAGACGAGCGGCGATCCAGCCGCCGAGGGAATTGCCGATCAGCAGGGACGGGCGACCGATTACCTCTGCGATCATGGCCCGCACGACGCCGACGTGTTCATCAATACTCGCGTAACGTCGGCCTTGGGGGTAGCCGCTCAACCCGAAGCCGGGCAGGTCAATCACATAGACCGGGCCGATCTTGGCCAAACCATGCAGCACAAAGGCCCAGGTAAGGGCGCTGTCGGCGATGCCGTGAATGAGGATGATCGGCAACTCTGGATCACTGCCGGGGGCACCATCAACCCGGTAGAAGTGAACGGGAATACCCAAAAGGGTGCGTTCTTCCTCAACAACCCCGGTGCGCAGCAGCACATGACGGGTCATCCCGTTCACCATCGGGATCAGGGCGTAGGAGAGCGGGTCAAGGACGGGAGTGTGTTGATGTGTCATATGTGTTAACGCTTCGCCCCACCTACACCGTCGTAACCCGACTGACACCCTCAGAGGGATGGCAGACCAAGATCCCGGCGGCGAGGTCGGTCTCTGCTTTGTATCCGGCAGCAACCTCGGCCACGAAACGATCCACCGCCGAGAGCGTCACCAGACTCACGGTGCTGCCGCCGAACCCGCCGCCGGTCAGGCGCGAGCCGTAGCAACCCGGTACAGCGCGGGCCAGTTCGGTGAGCAGATCAATCTCAAGAACGCTGATCTGGTAGTCGTCGCGCATGCTGGTGTGCGACTCATTCATTAGCCGACCGAAGGATACCAAATCGGCCCGTTCCAGGGCGGCAGCGGCATCCAGCGTGCGCTGGTTCTCCGTCACCACATGGCGGGCGCGTCTCAGTATCACCGGCGGCAGAAGGTCCGCGTGAGCCGTCAGATCCGCGAGAGTCACATCGCGCAGGGCGCTGATCTTAGGCATGCGCGCCTTGAGCAGACGCACCGCCTCGGTGCATGCGGCCCGGCGTTCGTTATACTCGGACATACCCAGATTGTGGTGAACACCGCTGATACAGACGATCACACGCACATCGGGGGGAATAGGCAGAGACCGATAGCTCAGATCGCGGCAATCAATCAACAGGGCGTGGTTTTCACACCCGAGGGCCGAGATAAACTGATCCATAATGCCGCACTGCACACCGACAAAGCTGTTTTCGGCACCCTGAGCGAGCAGAGCCAGTTCCTCGCCGGGCAAGGTGATATTATTCAGCATCTGCACCGCATAGCCAACGGCCACCTCCAGGGATGCCGAAGAGGAGAGTCCGCTGCCAAGGGGTATATCACCACTGATCAGCAGATCCGCCCCGGTGATGGGCAGATCGCGTGCGAGGATACCCTTGACGACGCCGCGCACATAGTTCGCCCACGGCCTATCGGAGCTACGCTCGATCTGGCCGATCTCGAAGCTGTCCTCCTGTCCAAACTGGGTGGTGTAGGTGCGAATAATAGTATCGGGGCGGCTGCGGGCAGCCACAAAAGTCTCGCGGTCAATGGCGATGGGGAAGACGAAACCTTCGTTATAGTCCGTATGTTCGCCAATCAGATTCACCCGACCGGGGGCGCGAACGATCATGCGCGGGCGAACGCCGAAGCGCTCGGTGAAGGTGTCACGAATAGCGTGGGAGTCTTGCATAACATAGAACCTTTGGCAATGCGCAAAACTGTTCCCTGTTGCCTGCTCCTTAAGTCTACCACACTGCACGAGGCGAGGATGGGGATGCGCGGTGCTATAATATTCTCGCCGTTGCGGCCATATCCGCCGCACGACGGAGAGGTGCTATGCCCAGCCTCGCGATTGTGATCCTGAACTATAACCGGGCCGATCTGCTTGCCGATTGCCTGGACTCGATCTACGCTGCGCCCACCCGCTCTACCCTCGCGGTCTGGGTGGTTGATAACGCCTCCCACGACGGCAGTGCGGCCATGGTACGCGCCCGCTTCCCGCAGGCCCGCCTGATCGAGAGTCCGACAAACGGCGGCTATTCCTATGGGAATAATCTGGCCCTGCGTGAGTTATTGCAGATTGCAGATTGCAGATTGCAGATTTCCAAAGAGAAAGCCTCGTCTGCAATCGGCAATCTACAATCGGCAATCGGCAATCGGCAAGCCCCCCTCCCCGACTACATCATGCTCCTCAACAACGATACTATCGTCCCGGCGGGTGCCCTCGATGGTCTGGTGGACTATCTGGAGGGACACCCGGAGGTTGGGACGGTTGGGCCAAAGCTGATCTTGCCGGATGGCTCGCTCGATCTGGCCTGTCGGCGTAGTTTCCCTACCCCCGAAGTGTCGTTCTACCGCATGCTCGGCCTATCGCGGCTCTTCCCAAAAAGCCCGCGTTTCGCTCGCTATAACCTGACCTACCTCGACCCAGATATGGAGACGGAGGTGGACGCCCTGGTGGGTGCGTGTATGCTGCTGCGCAGTTCGGTGGTGCGCGAGGTGGGACTGCTCGATGAGCAGTTCTTTATGTATGGCGAGGATCTAGACTGGGCCTTCCGCATCAAGCAGTATGGCTGGCGGGTGGCCTACTATCCGCGTGTGGTGATCTACCACTATAAGCGGGCGGCGAGTACGCGCCGGGCCATCCCCTCTCTCCGCGCCTTCTATGACGCAATGCGGATCTTTCACCGCAAGCACTACGCTGCCACTACGCCCGCAATCCTGAACGCCCTGATCGAGATTGGCATCACGCTGAAGGAGTTTCTCGCCCTTGGCCGCAATTACCTCCGCCCCCCAGCGTCCCGCCGAGTTGGCTAAGGGTCGCGCACAAGTGCGCCCGCGCACGTGGCACGCACTGCTGCGCACGGGCCTCGTGGTCTGCGACCTGCTGGCGATCAACGGAGCCTTCATCGGTGTCTATCTGTGGAACCTTGAGGCCATGAGCGCGGCTGGCCTGCTGCTGCCCTCTGATTCGCAGGTCGCCCTGCATTTTCTCGTCCTGTTTAACACCGCCGCGCTGGCGGTCTTTACGTTCAATGGACTCTATACGATGCGCCGTGGTGCGTCGCGGGTTGATGAGGCATTTAAGGTTCTCACCGCCATCTCGCTGACCACCGTGATCGCCCTGATCACCAACACCCTGCTACCCGAGTTCGGTGCCGAGGATCTGCCCTGGAACGGGGACGTGCTGGTCTGGGGCTGGATGATCGCCCTGCTGAGCTGCATCACCCTGCGCGTGATGCACCGCTGGGCGGTCTTCTGGCTGCGCCGCCACGGGATTGACACCCGCCGCGTGCTAATTGTCGGCGCACGCGAACCGGGCCTGCTGGTCTGGCAGACCATCCGCCGTCGCCCGGAGCTTGGCTATAAGGTGCAGGGTTTTCTTTCGGATAGCACGGCAATTGGTGATATCGTGATGGGGCTGCCGGTGCTTGGACACACCGCCCAACTCAGCCGTGTGGTGCGGGCGACGCAGGCCGATGAGGTGATCATCGCGCTCTCGGGCCGATCAAGCCAGAACCTGATTGATATTATTAGTCTGGCCGAGGATGAGTCGGTGGAGATCAAGGTCTACCCCGACACCTTCCAATTGATTACCAACAACGAAGTTTCCATTGGCGACCTGAGCGATCTGCCGCTGGTGAGCGTGAAAAACGCCGCCCTCGACAATCCCTGGAACCGCACCCTCAAGCGCTGCCTGGATGTGGTGGTCTCCACCGTATTGCTACTGGTCGCCGCCCCGCTCATGCTACTGATCGCTGCCGCGATCCGGATCGAGTCGCGTGGGCCGGTCTTTTTTCTACAAGAGCGGGTGGGCATGGACGTGCAGCCCTTCTGGATGATCAAGTTCCGTACCATGCGCGTGAACGCCGAGGCTCTGGGAACATGGACGACACCAAACGACCCACGGGTAACGCGGGTGGGACGATTGCTGCGCCGCAGCAGCCTGGACGAACTGCCCCAGTTGATCAATATACTGATCGGCGAGATGAGCCTGGTTGGCCCGCGACCCGAGCAACCGCGCTGGGCCGAACAGTTTAGCCTAGAGATTCCGCGCTACATGCGCCGCCATAAAGAGAAGGCCGGACTCACCGGATGGGCGCAGGTAAACGGACTGCGCGGCGATACCAGCATCGAAGATCGTACCCGCTACGACCTGTACTATATCGAGAACTGGTCGTTGCTTTTGGATATTAAAATCATTCTACGCACAATCGCGAATCTCCTGACTGGGAAGCAGGAAAACGCCTATTGACTCAGACTGTCAGAAGGTGTATAATGCGCGCCGGTTGAGCCAATCAACCCACTTTATTCTTGCCCCCCGTTACGTTTCGGGGTCACGGGTTTCGCGTCTCGGGAAGGCACCCGACACACGTAACACGCAACACCGAACACGAAGCGGATACCGTCGTCATAATAGCGGTCGCTGGTGACTTGTTAGCATATGTGGCGGCGTCGGGCGGGCTTGTGCGAGGCAGTATGGACGTTTATCATAATTTACGCGCACCCACGCTGTGCCATCCAGACTGCACCCCTGTGACGTCCCCTAGAGGGCCGGAGTACTTGTAATCCAAGTGCTTCGGCGCTAGTCGGCCCCTGCACGTGGTGCAGGGGCCTTTGTGATCTCCACACCCAGCGTGAGCACACGTCAGCCTCCAACTGTGGCGCAATTGCGCCACGGTCAGGTTTCGTGCGCGCTGCGCATCTGTCGAACGTCGTGGAATACATTTAGGAGGTTGGGGCGGCACTGCCGCCAATTAGTCCCCAGGAGGGCATACGATTGAAGCAGCAAACCTACGCCGAGTACATCATGGATCGCCACAGCTTCTCCGGCGAGGGCCGCCTTACCGATTTTCTTACCCGCGAGCATGGACATCTGATGCTGGGAGGGCGGGTGAATCTCAACGAGGTGGTCGAGAGCCACGGCGCACCCCTTGAGGTGGTCTACACGCCGCAGATCACAACGCAAGTTGAGCGTATGCACGCTTGGGCCGCCCAGGCCCGCGCCCGCAGCGAGTACACGGGAGACTTCCTCTACGCCTACGCCACAAAGGCGAACTTTGCCGCCGAGGCGGTGAAGACGGCCCTGGCTGCTGGCGCTCACTACGAAACGTCGGCTGCCGCCGATGTGACCATCGCTCACAGCCTCTGGCGTCAGGGTATCTTGCCCGAGAACCGGCTGATTTGCTGCAATGGCTCCAAGGAGCCTAACTATATCGCTGCCATCCGTGATCTGCGCGTGGACGGGTGCGAGTCGGTGATCCCCGTTCTCGACGATCTCGATGAACTTGCATCCTTGCTCACCTGCCCGGCACCCTTCCAGTTTGGGGTGCGCGAGCGCGCCGCTGGCAACCGCGATGGTCGTCATCCCGGCCAGGATCGCTTTGGTCTCAGCGCCGCCGAGATCGAGCAGGCCGCCACGCAGATCGCCAATAGCCGACATCGCCTCGTCCTCTACCACGCCATGATCGGTAGCCAGGTTGAGGACGAGACCCACTTCCTCGACACTCTGCGCGAGTCTGTCGCGAACTACTGCCGCCTGCGCCGCCGCGTGCCGAGCCTGCGCTACCTCAACTTCGGCGGGGGCGTACCTACTTCTGGCTACCGCGTGGGCTTCCAGTTCGACTACGTTGGCTTCCTTACTAAGCTGATGCGGACGATCCGCGACACCTGCGCCGCCTATGATGTACCCATGCCCGACCTGATTGGCGAGTTCGGGCGCTACACCGTCGCCACCCACAGTGTCTTTCTGATCGAGGTAGGTGCGGTGAAGGCGGGACAGCCCGGCGACCCCGACTGGTATCTGGTAAACAGCAGCCTGATGGTGAGCCTGCCCGACAGCATCTTGGTCGAGGGCCAGGAGTTCGTGATCGTGCCGCTGAACGGCTGGGATCGTCCGGTACGCCCGGTGCGCCTGGCCGGTCGGCGCACCTGCGACAGCGACGATGTTTACCCACGACCGCACCAGGCTCCGCTGATGCTGCCCGATATGGGCGCGGGCCTCATCCTGGCAGTCTGTGGGGTAGGTGCCTACCAGCAGATGATCTCCGGGCGCGGCGGAGCGCACCACTGCCTCAGCCCTGAACCCGCCCGGGTGATCTTTAGCGAGGCAGCGGGACGGCTACGTTCGCGCTACGTGCCTCAGCAGGATCAGGCAACGATCATGCGTCTGCTCGGCTATCCGCCCCAGCACATGACGATACCCATCCCTTTTGAGCGACCGACTACGCTCCCTGCGCCGCGCCCCCTGGCCCTGAGCGCCGCAGCGGCCCGCCGCCGTATGCGTGAGCGAGTGGTAAGAGCGCGCTAGGGCCGATTTTTGTGCCAGCCGTGCCCCCTCACCCCCTGCCCCTCTCCCTCGTGGGAGAAGGGCAGGGGGTGAGGGGGCGTATTGACTCTGCACCAGTTCTGTCTCGCTGATTAGGACTGTGGCACGAGTCGTAACTTTCTGCTAAAATTGGAAGCGAGAAATGGGTAGATGGTCGCCTAGTACGATACATTCCATACTCCTGCGCGCAGAGCAGTAGCCACGAGGGGACAGAGGTACGAGATATGCGTATTCTGGTAGCCGACGATGACATTCCAAGCGTAAGATTATCCTCGTTTGTCCTCGAAGAAGCGGGGTATGAAGTCGTCAAAATATACGACGCACAGGGTATTCTCCAGGCTGTTGAGCAAAACAATCCTGATCTAATCTTGCTTGATGTCATGATGCCCAAGTCGAGCGGATTCGATATTTGCCGCCAGATTCGCCGTACCTCGGATGTGCCAATTATCTTTCTGTCCGGACGATCTCAGCTTCAAGATCGGGTGATGGGTCTCCAGATCGGAGGCGATGATTATTTGGTGAAGCCCTATGAGCCATCCGAATTGATCGCCCGCGTTGAGGCGGTGTTACGCCGACGCAGTAGCGATATACTCAATCCCTCGTCTCGTCTGACCCAGGGCGACCTGACCCTTGATCCGGTTGAGCATAAGGTTCTCTTTGCCGATGGTCGGGCGGTGGAACTGACCCCTCTTGAGTTCCGCTTGATCTACTACCTAGTAAAAAACGCGGGTCGCGTCCTCAGTGTGAGCCAGATCCTGAGCAAAGTGTGGGGCTATGATTATGAGGGCGAGAGCAATCTGGTGGCCGTCTACATTCGTCGCCTGCGCTCCAAGATCGAGAAGGACTCCGAACATCCCCGCCACGTGATCACGGTACGCAACCTGGGGTATAAATTTGAGGTATGAGGCATCGCATCTAACATCCCTCCCACGCAGATCACACCGCGACGCAAATAAGCGGTAATACGGAGAGGCGGGTAATGGCTGCGACCGATACGCTCTTCGCATGGGCTGAGCCGTGGCTGCGCGCAAACATCCGTGATGGCGTGCGTGTCGTGATGCCTCTGCCGATCCTTGCTTTATCGTGGTGGTTTGAGCGGCTTCCGATTGAGCCCATCTCGAAAATCGGGCTGCTGGTCTACGCGGCATGCAACCTGATCTTGCTGGTAACCTTGTATGACGCCCTCGCCGGTAGCCGCTGGCGGCAGCTCACGGCGCTGATGATAGCCTCGATCGTGGGCGACGCCGCCCTCGTCGCATGGCTGCTGGTTGTGGTTGGCCCCTTTACCCTCAGTATCTTCCCGATCTATACCGTGTTTGGGATGAAGGCGATCCTCTACCGCCGTCAGTTTCTGTCGGTACTCCTGGTGCCGGCCCTCCTTGGCCCGCTCTACCTCTCTTCAAGCCATCTCATGGGACACGGGAACGTCAACCTCTCCGCCGACCAGTCTCTGGCTTACGGCGGGCTTGTTGGCGGGAGCTGCATGTTCATCGGGCTGCTGCTGGCCCTCAGCGAACGCCGCCTGCGTCAGACCCGTGATTTGCGCCAGCAGATCAGCCAGATCCGCTCTGAGCATGACTCGCGGATGGCGGAACTGGAGAGCATTAACACCGATCTGCGTGTCCGTATCCGCCGCCAACAGTCCCTTGAAGAGAGCTTGCGGGCGATCACCGGTACACTCAGTCTGGACGATGTTCTCAGCCAGATCCTCGACAGTATGATGCAGATGCTCGGCACCCCGCGTGTGAGCGCTGTTGGGCTGACTCTGGTGAGCAGCACGGGATTTACCCATCGCACAATTGGCCTCGACGGGGTGGTGCCGAGCAGTTGGGCCGATCCACTCGCTCAGCGCGTGGTGAGTACCCGCAGCCCGGTGGTGGTGAGCGATACCCAGCTTGAGCGGGATTGGCGCGAGGTGCAGCACTGCGGGGCGATGTCGGCGATTAGCGTGCCACTGATTGACCCGAATAACCACGTCATCGGTGCCTTGACAGTGGTGAGTATCCAGCGCCAGGCATTCACGCCCAGCGAGGCACGTCATCTTACCTCGTTCAGCATCCAGGCCAGCGTGGCCATCCACAACGCCGAATTGCACACGCAACTCGCTCGCCAGCAGGCAATGCTTGAAGCGGTACTACGTGATATTGGCGACGGCTTGATCGTGGTTGATGGGCAGGGTACGATGATTATGTCAAATCCGCTGGCATATCGGACACTTCAACTGAGCGACAAGCTCGGCGGCAGGCTGCGTGATAGACTCAATGAGATCACTCGCCAATTACGCGCCGATGGGGCCGCGATGATTGAGCGTGAACTGCGGATGGGCGAAGCGGAACACGAGTTGGTCTACCAGATCTTTGCCTCGCTGGTGCGGGTCACTCCCAATAATGAGAGCTATGTGGCGATTGTTCTGCACGACATCACCGACCATAAGCTCCAGGAACGCCAGCGCGTCGAGTTTATTTCGATGGTCTCTCACGAACTGCGCAACCCACTCAATACACTCAACGGGTTCCTAAAAGTGGTACTCCAGGGCCGAGCTGGACCGCTCAACGAGCTCCAGCAGGAGTTTCTCGGCCTCGCGGACAGTCAGGCTGACGCACTGAAGGGCCGGATCGCCGAGCTACTAGAGTTTAACCGGCTTGATGCTGGGCGACTACGCCTCCAGATCCAGTGGGCGAATCTGACCGACCTGCTCCTGAATGCCAGCGCACGCTTTCAGATCCAGGCCGAGCAGTTTGAACTGAGCATTGATACTGACGTGCCTGACACTATCCCCGACCTACTGATGGATAAAGAGCGAATTGCGCAGGTGGTGACAAACCTGATCGAGAATGCGATGAAGGCGACCCCCCCCGGAGGACATATCAGGTTGCGTGTACAGATCCATGAACACGAGGTACAGGTACAGGTGTCCGATACCGGCGTCGGGATCTCGCCTGACCAGCGCGAGAAGATCTTTAGTCGTTTCTACCGCCTCGAAAATACATCGTCGAAGCACGGTATTCACCTTGGCCTGGGACTCTCAATCTGTCAGCAGATTGTGGAAGGCCACAACGGGCGGATCTGGGTAGATAGTGAGGTGGGCGTGGGGAGTTGCTTTAACTTTACGCTCCCGCTCGTGCGGCGGGATCAGTTGATCAGCGAGCCGGTGACATCTTGAGAGTCTTCCCCAGTAAGAGCGAGGTTCGTGTGTGAATATCGCGTTGATTGCCCTTCCGTGTCTCGGCAAACTGCTTGCGCCACCATTGACGCTGGCCTATGTTGCGACGCTGCTTGAACAGCGGCGGCATATTGTGCGAATTTATGACTTGGCCCTTGATCCTGGTGCCACGCTAAGTACGGCGTTTCAGCCACTGCGCTCGTTTCGACCGCAGATGCTGGTGGTGGCTGGTGATGAGCCCGAGATGCTCTCTGCCGCCGTCCATGCACTGCATGAAGATCACCACCGCCACGTGCTGCCGGTACAGATGAGCCGTAACGGCCTCGACGCAAACCGAATCTGTACGGAAACGATCCAATGGATTGATCGGCAGCACGACAACGAGAACGTCGAGCCACATGAGGAACTGGACGCGATCTACACCGTTGACGACCTGCCCTTCCCGGCACGACATCTGCTCTCGCTGGAGAGCTATGAATTGCGAGCGGCCGGTGGCGAACTCCAGACGATGGTTCTCATCGCCGGGACGGACATGTCGGGTAGCGGGGCGATCACCCTGCGTTCGCCAACACAGATTGTGGCTGAACTGCGCAGTGTCTCGCATGAGTTTGGGCTGCGCCACTATCTCTTTCCTGATGTGTCAATCACAGGCGACCGGGCCTGGCTGGTAGATTTGCTCACGCATCTGTGCGAGGCACATCTGAACGTCGGGTGGGAGGCGAACGCCGACGCAGATCAGCTCGATACGTCACTCAGCGCACATATGGTGCAAGCCGGGTGCGAGGCGATCACGCTGCACCTGCGGGCGTCCAGTGTGTTTGAGTCGGCCAGTGTGCGTAACCGGGTGCGTCAGGCCGTCACCACGGCACGCGACCAGGGAGTCTTTGTGCGCGCCCATGTGCGACTAGAGCCGCCCTATGAGTCGGTGTCGCATCTGGTGGATGTGGCCGCCACCTTTAACCTCGATGACGTGCGCTTCGATGTGGTGGGCGATGGCGTGCAGGTGCGGGAACTAGCCCTGCAAATATATGATGCCGGACGTGACCGCCAGCGATTCATTAACCGCTTCGGCCCCGCCCTCGGCACCTTGATCTGGCGGCTCAGCGGCCCACGCTCAGAGTAGGGATGAGGCGTAGAATCCCGTCCGCGACCCTTCTCCCTCTTCGCGTCATATGCGCGTATGATCTGACGCGAAGGCGCAAAGACGCAAAGAATTTCGCATCGTTCCGCGTGACTTGGCAGGCTGGAAGCCTGCACTACGAACTGTCGCGCTGACACCTGGCACCTGAAACCTTGTCTAGTGCCCTTTTTGCCAGATTGCGCCGACAGATGCCGACAAAGGCACAGTACGACGGGCAATCATCACGCGGGCGCACGGGGAATTGGCCGGTCTGGGCTCCCATCACGGCATCGCCCAGGCGATTGCGCAAGGAAGCCTTGGCTTCGTCGTGTTTGGCGGGGGTGAGGGGCTTGCCGCGTTTGCCGCTGCCGATGTAGAGATAACCGGCGCGGGCGACAGTCTGCTCTGCGGCGGTGAGAAACTGCTCAGCGGCGAGGGTATAGACCGTGAGCTGAACATCACGACCGTCCAGGGTTTCTTCCAGGGAACGTGGGGTACTGCCACTTTTGTAATCAATCAGGGCCAGGG
>Ga0194060_10002898_pt1 | contig 12221 bp, 11 predicted proteins | sample SepL225m_MetaG_FD_163427 | JGI IMG/M metagenome (GOLD analysis project Ga0194060, IMG submission 163427) | Anoxic zone freshwater microbial communities from boreal shield lake in IISD Experimental Lakes Area, Ontario, Canada - Sep2016-L222-5m | ecosystem: Environmental > Aquatic > Freshwater >... | reverse complement strand
TTTACACCACGACAGTTATTTGCCGGAGTGGCGTTTACACCACGACAGTTATTTGCCGGAGTGGCGTTTACACCACGACAGTTATTTGCCGGAGTGGCGGAATGGCAGACGCGCACGGTTCAGAACCGTGTTCTAGTAATGGAGTGGAGGTTCAACTCCTCTCTCCGGCACCTGCTAAATTGGGTAAGTAATAGGCGTATCGAAGATGGATAATTGGAGAGGTGTAATCTTTCCACTATGAAATGTTATGATGGTACTGCATGGAGGTGTCGCATAGTGGCCTAGTGCGAAGGTTTGCTAAACCTTTGAGTTTTAAAACGACTCGCGTGGGTTCGACTCCCACCACCTCCGCTCCCGATTTCATCGGAGCTTAAACACCAGTAATATTATTAATTAGTTCGTTACAGTTAATTTTCATATGAAAACAAAATCTACTTGGATTCAAAAACGTGATGAACATAAACATAAACCAGTTTGCAAAATGACTCCAAAGGGTCTCATGTATATCTCTACTCCGAAAGAAATTAATGAAATTATCAGAACTGTTCCAAAAGGTAAACTGATAACCACAGCACAAATCGCTAACCAATTAGCAAAGAAATATAAAACCAAATTCACATGTCAAATTACTACTGGAATTTTTGTAGCTATTGATGCAAACGCGTCTGAAGAAGAGTTGCAACAAAATAAATTAAATGTAACTCCCTACTGGCGAGTAATCAAAGCAAAAGGGAGATTGTATGACAAATATTTGGGTCAGAAATCTCGTCAAAAAGAGCTTTTGGAATCAGAAGGATATACTATTGAAGAAACCAAAGTAAAAACAGCCCAATATCAAATTAAAGAATATGAAACATTTTTGGTAACGTAACAAATAAATTAAGAATCTTAATTTGGAGAAGAAATAGGCTTTTTTTGACTCATACATCGAGACCAGTCGGCCCCCCGACATCCCTTAGCAAGATATGACTTGATCATATCACAATCATTACTTCGACAAATTGCTACAACTGCATTATCAACAACAGGAACATTTGATGCAGGAACATTCTGGTCAACAATACGCAATCGTTGAATAGGAGTAACTGAGAGATTGATTTTTGGTTTTACACTTCCCGAATTGATGAGAGATTGTTCATTTTTTGATCGTGTGGTAAAATTCCAAGGCACTCCACCATTATCATATACATTCTCGTCCGTAAATATTTTAAAGTAATACGTGGTACTGTCTGCAAGATTTTCGATCGTTAAAAGATGATCTTGAGTTGCTTCAGTTTCTGGTTGTTTCATACTTTTTTCAATACTCAAATCAGTTTGAGAAGTTCCATAAAGCAACATACCTTGTTTATTCTGTCCTGTCGTCCATTTTACTGTTGCTGATGAGCTTGTGATGTCTACAATAGATATATCTTTAGGATCGCTCCCACTAGCACGAGTAAGACTATTACCTGTCATAAAAAAAATTCCTCCAAATCCTATCAATGCTAGAAATCCTCCAATTACAATACCAATTGTTCGTTTACTAAGTTGCATATTTTTATCTAAATCGCATCGCTTTTGAAAACAAGCGCAATAATCCACCCGACAATACTAATACTAGTCCCGGAATAGCAATAAAAAACAAATTTTCTACTATACCTGTTCTAGGCAATTGAGTTGGAGTGGTTGTTGTGGTGGTAGTTCCACTTGATGTCGTAGTTGTTGGAATAGGTGTAGTTGAGCTGGTACCTGATGAATTGATAGTTAAAATACCATTCTGTGCGCACACAATATAATCTTTTGTATCTGCGCCTTCAGCTCCCGATATAGCAGAGCTATCACTTGCTGAAGATGAGCAATTAAATGTAGCCGTTGTTGATCCAGCTTGTAATGATGAGAATTTAATTTTTGCAAATAATCCATTACTTATTGCATTACCCGAGGAGGAAGTACCTACCATACTTATTTTTCCAGAAACGGTATTACTAATAAAACTATCAAACAACGCACCATCAGTAACAGATTGGAGTTGAAGAGCACTTGAATTATAGAGTAAAATCACATCTGCAGAACTAATATTTGTAGCTCCTCCAGTATTCAAATTAATATTGACATCAAATGAGCCACCGGGAGCCACACTGAGAGACGGAGGCTGAAATTCTAAATATGCTGAAAAAACAGATCCTGCACAAATGACAGAAAAAAAAGAAACTACTACAATAAATGACACAAAAACAGAAACATTTTTCATTAACTTCATTGTCCTCAATTTTTTAATAAATATCAAGTTGAATTGATTTTAGGCTCGGAATAACATCTTGGACACTCTCATTTACAAACTTTGATTTTTGTTTTCCACTTTTATCCAAAACACCAAAGTCAAGTATGCCTTTTTTTAAAGGACGAATGACAACTTCTGCGATAGTCGCATCTTTAAATAGAATATGATTTTTTACTGATTCTTTTTTAAGTGCATACATTATTCTTCCATTTTCATATTTTGATTCGATAATATCAAAGTTGGAAGATCCGACTTTTACGCTTCGTATCATGACAGCTGAAGGATCTAATTTGAATACAAGCTGATACCCACTAATGTTTTCGGTGCTCGTTGCTTTTATTAGTAACTTTGCATCTATATTAACTGGTATTTTTGAAATAGCATTCTCTCGTACAATATATATGTTGGCGGAGCCTACAGCGACACCAGCAGTTGCTTCTATTGCGGGCATTTGTTGCACTGGAGAAACAACCTGTGATGTATTATTAAGCTCTATTTCACGGGATGGTTTTGAAAAGTATGCTACGATTATTCCAATCGCGCATACTAAAAGTACAGTAATTATTATAAAGGTGAATAAATTTTTATTCGGATGTTGTGTAGATTCTGTATTTATTGCGCTATTTGTTTCCATATCTAATTAAACTTATAATCTCTCCCCTGTCTTCACTTCAAATGCATAGAGCATGGTTGATCTATCAAGAGAATTTACTCTTCCATCAAGATTAATATCTCCTATCGCAATTACGTTGGGATCAGTGCTAAATGCATTACGTCTGAGATATACTAAGTCTGATATATCACAGACTCCATCCTTTGTATTATTGTGAATAGGTAAATCACATGAGAGAATTGTTGTACCAGTGAAATCCAATGTATTTTCTCCAGAGTTCAATGTAATTGCCTGAGTTTCACACACATATTTTCCTGCACCATATATCTTGGGTTCTACACTCAAATTATTTGCAGGATCTCGAGGAATTGAATCGCAGATAACTTTTGTTAAATTATAAGGTCCAGTAATAGAAACAGCGTAATTTGAACCTTGAGGAACATCGTTCATAATAGCCCTACCATTCCATACTCCTCCTGATGAAACAGTAAAATTAACTGTCTGCACAGCAGAAAGAATTGCTGTATTGCGTACCTGTACTTTGACAGGAATTGTTGTCAGACGTAAATTTTGATTTGAATTAATATCCTGTAGTTTGATTTTCATATTTATTGCAACGGCATTTGGAGCAAGCGTAACAGTTGCTACTGGTGTTGATGTTGGTGGTGTTGATGTTGGTGGTTGTGCAGGTTCTGGTGTTGATGTTGGTGGTTGTGCAGGTTCTGGTGTTGATGTTGGTGGTATTGATGTTGGTGGTTGTGCAGGTTCTGGTGTTGATGTTGGTGGTATTGATGTTGGTGGTGTTGATGTTGGTGGTTGTGGCGTAACACACAAGATCGGATATGAAATACAAAATGGATCTTCTGAAGGTGGTACTGGTATTGATGTTGGTGGTTGTGGCGTATTTGGTACTGGAGATATTGGTATGTTTGGTACCGGAGCTACTGTTAATGTTGGATTTGGCATTGGTTCACCAAAAGATGGCAAGTCCGCAACTAAACTTGAATATGTAATAGATCGTAATGCAGAAGTATAATCTACTCCATTCTTCAAAGATAATACATTATAACCAACTATCTGAGCATTGTTTGATGCTGTAATAGATACCCATCCAACAGAAGATGGAATAGGTCCTCTTACATCAGCCGCAAACATCTGATTGATTCTTATCCAATCAGGATCTCCATGTGAATCATACATTCCATATGCAGTAATGGGTTTGGACATTGTTCCAGTTCCTATAATACCATTTTGGATGCGATTAAACTTTATATCAAGAGTTGTATTTGAACCTGATATGTTTTGAATGATAATATCACTATGCTGATATAAACCAGAGCTAAATCCAGCAGACCATGCTTGCAACACAAGAGGAGCATATTGCACACCACCAGAAAAACCATACAAAGGCATATCCTGCATTGAGACAAAAGGTGAATACCATTGCGTACCAAAGAGATTTCGTAGTCTGAGACTGCCAATTATTGGAGTTGTTGAAGAAGAAATAATTGCAGTACCAAAAGTACCATTAGAAACGTTATTCAGTAATGTTGCTCTTGTATCTTCCCACAGAGGATCAGCATAACTATCCCATATACCCCCACCAGATATTGTTACTGTAAATGGATCTTTTAGAGGAGATCCTATGTAATCATATATTTTTACCGTAATGGTTACAGGAGTTGTTGATGGATTATTAATATATACATCTGTAAACTGATTTGTAGGACTCGATCCTGATGGCCAATTTCGTCGATACATTGGTACATAAAGATTATTCGTTGCTTCTGTTGTAAGCGAATTATCATAGATTATATTATGTATTCCATCTGGGTTTGTAACCAATCTAGTCATGCCAACTATTGCAACGTTATCGAGAGACTCAATATCTACCCAACCAACCTTCCCATTCACATTTACAGGCATTGTTTTCCATTCGCCATTATTATATGAATCCCACAAAGAATTTGCCGGAATACTTACTGGTATTGAATGTATTACAGCTCCAGTACTTGAGTGAATATTTACAGACACCCTCGTATCGTTTAATGTCGGATTTACTAAAATCAGATAGTTTGACTGTACCTCAGTACCACCTGTCGGATGATTACGAAATAGCGAGTTCATATATAAATTTTTTGAGGTTCGAGATATTAAAGGATATTCAGTTACCGAGCTAAACACACCATTGTTCAAAAAAATTGTTCTAACTGAACCCATCAAAGGTGCCCCAGAAGAGATAATTTTTACCCATCCTTTTGTACCATCAGGAGCTGTAAAATCACCATCTCCGTATGAGTTCCATATTCCACCTTTTGGAACTATCTTAGTAAAGGGTGGTTTTATCAATGTACCAGTGCTTGTATACATGCTAATAGTCGCCGATGCATCATTGGGCGTAGTGTTGCTTAAAACAACATATGTTGACTGAGTTTTTGTACCTGTGGCACCAAGATTTTTCGTATAGAGAGGAATATATAACGCATTTGAAATTATGTCATTTGAAGCCTTTGATTGCATCGTGCGTGTCTGATTTTGTGATGACAATATATTATTTACGATTATCACTCCTGTCAATACTACAGTGGCGATCAGTAAAATGAGTGGAAATATATTTTTTTTGTGCATAATACTAAACTCACTTAAATAACCTTGAGTAATCGAAAAAATAAAAACGTAATAAAGTAAAACAATATAACCTGAAATAAAGGAAGAAGAAGAGTGAGAAAGATCGTGACAATGGCTAATATGAAAAATGCTTCGTTGTGTATGGCTGGTAACAACCCTTTGGTAAAGAGCATCAGAATAGCGAGAGTAAGGAGACTCGTAGGGCTAAACCATACTAGACTCCACCCAAAGAACATCGCTAGACCTAAGAGTATCGTCGCGATGATGAGAAAGATTTCTTTTGTGTCAAAATAAAATGGTCCTAGATACATATATTAACTATAATTTTTCTAACACGAAAATACAAATTGTAATTATTGTATCTTCAACTGCTGTATCCGTATCCCCTGTGAACTCTCCTTGGCTTTTTCTATGTTATAAAAAAATTCTAAATCACTCTCTGAAAAGGATTCTTTGTTTGTTTGAATTCTAATACGGACTCCTTTATAAACCACTACCTTTTCTTTCATATCCTTTGCATCCACCCGCATTACAATAGGTGGATTCACATGTACTCTTTCAGTTGGAGGTCCAGCAGGATACGAAGTATTTTTTGATATAAATATTCCTGAATATGCGCCGTATATCCGTGCTTGAATTAAATCAGGAGAATTCATATTACGGAGTAGTCCAAACGCGACAAAACCAGACAATAACATTGAAGCTATAATCCGAAATCTCGTATTTTTAAAAAGTTTACTCATACTTATTTACACGATATAATAATGTTTTGCTCAGTGATCTCAGAATCTTGAATCAAATGGACAGCTTGTGTAACTGAAGGATTTTTATATTGATTTACTTGTCCAACATTGTTAAATTCTACACACTTATACTGTACTTCTATTGTTGTATCTGTGGGAATTTGAGATCCAATAAAATAAAGAATGGCAGTATTAGCATCAACCTCGATTGGCACATATTCTATTCCTCCACATTCACCACTAAGTTGATCGCATTGTGATGCAGCTTTATAAATTGGTTTATTTTTTATGAAATACAATTTAGGCTGAAAGCCCCGCACTGATAACTTTAGTGGTTGATTATATTTATACGTAGAATCATCAGAAAATTTAAAATTCAATTTTAATTTTCTTTCAAATTCTTTCAAACTTATGCTATCCTTCGCATAAATTGAAATTAAATTATTATCTAAATTATCAAAACTATATGTGTTATATTCTTGCATCTTATCTCTTTTATATATTTGCATCAAATAAGTTACCTGTTGCGATGTTCCATTTGAATCTACCCATCGTTCCAAATTTGAAAATTGGAAGGATAAAATCCCTTGTGAAGTATTATTTAGATCACGAGTCAACTTTACTTCTGAGGTTTTATCACACCATCCCCAAGATGAACCCCAACAATGTTCATTTTGTCTCAAAATTACCTTCATAAGCAGATCTTCTGGCTTAAAATAATCAAAATCTTCAATATCTGTCACACCGATATTTACAACTATACTTCCTTTACAGTTAATATCACTTCCACATCCGTTTGTATTAGGTTGTGCAGAAGGTCCTAATGTGGGAGTAGGTGTTGAGGCAGGTGTAGTTGGTGCTGGTACTGTCGTACCAGCAGTACCAGAAGTTACACCTGTAGTAGGAGTATTTATGGTACTGCTTGAGCATGCTAAGGCGGGAAATGTTGCGTCTAGTTGCCAAAGAAGATCGGCTGAAAAATCCCCGCTTACACCATTATTATTAATGGCTTTTACTTTATATTTATATTTCTTGTTAAGTATTATATCTTTATCTTCATAGAATGGGGTATTAGAAAAAAATATTTCACTATCATTTTTGTAGACTTCATATTTTGTAGCTCCTGTTACCGCATCCCATTCTATCTTTATTAAATCTTTACTATCACTACACATCTTTCTTAAATTATTAGGAGGTGTTGGGGCTGATGTTGTAGATGCGGGTTTATCTGTTGAAGAAGAATCATCAGTTTGATTTCCAGTAGTAGTATTATCTGTTCTTTGTGGTACATCCGTAGGGGTTCCCGAATCGGGCTGAGTTGTATCATTCTGAGTGCCACTACCACTCGTAGATGTAACAGTCTCTTCGGTACAATTTTTTAAATTTGGATTATATGTAACGCAACTATTTTGATTACCTCCATCAAACGGAAAACACCAACAAGAACTATCACATGCAACAACTGAATCAGGTATTGTATATACATGTTTTGTATCTACCAATAAAATATTAGTAACCCTATTTTTTGTAAAATCTTCCATTGCTGGTTGTGCTTTATCATCATTTTGATGGACGTAATAAGCCTTGCAGGATGAAGAAGGAGCTGTCGTAGGAGTATTATTACCCGGAGAAGTAGGATTTTGGCTTCCTCCTCCAGAGTTACCACCTGTGCTACCACCTGTATTACCTGTCCCCGATCCGCCGGGATGAAACATCGATTTATTCCTCAACATCATACAACGATGGCCCTTATCACTAAAGTTATAACACCAGTTTGATGTACCCGCATATACATATTCACCTGATACAGTATTTTGTTTACATTGACTGTTATTATCACATTTTCCATCAGATGATGAAGAAAATCCTTTTGCATTATTATCAGAACAATCAGCTTCCCATGAGTAACCAGATGGTGGTGATTTTTCTCCTGTTGAAAATGTTATAATTTCTTCTTGACAAGCAATACCAACTTTCTCTTGTGCATTTGCCTTTGTACCCTGTGTATTTTTATTCAACATCTGAGAAGACGCAATCGCACTAATCCCTAATATAAGAGCCACTGTTAACGCAAAAAATGTAGCAATTTCACCTCGACTATTATTATTCAAGTAAGATATTCTATTCACAGATATAAAAATCAAAAAAACAAATTTATTAATTTATGCTAACAAACTATTCAATGAGTTGCAATACAAGAAAATGAAGTATTTGAATGGGGCTTTTGCAGAGCCATTTGACAAATGATTATTATGTAACTATAATAATGAACATTAAAACATACGATTCTAATTCAAACAGTTACCAATTCGTACAATTAAGATCATGAAAGCAAAAACAGGCAAAGTCTCACTTGATGATTTACCAGATTTGTTGACTATTCGAGAAGTCGCACAACTATTACGAGTATCTCCTCTTACGATAAAACGATGGGGAAAAAAAGGGAAGCTCCCTGCAATCCGCATCAATTCACGTGGAGATAGACGATACAAAAAAGAAGTTGTAACTCGCCTACTCGGCGTAGATCATAGTGAGGAATAAGAAGAAATTGTAAGAATACCATTTTTTGTGTACACGTTATCAAAACTAAAAATACAATCAAATTTCTGGTCATTCATAAGAGCCATATTTGTACAATCCACAAAACTTGTATTTTTTGAGCGTTGCTTTTTCCAGATATCAATGGCTTGCTGTTCAATCCTTTCATCAATAAATACGAACTGATATTGTGAATGTTTATTTTTCATGGATGTTATGTATTGTTCTGCGAGATTCTTTCCACCACGTAAACTCAAAACAGTTACGACTTCAGAAAATACGTAATTTGATGTCCAGTATTGAACATCTTGATCATTTAGCCCTAGAACGATACTTGAACAATGTGAATGGTGGGAGTCAACTTTTTTAACAATACCTATAAAAGCATCGGCATCTACAAGTATCTTTCTCATTTCTTTTTGTACTTCTTTTTTGGAGCTCCGTATAAATAATGATCATGGTTAATGGAAAGATCTGGAGGCCCTCCACTAAATCGCATGTTCATCAGATCCATCATAACTTTTTTTCCACTTTTATCAATATTTGTATTCTTTTTTAGCCCCACCTCCACATACCCTCGAATCACTTCAGCTATGGAAGTACCTGTCGCATCAGCTAGTCTTTTTATCTCGGCATGTTCCTTTTCTGGAAGATATATTTGTGTGCGTTTCATATACTGAATTATATATCAGTCAACGACCTGTAGCAATTCGGCACTAAAGAAGTGGTCACTCGATTACTCGGCACGGAACATGAGGAATAATAAAGACGTTTATTGGGTTACATACGGTTCCAAGAAACCTCTACGATTTGTAAGAATAGATAGGTTTTGTTCGAATTGAGTTCTTTCTGTTGCTTCGGTTATAGTATCCAACATTGGAGTTAATCGAGTAATAATTGTATGTAGAAAATGATACTCTACTTGTTGTTGAACAGGGCTCATTGTATCAGGAGCAGGAACATTCCCTGAAGGAAGTCTTTGAAAATAATATCTCTGTAAAACTTCATCACGCGCACTCATACGCTCTTGTGTTGCTTCGTACTGAACTCTATTTACATCAGTAACATTTTGAGATTGTTCTTGTTGTATCAATTGTGCCATCGTCATCGATTGCATCTCGTTATACCATTGATCCATTGTTAAGACATTTTCAGCAGGCAATAATTTATTCTCAACAAATGTCTGATAATAGGTCGTTGCATCAGCTATAAGATCAGTGGCAGGAGAATCATCAACACTCTCTTCAGCTACATCTTGTTGTGTTACATCACTTGAGGCAACTACACTATCTTCATGACTAATTACTTCTTGTTTAGCAAGACCAAGAGCCTCCATCGCCATTGGTAAAGTAAGGGGGGTGCTTCTATTTTTCATAAGTTGCGCTACCTTCCCTGCGGTAGACGCAATCTCAAATGGTTTAGTTGCTTGCAACCATAATCGATGAATAACTGGAAGAGCAGTAGAAACTTGTATTTCTTTTCCCCAAGGAAGATGCACCTTTTTGCTTCCCCATAAAGGTGTAAATTTCATTTTTTCAGTATAGATTTCCTTCGCCATCTTCGTCGCTGCGATCGCTCTTGATTCCACTCGAACATTATTATCTACTCCCCTTGATGGTTGAACTCCGCTTGAATTCCCCATTATTGCTTCTTGCATATATTATTCTGATTTATTCATTATTTCACTGGCAACCTGTCCTGTATCTACAAGGTATTGTGCAAGATCAGAACGACCTCTTTGATGTAAAAAATCCAATAATTGAGGACCCGATATTCTATCATCATCTGCTACAGGGGGAGTCAGTCTATCTAACTCAACTTCTCCTGATTCTGTTAGTGAAATAGGTAATTCGTTCAGACTTTTTTTCCTATCTTGTTCAATTACCTCAAATCTTGCTCCTGTATCTCTATCAATAATTACATCTCCTGCAATATGATTGTCCAAAATTGTATTTTCCGCAAATGATAACGCAATATTGGTATATGAAGTTGGTATTAATGCTTCTACAGGTGTTGGTTCTGGTGTTGGTTCTGGTTCTGGTGTCTCTGGTTGTGTTAGTTGGGTTAGTGGTGTTACTGATGAACCTATTTGTGGAGGATTTATTATTGTTACATCATCTTTAATATCTCTCCACCTTCTTAATGTTGGTGGTAGCTCATCTTCTAAACGACTTTCATCGCGTCGAGCATAATTTTGTCTCTGTCTTTCCCTACTTGCCACTGATTCAACCGCTATACATAACAAGGGAGAAGTTTTTCTATCATTCCTATTGAGACGCTTATTTAGTTCAGAAATTGAGTTAACTGTAAAAAGTTCATCATCAACATGTTCTCCTGTATTTCTAATAGAAGTAAGTAATTCGTTGACAGAAACCGTTTGATCAGAATCTGGATAAACCCTGTTATCATGTATTAGAGCCAATCCTCGTATCATATTATTCACAACAGGACCCACATTACCTTCTCTTTCAATTGCATCAAGGACAGGATTTATTGTTGTATATATGTCATCAAAAACAAGTGGTAAAGAACGAGATAAAAGTAGAAGTCGTCTTAACTCGTTTGGATCTTGACTCATGAAAGCTAAATCAACAACAATTGCTCCATCGTCTGCTATCTCTGTTGGCAAATTATCACGATCTAATGCAACTACTAATTCATGCAATGTCTGACTTGGAACTGTCATAAATTGGAGTGTATTTGCTACTAAATCAGGATCGATCGCTCCAGTATCTATAGGATCTTTCATTGTAGATGCTGGAGTGATTCTATTATTTGTTTCAAGTCGTATTCTATTCTCTTCATTCGATCTAATAGTAGCCTCAGCTTCTGCTCGCTGTCTAGCTGGAGCTTGTTGAAATTCTCGCTCTTGATCCTGTCTTGTCACTATAGATGAAACAAGTAATTGTAGTAAGGGAGAACCGTTTAATTCTTCAGGCCTAAACATTGTCCGCAAAGTATCAATACTACTCACACTATCATAACGTGGATTGATGAATTCACCTGTATGACGAACAGTTGTTAATAACTCTTGCACACTTATTTCAGTTCTGTTGCTATTTAATACCGCATCAATAGTTGCAGTTGGGATAAGGGTATCTCTTTCTTTCATCCCAATCATTGCCAACCCTTGCATCACATGTTCTGCAACTTGCCCTACCCTGCCACCTCTATTTGCAACCGCACACAATACTGGCAAAGATCCCTGATACACGTCAATATATAATTCTGGATATGCTTGAGAGACTAATAATAGTCGCTTTATTTCATCAACATCACTACAAACTAAAGAAAGTGCATTCACCGTATATCTCTCACTTCTTAAATTATTTGCATTCGAACTATCATGAACTGCTTCATTAAACTGTTGTCGTATTGAATCTGGAATATTCATAAGATCTAAAACCATCGAAACTCGATTGACATCGAACCTAGATAA
>Ga0194060_10002897_pt1 | contig 12222 bp, 9 predicted proteins | sample SepL225m_MetaG_FD_163427 | JGI IMG/M metagenome (GOLD analysis project Ga0194060, IMG submission 163427) | Anoxic zone freshwater microbial communities from boreal shield lake in IISD Experimental Lakes Area, Ontario, Canada - Sep2016-L222-5m | ecosystem: Environmental > Aquatic > Freshwater >... | reverse complement strand
AATCGGCGACCGCAGGCCTACATCTTTGCATGCCCAACTTCGAAAATTCAGCTTGCCTTACTCTGATTGCTGGTGCTGTCAGTCGTTGATTTTTTCGGCCACAGCTTGTCATGCCATCACGAAGCTGCATGGATTGCGGATCAGGTCCGCAATGACAAAAAATGGAACGTGATGACAACAATAGGGACGCAACGACGCAATCAGGGTATCCAGCGGTCGTGTAGGCGCACGGCCACCGACTCACCCCACAACTCGATCATGGCGGGGGTTCCGGCATGCGGCTGATTGGCAGCAGCGCCGCGCACATAGCCCAACGCCACACAGGCGCCAGCGCGCGGGCTCCAGCCGACCGATGAGATCTCACCCACCGACTCCCCCTGCAACAGGATCGCTTCACCACCCCAGGCATAAGCCTCCGCCGAATCAAAGACAAGCATCAGCAGTTTCTTGCGCAGCGGCTGGTCCCTGGCAGTGAGCAACGCTGCCTTGCCGATGAAGTCGGTGGCTTTATCGAGCTTGACGGCATACGCCAGCCCTGCCTCCCACGGCGTCTCATCAGGACTCAGCTCGGCGCCCCAGGCACGCCGACCCTGCTCGATTCGCAGCGCGTCCAGAGCGTAATAGCCGGCGTCAGTCAATCCCAGATCCGCGCCGGCGACCATCAGCGCGAGGTAGACGTGGCGCGCCATTTCCACCGGCACGTAGAGCTCGAAGCCAGGCCCGCCAACGTAGCTCATACGCGCCGCGCGCACGCGGGCAAAGCCGAGTTCAATCATCTTCGTGCAGGAGAATTTCAGACCCTCGGGCGAGAGCTCATCCGGACTGACCCGCGCCAGCAGTTCGCGCGCCTTCGGCCCCATCACCGACAGCACGCAGTACAGCGCCGTCACATCGGTCAGCACCGCATGTTCTTGCGCTCCAATGTGGCGGCTGATCCAGTCGAAGTCGCGCACCGTCTGCGCCGAGCCGGTGATGATCAGGAAGTTCTCGCCCATGCTGGTCGGCTGCTGGCGGATGATGGTCAGATCGCTCTCGAAACCACCGCGCTCGTTGAGCATGGCGGTGTAGACCATCTTGTCCACCGGCACGTCGATCTCGTTGGCAGACAGACGCTGCAGCACAGCCAGCGCATCGCGCCCCTGCAGCAGCAACTTGGAAAATGAAGTCTGGTCGTACAGCGCCACAGTCTCACGTGTGGCGCGCTGCTCGTCAATCATCCATGGCAGCCATCCAGGCTTGCCCAGTGTGTAGTCTGGTCTGGGCTGCTGGTTCTGACGGAAATAGTTGACTCTCTCCCAGCCATTTTTGGCACCGAACTCAGCCCCCTTGGCTGTGAGAAGGTCGTACAGCGGCGAAGTGCGCAGAGGCCGCGCGGTCTCCAGCTCCTGCCTTGGCCAGCGCATCGCGTAATGCAGGCCCAGCGTCTCGCCGGTGCGCTCGGACAAGGCCTTGCGGTTCGCAGTGAAGGCGCCAAAGCGGCGGATGTCCACATCCCACAGGTCGGTGCTGGGTTCGCCACCGATGATCCACTCGGCCATCAGGCGACCGGCACCACCGCTGTTGGCAATACCGGCAGAATTGAAGCCGGCGCAGACAAAGTAGTTGCGCAGTTCCGGCGCTTCGCCAAGGATGAAATTGCCGTCCGGCGTGAAGCTCTCGGGGCCGTTGAGCAGCATCTTGATTTCGGCCGTCTCCAGGCACGGTGTGCGGTGCATGGCGTTGGTCATCAGGGGCTCGAACTGGTCCCAGTCCTCGTCCAGCAGTTCGAACTGGAAGGTGCTCGGTATCGGGTCCATCTTCCACGGTTTGGCTTTCGGCTCGAAACCACCCATGACCAGCCCACCGACTTCTTCCTTGTAGTAAATAAAGCCGTCCGGGTCGCGCATCACCGGCAGATTCGGCAGCACACCTTCGATCTTTCCGGTAACGATATAGAAATGCTCGGCCGAGAACAACGGCACATTGACGCCAGCCAGATAACCAAACTGGCGCGCCCACTGGCCGGCACAATTGACCAGCACTTCGCAGCGCACCTCGCCCTCGGTGGTCCGTATCCCCACCGCCTTGCCGTGTTCGATGATGACGCCGGTAACTTCAATGCCTTCAACGATCTTCACACCGCGGTTGCGCGCGCCTTTCGCCAGTGACATGGTGAGATCGGCCGGATTGACCTTGCCGTCGCCCGGTAGCCAGATCGCGCCCTGCAGATCGTCCGTGCGCATGACCGGGTACATGACGCCCGCTTCAGAGGGGGTGATCAAGTGGCATTCCACACCGAAGCTGGTCGCCATGGCGGTCTGCTTTTTCAGCACCTGCATGCGCTCGGGCGTGCGCGCCACGTTGACGCTGCCGCATTGCTTCCAGCCCGTGGCCAGACCAGTTTCGGCTTCCAGCGAGGCGTAAAGCTCAATGCCGTACTTGCTCATGGTCGTCATGTTGCGGTTCGGCCGCATCTGCCCGACCAGCCCGGCCGCATGCCAGGTGGTCCCGCTGGTGAGCTTGCCCTGCTCCAGCAGCAGTACATCGGTGCGTCCCATTTTGGCCAGATGGTAGGCAGTGGAGCAGCCGACGATGCCGCCGCCGACGATGATGATTTGAGCGTGATTTGGAAGACTCATTGGGGACTCCTTCTGACTGGGCTTGACTGCGGACTATGCCAGATGGAAATATTTTCGAGCAACAGTCGATTGGGTCACACAGCGAGGCTTTGGAGGCGTAAGCTCTTGGCAAATCAAAAATTGTCACGGGAGGAAATCCATCGTGCCAGAACCACTCGCCCACTCCGGTGGACATCTACTGCACCAGCATTTGCGGTCTGTGGCTGAGATGGCTGCGGGTTTTTCGCAGACGTTTGACTCCGATCCCGTGACCCAGCGCTGGGCTTATCTGGCGGGGCTCTGGCATGACTTGGGTAAGTATCGGGCAGGGTTTCAGCGATACATCAATCAGGCTGACCACCCGGAAGATGCGCACATCGAAGGCAAGGTGGGTGGGCGTGAAAAGACGCACTCTGCTGCCGGCGCGCTTTGGGCGATGCAGCGTTTGCCCAAGCCATACGGCAACGTGCTGGCGTACCTGATTGCAGGGCACCATGCGGGCTTGGACGACTGGCACGGCGGGCTCGCTGAGCGCGTGCAAAACCCCGACAGCCTGACCGAACTGAGCGAGGCACTCGACGCCAAACCGCCTGAGCACATTCTTTTGCACCGTGATTTTGATCCTGACGGGCGACCAATTCCGGGCGGCGCATTCGGCTTTGCCCTGTGGGTGCGCATGCTGTTTTCCTGCTTGGTGGATGCCGATTTCCTGGACACCGAGGCGCACTTTGACAAGACCGGGCCGCAGCGGCGCGATGGCTTCGCCTCGCTGGAGCAGATGCGTAGTGCCTTCGATGCATCCATGCGCGTCAAGGCCGAAACGGCCACGCCGTCACAGGTAAACACGCTGCGCTCCGACATCTTGCGTCAGTGCCGAGACAAGGCCGCGCTACCACCGGGCTTCTTTTCGCTGACCGTCCCTACCGGTGGGGGCAAGACCCTGTCCAGTCTGGCGTTCGCCCTCAACCACGCACAAGCACACGACAAGCGCCGCATCATCTACGCCGTTCCATACACCAGCATCACTGAACAGACCGCAGATGTGTTTCGTAGCGTGTTCAAGGACCTTGGCAATGACGTGCTGGTCGAGCATCACAGCCAGGCCGACGCTGCGGACCAGGCCGAAACCGCCCGCAGCCGCCTGGCCTGTGAAAACTGGGACGGGCCGCTGATCGTCACCACCAACGTGCAGTTGTTTGAATCGCTCTTTGCCGCCAAAACCTCGCGCTGCCGCAAACTGCACAACATCGTGGGCAGTGTCATCGTGCTGGACGAAGCGCAGCAACTCCCGCCCGCGTTTTTGCAGCCGATTCTGGATGTGCTCAATCTGCTGGTAAAGCACTACGGCGTGACCGTGGTGCTGTGTACTGCCACCCAGCCAGCACTGAACAGCACAGATTACTTTGACAAGAGCAAAGACCTGCGCGGTCTGGAAAATGTGCGCGAAATCATCGATAACCCCGATTCCCTGTTCGACGCCCTCAGGCGCGTGGATGTGGAGTTGCCACCGGACCTGCAAGACAGCACGCCATGGACCGATGTGGCGGCACGGGTAGCGCGTGAAGACTGCGTGCTCACCATCGTCAGCACCCGCAACGCTGCGCGGGAGCTGCACCGGCTGCTGCCTGAAGGCACGTTGCACCTGTCGGCGCTGATGTGTGGCGCACACCGAAAAGCGGTAATTGATCGCATCAAGGCCCGCCTGCAAGCCAAACGTGAAGGGCTGGATTTGGAGCCGCTGCGCGTCGTCAGCACCCAACTGGTGGAAGCGGGCGTCGATATCGACTTTCCGGTGGTGTACCGCGCACTGGCAGGTCTGGACTCGCTCGCCCAAGCGGCCGGGCGTTGCAACCGCGAAGGGCGCTTGCCCGGGAAAGGTCGTGTCGTTGTGTTTGTGCCGCCCGAGCCGGCGCCGCCAGGGCATTTGCGCAAGGCGGTGCAGGCGTGCATCAGCACCTTGCACGGGCAGCAGGCCGACCCGTTGGGGCGCGCCTTGTTTGCCACGTACTTCGCGCAGTTTTACAGCGCAGTCAATTTGGATGCGAAACAAATTGTCGAAAAGCTCACTATCAACGACCGCAAAACCTTGAGCGTGCAATTCCGCACCGCTGCCGAAGCGTTCCGCCTGGTTGACGACGCCGATTCCGCCACGGTCGTGGTGCGCTATGCCGAGCACGGCGAGGAAATTGAGCAACTGCTGGGCATCCTGGCTGCCGAAGGCCCAGCACGCTGGTTGATGCGCAGTTTGCAGCGCTACACCGTCACGATCAAGAAACGACTGGCCGACAAGATGCTGGCACAGGGCGATTTGTCGCTACCCATGCCGGGTCTCTATGTGTTGGCGAATACTGGTAATATGTACAGTAATAGCTTTGGCCTTGCAGGGGATGATGATCTCTACAACCCCAGTGGTTTTGTCTCGTAAAGGAGCAATATGTTCCCTCGGTTTTGCCTTGAAGTCACAGGCCCCTTTGCCTGCTTTACCCGGCCGGAGATGAAGGTGGAGCGCGTCTCGTATGACGTGATGACGCCTTCTGCCGCGCGCTCGATTTTTGAATCCATTTTGTGGAAGCCACAGGTCCGGTGGCGGGTGCAGCGAATTGAAGTGCTCAAACCCATCCGTTGGATCAACCTGCGGCGCAACGAAGTGAGTGCCGTGGTTTCCACCCGCAACGTCCAGCAAGCGATGGCCACGGACAGTGGCACATTGGGTCTGTACATCGAAGACGAGCGCCAGCAACGTGCCGGCTACTTCTTGCGCGATGTCGCCTACCGCATTCATGCAGACTTGTCGCTTGCCGCTGGGTGCAACGAGCCATTGGTGAAGTACACCGAAATGTTCACACGCCGCGCCAGCAAAGGCCAGTGTGTGAACCAACCCTACCTGGGCTGTCGCGAATTCGCTGCCGATGTGCGCTTGCTTACGCGCGACACAACGCCCGCTGCGCCCATCTCAGAAACCCGCGAACTCGGCTGGATGTTGCACGACCTGGACTTCACCCACCCATCCAACCCGCAACCGCGCTTCTTCAGGGCGCAAATGACTGAGGGCGTGATTGAAGTGCCCCCGTTTGAGGAGGCAGTGGGATGATTCTGCACGCCTTGAATGACTACTACCGCCGCAAATGCGACGATCCCGATGAAGCGCAGCGTCTGCCTGCGTTTGGCTTGGAGCAAAAGGAAATTCCCTTTGTGTTGGAGATAGACCCACAGGGTGAACTGGTGCAGCTTGTCGACACACGTACGCCGAATGGCAAGAAGAAAGTAGCCCAAAGTTTCCGCGTACCGCAAGGGGTGAAGAAGACCTCGGGTGTCGCTGCTAATTTGCTGTGGGATACGCTGGAGTACGTGCTGGGTATCGATACGAAAGGCAAGCCTGAGCGCGTGGTGGAGCAGCACGGCGCATTCATGCAGCGCATTGCCGCATTGCCAACGTCGGCACAAGAAGACGCAGGCATTCAGGCCGTGCAGCGATTCTTTCAGCGCTTTGATTCGGAAGCATTGCAGCTTCAACCCGCGTGGGCAGAGGCGCTGGAGAGCAACGCCGTTCTGAGCTTTCGTCTGCACGGTGATGTTGATTTAGTGTGCCAGCGCCCCGCCGTCATTCAGGCTGCTTTGAATGTACCCGCCTCGGACGACGGGCACGTTGCCATGTGTTTGGTCACAGGCGAACAAGCGCCGATTGAGCGTCTGCACACCGCCATCAAGGGCGTGTGGGGGGCGCAAACCTCGGGGGCGAACATCGTGTCCTTCAACGCACGGGCGTTTGAGTCCTACGGCAAGACAGAGCGCCAAGGCGAGAACGCACCTGTCAGCAAGGCGGTTGCCTTCGCGTACACCACCGCGCTAAACCACCTGCTGCGCAAAGATTCCCCTCAGCGCATTCAAGTGGGCGATGCTTCTGCGGTGTTCTGGACCGATAAAGCATCAGACCTGGAAACTGCGGTGCCCGATATTTTTGGCGAAGCACCCAAAGACGACCCGGATGCGGGTACGCGGGCCGTGCAAGCGCTTTTGTCTGCTGTGCATAAAGAACACGGGCCATCGACGCAGGATGATGGCAACCGCTTCCATATCCTCGGACTGGCACCGAATGCAGCGCGCATCAGCATTCGGTTTTACTACTGCCTGCGTTTGCCGGAGTTGGGCAGGCGCATTGAGCAGCACTTCAAAGACCTTGAAATGGTGCGTAGTGCGCATGGACATGACCCGCAGTACCCGTCACTGTTTCGGCTGTTGACGGCGGTGGCAGTGCAAAGCAAGGCGGACAACATTCCGCCGAACTTGGGCGGCTCTATCGTCGATGCCATCTTCGCGGGAGAAGACGCGCCGTACCCGGCACTGTGGCTCAACACGGCGGTGGCGCGTTGTCGTGCGGAGCAAAACGTCACTTACCTGCGGGCAGCGGCGATCAAAGCCTGCCTGAACCGTCAAATTCGCCGCGCCTCGACCCAATCCACCCGTCTGAATACAGAAAAGGAGTTTTCCCCCATGCTTGACCTTGCCAATAACAACCCCGGATACCGAATGGGGCGCTTGTTCGCCGTGTTGGAAAAAATCCAGGAAGAGGCCAGTCCCGGTTTGAACGCCACCATTCGGGATCGGTACTACGGTGCGGCGTCCACAACACCGGTGGCAGTGTTCACCACTCTGCTGCGCTTGAAGAATGCCCATCTCAAAAAGCTGTCCGTTCCACGCAGCACCTATTTCGAGAAGTTGCTCGGCGAAATTGTGGCGCCGGTAGTTGACTTCCCCAAGCACTTGCCACTGCCCGACCAAGGCCGCTTCGCGCTGGGCTACTACCACCAGCGACAAGATTTTTTTGCCAAGAAAACAGACGGTTCCAGCACGACAACCCCACACCCCACCGAAGGAGCATCCGCATGACCACCACCAGCAGCCAACCCCTCGCCAACCGCTACGACTTTGTACTTGTGTTCGACGTGAAAGACGGCAACCCGAATGGCGACCCGGATGCGGGCAACATGCCGCGCCTGGATGCCGAGTCGGGTCATGGGCTGGTCACCGATGTATCGCTCAAGCGCAAGGTGCGTAATTTTGTGGGCTTGGTCAAAGAGCAAGACCAGCGCGCGCCCATGGCGGGCGAAAAGCGTTTTGAAATCTACGTGCGCGAAAAAGCCGTGCTGAACCAACAGCATGATCGCGCCTATTCCGCATTGAATCTGGCTGTAGCTACCGAGGAACACGCGTCGAACGCTACTGACGCGGCATCAGACCCGACGACGGCGGCGGATGCCAAGAAGAAACCCGTCAAAAAGGAGAAACGCAAAGGCAGCGCTGACGATGTCGGTCAAGCCCGCGCTTGGATGTGTCAGAACTTCTTTGACGTCCGTACCTTTGGCGCGGTCATGTCGTTGGGTACCAACTGCGGTCAAGTTCGCGGCCCGGTCCAGCTCACGTTTGCCCGCTCGGTTGAACCCGTCGTGGCCTTGGAACACACCATCACCCGCATGGCAGTTGCCACCGAGGGCGAAGCGGAAAAACAGGACGGCGACAACCGCACCATGGGCCGCAAACACACCGTGCCCTATGGCGTGTATGTGGCGCACGGCTTTGTGTCGTCATTCCTCGCCAAGCAAACCGGGTTTGGCGAAGACGATCTGGAACTGCTGTGGCAAGCGCTGGCGCAAATGTTTGAGCATGACCGCTCCGCCGCTCGCGGCGAAATGTCCACCCGTGGGCTGTACGTGTTCAAACATGACAGCGAACTGGGCAATGCACCATCGCATGCCTTGTTTGACAAGCTCAAAGTCGCACAAACGAATCCCGGAGAAGTCGCTCGCGGCTTTGATGCGTACCAGGTAGCGTTTGACGGAAAGGCTTTGAAAGTGGGTGAATCGATAGAGCCTGCGCACGGTGTCACTTTGACCCGCAAATGCTGATATGCGTTGGGAGTAAACGATGAAAATCCGGCCCACGGAATTTGAAGGCAGATCTATCCGTCGCGTGTACGACGAAGCAACTGAAACTTGGTGGTTTTCGGTAGTAGATGTCGTGCAGGTTCTGACACAACAGCCCGACTATCAAACGACCCGCAAGTATTGGAACAAGTTGCGTGAACGTCTGGCTAAGGAGGGCAGTGAGTCGGTGACAAACTGTCACCGACTGAAATTACCTGCCGCCGACGGCAAAAACTACCTAACCGATGTCGCCACCGCCGAGACCCTGCTGCGCCTGGTGCAGTCCGTCCCCAGTCCCAAGGCCGAACCCATCAAGCTTTGGCTGGCTAAAGTCGGTTACGAGCGCATGCAGGAAATGGCCGACCCGGCCCTGTCGCTGGACCGTGCCCGTCAGACGTGGCAACAGCATGGGCGCAGCGAGAAGTGGATTCAGCAGCGCATGACCGGGCAGGAAACCCGCAACAAGCTCACCGATTACTGGAGTGAGCACGACATCAAGGCCGGCAGTGAGTTTGCCATTCTGACCAACATCATTCATCAGGAGTGGTCCGGCGTGAGTGTGACTGAGCACAAGGAGATGAAGGGCATCAAGAGTCAGAACCTGCGCGACCACATGAGCGAGGCGGAGCTGATCTTTACCGCGCTGGCCGAGCTGTCCACGCGCCAGATCGCCGAGAGCGCCAACGCCACCGGCTTGCTACAGAACAAGACGGCAGCCAAGGCCGGTGGCCACATCGCCGCCCAGGCCCGCCATCAACTGGAGAGCCAGACCGGTAAATCAGTGGTTTCGGGAAGTAACTTTCTGCCGCCTGCGCCAATGAAGACCTTGAAGGCGCCGCGCAAAGCGTAACGCCAGGCAGGAGGAATTCCGGTGGCAACCGAGCTGGAGCAAATCCCCTTGTCTGCCCTGCAACACTGGCAGTACTGCCCGCGCCAGTGCGGCCTGATTCACCTGGAGCAGGTGTTTGACGACAACGTCCACACCCTGCGCGGCCAGGCGGTGCATGCCAAGGTAGACAAGCCCGGCGTCGAGACGGCCAAGGGCGTGCGTGTGGAGCGCGCTTTGCCGCTGTGGCACGATGAGCTGGGCTTGGTCGGCAAGTCTGATGTGGTGGAGTTCTTGTCCGGCGGCGTGCCCTACCCCGTGGAATACAAGCATGGCAGTCGCAACAAAGCGGCAGACATTGCTGCCTGTGACGATCTTCAGTTAGCGGCTCAAGGCATGTGCCTGCAGGCCATGACAGGCAAGGCGGTGAACGAGGGCGCCCTCTACTACGCCACGTCCAAACGGCGCCGCGTGGTAGCCATTACCGAACAACTGCGCGCTGCGGTTGCACAAATTGCCGACGCCATTCGTCAAATGTTAGCCAGCGGCGAGTTGCCACCACCGTTGCTGGCAGAGCAGGCGGCCAAGCGCTGCAAGGCATGTTCGCTGCTGGAACTCTGCCAGCCCCAAGCCACGCATGCCGGTTTGGTAGCCGCCCGCGCGGCGCTGTTTGACCCCGACGCATAAGGTGGGATACGCATGCGACTCCTCAACACCCTCTACGTCACTACGGCGGACACCTATCTGCGCCTGGACAACGACACCTTGCGAGTTGACGTTGAGAAAGAGACCAAGCTGCGCGTGCCACTGCACCACTTGAGCGCGGTAGTGTGTTTTGGCCATACGGGCTTGTCCGCCCCGCTCATGCACCGGCTGGCTGAAGACGGCATTGCGCTGGTGCTGCTGGATGACAACGGACGTTTCAAAGCCAGACTCGAAGGTGCGGTCACCGGCAATGTGCTGCTGCGTCAGGCCCAGTTTCAGCGAGTGGCAGACCCGGTTTTTACGCTGGACATGGCACGCGCCTGCGTGGCGGGCAAGATCAAAAACACCCGTCAGGTATTGCAGCGCGGCGCCCGTGAGGCCAAGCTTGAAGACGAGGCGAAGGCGTTGAAGCGTGTAGCCGACGATCTGGCCGCCAGCTTGCGTGCGCTGCCAGATGCCGCCACCCTGGACGTATTGCGTGGCATAGAGGGTGAGGCGGCGCGTCAATATTTCAGCGGCCTCAATTTGTTGGTGCGCGCAGACCGGCGTTCAGCTTTTTCCATGGACGGGCGCACGCGTCGCCCGCCGCGTGATCGCTTCAACGCCATGTTGTCGTTCCTGTATGCGATGTGGATGAACGATTGCCGCTCTGCACTGGAGGCCGCGGGCCTGGACCCACAGGTTGGCTTCTTGCACGCCTTGCGCCCTGGTCGCGCCGCATTGGCGCTGGACTTGATGGAAGAGTTTCGCCCGTGGGCCGACCGGCTGGCCCTGACCTTGATTAACCGGGGTCAACTGGAGGCGGATGATTTTGTGCTGCGCGAAGGTGGCGGTGTGTCACTGGAGCCGGATGCCCGCAAGGCCGTGGTGGTGGCGTATCAGGAGCGCAAGCGCGACGAGATCAATCACCCATTGCTGGCGCTGTCTGTTCCCCTGGGCCTGGTGCCCCTGGTGCAGGCCCGCCTGATGGCACGCGCTTTGCGCGAAGATGGTGCGCCGTATGTGCCGTTTGTGGCCAAGTAAGGACGTCCCATGTTGGTTCTGGTTTGCTACGACGTGAGTACCGAAACCAAGGCCGGGCGCCGCCGCCTGCGCCGGGTTGCCAAAGTTTGCGAGAGTACCGGGCAGCGAGTCCAGAAGTCCGTGTTTGAATGCCAACTGGATATAGCGCGGTTTGAGACACTTCAGCGGGAGTTGTTGGCAGAGATCGATGCGCAAGAAGACTGCCTGCGTCTGTATCGCATACCCGAGACACGCGGCTTTGAAGTTCTTGAGCACGGTGCCTTCAAGGCGGTGGACTTTGACGGGCCGCTGGTGCTTTGATTGCGGTTTGATATAGCCACGAACACCGGGTCTGTGATAAGGTCAACACCGCGAACCCGAAGTGGTGGACTTTTCTGTATAAGGTTCGCGCGCTACGCAATCCATTGATTCACATGACCTTTCAGAATTACATCATTCAGATTCACAGTGCGAATCATGTGGTGCAACGAGGTTCGCGCGAATGCACCAAAAATGCCTTTGCTGACAATCTCTTGGCAGCGAAGCGGATCGCCCGGCAGTGATGCCGGGCGCGGATTGAAACACCTTGGGCGCGTAGGGCTGCAGGTTGTAGATGTGGATCGCCCGGCAGTGATGCCGGGCGCGGATTGAAACTTGAAGGGTCAGGGCGCACCTGTGAAGTGGGTAAGGATCGCCCGGCAGTGATGCCGGGCGCGGATTGAAACATCAGTACATCCTTCTTTGGGTGGCGAATAAAGTCGGATCGCCCGGCAGTGATGCCGGGCGCGGATTGAAACGGCAACACAGGCTCCCCCATGTGCGTAGGGCTGTGGGATCGCCCGGCAGTGATGCCGGGCGCGGATTGAAACTACATGAACCACAAGTCCTGCTGCGAGAGCCACGGGATCGCCCGGCAGTGATGCCGGGCGCGGATTGAAACAAGCCGGCCTACGTCAAAGACAAGCGCGTTTTTGGGATCGCCCGGCAGTGATGCCGGGCGCGGATTGAAACGGAGTCTTTGTGTTTGTGTTCGTGGTTGTCGTATGGATCGCCCGGCAGTGATGCCGGGCGCGGATTGAAACACGCACAAGGCATGAACTACAAAGCGGTCAATCGCGGATCGCCCGGCAGTGATGCCGGGCGCGGATTGAAACGGCGGCGGTGGAGCGCA
>Ga0194060_10002896_pt1 | contig 12225 bp, 8 predicted proteins | sample SepL225m_MetaG_FD_163427 | JGI IMG/M metagenome (GOLD analysis project Ga0194060, IMG submission 163427) | Anoxic zone freshwater microbial communities from boreal shield lake in IISD Experimental Lakes Area, Ontario, Canada - Sep2016-L222-5m | ecosystem: Environmental > Aquatic > Freshwater >... | reverse complement strand
GTACGAAGCCTCCCGCTCTCTGGCAATCGCCCCGGACGGCAACTCCTTCATTCTGGGCGCTGACTGGAGCTTGCGCCGCTTTAACCGCCAGGGGGTGCAGGTTTGGGAAGTACCTGCCCCCGGCACTGTTGTCTGTGGGGTGAACGTTGCCCCCAACGGCACTGTAGCGGTTGCGGCTTACGCTGATGGCACAATCAGATGGCACCGGATGAGCGACGGGAAAGAGCTTGCTGCCTTTTTTCCTCATGCGGATAAGAAACGTTGGGTGCTCTGGACACCGGAAGGATTTTTTGATCACTCCCCCGGCGGCGAAGAGCTGATCGGTTATCACTTGAACCGTGGCAAAGATAAAGAGGCCGAATTTATCCCGGTCGCCAAGATGTACAACGCCTTTTATCGCCCTGATCTGGTCAGCGCATCTTTTGCCGGCAAGGATATCTCGGAATACGCCAGAGCTGTGGATGTCAACCGGCTCCTCACTGTAAAGACCCTCCCCCCCAAGGTGCGGCTGATCACAAAAAGCGGCGCATCCGACAAACCGGAGATCAGCCTGAAAGCCGAAGTATGCGACAACGGCGGCGGTATCGGCGATGTCACGATCTTTTTGAACGGAACGCCGGTAGTTCTGGACAGCGGCGGACGTGGACTGAAAATAGTCGACAAAAAAGAACAGCAACAGTGCGCCATACTGGAGCGGCCATTAAGCCTGGATAACGGCGTAAACCGTATAGCAATCATGGCATACAACAGCGACAACACAATCGAATCAGACCGCGACACCGTCGATATAACCCACAAATCCGCCTTTACCGGCAAACCGGAACTGCATATCCTCACCATAGCCGTAGACAAATACCGCGACGGCGACCTGCAACTGAAATACTCCAACAACGACGCCAAAGCCATCGGAGCGGCACTGTCAAACGGCCACAAAAACCTGTTCGGCAAGGTTCACAGCTATACCATGTCAGACGCCGAAGTAACGCGGGACAACCTGAAACAGAAATTCATCGAAATCGGTAAAAAAACCAGACGCGAAGACTTGTTTGTCCTGTTTGTGGCGGGCCACGGCATCACAAACGAAAAAGATGGCGCCTACTATTATCTGCCGGTAAACTTCCGCTACAGCCAGGCAGAAGACATCCCGAAACAGGGGGTGTCAATGCACGACTTCAAAGAGTATTTAGCCAACATAAACGCCAGCAAATCACTGCTGCTTCTGGACACCTGCAACAGCGGATCATTTGCCGAAGCGATAGCATCACGCGGCGTTCTGGAAAAAACCGCCATCAACAAACTGGCCAGAGCCATCGGAAGGGCAACAGTAGTAGCCAGCAGCAAAAGCCAGGTAGCGCTGGAAGGATACCAGGGGCACGGGGCGTTTTCGTGGGTAACGATTGAAGGTGTAAAAGGGAAGGCAGCCGACAACAAAGGGAGAATAACGGTGAACTCGCTGGTAAGCTACATCGAAAACACCCTGCCGGAGCTGACCTTCAAAAAATGGGGCTACGAGCAGATACCGCAGAAAAACCTGATGGGGGAGGATTTCCAGATTGGGGGGAGATGAAAGGTAAGCCGTGGGGTCAAGTACGAGCACGAGATAAAAACCAGATAATTCCAGCATGCCGGAATTATCATATAACATCCTGATATAATAAGTAGAAACCATACCCAACAAAAAGGAGAGCATCAAAAATGAACAGTCATCTATCGGTAAAACGCGCCCCATCATCTGTTATCTACCTCCTGATCCTGCTTTTAAGCACCACCATCTGGGGATGCAGCGGCGATCCGGGCGTTATCAGGACGGCTCCGATTGTCATCGGTGCAATCGAGTTACGGCCGCACTCCTACACGGAAAACGGCAAGATTATCGGGATGGATGTTGATGTATCAACTCAGGTTGCCAGCAGTGCCGGCGTTGATTACACTCTGGAAATGGGTGTCAATTCGACTGATCTCTACAACAAGACCAAGGCAGGCCCGAATCGTGCGATAATTGGGATCAACTATGCGGAGTCAAGGAAAAATGATTTCAAATGGGTAGGCCCTGTCAGTAAGTCCGGATTCGTCGTTTTTACAAAAAAGAACTCAGGGCTCGGAGTCGGCCAGGATGCAGCAAAAATCATCCCGTCGATTGCCGTAGTGTCAGGGTGGCTTGAGACAATAACTCTTGAAAATCAGGGCTTCAAAAATCTGCGTTATTTCGATACGTACGATCAGGCCTTTACCGCTTTCGTCAACGGTGATGTCAAGGGCATAGCCAGTGATCTCATGCAGTTTGGCTACACCATTCGCGGCAAGTACTCCATTACAACTGACTTTGATGTCTGCTTCAGCTACAAAACCGCCTTTTATTACATCGCGTTTTCGAAAGATGTTAGTGACAGTGTGGTGAGTTCCATGCAAAGCAGCCTTGATGAGCTTACAAGGAGCGGCAAAGTCTACGAAGTGCTTAAAAAATATTTTCCGAACGTCCCAAGATATATGAGTCCGGATACCCTGCAGCTCTTATCCGAGTACTCCCCCCCCCGTAACTACTATACCGGTTCGATAAACAACTATCAGGTTGCCGGTTCATCGGTGGACATTGTCAATGAAATCCAGAAAAAGCTCGGCGGTTACGCATCAAGCATCTCAATGACAAGCTGGGTTGACGGCTATGCAACAATCCAGGAACTCCCGAACAGCGCTCTTTTCACGACAGCCCGTACTCCTGAGCGTGAGAAACTTTTCCAATGGGTTGGGCCGATTGCGAGCATGACTCCCCGCTTCTATACACTTAAAGCGGCTAATATAATCGCAGACACCCTGGAAAAAGCCAAAGCGCTCAAGGTAAGTACGCCGACTCAGTGGTATACCTACGATTACCTGAAAAACAGCGGGTTCGCTAATATTGTTACCACCTACTACCCGACAGATTCGTTTAAACAACTGCTGAAAGGGGAGAGTGATGCAATCTATATCGATGCCGAGAGTATTGACTGGCTATGTAAAGAGACCGCCACCCCCCGTGACACCATTGCGCAGCTTTCTGTCGAAACACCCACGCGGCAGGGTTACATCGCATTCAGCCTCAATACTCCCCAGAAAACTGTTAATGATTGGCAGAAGGCTCTGGATGCGATAAAAGCGGACGGGACTTTTGACAGGATTTTACTCGGATGGGGAAGCGGTATTTAAGGGTTAAAAGAACCGGTTGTTACCACCAAAAAAGGAGTGTCACCATGAAAAATCTGTGTCTGCTGTTTGTATGTAGTATCTGTATGGTCTCTGCCGCCGACGCGGCAAACCGGCCGGTAGCGCTCTCAACCGCTCAAGAGCAGGTAGCTGCCGCCTTTAACCGCCTGGATGCGGGACTTAAAAAAGCGGCAGGAGAGATTGGAAAAACCGGGCTGGCCGGTGATGCGGCCCGGCGGGTTCTGACGGCAGCCTGCGAGGAGTTCAACTATGCCGTTGATTGCGGCACCGTCGATGCCAGGGGGCGGCTCATCACAATTGAACCGCCACAGTATCGCAGCTTTGAGGGGAAGGACATTTCGGGTCAGGAACAGGTCAAGAGGATGCTGAAACTGCATAAACCGGTGCTGAGTGCTGTATTTCGCTCGGTCGAGGGATATGATGCGGTTGATGCGGAGTATCCGGTATTCAGCAGCGACGGAAGTTTTATCGGCGCAGTCAGCGTTATGTTCAAGCCGGAGAAGTTTCTCGGTAATATCATCAAACCGCTGGTGAAAGGGGTGCCGCTGGATATCTGGGCCATGGAGCAGGGGGGGCGCATACTCTATGATGTCGATCCGCAGCAGGTCGGTCTGAACCTCTTTACCTCTCCGGAGTACCAGCCTTATCCACAGCTCATCAAACTGGTGAAAAAAATTGCCAAAACGCCGCAGGGTGAAGGCACCTACCGTTTCAAGAAGAGTACTTTAACCGGGCATGATGTAGACAAAAAAGCGTACTGGCAGAGCGTCGGCCTGTATGGGGCCTCCTGGCGTCTGGTTGGCATCCATCTGGAGCAGGAGCAGCGGGCCGGACATCCGGCCTCGGCTGTCAGCACCGAACAGGCACTGGAGCGGTTTGCAAAGGACGTCGCTCTGACGGCAGCGCTTGCCGGCGGCACAAAAGAGGATGGTATGAAGCAGTTCAAAAACTTTTACGATGCAACTCCCGGCATTTACTCGGTTCAATGGATCGATGCCAAGGGGATAAACCGTTTCGGTTATCCGGCTGAAAACAGTCTTGCCGAATATGACTATAATTCGGGAGCTGCGCCTGGCGACAAGGATACCGTTCAAATATTACAAAAGAAACAATCCGCCTCCTTTGAAGCTCCTCTATTCGAGGGGAGAACCGGTGTTTTTCTCTTCAAACCGCTGTTCAGGGAAGGGGTCTACCTTGGGATGGTTTATACCATTAAGCTGAAAAGCGAGTGACTGCCTTATATGAATTCCCGGAGAGCAAATGACCACCGCTTTCACAAAACAAAAAATCAATAATCAAAGCCGGGTTGCACTGTGCGCTCTGATGCTTCTGCTCCTCATCAGGTGTATCTTTGCCCCCTCCGCTGCTGCCGCCGAAACCGCCCTGAAAGACGCATCGCTCATGCCGCTCTGGAGTCCGCAGGCGCAGTTTGCGGGGTATTATGTCGCTCTTGACAAGGGGATCTATGCCAGGCACGGTATCAATCTTAAAATCCTCAGGGCGGGCCCTGGCTACGTTCCGGCACAATCTCTGAAGGAGGGGACGGCAGACTTCGTCCTTCTCTGGCTGACGACGGCGCTGCTACATCGTTCGGCCGGCACCGAACTGGTTAATCTTGCCCAGGTTGTCCAGAAATCTTCAATGATGCTGATTGCAAAAAAAACGAGCGGTATCAAAACCGTGAAAGATATGAACGGCAAAAAGGTGGGGATGTGGGGTGGAGATCTCTCAATCCCCCCGCACGCTCTCTTCGCAAAGCACGGCATTACTGTTAAAGAAGTGCCGCTTTCCCATACTGTAAACCTCTTCCTGCGTGGCGGGATAGATGTGACATCCGCCATGTGGTACAACGAATACCACACGATACTTAACTCCGGCGTGGATCTGGAGGAGTTGAGCGTCATACAGCTCAATGAGCAGGGGATGAATTACCCTGAAGACGGGCTCTATACTCTGGAAAAGAGACTCCGCGCTGATCCTGCTCTGGCGGAAGCCTTTGTTGCCGCGTCGATGGATGGGTGGCGCTATGCATTTGACCATCCGGATGAAGCACTTGATATCGTTATAAAATATATGCGAGAGGCAAAAGTGCCTGCCAACCGTACCCACCAGAAATGGATGCTTGACCGGATGCGGGATCTTATCCTGACTGACAATCATCAGGGAAAACCGGGCATATTGAAAGAGCGTGACTATGAAGCGGTATGCAACGCAATGCAGGCAGACGGTCTGATCAGCGGTTTTCCGGCTTACCCAGCCTTTACCGGGAGGAGCAATGCCGGGAAAAAATAGTATCGCCATCAAACTTGTGATTGTCATCACCCTCTGCAGCTCACTCATCTTTGCCGCGACACTCGGCTATAACTACTACCGATCCCGTGCCATTCTGGAAAAAGAGCTGGAGAACAATGCACGCAACCTTGCAATGTCGCTGGTATACCGGGTGGAGACTGAGCTTGCGGCTGTTACCAAAGTGACCGAAGGGGTGGCTCGTTCGCTGGAGACCGGTAGATATTCTGAGCAGGAACTCCACGATCTTATCAGAACGACTGTCGAGAAAAACCCAGGACTTTACGGTTTTGGCGCCGGTTTTGAACCGTACGCATTCACCGCAGCCTCCCGCCTTTATGCGCCATATTACTACCGCGAAAACGGCAAAATCTCTTACAGTCGCCTCGAAAATTCATACCGTAATGTCCCCTATCTTTTCTGGGACTGGTATCAGATCCCGCGCGAACTGGGGAAGCTGGAGTGGAGCGAGCCGTATTTCGAGGAGGGGGCTGGCAATATCGTCATGTCCAGTTGCTCGATGCCTTTCTACGGGGAGTCCGGCGGGATCAGGCAACTGAAAGGGGTGGTGACGGCGAATATCTCTCTTGACTCTCTGACAGACATTATCTCCTCCGTCAAAGTGCTCAAAACCGGCTACGCCGCCCTCCTCTCCCGCAACGGCATGGTGCTTGCCCACCCGTTGAAGGAGTCGATCATGAACGAAACGTTCTTCAGTATCGCAGAAGAGCGCAAAGATCCATCCCTCCGGGAACTCGGCAAAAAGATGGTACGGGGAGAATCCGGCTTCATACTCTACAAGAGCCTGGTCGGCATCAGGAGCTGGATGTATTACGCCCCGATCAGTTCGACCGGCTGGACGCTTGCAGTCGTTTTTCCAGAGGTTGAGCTGCTTGAAAATGTCACCAGATTGAGTATGACGATGGCGGCAATGGGTTTCGTCGGCATCGCGCTGCTGGCAGCGGCACTCCTCTTCATCGCCAGCAGCATCACAAAGCCGCTCCGCCTGCTGGCTGCCGCAACTCATGAACTGGCTGCCGGAAACTTTGACCTGGAACTTCCCATAGTCCGCTCTGACGATGAGGTGGGGGTACTCGCCAATGATTTTCAGACGATGAAGGTGTCGCTGAAGGAGTACATCCGCAATCTGACCGAGACCACCGCTGTCAAGGAGCGTATACAGAGCGAACTGAAAGTGGCCACAGACATCCAGGCAAGCCTGCTCCCACGTCTGTTTCCACCATTCCCTGACCGCCCTGAATTTGACATCTACGCCTCGATGGATCCGGCCAAAGAGGTGGGTGGCGACTTCTTCGATTTCTTCTTTATTGACGATACCAATCTCTGTTTCCTGATTGCCGACGTATCCGACAAAGGGGTGCCGGCCGCACTCTACATGATGGTGGTCAAAACCCTCCTCAAATCTGAAGGGCAGCGTATTGGGGAGCCGGAGCAGATACTTTTGAGTGTCAACAGTATACTTGCCGCCGACAATGACAGTTGCATGTTCGCTACAGTTTTCTGCGCCATCCTTGATACAGTGACCGGCGAAATCCGTTTTGCCAACGCCGGCCATAACCCGCCGCTGATTATCGACGCTCAGGGGGTTCGCTACCTTACCCTTAAATCCGGATTTGTATTAGGTCCGATGCCGGGTACCATCTATGAAGCGGAGCGGATCGTATTAAAACCAGGAGAGACCCTGTTTCTCTATACCGACGGAGTGACTGAAGCGAAGAACCGCGAAGAGGAACTTTACGGTGAGCCACAACTGCTGACCGCCCTGCAAGCCTGTGCCACGGCAGATCTCTCTGAAATGAACCACTACATACGCGCAGAGGTGACACGATATGCCGACGGCGCACCGCAATCAGACGATATCACCATGGTCGCCATTACTTTCCGGGGAGTTGAAAGAGGAGAAGGGAAAGGGAATATATGAAAAACATACTATCGGCAGCACTCGCCTGCCTCTTATTTTGCTCCACAACTGCAAACTGTGACGCCATGAAACTCACCACACCGGCTGATCTGCAGGATAAACGGATCGGGGTGCTTCTCGGCTCAGTTCACGATAAATATGTAATAGAGCAGTACCCCAAGGCGACCATACTGCAGTACAAATCCCCCTCTGACATTATTCTGGCGGTTAAATCCGGTAAAATAGACGCCGGTATTTATACCCGCGAAACGAATCTACACAAGGGTAAGGGGGATTGACTTGAAATTGCTCTTTTTTGGTGATATAGCTGCTAAAAATCAGCGTTGTCCGGTTAGGTTTTTGCGCTTAGCTCCCCTCCTGTTTTTAAGGAGGGGGAGCCTAAAAACTCGATTCTGCGAACGGAAGCAGTTGCCAAAAATGGGATGTTTTATTTTTGCCGTTCGCCTAACCGGACAACACTGGCTAAAAATAGCACATTCCCTGCTTTGGTTAAAACATCTGTCATCCTCGAGTGCTTCTATCGAGGATCCAGCCTTTAATGCTTTTAAAATCTGGATTCCGGCTAAAACCCTGCCGGAATGACACTCTTTTTTATTTTATGTAGTTCCAACAAGATGGATATTCAGCGACCAGTTCCATTTCCCCAGATTTAGGCGGGTGGTTTAATTATGTACGATTTGAGACTGATATGAATTCAACTAACGGAACACTTTTTGTCGTTGTCACAGTTGTTTTGACGCTTGCCATAGGGATGGCGACCTTTCTGACTCATTACAAATTCAAGAGTCTGGTTGGCGGACTTATGCAATCGCGAGTGCTGATTATCGGAAACGAGATTCAGAACAATGTTGAGAAAAGCCTGTCATTGGGACTTTCTCTTAGAGAAAACAATACACTTCAGGCTCTTATAGAGCGAGAGCTTAGATCCGATGACCTGCTCACTTCAATTCTGCTGTTTGACACCACCGGCGCTGTGCTTTATTCGACCGAATCAGCACAACAGGGGACAAAGGCTGACAAACTCTGGCTTAAAGCTTCCACTACAACAAGCAGGGAGAGCTGGCTTGTAAGCGAACGTAACGCTTTTGTCGCCGGCATCCCTATTAAAAACAACTTCGGCATCACCCTCGGCAACATCGCTTTAAGCTACACCAAAAAGCCCCTTGAACGCTGCATGGGAATTATCGACAATCTCCTTCAGGTAACAGCGCTCCTCCTCCTTTTGCTAACTGTCATATCCGCTTTCCTGCTGCTTGTGCTGGCATTCACCCCTTACCGAAAGAGACTGCAGGCGGCAGAAGACGACCTTGCTCTCCTGATAAAAGATATTGACGCTGTTCCACATCAGCCAAAGCATTCAGATATTGACGACCCCACACCCTTCTTGCAAAGAATCCGTGAGTTCATTTTCTCCGTACGCTCCGCTGTGTCAGAAATTGATGCTGCATCCACTTTTATCCCCACCACTAATTCAAAAAAGTAACGATGCGGAGCTGCCAATGGATGCTGATTACATATCTAAACTGAATTTCAGGCTTGTTGGGGTCATCACTCTTGCTCTTGTTCTGGCTCTTTCCTCTATCGTTATCGTTTCGCTGCAGTTAGCGGAAAAATTTGTGGTGCCTGAACTACAGGCAAAAGCGGTAACTCAGGGGCAGGCTCTGACTGTTCTTATCGGACAGCCGCTATCCTACAATATCCCTGTTTCTGAGCTGGTTGGCATTGACGTGCTGTTCAAAGAGGTTGCTCACGATAATCCTGAATTCGGTTTTCTGGCGATATCTGACGAAAAGGGGAAAATTCTTCACCGCTTTGGAGACGATTCTGCGGAAGCGGCTAAATATGCCAAGAATACTGGATTATTGACCGAAGCAGCTAAACTGGCGGAATCCGGAGCCAAGCCAAAATCGTCAAGAATCGGGAAGCATCATCTGGTCAGCCTGCCGATATTCTCTTCAGAACACTCGATAATAGCTCTTCTGCATATCGGGATAAAAACCGCATTTGTGCAGAACATTCTCAATGAGCTTATGCTTGACCTGGCGGTTATTCTTATTGTTTCCCTCTTTTTGGCCTACGAGGTACTCTACTTTATTACCGGTGGAAAACTGGCCGGGCAGTTTGAAATGCTCAGCAGCACAATCGGCGCGGTAATCAACAACGATTTCACCAGGCGCGGCTATCTTGCAGGGCGCGATGAACTTGGGCGGGTTGCGGCGCTGGTAGATAGCACCATCAGCAAGGTCAATGACCGTTATGCCGCTCTGCTTGCCAAAGCTCAACAGGCGGGCGTCCTTATAGCTCCTGGCGATACCGCTTCACCGCTTGACATCCGGAACAGATTCAACTTTGGCGAATCCGGAAAAGGGGCGCTCTCATATATCAACTACCTCGGAATACTGCGCGCCCCGCTCTTTCTCTCGTTTATTGCAGAAGACCTTTCCCGCTCGTTTATCCCCCTGTTCGCAAAGCAGTTATATCGACCGATACCGGGTGTCTCGACAGAGTTGATCCTGAGTCTGCCGATTATGATTTTCATGATGCTGATTGCCCTGCTGCAACCGCCACTGGCAGCCTGGAGCGAACGTGTCGGGCGCAAACATTCTCTCCTTACCGGGATGATGATCGGCTGTCTGGCGTTTATCATGACCGCCAACGCTTTCACCGTCTATGACCTGCTCCTCTGGCGGGCTCTTTCCGGCGTAAGTTGGGCTATAATATTTGTCGCTTCGCAGGGGCTGATTCTCGACAAGGCTACTGCTGAGACCCGCACCAGGGATATCGCTTTCTTTGTCGGTGTCATAATGGCCTCCTCACTTTGTGGACCTCCAATTGGCGGTATTCTGGCCGACAATATCGGTTTCAGAGCCACTTTTTATGTTTCAGCCGGACTTTCACTGGCGGCGGTGATTTTTATGCTCCGCTTCATGCCGGGCGATGTTGTCACTGCCAACTCTTCGCGCCAAAAGCTTGGATTTACCGATATCATTTCGGTTTTTTCAAATCGCCGCTTTGTTCTGCTGGTGTTGACAGCCGGCATTCCGGCAAAAATGGCTCTGATCGGATACTGCTTTTACCTGATACCGCTTTACGTCACTCATCTGGGTGACAGCGCGGCAATGACCGGCAGGATACTCATGATTTACGGCGTAGTGATGGTACTCGGTGTGCCTGTTGCCGCTCGTATTTCAGATAAACTGCAGAAACGGAAGGAGTTTGTAGGCATTGGCCTTTTATTGACGGGGGTTTCGGGATTTTTTATCCTTCTTGGGAGCAACATTTATATGACAATCTGTCTGGTGCTTGGCCTCGGTCTGGCGCAGGCGATCAGCATTGCACCACAAACCGCTTTTGTGACTGACATCTGTCAGGAAGAGATCAGTCGGCTGGGTGAAGGAACTGTTTATGGAGTCTATCGTCTGATGGAGCGGATCGGAAATTTCATGGGACCGTTTCTGGCTGCTCTCCTGCTCAACTTTTTTGGATTTAAGGGGGCATTCGGCATAATCGCATTACTGTTGGTCATCAGCGGGATCATATTTATAGCGTTTTTCAGCCGTTCTAACTCCCTTACGAAACTATCGGACTCTGTTGAAGGGGTGAAACGATGATAAGTCGTTCAGGCAGACCATCACTGATATTTATCCTGTTACTGTTCGCAGCGGCAATGATGCTGCTCTTCAGTGAAACAGATAGTGTTTATGCGGCTGATTCACCCCCTTTTCGGATTTATATGATTACCTGGCGCGGGGTTACCGATGTGGAGCGCGGTTTCCAGAATTACATGACTGAGAAAAATATCCGGGTTGAGTACATAATGCGTGATGCCGACAAGGATCAAACAAAGCTTGCTGGTTTTGTCGAGGAGATACGCCGATTGAAACCTGATTTGATATACACGTGGGGCTCGCCTGTTACATTGGGAGTGGCAGGGACATACAATGAACAGGATAACGGTAAATACATCCATGATATTCCTGTGGTTTTTACCCTTGTTGCCGATCCTGTCGGCGTTAAGATAGTTTCTGACCTGACATCATCAAAAAGAAATGTGACCGGTGTCTACCACGTCGCCACCCCTGAATCGGTCATTACCGGGATCAACTCTTATCGCCGTCTCTCAAAACTTGGAATGCTGTACAACAGCGAAGAGAAGAATTCCGTCGCATTTGCAATGGAAATCCGAAAACTTGCCAAAAAAATGGGATTCACGTTTATAGAGGAGAAATATAAGATAGGTGCAGATGGCAAACCGTCGTCTGAAGGGGTCCTGGGACTGTTGCGTAATCTTAAACAGAGCGGCGCAGAGTGGCTGCTGTTCGGCCCGGACAGTTATTCAACATCAATCGCTGATGTTCTTGCCCCCGCCATGCGGGAAGTCGGGCTTCCGGTTTTTGTCACAACCGAGTCCGTTGTCAAGTGGCCTACCGTAATTCTGGCCGGACTTGTCAGCAAGTATTACAGTATCGGACAGTTCACCGCCTACAAGGCTGAACAGATTCTTGTTAAAAAACAGCCGGCTGCGGCTATTCCAGTCGAAACGCTCAAACGCTTTTCATATGTCATAAGGATGGACGTCGCAAAGGAGTTAAAATTTTATCCACCCGTTTCAATGTTCAATTACGCCGAAATCCTCTGATTTTACCTGATATTTCTTCTGCATATGCCGGAACACCGCCTGCACATCCGGCCACTCAGAGTCGATAATGCTGAGGATATATGAATCACGCCGCCGCCCCCCCCTCATTATCATATGGTTCCGTAAAATCCCCTCTACTCTTGCCCCCATACGT
>Ga0194060_10002895_pt1 | contig 12238 bp, 14 predicted proteins | sample SepL225m_MetaG_FD_163427 | JGI IMG/M metagenome (GOLD analysis project Ga0194060, IMG submission 163427) | Anoxic zone freshwater microbial communities from boreal shield lake in IISD Experimental Lakes Area, Ontario, Canada - Sep2016-L222-5m | ecosystem: Environmental > Aquatic > Freshwater >... | reverse complement strand
AACTCATCTCAAGAAGAATGCCGGCAACCCTGTCACCGAAGCGATTTATACGGATTCGGGACCAGAACCGCTGCTGGCGAAAGTATTTGACGCAATTGAAGGCAATCGGCTTGAACTCGCCATGCAGCAGACCGAATTGCTGATCAAAGCCTATCCAAATTTCCGCTTGGCGCATCTGGTAATGGGCGATCTGCTGCTTGCCCGCTCCCGTCCCCTGATGGCCTTTGGCGAGGGCGGCGGCGCCGCCGCAGGGGAAAAAATAGCCGACCTGCGCGACGAAGCCGTCGTTCGCCTCAAGGGCTACCGCAGCAAGCCGCCGGCCGACTACGTGCCGCGCTATCTATTGCAGATGCTTCCGGAACAGAAGCATGCGGTGGTAGTAGATACGCAGAAATCCCGGCTCTATCTTTACCAGAATGACAATGGCACGCCGCGATTCATCGCCGACTACTACATCACTCAGGGCAAACTCGGCGCCGACAAGACACGCGAGGGCGACAAAAAGACGCCGATTGGCGTCTATCACGTCACTTCCAGCCTGCCACGACAGAAGCTGGGCGATTTCTACGGCAGTGGCGCCTTCCCCATCAACTATCCGAATGACTGGGACAAGCGCCAGGGACGCAACGGACACGGCATCTGGCTGCATGGCACACCCTCCGATACCTTTTCACGGCCACCGAAGGCTTCCGATGGCTGTGTCGTGCTCGCCAACCAGGATCTCGACACGCTTTCAAAAAGTCTGCAAGTCGGACTGACCCCGGTGATCATCAGCAACAGCATCGAATGGCTTTCGCTTGACGATTGGCAGAGCGAACGCACCTCGCTGCTCACCATGATCGAGGAATGGCGGCAGGACTGGGAAAGCCGCGACGTTGATCACTATGCGCGACATTACTCGCCCAAGTTCAATTCCGATGGCCAGGGCTATCAGGCCTGGGTCGAGCAAAAGCGCAAGGTCAATGCGGGCAAAAGCTGGATCAAGGTGGGCGCCAGCAATATCAGCATGTTTCGCAATCCCGGTAAAGAAGAGTACGTCGTTGTAACGTTCGAGCAGGATTACCGCTCCAGCAATCTTTCCAACCAGATGAAGAAACGTCAATACTGGATCAAGGAAAGCGGTCGCTGGAAGATCGTCTTTGAAGGCGCTGCCTGATGCTGCTTCTGTTTGCTGGCTGAATCACCAATTTCCTTACCTGTTTCTCTGAACTCTGGAGGTTCCATGTACCGCCTGTTTCTTGTTATTTTCGCTTTCCTTTTCACCCCTGTCGCTCATGCTGCCAACCCGCAGATTGAGATGAAAACCTCGCAGGGCATGCTGATCATCGAGTTGTATCAGGACAAGGCGCCGAAGTCGGTGGAGAACTTCCTCCAGTACGTCAAGGATGGTTTCTTCAACGGCACCGTCTTTCACCGTGTCATTCCCAACTTCATGATTCAGGGCGGGGGTTTCACGCCGGACATGAAACAGAAGGACACTCGTGCCCCGATCCAGAATGAAGCCAAGAACGGGCTGAAGAACGAAGCGGGAACGCTGGCCATGGCACGCACAGGCAATCCGCATTCCGCCAGTTCGCAGTTCTTCATCAACCTCAATGACAACGGCTTTCTCGATTACCCGGGCCAGGACGGCTGGGGCTATGCGGTATTCGGCAAGGTAGTGCAAGGCCTCGATATAGTGCAGAAGATCGCCAGGGTGCCGACCGCAAATGTCGGTCCGCACCAGAATGTGCCGACCACGCCGATTCTCATCGAATCCGCCACTCTCCTGCCGGCAAAGAAATAATTCACACAGGACGATATCCCATGATCAAGCTCACCACCAGCCACGGCGCCATCACACTCGAACTCGATGCCGAGAAAGCCCCCAAGAGCGTCGCCAACTTCATCGCCTATGTTGAAGCCGGCCACTACGACAACACCATCTTTCATCGCGTGATCGATGGTTTCATGATTCAGGGCGGCGGCTTCGAACCCGGCATGGAGCAGAAACCGGTCAAAGAACCGATTGAGAACGAAGCCAAGAACGGGCTCAGGAACGAGCGTTACACGGTCGCCATGGCGCGCACCAGCGATCCCCATTCGGCCACTGCGCAGTTCTTCATCAACGTCGGGGACAATGACTTTCTCGACAGTGGCAAATGCCAGGACGGTTGGGGCTACTGCGTCTTCGGTCGCGTCGTCGAAGGCCAGGATGTCGTGGACAAGATCAAGTCGGTGAAGACCGGCAACAAGGGCTTCCACCAGAACGTGCCTGCGGACGACGTCGTCATCGAGCGCGCCGAGGTCATCTGAATTATCGGGGCAGTTCCATGCTGACCATCGCCGGAACTGCCCGCTTCGTTTCCGACTTGCATCTGCGGACGGAACGACCCGATCTCACCGAGCGCTTCGCGGGCTTTCTCGCTGATACGACAAGTGCCGGAGTCGAGGCACTGTTCATCCTCGGCGACCTCTTCGAGTACTGGATCGGAGATGATGATCTTGCCGACCCATTCAATGCACAGGTATGCAAACTGTTGCGCAATCTGGCGGATAACAGCACACGCATCTTCTTCATCGCCGGCAACCGCGATTTCCTTATCGGCGAGACCTTTGCGAGCGCAGCGGGCATTACTCTGCTGGGAGAGACAGAAAAAGTCGGCGCTGGTGGTACGGCGAGTTTGCTGATGCATGGCGATACCGTCTGTACCGACGATATTCCCTATCAGGAATTTCGGCAAATGGTGCGCACGAAGGAGTGGCAGACCAGCTTTCTTGCCCGCCCCCTGCCTGAACGCCGCGCCGAAGTGGCGAGCTTGCGCCGCCGCAGCGCTGCGGCAATGCTGGACAAGACAGCCTCGATCATGGATGCCAACCCCGCCGCAATACGGATGGCTTTGACGGCTCATGGTTGCACCCGGTTAATCCATGGTCATACTCACCGACCCGGACACGAACACGTTCAACTCGCGTCCGGCGATGCGGAACACTGGGTGCTATCGGATTGGGATACGGGCCGCGGCGATGCTCTGGAAATCGGCGCGACAGGTGTGCGCCGCCTCTCAACCTGAGTGGTTTAGGTCAAGCCTCGCATTAGATCGGCCTGCAAATCCGCAGGACCTTCCAGCCCAACCGCGATCCGCAACAGTCCTTCACCTATGCCTGACGCGGCGCGCGCCTCGGGCGTAATGCGGCCGTGAGTGGTTGATGCCGGGTGCGTAATGGTGGTCTTGGTATCGCCCAGATTCGCCGTGATCGACAACAGGCGGCAGTTATCCACCACACGCCATGCAGTTTCACGTTCGCCCCTGACCTCGAACGACACGATGGCACCGCCACTGGCCTGTTGCCGCAACGCCAGTGCATGCTGCGGATGCGAGGCCAGTCCGGGGTAATACACCCGCTCCACCTCTGGTCGTGCTTCCAGCCATTGCGCGAGTTGCAGCGCATTGGCCGATTGCGCCTTCATGCGCACCGACAGGGTTTCCATGCCCTTGAGGATCACCCATGCGTTGAAAGGCGAAAGAGTCGGCCCGGCGGTACGCAAAAATTTAAAGACCTCATCGGTTAGCACCTTGGCACCGCAAACGGCGCCTCCCAGGACACGGCCCTGTCCATCCAGATACTTGGTCGCGGAATGGATCACCAGGTCCGCGCCCAACTCCAGTGGACGTTGCAGAGCCGGCGTGCAGAAGCAGTTGTCGACCACCAGCAAGGCGCCCGCCGCATGCGCGACTTCGGCCAGAGCCGCGATATCGAACACCTCGGTCAAGGGATTCGACGGCGTCTCGATGAATATCAGTTTGGTGGTAGGGCGCAGCGCAGCGCGAAAAACCTCGACGCTGCCGCTATCGACGAAACTGGTGTCAACACCAAAGCGCGGCAGAATGTTGCCGAACATCTGTTGCGTGGCGCCGAAGATGCTGCGGGAGGCGACGATATGCTCGCCCGACTTCATGAGTGCCATCACGGTAGACAGGATCGCCGCCATGCCGGTGGCGGTAGCGATGCAACTTTCTGCGCCTTCCAGTGCCGCCAGCCGCTCCTGCATCGTTGTAACCGTAGGATTGGTGAAGCGGGCGTAGACGTTGCCCGGCTCGTCGCCGGAAAAGCGCGCCGCCGCCTGTGCCGCATTTTCGAAGACGAAGCTCGAAGTGAGATAGAGCGCCTCGGAGTGTTCGCCGAACTGGCTGCGCTCCTGGCCGGCGCGCACCGCGAGCGTCTCGAAAGACCAGCCGGACGTGTCCAGAACGGCAGCGACGGATTTCATCCCGATTGGACCAGATTCAAGTCGAGTTGTTCGCCGTCCGGTCCGTCGTAATAATCCTGATCGTCCAGGCTCTGCGGCTGTGGGAGAGCACGCTTGTCCTCCATGCTCTGCAGATAAGCAGCCGTCACATCGCCGGTAATGTAGTGGCCGTCGAAACAGGAGGTCTCGAACTGGGTCACGGTAGGATTGACTGAGCGCACTGCCGCCTTAAGGGCATCGATATCCTGATAGACCAGCGCATCGGCGCCGATTTCGCGACAGATTTCCTCGTCGCTGCGGAATGCGGCGATCAATTCGCTGCGCGTCGGCATGTCAATGCCATAGACATTGGCATAGCGCACCGGCGGCGAGGCGGAGGCGAAATAGACCTTTTTCGCGCCGGCTTCACGCGCCATCATGATGATCTCGCGACTGGTGGTGCCGCGTACGATCGAATCGTCGACCAGCAGTACGTTGCGCCCCTTGAACTCCTGACTGATGGCATTGAGTTTCTGCCGCACCGATTTCCGCCGCGTCGCCTGGCCCGGCATGATGAAGGTGCGCCCGATGTAACGATTCTTGACGAAGCCTTCGCGGTAGGGAAGATTCAGACGCGCCGCCAGTTCCATCGCCGAATGACGACTGGAATCGGGAATCGGTATCACCGCATCGATCACCAGATGCGGCATGGTGAGACGAATCTTGTCGGCCAGGTAGTCGCCCATCTTGGCCCGCGTTTCATACACCGAAATACCGTCCATCACGGAATCCGGGCGTGCCAGATAGACGAACTCGAACATGCATGGTGCATGCAACGTGCGCTCGGCGCACTGCCGGCTGACGAAGTTGCCACGCATGTCGATCAGCACCGCTTCTCCCGGCTCGACATCGCGCAGTATCTTGAACCCCAGCGTATCGATGGCCACGCTCTCCGACGCCACCATGTATTCCATGCCTTGCGGTGTTTCATTGCGGCCCATCACCAGCGGCCGGATGCCGTAGGGATCGCGAAAGGCCAGCAGTCCATAGCCGGCGATCATGGCTACCACGGCATAGGCGCCCTTGACGCGGCGGTGCACCCCGGCCACCGCCTTGAAAATGGTCTCGGCATCCACCTGATATTTGGTCGACGCCGCCTGCAGTTCGTGCGCCAGCACATTGAGCAGCACCTCCGAATCGGAGTTGGTATTCATGTGGCGCAAATCCTGGAGGAACATGTCCTGCTTCAACGGACCGGCATTGGTCAGGTTGCCGTTGTGCGCCAGCATCAGGCCGAAAGGCGAATTGACGTAAAACGGCTGCGCCTCGGCGGCATTGTCGGCCGAACCAGCCGTCGGATAACGGCAATGGCCGATGCCCCAGTTGCCCACCAGGCTGCGCATGTTGCGGGTACGAAAGACATCGCGCACCAGACCGGAACCCTTGTGCATGTGGAAGCGCCCACCTTCTGCGGTGGCGACGCCCGCAGCATCCTGGCCACGGTGCTGGAGCACCTGCAAGCCGTCGTAGAGCAACTGGTTTACCGGTGTGGTGGCCACCACACCCAGAATTCCGCACATGGTCTTCCTCTATCGAAACCGAATCCGTTTTGCCGCTTCCGCAGGCAACCAGGGTCTTGCTGCAATCACCGCAGTTTCCAGCGGCGGCGCCAACATCGCATCACGCCACCAGTCTGCCTTGGGCAGCGGCGTCATGCCCGCCACCAGCACTGCCATCAATACCACCAGAATCCCGCGCAAGACACCAAAACAAGCGCCCAGCAAACGGTCCAGCAAACCCAAACCCACGGCCTTCAGCATCAACGAAATCAGCATGCGCGCTAATGCAAAGACAAGCAATACACCTACAAAGACCAGCACATAGGCCGCAGCCAGCCGCATACCGGGTTCGGCGATCCATCTTGCCAGCAAATGCGTTACTTCGACTGCCTCTGCTCGCGCCACCAGAAACGCCACGATCCAGGCGACCAGAGCCAGAATCTCGCTCACCACACCACGCCACAAACCCAGCAGCACCGATACCCCAATTGCCGTCAGCACGGCATAATCAAAGATCGTCATTGCGCTACTTTGGCGCCACCTTGCCGTCTACACCGATAATTTTGATCCTCGAGCGGGCCTTTTCGGCGGCTTCCTGGCTAGCGAAGGGGCCTGCCCGCACCCGTGTGCGCAAGCCCTGCGGTGATTCGAATTTTTCGGTGTAAGCCGGCACACCCACTCCCTTCAGCTTGGATAGCAGCAGCTTGACGTTACCCGTTTCTTTGTAGGCCCCGAGCAGAACCACCCATTGTCCGGAAGCGTCTTTCGCGGACTGGACTTCCGCAGCAACTTTGGCCTCGGGTTTTTCAACTGTTTCGATCTTTTTTTCTGTCGCTTCGCGCTTTTCCGCGGGCTTTGCCGGTGGTGCGACAACCGTCTGACTGACGGGGTTGGCGACCGCCTGGGCGGCAGCAGGAACGGCGGCAGCGAGTTTCGCTTTGGCGTCGGTCTTCTGTTCCGCCACCGGTTCCGTTGCGGATTCCACGACCTGTTTCGACTCGGGTGCCGGCATGGGAGTCGCCGCAGGTTTACCCGGCAGAACCTTGGCCGCGAGACCAGCCGAATCCTGGCTGGGGATGCTCACCTGGATGTCCTGACTCAGGGGTCGCGGCTCGCGATCCATCACCATCGGCAAAACGATGACGGCGAATAATGCCAGCGCGGCCGCGCCGACCAGTCGGCGACGAGCACGCTTCTTTAACTGCAATTCTGCGGCAGGCGATGTGTCTTGTTCCGCCATCGTGGTTGCGCGTGGTTACGTCGGACGGCCAAGCACCCGCATGGCCGCAGCAACGGTGAGAAAGGATCCGAAGGCGAGGATTCTATCATCTTCGCCTGCGTTCTCTTGGGCGTAGGCAAGTGCCGCGGCAGGCGACGCGAATTCACCGACAAGCCGCATCCCTTTGGCTTGCAGACGAGTCGCCAGAAAGTCGGCGCTGGCGGCACGGCGGCCTTCCAGCGTGCATGGCAGCCAGTGCGTTACACCCTCGCCGAGGGCATCGATCACGCCGTCGATATCCTTGTCGGCGAGCATGCCAAACACCGCCCAGGTGTTGCCGTGAAACACCATGTCATTCAAATTGGCGGACAGCACGCGGGCAGCCTGCGGGTTGTGGGCGACGTCCAACACCATCAGCGGACGCCCCGGCAGGATATGGAAACGTCCCGCCAGTTCGACACGGATCAATCCCTGCCGAATTTCCTTGATGGTCACCGGCAGCTGTTCATGCAGGGTATCGAGTGCGGCCAGCGCGCAGGCCGCGTTGGATAGTTGCTGGTCGCCGCGTAGCGCCGGAAAAGGCAATCCGCCATAACCGATTTTCGCGCCTTCGCCGCATTGCTGAGTCTCGTTGGTGGAGAGCATCCAATACTGCCATTCCTTCGCATGGCGAAGATAGCCGAAATCCAGTTCCATGATTTGGAGCCTGGCGCCAATCGCCCTGGCATGGTCGATCAAGGATTTCGGCGGCTGCCGATCACCGCAAATAGCCGGGACTCCGGCGCGAAAAATCCCGGCCTTTTCGCGCCCGATCGACTCGCGATCTGCGCCGAGAAAGTCCATGTGGTCGAGATCCACACCGGTAACGATGGCGCAGGCAGGCTCATAGACATTGGTGGCGTCGAGCCGGCCGCCAAGGCCAACCTCCAAGATAATGGCATCGAGATCTGCGGCAGCGAACACTTCCCATGCAGCCAGGGTGCCGAACTCAAAAAAGGTCAGCGCCACATCGCCGCGCATCTGTTCAACGCGAGCGAAAGCCGCGCACAGGCTGGGATCATCGGCAGCAATGCCGTTGATTCTCACCCGTTCGCTGTAATGCAGCAGATGGGGTGAGGTGTAGAGACCGACACGATAGCCGGCGGCGAGCAGGATTCGCTCCAGCATGGCGCAAGTCGAGCCCTTGCCATTGGTGCCGCCGACCAGAATAACCGGGCATGTCTCACGCTGGCCAAGCCGCGACTTGACGATTGCAACGCGCTCCAGCCCGAGCTCAATTCCGGCGCTGCCGCGCGGATGCAGTGCTTCGAGATGCGCCAGCCAGCCATTCAGTCCATCCGGAAATTCCGGCATCAGGCAGCTGGAACGCGTTGCAGCAGAGTCAGCAAGGAAGCAAGTCTGTCGCGCAATTCGCGCCGATCGACAATCATGTCGATGGCACCTTTTTCAAGCAGAAACTCGGCACGCTGGAAGCCGGCCGGCAGTGTTTCGCGTACTGTCTGCTCAATCACCCGCGGCCCGGCGAAACCGATCAGGGCGCCGGGCTCGGCAATCACCACGTCGCCGACGAATGCGAAGGAAGCGGAAACGCCACCCATGGTGGGATCGGTCAGCAAGGTAATAAAAGGCAACTGGTGGTGCGCCAGTTGCGTCACGGCCGCGGTGGTCTTGGCCATCTGCATCAGGGAAAACAGACCTTCCTGCATGCGCGCACCGCCCGACGCCGTGATGCAGATGAAGGGCGCCTGCAGTTCAATCGCCGCCTTGACGCCGCGCACGAAGCGCTCGCCAACCACGGCGCCCATTGAACCGCCTAGAAACTCGAATTCGAAGCAGGCAACAACTACCGGTACGGTCTTGATCGCACCCTGAATCACCACCAGCGCATCAGCCTCACCGGTATCCTCGTTCGCGGCGACCAGGCGATCCACATAACGCTTGCTGTCCTTGAACTTCAGCGGATCCATCGGTATGACTTCGGCGCCGATCTCGAAGCGACCTTCGGTATCCAGCAAGGCATCGAGACGGACCCGGGCGCGCAACCGGAGATGATGAGCGCATTTGGGACAGACGTTCTGGTTGTTCTCCAGATCGGTACTGTAGAGCACCGCCTCACAGGCCGGGCACTTGGCCCACAACCCTTCTGGCATGGACTTTCGCGCGCCTTCTGAGCGCTTGATTTTGGGTGGTAGCAGTTTTTGTAGCCAGCTCATGGTCTCGTCTCCTTGTCCATGGCGACACGAATGCCCGACAGCAGTTTGGTTACGCGGGCCGGTGCCTCGCTGGCCGGGCCCTGTTCGATTTCCTCGATGATACGACTACCGATCACCACCGCATCAGCTACTGCGGCGATGTGCGCTGCCGTGGCTGCATCGCGAATGCCGAAGCCGACGCCGACCGGCATCCCGACCTTCTTGCGGATCAGCGGAATGCGACGCGCGACTTCGCCCAGATCGAGATTGCCGGAGCCTGTCACACCCTTCAGCGAGACATAGTAGATGTAGCCGCTGCCGAGCAGCGCCACCTCGTCGTAACGCTGCTCGGTGGACGTCGGTGCCAGCAGGAATATCGGATCGATTTGCGCCTGCTTCATGGTGGCTGCGAACCCGGCGCACTCTTCCGGCGGGTAGTCGACCACCAGCACACCATCGACGCCAGCCTCTTGCGCATCATGGGCAAAAGCCGCGACCCCGTAGGCCTCAACCGGATTGGCATAGCCCATCAGTACCACCGGCGTCGTCGAATTCTCCTTGCGGAAGTCGCGCACCAGCGCCAGCACGCGACGCAGACTCATGCCATGCGCCAAGGCTCGTTCGGATGCGCGCTGGATGGTGGGCCCGTCCGCCATCGGATCTGAAAACGGCACGCCCAGCTCGATGATGTCGGCACCGCCCGCCACCAGTGCCCGCATCAACGGCAAACTCAGATCCGGGTGCGGATCGCCGGCGGTAATGAAAGGGATCAGGGCCTTGCGGCCTTGGGCGGCAAGAGCGGAAAAAGTGGTTTGAATACGGCTCATTTCAATCTTCAGCAAAGTAATCGGAATCGACACGCTTGATTTCGTAACTAGTAACCGTACTCACTCCCAATCCATAGTCGATCATCAATTCGGCGAGCATCGGACCGTCAATCAACACAAGTTTTGCATTGACTTGCCCGGCATAGGCACGGGCTTCCTTGCTGTAGCCTGCGCTTTCGAAAATCCCTGCTTGCTTCAGGTAGCTCTTGCTCCACGCAACACGATTGTCAAACCGTCCCTGCCGACCAGATGGCAACATTTCGGCCATTTCAGCATCGGACAAACAAAACTCAACTCCGAGCTTCGTCAATACTTCATTCCGGTCGTGTTCTTTGCCATCGCTGTAGAGTTTCAGCAATGGAAGCATCAGGGTCTGGAAATCGGGGATCGCCATAATCAGGCAAATATCAGGCGGGCGCCTTTCGGCTCGGGAATCGGGCGTTCGAACTCACGAGCGGTGTCCAGCCAGAGTTGGATAGCCTCGTCAATGTTGGCCAAGGCCGCTTCCCGAGTATCGCCGTGAGCCGAACACCCCGGCAATTCGGGGACTTCAGCTACAAACACGGCGTCTTCGTTGCTCCAGAAAATGATGATTTCGTAGTGATCCATCAGGACTCTCCCGCTAGTCGGTACTTCACAATCACCGCCCTCACCTGCTTCACCTGGTAGGGCTTTGCCTTGCTACCGTCGCGCTGCAAGTTGAGCAGTTCCATTACACCCTCGCACCGAAATGCGTGATGACTTCCCCTCGTCCGCTCTACAAATCCGAGAGACAACAACAGAGTCCGCAGGTCGTCGAACCCAATGTTCGCATCCGACAATCCGCCAAGGATACGCGACAGCAGTTTTTCATCCCGTCCCATATCAAAACTGGATGCCGGACTTTTCGGCGACGGTATGCATGTCCTTGTCACCACGACCGGAAAGATTGACCAGCAGCATCTTGTCTTTGGGCAGCGTCGGCGCCAGCTTTGCCGCGTACGCCAGGGCATGGCTGGATTCGAGCGCCGGGATGATGCCTTCGAAATGGCACAGGTCATGGAAGGCCTGCAGCGCTTCGCTATCGGTGATGGTTACATATTCGGCGCGCGCGCAATCCTTGAGCCAGGAGTGCTCGGGACCGACACCGGGGTAGTCGAGCCCGGCGGATACCGAGTGGGTTTCGATCACCTGGCCATTCTCGTCCTGCAACAGATAGGTGCGGTTGCCATGCAGCACGCCGGAGCGGCCGGCGGTCAGCGAAGCGGCATGCTTGCCTGAATCGAGTCCATGACCAGCGGCTTCGACGCCGATCAGCTTGACTCCCGCGACCGGAATATAGGGATAGAAAATTCCCATGGCATTGGACCCGCCGCCAACACAAGCGATCACGGCATCCGGCTGCCGGCCGACAAGTTCCGGCATCTGCAACTTGCATTCCTCGCCAATCACCGCCTGGAAATCGCGCACCATCATCGGATAGGGGTGCGGACCAGCGACGGTACCGATGATGTAGAAGGTAGTGCCGATGTTGGTCACCCAGTCGCGCATGGCCTCGTTCAAGGCATCCTTGAGCGTCTTCGAGCCGGATTCCACGGGCACCACCTTCGCCCCCAGCAGCTTCATCCGATAGACGTTGGCGGCCTGGCGCTTGATATCCGCGGAACCCATATACACCACGCATTCCATGTCGTAGCGTGCGGCGACGGTGGCAGTGGCCACGCCATGCTGGCCGGCACCGGTCTCGGCGATGACGCGGCGCTTGCCCATGCGTCGTGCGAGCAAGGCCTGACCGATGCAATTGTTGATCTTGTGTGCGCCGGTGTGATTGAGATCTTCGCGCTTCAGAAAAATCTGCGCACCTCCCAATAAACCTGACCAGCGCTTGGCGTGATAAATCGGGCTGGGCCGGCCGACATAATGCTTGAGTTCGTAGTCGAATTCGGCGCGGAATTCCGGGTCGGCCTGTGCCGCGGCATACGCCTCCCGCAGTTCAGTCAGCGCCGGCATCAGTGTTTCGGCAACAAAAATGCCACCGTAAGGACCAAAGTGGCCGCCCGCGTCGGGCAAGTTATAGGGAGAGTCCTGCATCTGCATCTCGCACTCCGGCAATGAATTCGGTGATCAATTGTGCATCCTTGATGCCCTTGGCGCTCTCGACGCCGCTGCTGACATCCACCGCCCACGGCCGCACGGCGCGCACTGCCTGTGCAATGTTGCCTGGATGCAGCCCCCCGGACAAAATTACGGGC
>Ga0194060_10002894_pt1 | contig 12242 bp, 10 predicted proteins | sample SepL225m_MetaG_FD_163427 | JGI IMG/M metagenome (GOLD analysis project Ga0194060, IMG submission 163427) | Anoxic zone freshwater microbial communities from boreal shield lake in IISD Experimental Lakes Area, Ontario, Canada - Sep2016-L222-5m | ecosystem: Environmental > Aquatic > Freshwater >... | reverse complement strand
GGTTTGCTTCAGGGACCAGCGCATTGAGCAGCGTCGACTTGCCCATGCCCGACTGGCCGACCAGTATCGTGACCTCGCCCTGGAGTGCGCGCGCCAGCGGACTCAGATCGCCCATCGCGCTTATCACCATCACCGGATAGCCCGCCTGCTCGAACGGAACCAGCCTGTCGCGGGCAGGCTCCAGCCGGTCGGTCAGGTCGGACTTGTTGAGTATGATCAGCGCTTTGAGGTCCTGATGCGCTGCTGCCACCAGCACGCGCGTTACCAGTTCGTCGCTGAAGCTCGGATCGGTCGCGCAGATGACGGCGACCTGTGTGGCGTTTGCGGCGATGAGCTTGGTGCGGTGCGCTGCCGACCGAAAAAAACAAGTGCTACGGGGTGCGGCCTCGTCGATGACGCCCTGCCCCGGCCCGGTCACCGCGACGCTCACTCGATCGCCGCAGCCGAACAGGCTTTTCTTGCCGCGAGGAACACAAAGCAACAGCCCGCCTGAAGCGCATTCCACGAGGTATTGCCTGCCGTAAGCGGCGACCACCTCTGCGGAAATGTGATCAGCGGAAGTCAAACCGGGCCAAGAGTGATATGACGCGCCGGTGTCCACAAGACGGCCAGAGCGGGTCCCGGGCCATCAGCTCTTGGCCGCCTGGAGCCGCGCGATTCGAAGCGCGGCCGGTGGATGCGAGTCGTACACTGCCGAATGCAGCGGGTCGGGAGTGAGCGTCGCCGCATTGTCCCGGTAAAGCTTCACCAGAGCCTGCACCAGGTCCGAAGCCGCGGCGTGCTGTGCGGCGTAGGCGTCGGCTTCGAATTCATGCCGGCGCGAGTACAGGCTCATGAGCGGCTGAAGCATGAAGGAGAACACGGGGACGACCATGAAAAACAGCACCAGCGCCATGGCTGTAGTGCGCGTCTGCACGTTCAGTGCAGCGTAGAACCAGTGCTGCCCGATGAGATACCCGAGCAGCCACAGGAAGCCCAGGCTCACGCCGAACAGCAGGGCCATGCGTTTCCAGACGTGGTGATGGCTGAAGTGGCCGAGTTCGTGGGCGAGCACCGCCTCGATTTCCTGCGGCGCGAGGTGCGCGATCAGCGTGTCGAACAGCACGATGCGCTTTGCAGCGCCGAAGCCGGTGAAATAGGCGTTGCCATGGCTGGAGCGGCGGGAGCTGTCCATCACGAACAATCCCTGCGAGCGGAAGCCGCAGCGGCTGAGCAGATGCTCGATCCTGCTCTTCAAAGACTCGTCTTCCAGCGGGCTGAAGCGATTGAAAAGCGGCGCGATCAGGGTTGGATAGAGCGTCACCACGAGCAGGTTGAATCCGACCCAGGTGAGCCACACATAAAGCCACCAGGCCTGGCCCATGACCGCCATCAGCCACAGCACGCAGAGCGCGAGCGGAACGCCCAGCAGAAGGCCGATCAGCGCCTGCTTGGCAAGGTCGATGAAATACATCCGCAAGGTCATGCGGTTGAAGCCGTAGCGCGCCTCGACGACGAAGGTGCGGTAGAGCCCGAACGGCAGGTCGAAAATGCCGCTGATCAGCGCTACGCTGACCATAAAGGCGATGCCGTGGGCATAACCGCCGGTATTGACCACCTGTGCCCACCCCGCGGCGATCGCCTGGAGTCCGCCGCCGAGTGTGAATGCGACCAGCACCAGGGCGCCGACGGCTGTCTCGAGCATTCCGACCCGGGTTCGCGCAGTGGTGTAGTCGGCGGCCTTCTGGTGCCCCGCGACGGTGATCTGGCCGGAGAACTCCCGCGGCACGGCGCCCCGATGGGCGGCGACATGCCGGATGTGACGGGCCGCGAGCCACAACTGCACGGCCGTCGTCAATGCCAGGGCGATGATAAAGGCCAGCGTGAAGAGATGCATCGGGTGCAGGCGAGTCCAAGAGCTCACGTATGAGACAATCGCATTTTACACGCGGACGGTTCGCAGAACCGCAGCGATATGCCCCAGGATCAGAATAACCTCATCTGGCTCGACATGGAAATGACGGGCCTGAATCCGGACACCGACCGCATCATCGAAGTGGCGATCGTGATCACCGATTCCCATCTCGTCACAGTGGCCGAGGCACCTGTGCTGGTGGTTCACCAGAGCGACGAGGCGCTCGACGCGATGGACGCCTGGAACAAGGGTACGCACGGGCGCTCGGGCCTGATCGACAAGGTCAAGGCTTCCGTGCTCGCGGAGGCCGATGTCGAACGATCGATGCTGGACTTCCTTGCGCAGCACGTGCCCATCCGTACTTCGCCCATATGCGGCAACTCGATCTGCCAGGACCGGCGTTTTCTCGCGCGCTGGATGCCCAAGTTCGAGGCGTACTTCCATTACCGCAATCTGGACGTCAGCACGCTCAAGGAACTGGTCAAGCGCTGGAAGCCGTCGCTGGCCCGCGGCGTGGTCAAAAACGGCAAGCACGAGGCGCTTGCCGACATCTACGAGTCGATCGAGGAAATGAAGTATTACCGCGAGAATTTCATCAAGCTCTGAGAGCCTGCGGTACCACCTTCCCGGGGTTCATGATGTTGCCCGGGTCGAAAGCCTGTTTGACCGCGCCCATGAGGCTCAGAGCCTCGCCGTGCTCCTTGGCCAGCCATTTCATTTTGCCGAAGCCCACGCCGTGCTCGCCGGTGCAGGTGCCTTCCATGTCCAGTGCGCGGTTCACCAGGCGCTCGTTGAAGGCCTTTGCCTCGGCCATGTCGGACTCGTTTTCCGGCCGCACCAGGACCACACAATGGAAATTGCCGTCGCCGACGTGCCCGAACAGGGGAATGGGCATCGACGCCTTGTCGATGTCCCTGGTGGTCTCGACGATGCATTCGGTGAGTCTGGAAATCGGCACGCACACGTCGGTGGAGACGCAGCGGGTTCCCGCCCGCAGGTGCAAGCAGGCGAAATAGGCGTCATGGCGCGCCTGCCACAGCTTGTTTCTTTCTTCCGCCCGCGCCGTCCACTGGAACTCCATGCCGCCGTTCGCGTGGGCTATCTCCTGCACCAGTTGGGCCTGTTCCTCGACGCTCTTCTGGGTGCCGTGGAACTCCAGGAACAGCATCGGCTGTTCCGGGTAGGCGGTCTTGGAATAGGCGTTGATGGCGCGCATGGTGGTGGCGCACAGCGCCTCGCAGCGCGCGATCGGAATGCCCGATTGCAGCGTCTGTATCACCGTGTCGACCGCCCCGGTGATGTCCTTGAACGAGCACACCGCCGCCGACATCGCCTCGGGGATGGCATACAGGCGCACGGTCACCTCCGTGATCACGCCCAGCGTTCCCTCGGAACCGACGAACAGGCGCGTCAGGTCGTAGCCGGCCGATGACTTGCGCGAGCGGCGCGCGGTCTTGATGATGCGCCCGTCGGCAAGCACCACGGTGAGGGCGATCACGTTCTCGCGCATGGTGCCGTAGCGAACGGCGTTGGTGCCCGAAGCGCGCGTCGCGGCCATGCCGCCCAGCGTCGCGTCCGCCCCGGGATCGATGGGGAACATGAGCCCGGAGTGGCGGATGTGTTCGTTGAGTTGCTTGCGGGTCACGCCGGCCTGCACCGTGCAGTCCAGGTCGGCCTCGCGCACTGCAATGATGCCGTTCATCTGCGACAGGTCCATGCAGACGCCGCCGTGAATCGCGAGCACATGACCCTCCAGGGACGTGCCCACGCCGTACGGGATAATCGGCGTCTTGTGAAGGCGGCAGAGCTTGACGACGTCGCGCACCTCTTCGGTGGAGTGCGGAAAAACGACGGCGTCGGGCAGAGCGTAGGGGTAATAGGACTCGTCCTTGCCGTGGTGCTCGCGTATGCCTCGCGAGGTGGATACGCGTGAGCCGAGCAGGCGCTCCAGGCCTTCGAGAAGTCCGGAGTCGAGTTCGCGGGGTGTGTTGTTCATGTCAGGCGGCCGGCAGTATTTTGCCCGGATTCATCAGCTTGTCCGGGTCGAAGGCGTGCTTGATCGAGCGCATGAGGTCCAGCGCCTCGCCGTGTTCCTTGTTCATCCATTTCATCTTGCCTATGCCCACGCCGATCTCGCCGGTGCAGGTGCCTTCCATGTCCAGGGCACGATTGACCAGCCGCTCGTTGAACGCCTTTGCCTCTGCGAGGTCGGCGTCGCTGTCCGTGCGCACCAGGATCACGCAGTGGAAATTGCCGTCGCCGACGTGACCGAACAGGGGAATGGGCATCGTCGCGCCGTCGATGTCCCTGGTGGTTTCGACTATGCACTCGGTGAGCCGCGAGATGGGCACGCACACGTCCGTTGAAACGGAGCGTGTGCCATGGCGCAGCTGCAGGCAGGAGAAATAAGCATCGTGGCGCGCCTGCCAGAGCTTGTTCCTGTCCTCGGCCTTGGTCGCCCACTGAAACGCCATGCCGCCGTTCGCGTGCGCGATTTCCTGCACCAGCTGGGCTTGTTCCTCGACGCTTTTCTGGGTCCCGTGAAACTCCAGGAACAGCATCGGCTGTTCCGGGTAAGAGGTCTTGGAATAGGCATTGATGGCGCGCATGGTGGTCCCGCACAGCGCCTCGCAGCGCGCGATGGGAATGCCCGACTGCAGCGTTTGTATCACCGTGTCGACGGCGCCCCCGATCTCCTTGAATGAACAGGTCGCCGCCGACATGGCTTCGGGGATGGCATACAGGCGCAGCGTGACTTCGGTGATGACGCCCAGGGTGCCTTCCGATCCGACGAACAAGCGCGTCAGGTCGTAACCGGCCGATGATTTGCGCGAGCGGCGCGCGGTCTTGATGATGCGGCCGTCTGCAAGCACCACGGTGAGGGCGATCACGTTCTCGCGCATGGTGCCGTAACGAACCGCGTTGGTGCCCGAGGCGCGCGTGGCGGCCATGCCGCCCAGCGTCGCATCGGCGCCCGGATCGAGCGGGAACATGAGGCCGGAATGGCGGATGTTTTCGTTGAGTTGCTTGCGCGTGACGCCGGCCTGCACCGTGCAGTCCAGGTCGGCGTCGCGCACTGCCAGTATCTGGTTCATCTGCGACAGGTTGACGCAGACGCCGCCGTGGATAGCGAGCGTATGGCCTTCCAGCGAACTGCCCACGCCATACGGCACGAGCGGCGTCTTGTGCAGGCGGCACAGGTTGACGATATCGCGCACCTCCTCGGTGGAGTGCGGGAACACGACCGCCTCGGGTGGAGCGGCGGGGTACGATGACTCGTCCCTGCCGTGGTGTTCGCGTACGCCGCGCGAGGTGGTGATTCGCTCGCCGAGCAGGCTACGCAGCGCCTCGACCAGCGTCGTGTCCAGTTCGCGAGCTTGGTTCATGCGCTTCTCCTGTGGAATGGGTCCTGTCGCGGACCCGCGATTATGCCCCGACTCCGGCAGTCGGGGCCACTGGGGACGCTCGGGGGACGCTGCAGACACCGCGGCAACCGGGCCGGCCCCCGAGTCGAATTTCGGCCGTTCGGGAGCATTGCCGGACAGGAGGCATACGGTGGGTGCGGTCAATCGTCCGCCCGCGCGCTGCGGGCGACCCGGCCTAGGGCTGGCGCATGTACAGCCGGAAACGTTCCTTGTCGCGCGGGCGGTTGCCTTCCCAGATTCTTCTCCATCCAGAACTGCGCAAGCGATCCTCGTCATCCGGGTGGGCCTGCACGAGCAGCACCGGACAGCGTTCCGTGGAATGCAAGCCGGGCCCGCGCGTTTCAGTACGGCGGGTGACGACGCCGGCATGGTAGTCGAATGCCGCGCGCTGGGCCTCGCCCAGTCCGCTGGACTCGATGCAGCGCGAACCCGGCGGGAGCGCTCGCTTGAGCGCGAGGGCGACCGGCCGGTATGTCTTCCCATAGTCGATCCAGTCTATCCACAAGGTCATGATCAGGCTCCAGAGCAGCGCCACACCGGCGGCCCAGATCACCACGCCGCGAAACGGGGAACGCTCGCTGCGCAGCACGATGAACAGCCAGGCAAGCGTGAATGTAGCGGCGACCATGACTTCATACCACTGGAACTGAGGCACGTGTCCGGGTTCCAGTTTGGCGAAGTTGCGCTGAATCTGTTGCGGAATCCCCGTCATCATGGCGATCCAGCCGAGCCACACCAGAGCGCCGAAGACGCCGAAGGTCGTGGCGCCGAACCAGGCGAGCGCACTTGCAGCGCCCCGTTGCAGCAGCGGCACGCCGGCTCCCGCCAGCAGTGCCAGAGGCAGGAGCAGCGGCAGTACGTTGACCTCGCGATTCCCGGGGGTCATCGCGACGACTGCGGCCGATACCACCAGTGCGGCCAGCGGGTAGGCGGCGCCGGCCTCGACGAGCCGCCGGCGCCACTGCCACAAGATCCAGAGCGCGATGGGCCACGCCGGCCAGGCCGCCCAGGAAAGCGTGACGCCGTATCCGGCGAGGACGTCCCAGCCCGGCAGGGCCGGAATCCTGGTCTGGTAGGCGATCCATGCGCTCAGGTCGGCCGGCGCATGCAGATGGGCTGCAATCAGCCAGGCCCCGGATATCGCGGCGCCGCTGGCAGCGGCAAGCGCGAGCGTTCCGGCGTAGCGTCGAGTGCGCCAGTCGCGGCACGCCAAGGGCAAGACGGCCGCCGTCAGCGCCGGGATCAGCGCCGCGCCCACGCCCTTGCACAGCAGCGCGGTACCCAGGCCCGCACCCAGGAGCACGCCCGCCAGCACCGGTCTGCGCCGCGCCAGCGCGAGCGCGTACAGTGCGAGCGCGTGGGCGGCGAGCATGCCGATTTCGCTCAGGGTTTCGTGCGCGTGCAGCAGCAGCCCCAGCGAGCCGAGCAGGACCAGCGCCGCGCCGTCGCCTTCGGGCCTGCCGTGGCGCTCGCGCGCCGCCAGGCGGATGAGCACCAGCGCGAGCAGCATAAGCGCACCGCTGGCGAGGCGCGCGCCGCTGTGCAACTCGAGCACGGGCGCCCCGAGCCACGCAAAGCCGGCTGCGATCCAGTAATAGAGCGGGCCGTCTTTGGGAAAGGGTTCGCCGGCGAGGCTGGGCACCAGCCACTGGCCATGGTGCAGCATCTGGTACACGATGCCGGTGCCTATCGCATCCTCTGTTTTCCATGGGTCGTGACCCATGAGGCCCGGCAGAATATAGGCCAGCGCCAGCAGGAGCAGAAGCACCGGCGCGGGCGGCAGCGCCAGACGCAAAGCGTAGAGGCGGCGCGCCGGACTGTGGTTCATCGCAGATGTTGCCTGCAGCATGCTGTCACCCCACAAAACGAAAAAGGCAGCCGAAGCTGCCTTTTTACGCGGCTACCGCAAGGCTCACGCCGCAGCCGGCTTGACGGCCTTGTTTCCGGCGTACTTCTGGCGGAATTTTTCCACACGTCCTGCGGTGTCGACGATCTTTTGCTTGCCGGTATAGAACGGGTGGCAGGCCGAGCAGACTTCGACGTGCAGCGACTTTCCGAGCGTCGAGCGCGTCGTGAACTTTGTGCCGCAGCTGCAGGTTACTTCGACTTCGTTGTATGCGGGATGGATGGTGGTCTTCATGATTCGAGTCCTTGCAGGAGGGCCGCCAGCGCGGCGCGGAAAGCGCGCTATTATGCCCAATTCGGCGCGCAAGCGCAATTTGGATGGAACATCAGTGGCTTAGCTGGTCCGCTCACTGCCTGCGCATCGAGTCGAAGAAATCCCCATTCGATTTCGTCGCCCGGATCTTGTCGACCAGAAACTCGGCCGCTTCGAGATCGTCCATGGGGTAGAGGAGCTTTCTGAGTACCCACACTTTCTGCAGGATCTCCGGCTTGATCAGCAGTTCTTCGCGGCGCGTGCCGGAACGGTTGACGTTGATCGCCGGGAAAATACGCTTCTCGTACATGCGCCGGTCGAGGTGGATTTCCATGTTGCCGGTGCCCTTGAACTCCTCGTAAATGACGTCGTCCATCCGCGAGCCGGTGTCGATCAGCGCAGTGGCGAGAATGGTGAGCGAGCCGCCTTCCTCGATGTTGCGCGCCGCGCCGAAAAAGCGCTTGGGACGCTGCAAAGCATTCGCATCCACGCCGCCGGTGAGCACCTTGCCCGAGGCCGGCACAACCGTGTTGTAGGCGCGCGCCAGCCGCGTGATCGAGTCGAGCAGGATCACCACATCCTTCTTGTGCTCGACCAGGCGCTTGGCCTTTTCGATGACCATTTCGGCGACTTGCACGTGGCGGGAGGCCGGTTCGTCGAAGGTCGAGGCAACCACCTCGCCGCGCACGGTCCGGGTCATCTCGGTCACTTCCTCGGGGCGCTCGTCGATCAGCAGCACGATCAGCACGCATTCTGGGTAGTTGGCGATGATTGCGTGCGCCAGCTGCTGCATCAGCACCGTCTTGCCGGCCTTGGGCGGCGAGACGATCAGTCCGCGCTGGCCTTTGCCGATGGGGGCGATGATGTCGATGATCCGGCTGGTGATGTTCTCTTCGCCCTTGATGTCGCGCTCGAGCTTGAGGTGCTCATCCGGGTGCAGCGGCGTCAGGTTCTCGAACAGGATCTTGTGCTTGGAGGCCTCCGGGGCCTCGCTGTTGACCTTGTCGACCTTGACCAGCGCGAAATAGCGTTCGCCGTCCTTGGGCGTGCGGATCTCGCCCTCTATGGAGTCGCCGGTGTGAAGGTTGAAGCGGCGGATCTGCGACGGGCTGACGTAGATGTCGTCTGTCGAGGCGAGGTAGGAGGTATCGGGAGAGCGCAGAAAACCAAAGCCGTCGGGGAGCACTTCGAGCGTGCCGTCACCGAATATCGATTCGCCTTTTTTTGCGCGGTTCTTGAGCAGGGCGAATATCAGCTCCTGCTTGCGCAGCCGGTTGGCGTTGTCGATTTCGTTGGCCACCGCCATTTCAAGAAGTTGGCTGACGTGGAGGGTTTTCAGCTCGGATAATTGCATATGGACTTTTGCGGAATGGTCCCGGCCCTAAGGCGAACCGGAAAAAGCAAACTGGAAGGAAAGGCGCTTCGAAGCGGCTGCCCGGAAGCGCTGGGCTATCGGCGGCGGCGCCAGGAAACGACTGCGCCGCCTTTCATGCTGAAACTAAGGGTAAAGGGTTCAGATGTTGCTGTCAAGAAAGGCCGTGAGTTGCGGCTTGGACATCATCCCGAGCTTGCTCGCCTGCACGTTGCCGTCCTTGAACAGCATCAGCGTCGGAATGGCCTTGATGTTGTACTTGCGCGCGAGTTGCTGGTTTTCGTCCACGTTGACCTTGGCGATCTTCAGTTTGCCGTCGTAGTCCTTCGCGAGTTCTTCAAGCAGCGGCGCGAGCGCCTTGCACGGACCGCACCATTCGGCCCAGTAGTCCACCAGCACCGGAACGTCCGACTTCAGGACGTTGGGCTCGAAGGTGTCCTCGGTCACATGTTGAATCATTTCGCTCATCAATTCCTCGCTTCAGGCGGTTGGCGTTGCGCAGCGGACGCCGCGCAGTTCGGATGTTCGTTCTTATATCCGAATGCTAGCAAAAAAACCGCTTCCGGGTGCGGGCGCCGGGTGAGCGGATGTCCCGGCGATGCCGGGTGCGGTCCGTACGCGCAAGGGCACGGCTTTTGGTGCCGACCGGATGGGACGGTCCGCGAGCATGCTAGAATTTCGCGGCATCAAGGATCAAGCATCAAGCATCAGGCATCAGGGAGGGGGGTGCGGTTGCGTTCCCTGCCCAACACCGTGCCGATCACCACGCGCGAGGCGTCATGGCTTACGTTGTCACCGAGAGTTGCATCAAGTGCAAATACACCGATTGCGTCGACGTCTGCCCGGTCGACTGCTTTCACGAAGGGCCGAACATGCTGGTCATCGACCCCGATGAGTGCATCGACTGCACGCTGTGTGTCGCCGAGTGCCCGGTGGAGGCGATTTTCGCCGAGGACGACGTTCCGGCCGAGCAGCGCGGGTTCGTCGCCCTCAACGCCGAACTGTCCATGAAGTGGAAGCAGATCACCGAGCGCAAGGCCGCGCCCGCCGATGCGGAGGCGTGGTCCAAGGTGAAGGACAAGAAAAAGCTGCTCGAGCGCTAAGCGCCGCCCCGTCGCCGGGAAAGCGGGGCATCAGTCGATTTTCGCTCCCGAGCGCTTGATGACCTCGGCCCACTTGGTATTTTCCTTCCTGATAAAGTCGCCGAACTCTTCGGGTGTGCCGCCCACCAGTTCGTCCCCGATGAAGGCGAATTTTTCCTTCATGGTCGCAGAGGCGATGGAGCGGTTGATCCCCGCGTTGAGCTTGTCGACGATGGGCCGCGGCACCCCGGCGGGCGCTATGACGCCGCTCCAGGTCGTGGCTTCGTAGCCCGGCACGCCGGCTTCGGCGATGGTCTGGATGTCCGGGTAGGCGGCCGAGCGCGTCGCCCCGGTGACCGCGATGGCCCGCACCTTGCCCGATCGCGCGAACGCGGCGATCCCGTTCAGGCTCTCGAACATCACGTGTATGTGGCCCGCGATCAGGTCGTTGATTGCCTGCGCGCCGCCCTTGTAGGGCACGTGCACGATCTGCGTGCCGCTCATGAACTTGAACAATTCCGCGCTGACGTGGCCCGGAGTGCCGTTGCCCGAAGACCCGTTCATCACCTTGCCGGGATGGGCCTTCGCATATTCGATCAGTTCCTTGACGGTCGTCACCGGCAGCGACGGTGACACCGCGACCAGGATGTTACCGCGGGTCACCAGCGCGACCGGCTGAAAATCGCGGTCGACATCGTAGGGCAGCTTGGCCACCATGTTGCGGCTGATCGCCATCGCCCCGACCGGACCCAGGCCGATGGTGTAGCCGTCCGCGGCGGACCTTGCGATGATCTCCATGCCGATCACCAGAGCGCCGCCCGGCCGGTTGTCGACCACGATAGGCTGACCCATCTCTCTGGAGAGCTCGAAGGCGAGGATGCGCGCGACGGTGTCCGAGGCGCTCCCCGGTGCCTGCGGGACGACGAACCGGAGCGGACGATCCGGATACTGCGCTGCCGATGACAAGGCGACTGCCCACAGCGTACACGCCAACGCAAGCGTTCGAATCCAGCCCATGTTCGCCCCTCCGAGTCGGTGGCCGCCGCAATGGGCGGCCCTGTTTTGTTGCGCCCGTGTCAGGTCATGATGTTACGTCAGTTGCGCCGCTTGTGAACGAAGTGGTGAACAAAGTGGTGAACGAAGTGGTGAACTAAGCGGTGAACGAAGCGGTGAACGAAGCGGTGAACGAAGCTGCGACCGAAGCGGCGCGCCGGCAGTTTGCTATGATCGCGCTGGTTCTTGCGCAGGCGGCGTGGGGGAGGGAGCCACAGTGCGGGCAAGGCGAGCACCGAGAAGCTGCCGCGCGCCGTCGCCATTTTTCTTGCACCTGGGCGCGACGCTCGACATATCGAAACCCAAAAGAGTCCAAGCGGCTTTGAATCAGCGGAGTTGAATCGTGATAATCCAGTTCGCCCGTGTTGCCGTGATGCTGTTCGCGGTCATGCTGTGCCAGGCTGCGCAGGCGCAATATCCGGCGCGGCCGATCAGGATGCTCGTGCCCAACCCGCCGGGCGGCGCGACGGACACGCTGGCGCGCGTGATCGGCCCGAAGCTCGCCGAGGGCCTCGGCCAGCCGGTCATCGTGGAAAACCGGCCCGGCTCCAACGGCAACCTTTCCAGCGAACTCACGGCCCGCGCCGCGCCCGACGGCTACACGCTGCTGCTCGCGCCCGACAGCCAGATCGTCATCAACCCGCATCTCTACGCGAAAATGCCGGTGGACACGGTGAAGGACCTGCTGCCGGTCGCCAGCGTCGTCTCCACCCAGCTTGTGCTCTCGGTCAACCCGTCGCTGCCGGTAAAGACGTTCGCCGAATTCGTCGAATACGCGCGCCGGGCTCATCCGCCGCTCGCCTACGCGTCCATAGGCAACGGCAGCCAGCATCACCTCAGCATGGAAATGCTCAAGGCGCGCGCCGGCATTGACCTGGTGCACGTGCCCTACAAGGGTGGCGGGCCGGCGACCATGGCCATACTCGCGGGCGAAGTGTCGGCGATGGTGGGTGGCAACTCGGTCGCAGCGCACATCCGCGCCGGCAAGTTGCGCGCGCTTGCGCTCGCGGGCAGGCAGCGCTCGGCGTCGTACCCGGAGGTGCCCACGATGGGCGAACTCTATCCCGGGCTCGAAGTCACGACCTGGCTGGGAATTTTTGCGCCCCAGGGCGTGCAGGTGCCGGTGCTGGCAAGATTGCGCGCCGAGATAAACCGCCTGCTTGGCGAAGCCGATGTGCGCGAGAGGCTGCGCAACGTCGGCGGACTCGATCCTTTTGTCACCACGCCGGAGGAGTTCGCCGCGACCATACGGTCGGAT
>Ga0194060_10002893_pt1 | contig 12246 bp, 9 predicted proteins | sample SepL225m_MetaG_FD_163427 | JGI IMG/M metagenome (GOLD analysis project Ga0194060, IMG submission 163427) | Anoxic zone freshwater microbial communities from boreal shield lake in IISD Experimental Lakes Area, Ontario, Canada - Sep2016-L222-5m | ecosystem: Environmental > Aquatic > Freshwater >... | reverse complement strand
ATCTACCATAATAGCTCTATTTTAGTGGAGAAAAAAACGTTTTGTAGGGGAGTTAAATTTAGCTTAAGTGGTGGTACAGTGGCGAGGGTTCATATCCGATCAACTATACCAATTACAGGATCATCTTCAAAATTTATCTTCGTTTCTGCTTTTAATAGATCTGCAATTTTATTTCCATGTACAAACTCTTCTTCTATAAGTGGATAAAAGTCTACATTTTTGATAATTCGTCCGTTATGCGAATACAGAATGTCCTCAACAATATCATGTAAACATATCGCCTGCATTACATGCGTTTTTGCTCCTCTTATAGATCTTTTTTCTTCAGATGGTAAATCAACCCATTCTGGGCATTTCAAATCAACTGCATCAAGATACATTCGTGTAAAATGAACACTATATGGTAAGGGCTTTCCATCAATATCAAATTCGTTTTTTCGTGTTCTTTTGTTTGTATCTTCATTAAGTTGTGTTAATACAACTCCTACTACATACGCTTTAAGATTTTCTAATCCATCCTGAGTATTGTATGTCTGAATTGTTCTTTCCAGAACCCGATCCATCATAGGCTGTATGCTCAAACAGTCGCTATTATATAGATATAGAAACCAATCACCAAATGGTTGAAATACTTCACTACGAAAATTAAGATGTTCAATAGTATCAACCCATGTGTGATTCGATCTAAGTAGATCTGGCCGAGGTAACTCAGAAATATTGCTCATATGCCAATAAATAACTAATTTTAAATATACCTTTGTATCAATCAATTACAAAATAGTTTGCTTATTATATCTCTTAAATACTTTATTGTTTGCGCTTATTACTGTCTGTATATATGAGACGTCTCATATTTTCCCATGAGTATAACTCATCTGGATAAAACCATGGATACAGGTCTATGAGTCGTCCAAATGCATATTGTTCATCATCTTTCATTTTTTCAATCAATCCATACATTGTTTGTCGCTCTGGGTCTTCTATTCCGTTTCTCATTGCAAAAAGTGCAACCTCATGCCATTCCCCTGCTTTATCCGCCTCACTTTGACCTGTCTCATTTATTTTCATTTGCATAGTATAAAACTTCATCCATGCAAATAAGTTTGCAATAGAGCCTTTTCGCTTCCCGTCAGCCAACGGTTTTGGATTCGAGATATTATCAACTATTTTTCCAGGTACACCTTTGTTATCACCTATTTTAAATTCGGTTTTTCCACTGTACCTCATATCAAATCGCTCAGAAAATCCATCAAATATCATCCTTGTTGCAGAAAATAGTGGCCCCTGATTTTCAAATACTGTTCCATCCAATTCATGAAAAACATCATTAGTATCAAAAAAGCCTACGACCGTCACATAATGACGATATATATCATGAATATTTCTTGGATCTTCACCTAATATCACCTTCCGAGCAAATGATGACAAAGTTTTTGGTAGAGACTCGTCCCAACATACAGCAATCCTTTTACCGTCATCCGTTGTAAAACAACGTACCCGTGCATTCGGATAAATATCACCCACTCTGACAGTAACATCTTTTACTAGAGGAAACTGATCCGTCAAAAATGCATGTACATTGCGACTACCAGCATCTTTCTTTTTTTGATACTCTGGAGTAAGTCGCATAATTGTATATATTAATGCCAAGTGTCTACCTGCATCAAAAATAAGTGTATTGTTGTCAACTTGTTTTCCATATAAAGAACGATTAAAAAATATATCTGCAAGATCATACAACTTAGCATTTCGAATATCGTTTATTATATCTACACTCTTCATAGAGATACCTCTTACGTTCAATGCCATCGCAAAGTCAGATAAAAACTTTTCAGCAGTCTCTTGTATGGTGCCTAATGTTGATGATTCACTGAGTAATCCTTCCATTCTAAAAAATTCAGATACACGCCTATCATATTCTTTAGCAATTTCGTTTAAATCCTCTCCATCAGCATGGCTTGATGTCAACTCAGAAAAAGTTTGTCTTAGACCCGTAAGAAAACAATTGAGAGATAACCTTTCTTGTGAATCCTCTAATATACCCACAGCATTCAGAATATCCTCTCCTCGTTGTACACCTTGTCCTTTAAACCCACACATAGAATACATAAGAGGAAAAACGTATCTATATGCCCTTTCTTTCGAGAACTCTTTCAAATATGAGTTGGCTTCGTATTTATACAATTCTCTAATTCTTTCTATTCTCTTTTGTCCTAAAGACAGATTTAGTTGATTTTTCACAACTTCTTCCACTTGACTAATTTCCCTCATAATTTGCGTAAATAGTGTACCTCTTTGAGTAGAATCATGAAAAACCTGTGAATCTTTACCTAGATGCAAGTAATCTAACCCTTCTATTGTTCGCATATCACCATTTATATTTGTCGTCACAAATCCCTCAGTCATCAATGTTATTAATTGGGGCGACGTAAGAAGTAATACTTCACCAATTTTTGCTTCTTCTGGATCAATAGGATAAGGAATATCACCATATGAAGCAGAGGCAATTAAAAACGTCGCATTACGATCACCATTTGGCATACCAGGAATTGTGTAATCAAGGGTGCCAATATCTCTCATATCAAATAATGCACGCGCATTCACTTCTTCTCTTCCTTCTCGTTTTGTTGCAACTTTTGGATCTTCTAATTCTCCCTTTATTATTTTTCGATTACCTCCAAAAAATTCAGCCTTTCCATGATGAACACTTAATGCTGATTTTAAAGGAATAATCCATCGTACTATACCGTCATAGTTTGTACTATATTCTTGTAATCTTCCATTTAAATGTTCTTCATCAAGAAGAGTATGACATAATACACGCACAACAGAAGGCACTGGCAACTTCAAAATTTCGCCATTACTATTTTGTTCTTGCGAAGCATTTCTTTGATCTTCTAAAGACATATTATGAGTCTTTTATTATACTACAATATATCCCCGATTCAATCACTGTTTAGATCTTCTTATTAGTCTTTTTCAAATATATAAAAACAAATTTTAATAAAGTTTATTATCAACATTTTCAATTGACTTGAACATTCGTTCACCGATGTGGTAAGATTACATATAAGTTTATAAAGTTATAAAGTATAAGATTTATAAAGTGATAAGAATAATATGTCTCATGACTTTAGACTTTAGACCTTAGACTTTTAACTATTTTTTTATGATTCCACTTGCCGAACAATTGCGACCAAATAAACTTGATGATTATGTCGGACAAGCACATCTTGTAGGTGTGGGTAAACCAATCAGACGTATGATTGAAAATGGCCGAGTAACCTCTATGATTTTTTGGGGCCCCCCGGGATGTGGCAAAACCACACTTGCGCATATCATAGCACAACTGAGCAATGCAGATTTCATCTCCTTCTCAGCCGTTATAAATGGAATCGCAGAAATAAAAAAAATCATTCACATAGCATCAGAACAAAAATCATTATTTCAAAAAGATACAATAATCTTTATTGATGAAATTCATCGATTTAATAAAGCACAACAAGATGCGTTTCTACCATGTATAGAAAATGGAACAATCACTCTCATTGGAGCAACTACTGAAAATCCTGGATTTGAAATAAATGCGCCTCTTATATCCAGATCACAAGTCTACATGCTCAAAATGTTGACAGAAGAAGAAACAAAAACAATCATAGAACGTGCAATAAATCACTTTCCTTCACATAAATTCGAAAAAGATGCAATACAACACATCATCACTCATGCCAATGGAGATGGAAGAAATGCAATCAATGCAGTTGAGTTATCAGCATCGATAGCACAACATGTTACTCTTAAAGTTGTAGAAGAAGCTCTTCAACAAAAATCAGTGTACTATGATAAAAAAGGCGACTCACATTATGATACAATCTCAGCATTTATAAAAAGTATGCGCGGTTCTCAACCAGATGCAACTCTTCACTATCTTGCTCGTATGCTAAAAGCAGGCGAGGATCCAGTTTTTATTGCACGTCGAATGGTGATATTCGCATCAGAAGATATTGGCAATGCACAGCCAACTGCACTTGTCCTTGCAACAGCAACTATGCAAGCAGTACATATGATCGGCATGCCCGAAGCACAACTTATTTTGGCACAAACAGCAACCTATCTTGCAACAGCAAAAAAATCCATCGCCTCTACAGAAGGCATTTTTTCTGCAATCACTGATATAGAGACAACCCGTCTTGATCCAATTCCCTTTCATTTACGCAACGCATCAAATAAGATCATGAAAGAGCAGGGATATGCTAAGGACCACATACGTTATCCATGGAAAGAAGAACAAGAAAAGGGAAAAAAGATAGTTCAAGAATATATGCCTGAAAATTTGAGAGGGAAAAAATATTATAAAGAGGATTGGAAGGAAAAATAACTATCTTTGAAATGGAATTGATAATAAACAATTATTTTGATATATTCACTCAATATGGATAGACTAAATGAAAAAATATACATACCAACATCAGATAAACTCATTGGAAATAATATTTATAAAACGTCAATTGAAGGACTTTATTATATTCCTATACAATCACATCAAGATGATCGTGGATTTTTTCGTACAATATCACTAATACCTGACTTAAACACAACTCTCAACATACATTTTACAGTGAAACAAATCAATCATGCTCGATCAAACCAGAACGTAACACGAGGCATTCATGCAGAAAATTGGAATAAATTAGTAACTATCATTTCAGGAAAAGCACTCTGTATACTTGCTGATGTGCGTCCTCATTCTCCAACCTACAAAAATGTAGAATATTTTAAGCTAGGTATCGGAAACGATGTGGATCAAGCCTCACTATTTATCACTAAAAATATAGGAAACTCTGTATCAGTACTCGAAGGTCCTGTCGACTATCTATACGCGGTAGATCAACTGTATAGCGAACGTGATACTACAGGAGATAAAGCTATCTCTCTTTTTGATCAAGAGCTTAACATTCAATGGCCAATTCCAAGAGATCAAATGATCATATCAGAACGCGATAAAAACTCAACCACACTAAAGGAATTAAAGAATAAAACTTAATGGTTTTTACACTTCGCTTCGCTCTGTGTCAATGGCCAGATTCGAACTGGCGACCGACCGCTTATGAAACGGTTGCTCTACCACTGAGCTACACTGACTAATCAAATCAATATCCAGTATAATATACATTATGACTGATATAGAACTTTCTATCATTATTATATCGTACAACACAGCGAAAATCACTCAAAACTGTATTCAATCGATTTTTGCCTCCCTTAAGAACACTCAATTATCATATGAAATCGTCGTAATTGACAACGCATCATCAGACGCGTCTGTCGAGATGCTCAAATCTCTTGAAAAGAATCATCGTCAAATAAAACTTACGATAAATACTCAAAATACAGGATTTGGAAAAGCTAATAATCAAGGAGCGTTACTAGCTAAAGGTACTCATATATTACTTCTTAATTCTGATACTCTTATCATACATTCAGCAATCGAAGATCTATTGATATATTATAAAAATAATGCAAAAAACATTCATTTTCTTGGAGGAAAACTATTAAATACAGATAAAACACCACAACCTTCTTGCGGTCCTTTTTATACATTACCAATTATATTTGGAGCTCTGTTTCTAAGAGGAGATTATTGGGGACTAACAAGATATTCACCTAACACACCTCGTAAAGTTGACTGGGTCTCGGGAGCATGTATATTAACTACAAAAGACCATTTTACTAATGTTGGTGGATTTGACGAAAAAATATTTATGTATATGGAAGAAATAGACCTGTTATTTCGAGCAAACAAACAGAATTTACATACTTGGATCTATCCACAAGCTCAATTTATCCATCTTGGATCAGCTTCAAGCAATGGAAGAAAGGAGCCAATTATCCAAGTCTATAAAGGATTTATATTTTTCTACAAAAAACACTATGGGCCAATACCTTTCTTTTTCTTGCGAATTATGTTACAATTAAAAGCTGTTGGAGCCTGGATTCTAGGCAAATTATTACACAACACATATTTAATACAAACCTATGGGGAAGCTCTTAAGATCGCTACAATGGCTTGACGAAAATATACTAAAAATTCTTGTTTCAATTTTCATATTTCTTATTCCTCTTTTTCCAAAATTCCCTCTCATTGATTTGGAGTTTACCTACCTAAATATTCGATTGGAAGATTTTTTTATGGTACTAGTAGGTTTGGTTTTTGCAGTACAAGTAATACGAAAAAAGGAAACTATAAATAAAGAATTTTTTTGGCTTTTTATAGTCTACTGGATCGCAATTTTTTCAAGCCTTATATGGAATTATTTTATTTCAAAAGAAATTGAGTACCTTCATATTGGCCTACTTCACACTGCACGTCGTGTAGAGTATATGCTCATATTTTTTGTAACTATTTCATCTATCAAATCTAAAAAGGATCTTTTCTTTTATCTTACCCTCATTTTTGAGGTTCTTTTGATCGCATGTACTTACGGACTTGGACAAAAATTTGGCACATATGTAGGACTTGGAACGATGGCTTTTATTTTACTCGGAACGATAGGATGGATAATTAAGTTTGGAATGTCTCCACTCATGTACTTGAGATTTACATGGCTCGCAATACTTGGATATCTTATCAAGATGGTTGTAGAACGATATGGACCAGTTACTTTACCTGCGATTCAGACAATGAATCCTGAATTTTCACGAGGCTTATTACTCTTTTTAACAAAAGAAGCTCGTGTTTCATCTACATTTGCAGGACATTATGATTTTGCTGCATATCTCGTATTTTTAATTCCAATACTAATTGCATTTATCATATATAGAAAAAATATATCTATTATGATACTCTTTGTAATATCATTATTCATGCTCGTACTTACCGCATCAAGAGTATCCTTTGGAGCATATGCAGTCTCTGTTACAGGTTTATTATTATGGTCAAGAAAATGGATGGTGTTAATCTCAATTGTAATATTAACAATATTATTAAATTTATTTTCAAGTGGGCTTGTTCAACGATTTGTTGAAACTTTTCAAATACGACCAATCTTCGTAAATTCAACCACTGGCCAAATGGTGGTAGCTCAAAAAGTAACAACAAAACAATTACCTGGAGGTTCTATAGTTATTCCCGGCACAACAGAAACTAAAATGACAACACAAGAAATGACAAATGGCCAAAAACTATTAATTGAACAAGTACGTCAGGATCTTAGAAATGAAGCATCAAAATCAGGAAAAATTCTCTCAGCTACTGAAGAAGCACAGATGGTAGCGACTATTACGGCTGGATTGTCGGGACAAAATGCTATGGTTCTTGACACATCAATGGCGGTAAGATTTCAGGTAAGTTGGCCTCGAGCATTTAAAGCATTCAAATCAAATCCAATTCTTGGAACTGGAGCATCATCTTTAACTGAAGCAACTGATGGAGGATATGTAAGAACTATTGGAGAATTTGGTCTCTTTGGTACCTTAGCATTTTTTGCAATCATCCTTAAAATGATCTGGATAATTTGGATTAAATTACGAACTGATCTCAAACATAAACAAGAAGGAATTATTTATTATGGATTTTTATTTGGAATTCTAGCAATTCTTATAAACACAACTCTTATAGATGTATTTGAAGCATCTAAGGTTGCCTTTTATTTTTGGATGATTTCAGGAATTATGATTGGATCATTGCTGATAGAAGATCATAAAAGCTCTCATAATAAACATCATATTAATAAAAGAGAACATAAGTAAGAGTGATGGATCGGAAATTTATGAATATAGAAAAATATCCAAAAATGAATAAAATTGATTGGCTAGCAATGTCGATTTGTATCACAATAGGACTAATCGTCAGACTTTACAATATTAATGTTCCAATAGGCGACTTCCATTCATGGAGACAAGCAGATACAGCATCTGTTGCCCGAAATTTTGCACGAAAAGACTTTAATCTTCTTAAGCCTCAATATGATGATGTCTCAAGTATCCAAACAGGCCTTGATAATCCTCAGGGACTACGTATGGTGGAATTTCCAATTTATAACGCAATATTCGCATCTTTATATAAAATATATCCATCATATTCCATTGAAACATACGGAAGAGTTACCAGTGTTTTTTTTGCACTTATTATTATTGCAATCCTTTATTATCTTTTATACAAGGAAGTTGGACGAACCGCTTCAATTATCGGGTCTCTAACATTTGCAATTCTACCATTTAGCATATACTTTACACGTGTTGTACTTCCTGAAACTACAGCGTTGGGTTGTGTATTCATTGCTATTTTTGCACTCTATAAATGGAGTACTGAGGAACACAATATATTTAAAATCTCTTACTTTGCAATTGGAATACTATCTTTTGCATCTGCAATTTTAATCAAACCAACTGCAATATTTTTTGGTTTTGTACTTTTCTATATATTTTGTAAATCTTATAGATTTACACTATTAAAAAAACCATATTTTTATATATTTTTTATTCTCGCTGGACTTCCACTACTGTGGTGGAGGAAATATATTCTACAGTTCCCTGAAGGTATACCTGCAAGTGATTGGCTCATTACAAGTGTAAATACGTATAAAGGATTAGAAAATATTTTTTTCAAACCAGCATTTTTTAGATGGGTATTTTATGAACGAATTAACAATATTATATTTGGAGGATACATAACAGTATTTTTTATTCTAGGTATTATTTTTAAACCAAAATATTTTCTTTTTCATGCGATTGGTTTTTCAACACTCACATATCTTTTAATATTTCAAGGTGGTAATGTACAACATGAATATTACCAAACTCTTATTTTACCTGCACTTGCTTCATTTGTTGGTATTGGATTTGATGGAATTCAAAAAAATATAAGGTCATTTGTTCACCCAATAATTCTCATAGGTAGTTTATTACTGGTATATTCTGCGGGAATATTATTTTCCTATTATCATGTAAAAGATTATTATAATTATTCTAATGATCTTGTAAGTATTGCAAGCATAGTAAGATCTTTTACAAAGCCAACTGATAAAATAGTTACAGACACCATGGGTGATACAACACTCTTGTATCTTATTGATAGAAAGGGAGCTCCTGCAATTTTTAAGGAAGTACCAGAGCTAAAAAAGGATGGTTATTCGTATCTCGTTACCTATACAACAGAAACTGCAACTCGTATTCAAAAAGAGGGTTTTCAAAAAATTTTTTCTACGGATAAATTTACTCTAATTAAATTATGAGAATATTGATGCTCACTCCATATCTTCCATATCCTCCAGCATCAGGAGGTCAAATACGTACTCTCAACCTTCTTAAATATTTAAGTCGTAATAACGAAATCACATTAATTGCATTGTATAAAGATCCCATTGAAAAATTAAATGCAAAACAATTAGAAAAATATTGTAAAAAAATATATTTATGCAAACGTGCTAAAAAACCATGGCAAATAAAAAATATTTTAAAAGCAATCTTTTCATTTTTACCTTTTCTCATCGTACGCAATTATTCTTCTGAGGCCAAAAATATTATTGCTGAATTATTAAGTAAGAATAATTATGACGTCATTCATGCAGAAACATTCTATATCATGCCTCATATTCCTCAAACAAATATTCCAATTTTACTTGTAGAACAAACTATTGAGTTTATGGTATATCAACATTTTATCTCAACTCTCCCATTTTTGTTGAAAATTTTTTTGAATGTTGATATTATCAAACTCCGTTTTTGGGAAAAGCTATATTGGAAAAAGGCTAATATTGTAGCCACGGTCTCACATTATGATGAAGCAATTATCAAACTATTAGTACCAACTCTCACTCCTGTTGTAATACCAAATGGAGCAGGAGATGACATGTTTGTAGAAAAATTGGAACCAAAATCATGGAAAATTCCTAGATTGCTATTTGTTGGAAATTTTTCTTGGCTTCAAAATACAGAGGCGGCAGAATATCTTATAGCGCACGTACTTCCTAAATTGCGCAAAGAACTTACCAATGTTCAACTCCTTATCGCAGGTCAACGTGCGAAAGAAAAGATTAGTGCTGATCCAACAAATGGAGTAGAGGTGATTGATCTTGCACAGGATGATACTGTAAAAGTACAACAACTTTATCGTGAAGCAACACTTTTTGTAGCGCCAATATTTGGACCAGGTGGTACTCGATTAAAAATACTCGCCGCAATGGCATCAGGACTCCCAGTTATATCAACTCAAGTTGGGGTTGAGGGACTTTCGGTAAACAACGGACACCATGCTTTAATAGCCGATTCTCCCAAAGAATTTATCAGACAAATATTACTGGCGTTAAAAAATAGAAAATTATATGAAGAAATGAGAACGCTTTCATATAACCTCGCAAAACAAAAATATAGTTGGGAAGCCATTGCACACGAACTTGAAGTAGTTTATTCTAATATTACCTAGTAATTGTTATTTTTAAATATTCATTAATGCGTATCGGTATAGATATTTCACAAATTGTATATGAAGGAACAGGTGTAGCTCGTTTTACAGATGGTTTTTTGCGATCTGCTCTTACATATCACAATAATCATCAATGGATATTCTTTTGTTCGTCCTTTCGTCGTCAGCTCGACAAAAATCTCATAACATTAATTCAAAGATCAAATCAAACACTTATTCAACTACCTATTCCGCCTCGTGGACTTTCATTTATATCGCATAATCTTCATTCGCTAAGTAGAGAACTTCATATTTTTAATTCTCTATTTAATAGGATTGATTGGTTTATCACTTCTGATTGGGCCGAATTACCATTATCATGCAAAAAGGCAACAATAGTACACGATCTCGTATTTAAACGGTATCCTGAAACTGTGGATCCAGTTATATTAAAGACACAGATGAAACGATTAGAATGGATAGAAAAGGAGTCTGAAATAGTATTCTGTGATTCAAAATCAACTGCCGATGATCTTAGAGAATTCTATAACATTGATATAAACAAAATTTGTGTCAATTATCCGGGTGTTGAAAATAGATCGGTCAATGTTCACTTTGTTGAGAAAACAATTAAAAAATATAATTTAAAAAAACCCTTTCTATTAGCAGTTGGTAAAGTTGAACCAAGAAAAAATTTAAAACGCCTTATTGAAGCTTTTCTTCAAATCGATGAAAAAGATACTGAACTTATCATAGTAGGTCCTCAAGGTTGGGATAAATTAGATAACATAAATGACAAACGTATTCAATTTCTCGGATACATTTCTGATGATGAATTAACTGCATTATACACCTCATGTTATGCTTTTATTTTGCCCTCCTTATGGGAAGGATTTGGATATCCGATTATAGAAGCAATGCATCAGGGAGCTCCAGTTTTAACCTCAAATATATCTTCCCTTGAAGAAATCACACATAAACATGCTATTCATTTTGATCCGTTCAATATTAAAAATATTAAAGATTCAATACATTTAATTTTTAATGATAAGAAGTTGAGAACTAAACTCAGTTTGGAAGGAAAAATTTATGCTGAATCTTTTACATGGAAACGATACATTGACACATTCATTACAAAATTAACTTCGTGATACAATTACTATAAATCATATGATAATAGGAATAGACGGAAACGAAGCGAATGTAGAAAAACAAGTAGGTGTATCAGTATATACAAACAACCTACTGAGTTATTTTTCTAAGTGGGCAAATGTAAAAATTCAATTTGTTATTTATTTACGAGAAACACCAAAAAATCATCTTCCCAAGTCTACTGAATATTTTAGATATCAAGTAATTCCTTTTCAACGTCTATGGTCGCAGATTTTTTTACCTATTTATCTTTATACACATAAAAGACCAAGTGTCTTTTTTTCACCAGCTCATTACGCTCCTCGTTGGTGTCCTATTCCAACTGTAGTAACAATACATGATCTTGCTTATTTCCTATATCCAGAAGAATTTCTCAAAAAAGATTTGTATCAATTAAGAGAATGGACACGTTATTCAGTTGATCAATCCACACATCTTATTGCAGTTTCTAAAACTACAAAAAAAGATCTTATACGGTATTACAACATTCAAGAAAATAAGATTAGTATTGTATATAACGGATTTGAGAAACAAATTAAAGAAGATAATGCCACCATAGACAAACATATATTAAACAAATGGAATATACGACAAAATGAATATATATTATTTGTAAGCACTATTCAACCACGAAAAAATTTGATAAATTTATTAAAAGCATACTCAGAACTTAAAAAACAAAGTGTATCCTA
>Ga0194060_10002892_pt1 | contig 12247 bp, 6 predicted proteins | sample SepL225m_MetaG_FD_163427 | JGI IMG/M metagenome (GOLD analysis project Ga0194060, IMG submission 163427) | Anoxic zone freshwater microbial communities from boreal shield lake in IISD Experimental Lakes Area, Ontario, Canada - Sep2016-L222-5m | ecosystem: Environmental > Aquatic > Freshwater >... | reverse complement strand
CGGCAAATACTGTGAAGACTTCACTCAAAAGGCTCGCGACGGCAAGATCGATACTGTTTTTGGTCGTGACAACGAGATCCGCCAGATCATCGACATACTGGGTCGTCGCCGGAAAAATAACCCGATAGCCGTCGGTGAGGCCGGGGTTGGCAAAACTGCCGTTATTGAGGGGCTGGCTCTGAAAATTGCCCTGGGGGATGTGCCGGACAGCCTGAAGGATGTTTCGATACTGGGGCTTGATATGGCACTTTTGCAGGCGGGAGCCGGAGTGAAAGGTGAGTTCGAGAACCGGCTAAAATCGGTAATCAATGAGGTCAAGGCGTCACCCAAACCTATTATCCTCTTTATTGATGAGGCTCACACACTGATCGGAGCCGGAGGAGCGGCCGGAAGCGGCGATGCGGCCAATCTGCTCAAACCGGCTATGGCGCGTGGTGAATTAAAAACCCTGGCGGCCACAACTTATTCCGAATACAAAAAATATATCGAGAAGGATCCGGCGCTTGCCCGTCGATTCCAGCCGGTCAAACTGGACGAGCCGACGGTTGAGACATCAATCCTTATACTGCGTGGCTGCAAACTGGCATATGAAAAATCGCACAATGTCAACGTTCGCGATGACGCCGTAATTGCTGCGGTAGAGCTTTCGAGCCGCTACATTACCGGTCGCTATCTTCCTGATAAAGCCATTGATCTGATTGACACCTGCTGCGCCAGAGTCAAAATCAGCATGGCATCCAAACCGGCTCGATTGGAGGATCGCGAGCATTCCGTTCAGGCGCTGGAAAGGGAAAAAGTGGCGCGTCTGCGGGATCAGGAGCATGGCGTGGTTCCGGATGAGGGGCGTCTTGCCGAGATCGATCTGGAGCTTGCCAGACTTGGCGATGAAATTGTCGAAACCACAGAGCGCTGGTTAAAGGAAAAAGGAACCGTTGACAAGGTTGTATCCCTCCGTAACAGCCTGGCAGAACTGAAGAAAAAAGATGCTCCGGCGACAGAGGGAGAAGCTGAGCCAACACGCGAAGATCTGGAGAAGGAACTGGTTGCCACCATGGCGGAATTGGCGGACATTCAGGGGAATGAGCCGATGGTCAAGTATGAGGTTGACCCGGATGTGGTAGCCCTCGTTATTTCAGACTGGACAGGTATTCCACTCGGCAAGGTGCTGCGTGACCAGGCGCAGAGCGTTCTTAGGATGGAGGAGGAGCTGCAGGCTCGCATCAAGGGGCAGGATCATGCTCTTAGTATCGTCAGCGAGGTTATGAAGGCGACCAAATCCGGTATAGCCGATCCGAACCAGCCGATGGGGGTCTTTCTGTTTGTCGGCCCCAGCGGTGTAGGAAAAACCGAGACCGCCCTGACTGTTGCGGACATGATGTTCGGCGGGGAGCAGTACACTGTCACCGTAAACATGAGCGAATTCCAGGAGAAACACACCGTCAGCCGTCTGATCGGCTCTCCGCCCGGTTATGTCGGATACGGCGAAGGGGGTATGCTCACCGAGGCGGTTCGCAACCGGCCATACTGCGTTGTCCTGCTGGATGAGGTGGAAAAGGCGCACCCGGACGTCCTTAACCTCTTTTACCAGGTTTTCGACAAAGGTGTTATGGGGGACGGAGAAGGTCGCGAGATCAATTTCCGCAACACGATACTTTTCCTCACCAGCAACCTCGCCACAGACGTTATCACAGAGATGACCCGCGACGGTAACTCCCCCGGCATGGATGTTCTCGTTTCGGCAATCCGCCCGATACTCTCCAACTGGTTCAAGCCGGCCCTGCTGGCTCGCATGAACATCGTTCCTTTCGTTACCCTGGATCCATCGGCAATGAGCGGGATAGTCCGCCTGAAACTGGATAAGCTGGGAAGACAGATCATGAACAGCAACAAGATGAAATTCAGTTATTCCGAAGCTGTTGTGGATACTATCGCAGCCCGATGCACCGAGGTGGAGACCGGCGCCCGCAATATCGACTACATTGTTCGAGGAACCATCCTGCCGCAGCTCTCACAGGAGATTCTGGCTCACATAACCACCGGAGGGATGCCGGCGGCGGTAATGCTTGAAATGGGCGAGGATGGCTGCTTCAGCATGGTATTTTCGTAGAGTATGTATTGTAAATTGGAATAAACGGAGTCTGGCATTACATGAAGATACTGAAACCTGATAATCTGGCTCTTCTCTTTACCCCCTGCATGACTGGTGACATCTGCTGCATCTCAGTAGCTGCCATGGCATGTTTTTCCCTTGATAAGTCGCTTGACGATCCACTTCTTACAGAACAGGTGATGTGGCAGAGTGTGGCGGTTGAGCTGGGGGAGGGAGTGGCTTTGGATATGGGACTCCCCAAGCATCGTGGTGAGTTTCTGCTCTACGGCTCATGCCATTCACCAGCAGAGGTTACAGGAATGCAGGTAAGCGTTTCGGTTGCCGGACTGTCGAAAACCCTGAATGTGAGCGGTGACAGATACTGGAATGCCGCCGGGATTCCGTCTACGCCTGAACCGTTTACAACTAAGCGTGTCTGCTGGGATAATGCCTTCGGTGGGGAAGGGTGGGAGCCCAACCCGGCAGGCATGGGCATTGTTCCTGACAAAAACGGCAGGATACCTGTTCCGCCGGTTCAGGATCCGCGTCACCCGGTGACGTCACACAATGAGTGCCCTGATCCTGCAGGATTTAACGCACTGAACCCATTTTGTCCGCAGAGGAAACAGTATCTGGGACTGTTCGACGATAAGTGGCTGGCAAACCGCTGGCCTCATTATCCAAATGACACCGACCCCGAATATTTCAACTCCGCACCACAGGATCAGCGCCTGTCTGGATTTTTTAAAGGGGACGAAGCGATAAAAATAGGAAATATGCACCCGGCAAAACATGAAATAGTCTCAAAACTGCCGGGAGTTCGCTCACGTCTGTTCATAAACCGGGTTGTCAACGGGAGTGAGACGTTCAGCGAAATTTCCTCACGTGCCGAAACATTATGGCTTTTCCCCGGAAGCGATTGCGGAATTCTTCTCTTTCGGGGTTCCTCACGGGTGGCTGACGATACTCTGGATGACGTGACACATCTGATGGCTGAATGGGAGCCGTTAAATGCGCAGCCGGAGTCGCTTGAATTTTATAATCGTAAGTTTTTGACAACAGTGTCACCGGCAGAAGCTGAAATGGTTGAGCCGTTACCCGTTACCGCACCTCCTCCGCCAGAGCCCCCCTCCGCACCTCCGCCGGAACTGCCGAAACCCCCGCCTCTGTCACCGGAGGACGAAAAGCTGATGGCGGAAATGAACAAAAAAATCGCTGAAGCAGAGGCTAAGGCCGACGCGGTTTTTGCCGGAATGGGGTTGACTCGGGCGGAAGCACTGGAAAAATATCTGCCAAAGCCTAAGCCTGCCCCGGAGATGTCTCTTGCCGAGCTGGAAAAAACCATTGACGATATTAGACGACAGAGTGAAGCCTCCCTGAAAAAAATGGGGATGACCATGGAGGATGCACTGCAGAAATACCTGCCCACCAGACCGCCTGCCGCTGATATGCGTCAGCAGATCCGAACGCTGTCCGACGAGCTTCTGAAATTGGATACTCATCTTAAAAAATCAGGGGTAAACCTGCAGGAGGCAGCAGCCAGGCAGATGCCGCATCTCGATCCGGGGCAGTTTGATATTAATAAAATCATTGCAGGGCTTGCCACCCTGGCTACCGAACTACCATCCGGAGCCAAAGCTGCGGAACCACCGCTGGAGAAACCTGAACCTGCGCCTGCGAAGCCCGTAGATGTCCCCGGTTCTGCTGAAGAAACCGATGAACGGATCAGGCAGGGTAAAAACCTTGCCGGCATGGATTTGAGCGGCATGGACTTCAGCGGCCGGAAGCTGGCAGGCGCTGATTTTACCGGATCGGTACTGGCGAAGGTCAATTTTGCCGGAGCTGATCTGAAAGGGGCTGTCTTTGCCGATGCTCTGCTTGCTGATGCTAATTTCAGCGGCGCAGGCATGGAGCAAACCCGCCTGACCGGAGTGCAGGCTGTTGGCGCCAGGTTTACCGCTGCCAGACTGAACGGGGCGAACCTTTCCGGAAGTGATTTCGCCGGTTGTGAGTTTTCCAGAGCGGTTCTTACCGGTGCGATACTCACAGGAGCCTCGTTGGCCGGCGCAGTGCTGAAAAACGTCAACGGTTCCGGCTTGACAGCGGTCAAGGCGAATTTTGCCGGTGCCGACATGACAGGAACCGATCTATCCCACTCTCTGCTAAGTGCGGCTGACTTCTCTAACGCGATCCTTGACAAGTGCAGTTTCCGCAAGGCAGAAGCCTCCGGGGCGGAGTTTTACGGAGCCAAAGGGACAGGTACGGATTTCAGCGGCACTGTGCTGGCGGGCTCAAGGGGTGAAAAAGGTACGGAGTTCTCTGGTGCATTTTTTACCGGTGCAGATATGTCCAGATCCTGCTGGGAATGGGTTGCGTTGACCGGAACCCTCATGGACAGTGCCGTTCTTGATCATGCCGATTTCAGCAGGGCAGTTTTTGACCGGGTGCATATGGTGAACGCCACAGCAAGGGAGACTAAACTCTTGAAAGCGGTCATGAGCAGATGTGATTTGCGCGGGGTCAATTTTTTCAAGGCATCGATGCGCCAGGCGCGCTTGAAAGAGTGTGATATGAAAAGCTGCAGTATGTTCGGGGTTGACCTTTACGGTGCAAAGATCACGAACTGTGATCTGCATGGGGCGGACTTCAGAAGGGCACAGACCGGTTTTTCGGGAAAGCAGGAGTGAGTTAAGCCGTGCATTGAGGCGAATGTAGCTATCAGTAACCAGCCAAATGACCCAGGCTTAACGTGAGAGGAAGACTATCATGTCAGACATAAAGAGAAAATTCAGCTTCACCTCATCTGCGCTGCCGGATGACTCCTTTGAAGTGGTGAGCTTCAATGGGACAGAGGGGCTTTCAAAGCTCTACCGTTTTGAAATCACCCTGGTTTCCGAAAACGACTCACATGATCTTGAAAACATCATTCAGTCACGATCCAGGCTTACGATTCTGCGAGATGATGGAAACATTGTCTTCAACGGTATTTTAACTGCATTTGAACAACTGGAAACCGTCATGGGGCTCACCCACTACCGAGCAGTGCTTGCGCCTGTACTCTGGCGTCAGACCCTGACCCACCATAACCAGATTTTTCTTGGCAGGACATACCCGGAAATCATTGAATCGGCTCTTAAAGATGGCGGGCTGACATCTCTTGACTATGAACTGAGACTGACCGGAGAGTACGAGCAGCATGAGTACATCTGTCAGTACAATGAAAGTCACTACAGTTTTGTCTCACGCCTGATGGAACGTGAAGGGATTTACTTCTTTTTTGAGCAGGGGGATCATAACGAAAAGGTTATCATAACCGATAGCGCTGTCTTGCATTCAGTCATGGAAGCTGGTGTAAAGATGTATTACTCCCAGGCCTCCGGACTTGATGAGTCTTACCGTGAAGAGGTTATCAAGTCACTGGTTTGCAGCCAGAAAATCCTGCCGGCGCGGGTGTTGCTCAAAGATTATAACTACCGCAAGCCATCGTTGGAACTTACTGCCGAATTCCAGGTTTCCGAACGTGGCCTCGGCGATGTATTCATATACGGTGAGCATTTCTCAACTCCGGAGGAGGGGAAACGGCTGGCAAAGGTGCGTGCTGAAGCTTTGAAATGCCGTGCGAGGGTCTTTCAGGGGGAGAGTCTGATTCCCTATCTGCGGCCGGGGTACCTGTTTGATCTAGTCGGTCACAACCGGAAGGATTTCAATATCACTTACCTGACGACCGACATCACTCATAGCGGCGACCAGGCATTCATGCTTAACGCCGGACTTGCCGAAACTGCTTCAAGCAGAGAACACTCTCTGTACTACCGCAACAGCTTCACGGCTATCAACGCGGAAAGCCAGTACCGTCCTGAGCGTTCCACTGAAAAACCGAAAATTTCAGGCACTATAAATGCCCATATCGACGGCGAGGCAAACGGTCAGTACGCCGAGATAGACAAGGATGGCCGCTACAAGGTGCGAATGCCGTTTGATCTGAGCGGCGCAAAAGGGGGGAAGGGGTCGTCCTGGCTCCGGATGGCACAACCGTACGCAGCGGGCGGAAACGAGTCGGGTATGCACTTTCCGCTGCACAAGGGAACCGAGGTGCTGCTGACCTTTATCGACGGCGACCCGGATCGTCCCATCATTGCCGCAGCGGTGCCGAATCCGCAGTTTCCCAGCCCGATCAATGAGAATAACAGTTCCCAGAACCGCCTGAAGAGCGCCGGCGGCAACGAGCTCCATATGGAGGACGATGAAAGCAACAAGCGCATACTGCTGAACTCACCGAAGCACAACAGTTGGATACGGATGGGTGCCCCCAACGATCCGCCCGGATTCCTGATGCCAAAACTCGTCTATGATGTAAACAACGGCGGAGGTGGCGCGACTGAAAAGGGCACCCTGAAGATCACCATTGAACCTGAGGAGGTTCATGACCATGCAATCTGTACGGTTACAAAAGCCGACGACGCAACCTTTCAGGCCATTACTCTGAAGAATGACGCACTAAAAGAGCTGGCACCAGGTGACTATACGCTTACCTATAATCATATTGGCGATCCATATACTTTTGAGCCAAGTAAAAAAAATGTCACCGTTTCAGCCAATAAGATCAGTGAAGCCGAGGCATTTTACCGCGAAACCCAGGTTGAAAAAGACTTGGATGACACCAATGCAAAACTCGAAGAGATGGACGAAAAGCAGAAAGAGATGGATGAAAAGCAGAAAGAGATGGATGAAAAGCAGAATGAGATGGATGAAAAGCAGAATGAGATGGATGAAAAGCAGAATGAACAAGCGGCAGAGAAGAAAAAAGAGGAGGCGAGGGAAGGGGGTCTCAGGCTTAATACGGAAGGAAAACTGGAGTTCTCCGCCACCATGGAAAACAAGATGATCAGGGGGGAAAAGCTCGAGATTGTACTGGGCAGTGCTTATGATGTCCTGATTGGTACGGAAACTTCCTTCAAGGTAGGTGCTGCATTGGAAATGTTTTTAGGCATGAAGATGGATTTAGCGTTGGCAACCAATATTGAATACGGCTTCGGTCTGTGGCACACTCATTTCAATGAGAATGAACTATGCGGGAACCACAGTGTAGAAATTAATGCGGGCGGTTCTTCTCCTCTACTTGATAAACTGGTGGCCAGCATGGCTGTACTTGCGGCAATAGATACTGCTATTGTTGCCGGCATAGGTTTTGGCCAGCATGACCTGCCGGATGATGACGGAAAGAAAGAGTGGTTTGTTAATGCTAATGGCGTTGCATATTTGGCGGCGCTGGCCGCTCTTGATGCCGCTGTGTTCATTTCACAGAAACAGAATCCAATTCAGTACAAATCGAGGATTGAGCTGAATGAGCATGAAATAGAGATTAAATCGCCGGAAGTAATCATCAAGGGAGAAACGATTAATGTCGGCAATGCTGCTACTCTATTACCGCCTGTTCTTGTTACAGCAACATTAAATCTCAAGGGCGTGGTCATCAACATTGGAAGAGTTGCAGATCCGGCTACAACAGGGCTGAATCTCAAAGGCACAGCTATAACCATAGGCGATTCCGCTAATACAACAACCATGGATCTTAAAGCTAGTACTATGAATATTGGAGAGGGAAGCACGACTACCAGTATCAAAGGCCGCACTGTAACAATGGGAGAAGGGAGTACGACCACCGATATCAAAGGCAGCACTGTAACAATGGGAGAGGGGAGCACGACCACCAATCTCATGGGCACCACTGTAAATATAGGCACAAACGCAACCACCTTGAACCTGAAAGGACAGACTGCAAGTGTTGTCGCTGCAGGACAAATGCAAATGAATGCTCAACTTATAAAGCTCGGATAATCGGAACACTTTTTTTTGCGAGGAACGCCCTTGAACCTTGACGAAACGCTCACAATTATTCAAACAGGACAATATATTATTGATGCGGATCTGGCGGGTCATTCTCTTGCCAATCTCGATCTGACAGGCAAAGTTTTTGAACGGGTTGGACTGCGCGGCTGTGACCTGTCAGGGTCTAATCTTGTCGGCTGCCAGTTCCGGAAATGTGACCTGACCGGCGCAAGGCTAAACGGAGCAGACTGCACCGATGCGTCGTTTTCTGCTGCCACTCTGGCCGAGTCGCTGTTTGTCGGTGCAACCCTTTATAATACGACCTTTGCAAAATGCGAAACCGGGGTGATAGATTTCAGCGGGGCGAACATGGAAAGATTCACTGTGATCGAAACTCCCATGCCGGGCGCGATTTTTAATGGAACGAACCTATCCAAAACCATCTTTACATCCACTCCCCTTGACAGGGTACGGTTTCCCGGCTGCACTCTCACTCTTGCCGTCTTTAACAAGGCGTCGCTCCAGGGGGCGGATTTTTCCGGAACCGACCTCTCCAAGTGCCGCTTTGCCGGGGCGAACCTGAGGGGTGCCCGTTTTACCGGAGCCAGGGGGGTATACACCGCGTTTACCGAAGCGCACGCGGAAAAGGCCGATTTCACAGAATCGGAATTATCAATGGCCAATTTTTCCGGAGCAATACTGGATGGTTCGAGGTTTTCACGAGCTCTGCTTGAAAAATCGCTTTTTGTGGAGTCATCCCTGGTCAGAGCCGATTTCTCAGGCGCGCGTCTGGCGTATACCGATTTTTCCCAGGCAATCGTGACCGGCGCAGATTTTTCCAACTCAGATCTCTCTATGGCCAACATCCACCGGGCAAATTTTTCAGATGCCAGACTGACCGGCGCAAATACAAACGAGACCAGGAAAACTGACCCGGAACTGGCCGAAGGGGAAACATGGGTCTCGCCGATGGCATCACCAAAGGAGAGAAAATAATGCCAGATATGCGTAATGTAACCATGTTCAGGCAGCGCGCAACACCTGATACAGCTTCAAGCGGGTCAACCATCGATACCGCCAGGGTTGTCAGGGTGGATGATGGGGAATTTCTTCTGCTGACACCAGACACTCTGGCTCTGCGAGGTAAAAAAGCTGCCGGATGCCTTCTGGAACCGGAGCTGAACGACACTGTTCTTATCGTTCGCAATACCCCGGAGGGGGTTTTCATCCTGACAGTTCTGGAGCGGGGGGGCGGGGTCTCCCGCATAATACTAAACGGTGATACAACACTCTGCGCAACTGGTGGCAGCCTGCGGCTTTCAGGTGACACTATCGAACTGACTGCTGAAAAATCGGCAACTCTGGATGCGCCGGATATGAAGCTGCAAGGGGTGCGCGGCGATGCGTCGTTTCTCAACTTCTCGCTTACTGCCTCCGTTGCGGAAGCGAAGGCAGGTAAACTCTCGCTGGTCGCTTCCAGCATCGACACAGTTGCCGAGAGGATCACCCAGAGGGTCAGGGACTGCTTTCGCTGGGTGTCGCGGATGGATCAGACTAAGGCGGGGCAGGTGAGCATCAGCGCGGAAAACCGCTTTGATGTAAAAGCAGATGCGGCAGCGCTGATCGCTGATGGTGACGTAAAAATTGACGGTGATAAAATTCGACTGGGTTGATTTCCGTGTGACAGGGGGGAACAGATGTTTGCCACAACCGTAGCAGGCGGTATGCAGAACATAACCGCTCCGGATGTTTGCAAGACAGTAGTCGGGCCGGCAGTTGTGCCTATGCCATATCCGGATATCGGGATACCCTCGTCTGCCAGTCCAACGGCTACCAAGGTGTTCATCGCAGGGGCACTGGCACTTACCAAGGCGTCTAAGACTCAGCCTACCAACGGCGATCAGCCGGGGGCTTCGGGTGGCGGGGGGGTGGTTTCGGCAAAGATTATGGGACCGGCGGAGTACATCATGTCGAGCATGAAGGTAAAGATTGAAGGTAATCCGGCTGTGCGGCTGACTGACACGGTAAAGCTGAATGACGGCAATACGGTTGGCCTGAACTGCGCACCGAGCCAGACAAAGGTAATGATTTCGTCGTGACGGAAAATACAGACAGGAGAATACCAGCATGAAAAAACAGTTATGGCTTACCTCATTGATACAGGATAGAAGCATACCGGCGGCTTTAAGCACAAAACTTGGGCCTTACGGATTCGATGTGGCAGGGTCGATCTGGAATGACGATGTTGAACGGATGGGGTGGCAGGATTCCCGTGATATGCTGCTCAATCCCGCTCTGTCCGGATGGTTGATACTGACTGCACCGGAAGAACTGGCCAAACCTTCCGTTCGCTACGGCCTGTCTCTGCTTGCTCTTTCGGTATCCGCCAGCCGCCCCTCTCTTCCGATATTTCTGATTTCCTCCACTGCAGCGCTTCCGGCAGTTGACGAACTCACCTCTCCTTTCGGTGCTGCCACAATACTGAGTTTTGATAATCCGGCTCTCTGCGCAAAAGTTGTTGCCAGAACCAGCGTCACAGCGCCACCGCATCAGATAGACTACCGGATACAGATAACTGGCGACCAGCAGGTGGGGCAGTGGTTTGAAATCGCTCCAGCATCGGGCGAGTGGAAAGGGGCAATTTTCGGCGTCTGCGGTGGTGAGATAAATTTTCAGGCGGTAGGAGCGGCAGGCACACTGCCAAAGGATACTGTGCTGAATTATGCCATGCGGGGGATACAGTTAACCGTTGGCGGGAGGGAGTTTACCGCCTGGGGTGTGCAGAATGAAATACCGCCAGGAACCTCATATTATGCACGGGTTAAGGGTATGCCGGAATCTCTGGTGTTCGGTTCGTTTCCAGAGGGAGACGAGCCGGAGTTGTACACGCTGAAGCTGCAGTGAGGCAAACTGTCATTCCGGCTCAAAGCGAAATGTCATTCCGGCTCAAAGCAAAATGTCATTCCGGCTCAAAGCAAACTGTCATTCCGGCAGTCTTCTGGCCGGAATCCAGCCTTTGACCTGGCTTTTAAACCGTGGATGCCGGATAGAACATTTCCGGCATGACAAACTCGTTGGCACCAAAACTGTCATTCCGGCAGTCTTCTGGCCGGAATCCAGCCTTTGACCTGGCTTTTAAATCGTGGATGCCGGATAGAACATTTCCGGCATGACAAACTTTAAGGATATTCATAATGCAGATACCCGAAACAGAACTCTACATAGTTGCCTTTGCTCCGTTTTTGTCTCCTGAAGCTCCGGAACTCTCCCTCCCCCCCCGAATCACATCGGTTAAATCGGCAGATCATGGGCTGGCTCTCCTTCGCCCTTCGCTCTATGTTTCGCTCCCTCTGTCACTCTCCCCGGAAGGGGGCATAACTCTTGAATTCAATAAAATGGCCGATTTCAAACCGGAGGCGATTGTAGCCCGTACCGGATGGATGCGGAGATTGCGCGAGGAGAGAAATGCCGGAGCGGGGAAGCGGGGAGCGGGGTCGGCTATTGACACTATTCTCGATATGGTGGAGCTTCCTGGTGATTACACCGGCGGCAGCCGGACAGATGATGTTGATAGCGAGGGGGAGGCTATTATTTCCGCCGTATTGACGCGGATATTTACAAATGATGATTTTCGGCGGATGGAGAGCGCGTGGCGCGGAGTGGTGCTGCTCTTTGAGAAGGGAGGAGCAAAAGGGCTTCGTCTTGCGCTTGTTCCGGTCGCACCGGAATCAGCCGCTGAAACGCTTGAGTTATCTGCCGCGCAGCTTGACGATGCCCCCCCCGATCTGATCCTGCTGGATCTTCCGTTTGATGCGACGCCGGTCGGAATGCAACTTCTGGAGAGCGCGGCAAACCTGGCAGAACGTCAGATGGCTCCGGCTGTCTGCTGGTTCGGTCCGGAGTTTTTAAATCTGGATAGATGGTCTGGTCTGGAGCATCTCCCGTATCTGCCGAATCATCTGGACGGTTTCCAGTTTGCCAGATGGAAGGCTTTTCGCGACGCTTCCTCAGCTTTCTGGACAGTTGCCGCCTGTAACGGTTTTTCTCTGGAACCCCACTCATATCCTGAAGTGAGACCGAATTATCTCTCTCCGGTCTGGGGTGTTGCCGCTCTGCTTGTGCAATCTGATGCCAAAACCGGCACTCCACTCGACTTCGCCTCGCAACTCCTCCAGTTCAATGATTCATGCCGCGAAGATTTCAAACCGCTCGAAACATCCATCAGCGCCGACAGGGCCAGGCAGATGGTGGCGGGGGGGCTACTCCCGCTCATGCAGGGGGGGAGCAGGGGTATCCATCTCCCTGAGAGTGTCACCATCAATGGTGAAC
>Ga0194060_10002891_pt1 | contig 12247 bp, 11 predicted proteins | sample SepL225m_MetaG_FD_163427 | JGI IMG/M metagenome (GOLD analysis project Ga0194060, IMG submission 163427) | Anoxic zone freshwater microbial communities from boreal shield lake in IISD Experimental Lakes Area, Ontario, Canada - Sep2016-L222-5m | ecosystem: Environmental > Aquatic > Freshwater >... | reverse complement strand
GGGATGTTCTCCGGAAAATAAAAGTGACTTGCAAAAACGAACGGGTTTGCGGGGCTCACGAGCCATTTCATTCGCTTTCAAAAGGCGACTTTGCAAGAGGCGGTTTTCAGGTTGTCACGAATCAAAATTGAGTGACAATTTTATGAAATTGGCAAGTGGTTACAAGCCAGTTACATCAAGAACCAAGCAAAAGAAACTGGCTATGCCCTGAAAGGGCGTCAAAGCGGGCATTGCACCCGCCGGACAAGAACTCCTTTGGGCACTTAGTTCGTGTTCACCAGTGACTGCAGTCCGGCAATCTGATTTGATGAATCCCCGTTTTGGACGAGCACTTCAAGGTGCCGGCTGGGTCTTGATGACCATGTCCCCCCATTTGGGCCTTAGGCCTGAACCCTGGCGTGGGGCACCGGTAAGCTCTGCCGCTCAAGGCTGCAACGCGAAGGCGGGCACCCCCATCTGCCACAGCGCGAATGAGAAGACGTCGGCTCGCTCGTCCAGCATCTGGCTCTTGGTGTTGCCGATGCCGTGCCCGCCCTCGTAGTTCAGGCGCAGCAGCACGGGCTTGTCCGAACTGCTTGCCGCCATCAGGCGTGCTGCCGCCTTGGTGCTGTTCCATACTTCCACCCGAGGGTCATTAGCACCATGGGTGAACATCACTGCTGGGTATTTCACACCATCGCGAATGTGGTGGTAAGTGCTCATCTCCAGCAGGGCTCTGAAGCCAGCCTCATTGGCACGGGTTCCGAACTCGGGGATGTTGGGAACACCGTTGGGCGTGGTCTCCATGCGCACGGAGTCCATGTCGCCCACGGACGACACCACCACAGCAAAGAGATCGGGTCGCTCGGTCAGGCTGCGGCCCACCAGGATGCCACCCGCGCTTCCACCCCAAATGCCCAGGTGGATGGGTGAAGTCCATTGCTGTGCCACCAGATATTCGGCACAGGCGATGAAGTCGCGCCAGGTGTTGGGCTTGTTGACCTGCTTACCGTCCTCGTGCCACTGCTTGCCAAACACGCCACTGCCGCGCGGGTTGGCTACGGCGAACACACCACCGGTATTGAGCCAGGCCAACCGGCTAATGCTGAAGATGGGCTCTTCGGTGATGCCGTACGAGGCATAACCATAGAGCATGGTGGGGTTGCTGCCGTCGAGCTTCACCCCCACCTTGTGCATGATGGACATGGGCACCATCACGCCGTCGTGGCTCTTGACCATGACCTCCTCGGTCTCAATGTCGCTGGGGGCGTCATAGGGGCCCGAGGGCTGCAAGCCAGTGTTGGCTACGTCGCCGCTGGGTGCCACTGCATAGATCTGGCGGGCCCGGGTCCAGCCCTCCAACTCGATCAACAACCCCGGCAAATCGGGGCGCGCGCTGGCCAGCGACACCGTGCCCAGCAACGGTAGCGGCACTTCGTCCACGGTTGCATCGTCGCGATAGACGCGGCGCAGCAGGCGCTTGACGTTGCCGTCACGCGCCTCCACGTAAATGCCATCCGCGGTGGCCGCCATGCCAGTGAGCACACGCTGGCTCTCGGGCAGCAGCACTTGCGCCTTGGTCATGGAGAAGCCGTCAAGCTTGTCGCTCAGAAGCCGGTAGCGGGACGCATTCTTGAAGCTCAGCACGTAGGCGCGCCCGTCCTTCACAGCCAAGCTGGTGACTCCGTCTTCACGGTCAAACAGCTTGCGCCATTTCGGTTTGCCAGCCTGCAACTGGGCCAGCGTGGTGTGATAAGCGCGGAAGTCTGGCGAAACGCCGTCCATCACGATCAACAGCACACGCCCATCGGGCTGGATATCGAAGAAGGGAAATTCGGTGACCGGGATGTTCACATCAACACCGGACCCGGCACGCAGCACAGTGTGTATACCTCTTTCGCCGTCGCCCGGCTTCATCACGGCCAAGGTGCTGTGCTGGTACTTCTGGTTGGCCGGCATGCCTTTCTTCAGCAATTGCATGCGGTGAAAGTAGAGCTGCTTGCTGTCCGGGGTCCAACTGATGCCACCAAATTGCACGCGTGGGATCTCGGGGCCTAACTGCTTACCCGTGGCGGTGTCCAGGATGCGCATGGCAGCATCCTCGGAACCGCCGGCCGAGACGCCCACGGCCACCAGACGGCCATTTGGCGAAGGCGTGAAGTAGTTGATCGCATGCGGCTTGCCGGTCTTTTGCTTCAGCAACTCGGGATCGAACAGCAGCTTTTCGGCTCCTTGAAGACTGCGGCGCATGTAGAGCTTGTACTGGTCGTCCTGCGGCGATCGCTTCTCGTAGAAGTACAGGTCGCCCGGCATGCGGCTTACGCTGGTGACGCGCGCCGCAGCCGAGGCATCCAGACGCTCCAGTTCCTGCCGCAGTCCATCGCGTCCCTGGATGCGGTGCAAGGTGGCGTGGGCATGGTCGCTGTGCGCTTTCATCCAGGTCGCCACGGCCGGGTCTTTCACATTCTCCAGGTCGCGGTATGGGTCGTCCACGGTGGTGCCGAAGAAGGTCTCGGCCACGTTGTGCACCGGTGCCACTGGCAACGCTGCCTGGGATAACGCGGGTGGTGAACCTGCGATCAGACCCAACACGGCCAAGACATTGAGCCAATGAAGTTTGAGCATGCACATTTCCCCTGGTGAGTGTTTGAATGTACGCAGTAGATTGCCACACTCCCACCGCGCTGGGACTCTGGTTTACCCGGATATTAGTGAACTTGCAAGACCTATTCAATGCCAAAAATAGTGATAAAGCAACCGGACAGTTGGTAAAAATGTCTTGCGGTAGCCAATGTCAGCTTTGTGATTAACAGAGCAGAAGTTGTACGACCGCTCCTTCGTACCGTGGCTGGCCGCTTGGGGCACCAAGCGGCAGGTCGCGTTTCCGAACTTCCTTCCTCATAGCAGCCGTTGAAATAATTGACTTTACAAATCGTAATCGTTCGATTACATTTCAAACATGGCTTACACGGTAAAACGTCGCGAAGAGTTTTCCGACTGGCTCAAGGGCCTTAAGGATGGTCTGACCCGGCTGCGCCTTATCAAACGCTTGCGTAAGGTCCAACTCGGCAACTTGGGCGATGTGGAGCCGGTGGGCGAAGGTGTTTACGAGATGCGCGAACACTTCGGTCCGGGCTGGCGCATGTACTACGTCCAAAGAGGTGGCGTGTTAATCGTGATGCTTGGCGGCGGCGACAAGTCAACCCAGCAAACTGACATCAAAAGGGCAATCGAACTTGCCAATTCTTTAGAGGATTGAACCATGAGCAAGAGAATCAAAGTTTCCGAACTTCCCGAGTTCGATGCAGCCGAGTACCTGAGCAGCGAAGACGACGTAGCGGCCTACCTCACCACCATTCTTGAAGAGAATGACGCGGCACTGCTGGCGGCTGCCCTCGGCGACATTGCCCGATCGCGGGGCATGACGCAGGTGGCGAAGGATTCCGGCATCACCAGGGAAGCCTTGTACAAGGCTCTTCGGCCCGGCAGCGAACCGCGTTTCGACACAGTCAGCCGTGTTTGCGCAGCCCTCGGCGTGCGTCTGGTCGCGAAGCCAGCCCACGCCTCCGTCTAACTTTTTTAACCGACTTCAGTCCAAGGAAAGTCGAGTCCGAACTCGGATGGCCAATGGCTCTGATGTGCATCTTGAGGCTGTAGAAGGTGAAAACTGATTGACGTAGCCGCCACCGTCAACAAGAGACACTCGAGCGACATTCGAGCTTCCGAGCCGCCTCCTTCAAACCAGTCGTTGAAAACCAGCCTTGATGGGTCACATTGCTCGGATTCGATTGTTTTTGGCGTTGTGCTCCAACTCACACAGCATGAGCTCTTCCATGAGCGGAGGGATATAGACGCCAAACCGACCACGCAAGCCCTTCTTCAATCCGTACCAACCACCAATCGGGTTCGCTGGCGAGCGTCCCCAGGCTTCAACTGTTCCTTCTTTGGCGGGCTTTTGCTCGTCAGCCCCACCAAGCTCAACCCAGTCACCAGCAGTCTTCAGCATCTGCAGGAGATCATCGATGCATTGTGCGTCATAGAGCAGCACCGTGCTGCCAACCGTGCAGACCAACACGCTCTTCCCGTCCTTCTCGTCCGTGTGCATCGTGTACTCGGACGATCCTGGTGGTGTTTTCAACGTCCACGGGCTGTCCTTGGTGCGTTTCAATTGGGTTGCCATGAATTCGCTCCGGAAGTGAACCGGAGCCGGTTCTCCGGTTTCAATTGTTTGACGATCACGAATGCTCCAATAGTGCCCGGGATGGGATTATGTCTACATGATCAAGTTTTCTGTTCAAAGCAACTTGATTTGCTCCTGTTAGTTGATTCGTCTGTGGGGTCAATACAGATCGCCATGTACGTAACCCGGTCTAAGCAAACTCAAATCTTTAATCTAGGCTGCCGGAAAGCGGGCTTTCGCCAATACCCGGATTCACTGCACATGAGCCGCACATTCGGCATAGATTGCATCGAAACCACCTATGACAGCTTACGGATTTCCAAGCGCTGTTTTGAATGACCGGTTCCCTCAACCCTGTCTGGCCGGTTTGGGCACAAAGCTCGTGCCAACCAATGACCGTACATGGACGCCCCCTTAATGCCAGGCTTTCAATTCATGGTGACTCAAAGGTAAAGATTGCACCCGTACATTCGGACTTTTGGTGTGACTTTTGGTCACTGTCCTTGATGGGATTCGCTGGTTGACGCCCCAATCGCAATCTCGCACTCTAATGTGCGCGGTCATTGTCGGGCTTTGCCAACCACGGTCTTACCTGATTTGCCATCACTTCATGATCGCCTGAGCAATCGGTGGTTCAGTTCCCCCTGCCTTGTTGTCGCTTCTACTTCTTTCTGCCGACCTGACTACACGCCCACAGTGTGACGCGTGTAGTCAGGTCGGAACTCTCGATCATGGGTGAGCAGCGCCCACACGATGCGGGCATTCTTGTTGGCCAGCGCCACTGCCGCTACATTCTTGTTGCGGCGAATCACTATTGCATTGATCCACTTGCACGTTTGGTTTTGATCGGTCTTTTGCCCAGCGTGGTAAATGGCAGAGCGCGCCCCGTGGATCAAGAGTGTTCTGAGATACGAGTCACCGCGTTTGCTCATGCCCAGTAGGTTCTGTTTCCCACCACTGGAGTGCTGCTTGGGCACAAGGCCCAGCCACGCCGCCACTTGCCGGCCACTGTCAAAGTTCTTGGCATCACCAAGAGACGCCACCAATGCGCTGGCGGTGATGGGGCCGATGCCAGGAACTTGCGCCAGTTTATTGCTGGCTGCACTCTGTCGATGCCACCTCACGATTTGTGATTCCAGTTCATCAACTTGGGTATCGAGCTCTTTGAGATGATTAAGCAAGCGCTGCACAAGCAAGCGAAATGATCCAGGCAATTCGTTGCTGGCATCTTCAATCAGCTCAGGCACTCGGTTTGCGATATGCCCAATGCCTTGGGGAATGATCAAACCAAACTCCGAGAGCAGGCCACGGATCTGATTGGCCTGTGCAGTACGGGCTTTCACAAAACCCTGACGTACACGGTGCAGAGACAGCACGCTTTGCTGCTCAATATTTTTGATTGGCACAAAGCGCATGTTTGGTCGTGCCACCGCCTCACAGATCGCCTCAGCATCGGCTGCATCGTTTTTGTTTGTCTTGACGTAGGGCTTGACAAACTGGGGGGATATCAATTTGACGGTGTGACCAAAACCCTCCAGTTTTCGAGCCCAGTAATGAGCACTGCCGCATGCCTCCATACCGATCAGGCAGAGCGGCAGATTGATAAAGAATGCAGCGACCTGGTCACGGCGCAGCTGCTTCTTGATGACGGGCCTGCCGGCCTCGTTGACCCCATGGAGTTGAAACACATTCTTGGCCAAATCGATGCCAACTGTTGTAACCTTCATATTGGACGCTCCTGTCTGGTTTAAGTGGTTGATCGCATCGCCACTTTGGCACATCGCGATGCCGTTAGGGTGGGAGCGTCCATCCCATTGCAATCTGGCGGTCAATTTGAACTTCTGTATTTCCGCTTACGCTGCGAAGCGGCAGGCCAGAACTGCCCACAGCCATCAATCTGCCCATGGGTCACTGACCGACGACCAGATCACTGATGCAAGCCTGACACGGCAGCCGAGTCTTGGGATACAGGCCCAAGTTGTCAAATAGGTTACACGATTTAGAGAGAAAACTCTAGGTCGAATGTGCTACTTTGGTTGAGCAGGGTATTTTTCCTGCGAACAGAGTAGTAAATGGAACAGATACCCAAACCTTATGCACTGCGCTGCGAGTTCAAATTCGAGTGCCCCAAGAAGTGGGAGAGCCTTACGCCCACACCAATCACCAATGTGCGGCACTGCGACCACTGCCACAAGGATGTGACGCTGGCGCTGAATGAGTTGCATCTGGCAGAGTTAACCGCAGCAGGTGCCTGTGTTGCCGTTATCTGGGGTCGAACTCAATGGGTGACCAGACGCGCTGCGTGGTGCCGTATATCTTGCGTACCGTGCGGACCCATCCGAGGTGGCGCATGACGTTGGCTGTGTGAAGGCAAAGACGGTGACCGAGCGCCGGTGTTATCTCGCTCACCGTGTAGAAGCACCGCCAGTCGTCCGGCGGCGGTAGGGTGCGCAGGCGGGTTTGGGTATCCAGCATTGCGGTGATGAGGTTTCGTTTCATATTGGCGTCAACTCCACGTAAACAAGTTTCCCGTTTCGGATATGAATCACTGACGCGCGGGTCACATCCGTCAGGGATGTCAGGGATTAGGGGGTGTTTGGGGTAACTTTCCGTATACAGAAAACGGTTCTCTATATAGAGAAAGTTATGGGAAAGGGGGGGCAATCCCTGACATGAGTGACGGCGGCGGTAACGTGCGGCTTGTGTCAACTTATTTACCTCTTGAGCTTTAACCCGGTGTATGTTTCGCGCCTGTCCCCAGACCCTTGACGCCCGGTCCCGAATCCGCGCTCGACCAACCCCCGCGTGAACGACTTCTTGGTGTACTGCCGCAGGCCCTGTTCGTGGCACCAAATCCGGTAATTGGCATAGGCAGTCTGCTGCACCGCCGTGAACAGGGCGGCGTCATCCCGCCCGGTTTCGCAGCAGTCCGTGACCCATTGCGCCAGCAGATCGGATTCATTGCGATAAGCCAAGCTGGCGGCGTGCACGCGCCGCGCCGGGCGAAGACCATCACGTCGCCACTTCTTAAAGCCTCGGACCATCCAAGCCAGAATGCCGGGCGCTTCCTCCAGCAGACGCGCCTCCAGCCCCTGATCACGTTGCGCTGGCGACAGGTTCAACTCAAACGGTACAAGGTCGATGCGACGCCAAATGCCCTCGTCGTTGTCGTTGATGATGGGCCGGTGATTGCCGCGCAAAAACAGTTTGTGCGTCGGTCTGAAAGTGAATGGTGCGCCATACAGCCGCCGCGCGGTGATGGCTTCAGTTGATACAGCGACCTTGACGGTCTGCCCGGACATTGTGGACCCGGCCTCGACCTCGTTTGCCATCACGATTCGGCGACCCGCTAGGTTCGCAGTGTCAGGTGTAGCCCCACCAGTGTCCTTGCCCTTGAGCATCAGAAACGCCGACGGTGCCATCCCGGCATAGCTGCCCATGATGAACATGATAATGATCGCCAGCACACTTTTTCCGTTGGCCCCATTGCCGAGCCAGCAGAACATTTTTTCTTCGCCCACGTACCCGCTGAGCGCGTAGCCGAGGCATCGCTGCATGTAGTCAACCCAGTCGAGATCGTCGCAAGATATTTCCAGCATGAATTGCTCGAACCAGGGGCAGGTAGCAGCAGGGTCGTAAGCCACGGGGGACTGCCTAGACAACATCAGCGCCGGGTCAGGCAAGCGCAGTTCACCTGACGGCAAATGGATGACACCATTCGCGACGTTAAAGAGGTCGAGGTCGTTGTCGAACTCTTCGGCACTGACGGCCAGTTCTGGCGCTGACTGAGCCAGTTCCAGCGCCGCCTTGATACCGGATGCGCTCTGGGCACGACGTGCGCAGGCCAGCAGCTTCTTTGTTCGGTCGCTTTGGGAGTCGGCTTGTTTCTGGCGGTGTGCCTCGTCCATCAACGCATGCGCTATCGCCTTCATCGCTTCTATCGGTTCACCCCGCGCGCATAGCCGCCATGATCCGTTCTGCCAGTTGCGCCACTGCCGCGCGCTATGGTCATAAAGGAAGTTTTGCACGCTGGCAACGATCGACACGAACTTTTTTGACAACCATAGGTCGGTAGGCTGGGCCTTTTCGGCGTATCCTTCTTGCGCCACAGTGCCGTCGTCATCATTGCTCGACATTCTGGGCGCTTGCCATCCCGCCTCCTGTGCCAATTTGTAGAGCGTGCCCGGCCCAATACCACCTACACGATTTGGGTCGTAGCTGTGGAACAAGTCACGTACCTTGTCTTCACTATCGGGCCAACTATGGGTGATCATTGCTTCAACATCACCGCCAGCCGCACAAAACGCCAGAACCAGTTTGACCCATGCGTCATAGTCAGCAGGACTTGCGATTGCCGCCAACGCAGATGCCGCCCGTTCTGGGTCAGGCATCTCTGGGTTCGTACCTAGCACATCCCCATTGATACTTGTCGCGCTGGCGCGTGCAGCAGTTGGCCCCGTAAAGGGGATGACATCGCCGCTTTTGACCGCCGCAACAACTTTTACTCCGCGAATGATTTCGGCAACCGCCGCCAATGCGTCGGCGGATATTTCACTTGCAACGCCCCTACCGCTGGCCCCAGTCAACGCCAGAAAATTCCTATTTCCAAACAGTTCAACCAAGCCATTAGCCTTGAGCGTTTCGCTGTCGCCCTGTGCGATGGCGTGTAGGCCGGTGCCCGACTGTGAGCACTCCAGAAATGCTACTTTGAGAAAGTGTGAAAGCGCAGCCTTTTGTGCGGGCTTCATATCCCAGCCTTTGGCTAGCGGATCAATGCAGTGATCTAGGTCGAGCCCAACTACACCACACCGGGGCATGAATACCAGACCAACGCCGTCATGTGCCAGTCGGTCGCGCGCCTGTACGGCTTCGTCGAAAGTCATCAGCTTGTCAGGTAATGCAGGATCACTGTAGGAACCGGTCAGTCGCCAGCCGCCACGCGTGTACGGCACCTTACGCGGCTTATCGGGCCTGTCTTGGTTTACTTCTAATCGCCACGTCACAAACAACTGACGTTCGACAATCGAAGCAAGGCCGATGCGCAGCGCGTCGGCATCAAAAGAAACCTGGGGTGAGGGCTTGTCGGCCCGCTCTAAATTTGGCATGCTCAAACCTGTTCTGTTCAATTTGCCAGCCGGGCGTGCAAGCCTTGAGCTGGCACTTTTTTGTTACCTGATCAGCGATGAAACGCGGTGACTCATCGCAAGCGTGCTGGGTCGGGCGTCGTACTCGGCCTTGCTCCGCTCTTTCTTTGCAGCGGCTTCACGCTCAGCTAAATAGCGGCATGCGTTGATGAGAAGCTCTCCGATCCGGGCACGGGCTGTGCCATCGAGCTTGTCGTTGACAAGTGATTTTTCAGCCTCGGCAACCCAGCGCATCAAGGCGCTTACCGCCGTTGCCGTCTGAGCTTGCGCCACTAAGTGGTTTTCAGCACTGGTCATGCTGGCAGCCTACTAATATTGACCGGCACACAGCTGTTACAAAATCGAGCGGGGTATGCACCATCCAACTCCTCAGGGTCGTCTAATGGCCCTTCTTCGACTGTCAACGTCAGCACTTTATGCCATTTAGTTGTGTCAAAGTCAGCATCACAGCACGCGCAAGTCTCAATAGGTCGAACATCAGACCACTTCGCCGTGGCACCAGCCATAGTCAAATAATCTTCTACCGCACGCAGTGCGTCTTGCGGCGTGCGGTAATGTTCAAGTTCGACTGAACCTTCGATATCCACAGCCGGCATTGCGTCTGCCGATCCCCAAATGCAGGCTTGAATTTCCTCAAATAAAACCCATCTGCGGCCTGTCGCGACATCGGGCCTGATATTGGGCGAAGTGGGAATCATGCTGCCGCCCCGGCACGTGCGGCGATCCATGCGGCAGGGTCTGAGAAGAACTCGTCGCACTGGTCAGCACTCCAGCGCGTGAAGCGTGGCCCCAGCACCAAACACGGCTTCGGAAAATGGCCCCGTGCCATCAGGTTGTAAAGGTGTGATTTCGAAAACTTGCCACGCGCCAGAATGTCGGCCTGCGCGTAGAGTGCGCGGGTGTGCGGCTGTGCCTGTGTCAGCGCTGCCGTTGTTGATGTGTCCATGTTCGCCTCAAAAGATTGATGAGGCTTTATTATTTTTGGTGTGATTTATTTCACGAAGAGGGTCAGCTCAACTTTCTTATTTCCGCGATGTACTTGCGAAGGGTATGCGGACTCAAACCCAACTTGGTTGAAAGGTGCGCGGCGGCGCTGCTAATCGACATATTTGCCACCACTGGATTTTTTAGTCTGAGCGCGACTTCAATTAGGCGCTTTTTGCGGTCGGCACTGCGTTGAACATTGATTGAACGGGCTGCTGCCGCTCCCTCGCGCTGGTAGTGCTGTCGTATTTCGCGCCGGGTCTTAGCGAGATTGACTGCAAAATCCTTCGGCGTCTCCAAAACACCGCGGTTAATACCCGGTCCGTCGCGCTTCAGATATTCTGGTGCCGTGGTGCGAAGGAATACAGTCGTCTCACTCGGCGGTCGCCCCCTACCCCGCCCACTCTGACTATCAGCCATCTTCCGCCTAAGCCGCCAGTTTCCGCAGCGGCAGAACATTGCCCTTGGCAACCGACTCAAGGTAGTTACCGTACCAGGCCATCATCTTCGCCCGTGGCTCCAAATACAACGCATGGTTGTACGCCGCCGATACCTCATTGCGCTCCATGTGTGCAAGCTGCAACTCGATGTGGTCGTGCGGAAACCCGTGCTCGTGCAGCACCGTAGATGCCACCCCCCGAAATCCGTGGCCGGTCATCTTGCCCTTGTAACCCATGCGGTCTAACGCACCCAGTATGGTGTTGTTACTCATCGGCTTGGCATGATCACGCTCGCCGGGAAAAAGTAGAGCCCTGCCCCCCGTGATGGTGTGCAGTGTGCGTAGCACGTCGATGACTTGCGCCGACAGTGGCACCACGTGCGGGGTCTTCATCTTCATGCGCGATGCAGGAATGTCCCACCGTGCAGACTCAAGATCAAATTCCGCCCACTTTGCGCCAATAAGTTCCCCTGTTCTGACGAACGTCAGCGCCATCAGCTTGATCGCCAGCCGCGTAGTAGGTGTGCCTTGATAGGCCTCGATCTTGCGCAGTAGTAACGGCAATTCCTTAACGTCCACTCTGGCGTAATTCTCCTTGGTCCGGGGCGTTAGTATGTCAGTAGGCTTTATGTCGGTGGCTGGGTTACGCGTTGTGCCGCCTACGCCGTGCGCTATGGCAAACCGGAATACCTGCCCTGTCATTTGTAAACAACGCTTGGCAATGTCCAGTGCACCGCGCTTTTCGATGGCCTTGACCATCGCCACCAATTCAGGCGCAAGAATCTCAGCGATGGGCCGCGAGCCAATAACCGGGAATACGTCCGCTTCCAGCCGCGCCAACACATACCCCGCGTGTCGCGGATTCTTTGGGCCTTTCCAGTGCGCATACCACTGGTGCGCAACCGTTTCAAAGGTGTGTTCACTCGCCTCCAACTTCGCTGCCTTGGCCGAGCGCTTGGCCGCGATGGGATCAACGTCCTTGGCAATCAATTTGCGCAGTTCGTTGCGCTTTTCTCGCGCATCAGCAATGCCCACCTCGGGGTAATTGCCAAGTGAAGCGGTTTTTTCTTTACCGTCAAGCCTGTAGCGCAACTGCCACAACTTCCCGCCGGTTGGCTGGACTAGCAAGTGCAGGCCCGCGCCATCGGCCAACTTGTACGCCTTTTCGGCGGGCTTAGCCTTGCGTGCGGCTGTGTCTGTAATCATTACTTACCCCCAAAATGAGGGTAAAGCTGAGAGCGTTAAGCGGCCGCGCCGAAATTTACCCTCAACATTACCCACAACAAACACCGGCTTCATAAGCACGCGAGCGCACCCATGCAGACGGACTAATCCGGCCACAGAGGCAAATAGCTGGGGTAAGTAAGTAAATTGCCGCTATCTGGACCTATGCGGTCAGACAACTGGCGGAAACGGAGGGATTCGAACCCTCGATGAGGCTCTACACCCCATACTCCCTTAGCAGGGGAGCACCTTCGGCCACTCGGTCACGTTTCCTGAATGCGCGAATTATCTCATGAG
>Ga0194060_10002888_pt1 | contig 12255 bp, 9 predicted proteins | sample SepL225m_MetaG_FD_163427 | JGI IMG/M metagenome (GOLD analysis project Ga0194060, IMG submission 163427) | Anoxic zone freshwater microbial communities from boreal shield lake in IISD Experimental Lakes Area, Ontario, Canada - Sep2016-L222-5m | ecosystem: Environmental > Aquatic > Freshwater >... | reverse complement strand
TTGCCGGATGAGGCCGTCGAAGTGCTGGGGGTCGAAATTCACATTAGTGACTACGGCAAAAAGCCCTTCGCTGGTGAAGGCCTCGGCTTCCTTGTCCCGGACGTTTACTTTGCGCCCCGCCTGAGCATAAAGAGCCAGGCCCTTTAGGGCATAGACAAGCAGATCCTGCAGGGCGGCCACGTTCGGGGCCTTGCCACAGACTCCTTGGATGGTGCATCCTGACCCTTTGGCCGTTTGTTCACACTGGTAGCAAAACATTTTATTCTCTTCCATATTGATCTCTCCTTTTGTGTTAGTCCATGGGTCGTCAATATTGACGACGATCTTGACTGTACAATAAACGGTTAATGAAGATTAATCCTTGACTCAAGCCAAAAGCGAGAAATTATTTTTGGAATGAAAAGTCGCTTTCCGGTGGCAAGCGACTTCGTTAACGTACAATAACGTTTGCTGGGGTGGGCAGAGGATTCTTTAACTATTTCAACAGCGAGACAAAGGTCTTCCCGAAATTCAGGCAGTTTTCCCGGCCCTGTTGGTCGGGCGTCCACATTCCTCTTATGCCATCATTGACAACTTCAAAACCACCTTCCCGCAGTTTTTCCGTTATCATTTTTACCGATTCACCGCTCCAGCCATAACTGCCGAAGGCGGCTGCTTTTTTGTTTTTGAAGGACAGCCCCCGCATTTCTTCCAGGATGCCGGCCATGTGGAAAAGGATACCTTTGTCGATGGTGGGAGAGCCGGCCAGGATTGCCTTGGACTTGAATATCTCAGTAATGATGTCATTCTTATCGGCACGGGAGCAGTTAAAAAGCTTGATGGTGACTTTATCATCGGCTTGCTGGAGCCCTGCGGCAATCATCTCTGCCATCTTACGCGTACTGTTCCACATGGTATCATAAATGATGGTTATCTGGTCTTCCTGATAATCGCCTGCCCATTCCAGGTATTTATTGACGATTTGGAGCGGGTCCTGCCGCCAGATTATTCCATGACCCGGGCAGATCATATCCACGGGCAGGTTTAATCCCAGCACCTCTTTTATTTTCCTATCCACCATCCGACTGAATGGTGTGAGGATGTTGGCGTAATACTTGAGGCATTCCTGATACAACTCTGTTTGGTTGACCAGGTCGTTGAACAACAGCTCCGATGCATAATGCTGTCCGAAGGCGTCGATACTGAACAAAACATTGTCTTGCGTAAGATAGCAGAACATGGTGTCCGGCCAGTGCAGCATGGGGGCCTCAATAAAGACTAACTCCTTGTCACCCAGGCTTAATTTATCGCCGGTCTTGACGGGCTGGAAATTCCAGTCCTGATGATATTGACCTTTCAGGGACTTAATGGCATTGGCGGTACAGTAGATCGGTCTATCGGGAATTTCCCGCATCAGTTCCGGCAAGGCGCCGCTGTGATCCGGTTCTCCATGATTGGCAACGACAAAATCGATACTGCCGAGTGCACCAGTCTGTTTCAGATTGTAAACAAATTCCTTTGCAAAGGGCGTCCATACCGTGTCGATGAGGGCCGTCTTGTTATCTTTGACCAGGTAGGAATTGTAGGAAGAACCGCGATGGGTGGAATATTCTTCACCGTGGAACTTTCTTAGCTCCCAGTCTATCTTTCCTACCCAAGTGATGTTTTCTTTGACGCTGAAGCTCATTTCCCTGCCTCCGTTATTTGCTGTAGCCGATCAATGTTCCAGCCACTCAATATTGTTAAAATATGGGTATGACAACCAATAAAGTCAAGAAGTGATTTTTGAAGGATTTTCTTTACCTGACCTTATCTCCCCAGGCAAGGCTGCCTGTTGGGCTTGACTTACCTCAAAAGACGGTGATATCCAGAGCGCGGAAAGGGTTTCGTCCTATGGAAATTGTCGACCAAATTGCCGCCATACCCTTATTTCAAGGCCTTCAGCGGGCGCAGTGGGAAGAACTGGCCATGATTGTCGTGGCTCAGAAAATCAAGCGGGGCCAGATCATCTTTGCCGAGGGCGATGCCGGCACAGGCTTTTACGTACTGACTGCCGGTCGGGTGAAAATATTTAAACTTTCTCCCGAGGGCAAGGAACAGATCCTACACATTATGCCCCCCGGCGAACCATTTGGCGAAGTAGCTGTCTTTGCTGGAGAGCCATTCCCGGCTTATGCTGAAGCAATCGACGACGGCTATGCCTTATTCTTTCCCCGGGCTGCCTTTATTGAGCTGATCAGGACGAATCCCTCTCTCTCACTGAGCATGATGGCTATTTTGGCCCGGCGTCTGCGAAAATTCGCGGCCATGATCGAAGCTCTCTCCTTGAAAGAGGTCCCCGGCCGGCTGGCCGACCACCTCCTCTATCTCAATGATCAGAGGGATAAGGACGGCTGGTTAACCCTCGATATTTCCAAAAATCAGCTGGCCAGCCTCATGGGCACCATTCCAGAAACACTCTCTCGCATCCTGGCCCGGATGGCCAAAGAAGGGCTGATAGAACCCAGCGGCCAACGGTTGATCCGCATTCTGGACCGGGCACGCTTGCAAGAGCTCGCTGCAGGAGAATGGCGCCTCTGACTGATACAGAGTGGGGACTCAGCCGGTTTTTTTCATAACCGCGCCAAAAAAACCATCCGTACCGTGGAGAGCCGTGTTGGTGCGAAAGAATCCCTGCTTGTCAATCAACATCCGATCTATTGTTGCCGGCGGTGGCACCAGACAAAAGTCATGGTGATGTCTCAGAAAATCATCGATTACCGCCTCATTTTCTTCTGGCATGACCGTGCAGACACTATAAATCAGCATTCCGTCCTTCTTTAAATAGGCTGCGGCGCTGTGCAGCAGTTGCTTCTGCAGCCCGGAAAGTGATTTAAGGTCGTGCGCACGGAGGCGCCATTTTATTTCCGGATTTCTCCTCAGGGTTCCCAGGCCCGAACAAGGCGCATCGACGAGCACCCGGTCGAATTGCCCCGGCTGCAAAGATCCCCGGTTGGTCGTGGCATCACCAGTCAAGGTCTCCACGGTATCGACACCCAGCCGATTGGCTAAATCCCGCAGAGAGGTGAGTTTCCCGGCGTTAATGTCTATGGCTGTAATCCTTCCCTTGTTATCCATGAGTTCGGCCAGATGCGTTGTTTTAACCCCTGTGCCGGCGCAAAGATCGAGAACATGTTCCCCCTCTTGCGGTGCTGCAAGCAGTCCGATCAATTGAGATGCCTCGTCCTGAAGCAATACATGGCCTTTTTGATAGCTTACGGTTTCGCGCAGTGACAGTCCGCCTTTGGCTATTACGAGGCCATGAGGGGAAAAAACGGTTTCTTCGGCCTCAATATTGTCTGTTGCCAGCTCCCTTCCGGCTTCCTCCCTGGTTGCTTGCAGTCCATTAACACGCAGCGTAGTCGGCGGGATCTCATTGTTGGCGGCACAGAGGGCTGCCGTCTCTGCCGGACCGAGGTTTTTTAGCCACCCCTCTACCAGCCAGCGGGGATGGGAATGTACGATAGCAATATGTTCCAACGGGTCTTCTTCTAGGCGGGGGTACACCAGCCCCTTGCCTTTACGGAGATAATTTCTCAGGATGGCGTTTACCAGTCCGGCGCTGGCCGGCTGGTGGATTTTGGTGAGCTTGACTGCTTCGTCAACCACGGCAAAGGCAGGTATCCGGCTGGTATAAAGCAGTTGATAAAGACCGGTTCGAAGGATATTTTTAACAAAGATAGTAAGCGATTTGACGTCTCCGCGATAATAGGTCCCGATAATCCAGTCCAGGTGGCCTTGCGTCCGCAAGACCCCGTAAACCAGCTGGGTCAGAAGTCTTCGGTCGTGGATATTATTCAAAGCAGTGGAGGAAAGGCAGGCGTCCAGCAACGGTTCGGCATAAGCATCAGTCAATGCTACCCTGTTCAGTATTTCGATAGTTATTCCGCGCGGTGTCTTGAGCAAAGTCATATTAAAGCCCCAGTAAGGTCCCTGTATGGACCTGATAACCACGGAGAAAATCTTCTGCGGCCATCCTTTTTTTGTTTTCCATCTGTACATCGAGGAGATGAACCCAGCCATTTACGGCCGCCACCATTAGTCCCTTTCCGTTTCGGTTACATATCGTACCCGGCGCCACGTCAGTGTCTGCTGTCTCAGCCTTGGCACTGAAGATTTTGAGCTTCTTCCGGTCAAGAAAGGTAAAGGCTCCCGGTGCAGACGATAAGCCATGAATAAGATTAACAATGGCCGAAACATCCTGCTCCCAGCGCAGAAGTCCATCTTCCTTCCTTAAACGGGGAGCATAGGTGACACCTGCCTTGTCTTGTGGCACTCTCCGGGCAATGCCATTCATCGTCATTTCAATGGACTGCATGAGCAGTTCTGCCCCTCGATGGGCCAACCGGTCATGCAGCTGATCGAATGTTTCGTTCACCCCGATGAGGGTTTCCTCCTGCAGCAGGATATCGCCCGCATCCAGTTCTTCCGCCATCTGCATAATGGTGATACCGGTCGCCTTTTCGCCATTGATGATGGCCCAGTTGATCGGCGCAGCGCCACGGTATTTCGGGAGGAGGGAGGGATGTATGTTGAGGCAGCCCAGTGGCGGTTGATCAATGATTTCCTTGGGCAGCCACTGACCGTAAGCCGCCAGCACAACTAAATCAGGCGCAAGAGAACGGAAGGCCGAAAGGAAGTCCTCCTCTCTGATCTGATCCGGTTGCATGGTGGGCAACTGATGCGCCAGAGCCATCCTTTTCACCGGCGACGGCAGGCATGCTCGTCCTCGCCCCTGCGGTCTATCCGGCTGGGTAACGACCCCGACCAGCGGGTATTTCCCCTCCACCAAGAAGGATAGTACCGGCAGGGCAAATTCCGGTGTCCCCATAAAAAGTATGCGGGGCTTGATCATGATATGAAGTATTCCTTATAGTGCTAGTAAATTTGTCGGGTCAAGATGTTGCTAAAATAAAAAATGGATGGTAAGGACCAAGGCCTCGCCATCCACTTTATGTATACTGAAAGCCGGTGAACATGTGCCTTCAGATTATCTTTAAGGGGGGGTCGGCGGATGGAGAGGAGGGTAAAAAAACCATCCGCCGACTTAAAACTCTTTAAAAGGGCATTTTCAACTCTGTTTCGCTTACGTCTTATATGTTGCAACATAAATGCCAAGCCAATAAATTATTGATACATAAATTCTTCACATCATGATAATTGCAGATAGATATAAATATTACAATATGTTATACTCGACATAAATCATGAATAGTGAAAAGAATCGGTCAACGATCATCGACGCGAAACAGGGATTTCACAAAGATTATGTGCAGAAAACGCACTTACAATAACCGTACATGGGAAATACCACACAAATACAGTGGGTATTGCCTTGGGTGCATATATCGCACATAATGTGCACATAGCGCACATCCCCTGCTTGCCCTATTTACACGCCCTTATTTCTTTTCTGTTCCCGGAGAAGCTTAAATCTTGAAATTCCAAGTAGTCTCGCCGCGTTAGTCTTATTACCGTTGCTTAATTCAAGGGCTTTGGCGATGATTTTCCCCTTAACATCACCGGCTATCTGTTCAGTAAGCGTCTGGTAGTCGATACCCTCAACCGGTACAAGGGGAGAAAAACTGTCGTAGGCGGATTTTATTTTTTTCCCGATTACGTTTTCCTTGATCTCCGCTGGCAGGTATTCCGGGGTGATAATGGTTTTCATCTCCTGAACAATCATTACCCGTTCAATGATATTCTTCAATTCTCGGACATTTCCCGGCCAGGCGTAGTCTTGCAGGATTTGCTTGGCCTCCCCATTGAAGCCGCTGACCTTCTTGCCGAATTTTTTATTGAATTCCTCCACAAAATATTGAGCCAGAATAATAATGTCCTCTTTTCTTTCCCGTAGAGCAGGCACAATAATCGGCACGACACTGATGCGGTAATAAAGATCCTCGCGAAAGGAGCCTTCGGCAACCATACGGTTCAAATCACGGTTCGTCGAGAAGATAAAGCGGACATCTATCGGGATGTTCTCTGTGCCGCCCAGACGGCGGACATAGCCGTCTTCCAGAACGCGGAGAAATTTTGCCTGCAGCGGCATGGTCATTTCGCCGATTTCGTCAAGGAGGAGCGTACCGCCGGTCGCGTATTCCAAAAGGCCGATTTTCCGTTTCCTGGCATCCGTAAAAGCGCCAGCCTCGTAACCGAACAACTCGCTTTCCAGCAGTGTCCCGGGAATGGCGGCGCAATTGACATCAACAAAATGTTTAGCACGACGGTTGCTTTGCTTGTGGATTGCCCTGGCCAATAACTCTTTTCCCGTGCCGCTGGCGCCTCGGATCAGCACACTGGTGTTATGACCGGCGACTTCCTCGATCGTATGAAAAATACTCAACATGTTATTTGATCTGCCGAGGATATTGTGGAATCCCAAGAGCATATCTTCTCTTTCTTTGAGTTTGTCGACTTCCGTCTTCAGGGATATTGCCTCCTGGGAAAGCATGGCGTGCAATATGGCATTGTCGTGAGCAGTTGCGGCATTGCTTACCAGGACATCGAGGATCTTTACCTGCTCTTCCGCGTAGCCGCCCGTTTCCTTGGCCAGATAGAGGACACCCTGGACTTTCTCTTTCGTGCGGACGGGAAAGGCAATTTCCGAGGTGTAGCCCTCAAACACGGGCACTGCGGAAGGAAGCAGCGACAGAGCCTGCTTCTTAAGCACTATGTTGGTATCCATGGCTTTCCGGATGATGCTTTTCTCGATCTTCTCCCGGTATTCATCAATAGCGACGGACAGAAGCTCCCCTCCTGCATGAATAAGGCAGGGCCCATGTTCTCTTCCCGGAAGATACAGCAGGGCCTTGCTTACTTTCATCATTTTAACGGCATTGGTAATGAGAATGCCGGCAATGCGTTCGCTATGAATGCCGCCTAAATTCATTTCCGAGACCGCTTCCTGCAGGACCATCAGCTGCCGTATTTTTTCCGTATCTCTTTCGAAGAGCCGGGTATTATAGATGATAATGCTCATTTGACTGGCAAAGGTCAAAAGCAGACTTATTTCTTCCGGGAAAAATTTCGTTTCTTCCTTTCGCCAAGCTACAACGGTGCCGATTACCTCGTCGCCGATTTTGAGAGGTGCGCAAAAAATGGAACCCCGATCATAGATATTGGCAAGCTTTCGGTCTGTTTCCGTTATGCGGGGGTCTGTGGCCGTATCCTCGATGGCAATCAACTGGCCGGTTTTCGTGACCTTGGCGGCAATGCAGTCGTGTTCCTGGATGTCCAGCGCTTGGCCAAAAGCCTCTTTGGCCTCTTCGGGACTGAAATTTTTCACCACTTTCGTTCTCAGGTAGCGCTTGCTTTTATCAAACAAACGAATGATGCCGCGGTCAAACCCAATCGCCTCTACCAATTCATCGAGGATTTTGGAAAGAACTTCATCCAGGTTAGAGGGGGCGGTAAGAAGTTTGCTGATACTGAAAATGCTTTGGAGCAATTTATCCTTATCCAGGAGCGGTGTGGCAGCCCGTCGGGGGTCGTTCTGGGGTTGAGCAAAGGTAGCCATAAATCCTTTCACGATTCCTTTAAAATCATACTCAGCACCGTTGTCAGCTTGACCGTATCTTCGTCGGCCTTTCTCAATCGCTCGCTCACAATGCCGGCCATATTCAGTAATATACGATACCCGAATTCAAAATCTGACTCGGTAAGACTTAAAAAATCCTTTTTTTTGATTTCGTACAGGATGCAGTCGGTTACCGTCCGAACGGAGGCGGTCCTCTTTGATTCCTGCAGCAGCGCTATTTCACCAAAGACGGGGTGGAGGCCGGTGGCATCAAGACGGGTAAAAACTTTGCTCTTATCAGCACTTTCGTCATCGTCCACAGCGGCCATGATGAGCCGTTTAATGACCTCCACCGTGCCTTGCAGGATAATGTACATGCTGTCGCCCATCTCTCCCTCGTTCATGATTATTTCATTGGCGGGAAAGCGGACGGTATGGCAGATATTGAGCACTTTCCGGATCTGTTCAGGCGACAGGCCCTTGAAAAGTTCCGTTCCCTGCAAGGGGGATATATCCTTTTCCATTTCAAGACTCCAGTTGTCAGGTCCTCTAGTTATGGGGCATAGTTCGGCAGAGCAAGACAGCAACATCCTCCCCATTGATGAGATATCCGTCTTCCGGATTGATAACCAGCCGTGTTTCTTCTTTTTCATGCAAAAGCTCTTTATTGGCCTCTTTAAGTCTTGCCTTGATAAAAACATCGATAGCGGAGGAGTCATCGGCCAGCAGATCATTTAGCCGAACGGATTTTTTTTCCTGCAGAAAACCGATCAGAATGGCCTGCTGCTTTTCGCGGTAATAGCGGAAGAGTTCGCCGAAGGTCTTGCCGACAAACTGTTTGGGGATCTCAACGCGCCACAGCTTGTTGCTGTCGCCCAGGGACAGCATGCTGGAAAACAGGCGCGGTATACCAGGCGAGTTGACGGCACTGGCCAGGATAGCGCCAATATGTTCCCCCCGGACAATGATTTCATCGACATTGGCTCTCTTCAAGTGGGGTTTGTTTTCAATATCCAGAAGCTCAGCGATAATTTTGATAGAGGGCGCGAGCGATTTTATTGCCAGGGCCGCCAGCATGGTGCGTTCATCCAGCCGGTCTTTGGCGTGGGTGCCGGAAGTGTCGGCCATAATCAAGGCAAACTTCGCCCTGGTAACATCGGCTCGTAACAAAACGTCTTCATGAACATAGTTGCCGCGGAGGAACTTGAGGCGGTGCTTGGCATATTTAAGCTTGAGAGAGTCAACTTCGTCGATGGAAAGCTCGTTGATCAGCACGATACCTCTGTCTTTGGCAGTGACAAAAGTAGTCAATCCCTGCAACGCCTCCTCAGCGTGCTGATTCCAGCCGCAAATGACAATATGATCCTTTTCCTTGATGGTTTCCAAGCCCTTTTCCTCCTTCAGCTTTTTTTCCACAAACAGGGAGGCGATGGTCGCCGTGAGCAGGGACATGAGTCCCACACCGGAGCAAATCAGGATTAATCCCACTATCCGGCCGCCCAGGGAAACGGGATATTTATCGCCGTAGCCAACCGTTGTCATGGTCACAACTGCCCACCAGATGCCATCCCAGAAAGAATAGATATTGGAATCACTCCGGGCTTGTTCAAAGTAAAACACGCCGCCGGCGCTCAGAAAAATAACAACGAGTGCCACAACCAGCACCTGGAAGAAGTGCTCCCGGTACAGTTTCGATAAATATCTTAAGTATTTTAAGAGAATGGCCATGATTATCTGATTTGCTGAAAGAGTTCAACGGTGGTCATAAGTGGAAAACAGCATGCTGAAGATGGCCCGGCCTTGCGTGGCCGAACGCAGGTCCGTGGAATAGCCGAACATCGCCTTCAGGGGCACCTTGGCCTTAATTTCGCTTATGGCTCCGCGGGGAGAAACCGTCTGTATTTCGCCCCGGCGGGCGTTGATGTCGCCGATCACCTCGCCCATGAACTCGGCCGGCGTAATAATATCCACCACCATGATCGGTTCCAGCAGGATGGGCGAGGCCTGTGAACAGGCGTCTTTAATAGCCGTGGACGCAGCAATCTTGTAGGCCAGCGGCGATGACTCACCTTCCCGGAACAAACCGCCCTTGACGATTATCCTGATGTCTACAATGGGATAACCGCCCAGGACACCGCTTTGCAGGGCTTCTCCGATACCTTCGGTGATCGCCGTATGATATTCTTCGGGTAAGAACGGCATGTCGGCATCGGCTTTCCAGATTATCTCATTGCCTTGCCCCCGGAGGGCCGGCTCAATCTTGATTCGCACATGGCCGAAGTGCTTCTTGTCCCCTAACTCCTTTTCAAAGACCTGTTCAACTCCCGCCGGCTTCTGGATAGTTTCGCGGTAGACGACGCGCGGCTGCCCCACATTGACATGGGCATTGAATTCCCTGTTCAGGCGGTCGATGATAATATCCAGGTGGAGTTCACCCATGCCGGAAATTACTGTCTGGGCCGTTTCATCATTGTATCTCATCTTGAGGGTCGGATCTTCTTCCATCAGCTTGGCCAGGGCGGGCAATAACTTCTCCTGATCGGCGGAAGTTTTGGCTTCGATCGCCTGACTGATGACCGGTTCGTAAAACTCTATCGGTTCCAGGAGAATCGGATGGGCCTCATCACAAATAGTATCGCCGGTCGTGGTATCTTTCAGGCCCACAACGGCCACGATCTCCCCCGCTCCGGCCTGCTCGATCCGCTCCCGCTTGTTGGCATGCATTTTGAGCAGACGGGCCACCTTCTCCTTCTTCCCTTTCGTGGCATTGTAAATATCGGTCCCCGATTGCAGGCGGCCCGAGTAGATCCTGAGATAGGTCAGCTTACGGCCTTCGTCCTGCATGATCTTGAAGGCCAGGGCCGCCAACGGCTCCTTATCGCTGCTGGGACGATTTTCTTCCTGCTTGGTCACGGGATTAGTGCCCGTCATCGGCGGGACATCCAGCGGTGAGGGCAGGTAATCCACGACCCCGTCCAGGATGGGCTGAATGCCTTTGTTTCTCAGGGCGGCGCCGCACAAGACGGGCACTACCTTCAAAGCAAGGGTGGCCTGGCGCAGGGAGGCCTTGATTTCACTGGCCGGGATATCGAGGCCGTTCAAGTAGTGATCCGCCAGCTCATCATCTATTTCGGCCAGGGCTTCCACAATTTTTTCCCGACATTTTCTGCTTTCCGCCAGGGCTTCCGGGGGAATGTCGACAATAGCATAGGATGATCCCTGGGTGTTCTCCTCCCAGGTAATCAGTTGCTGTTCTATGAGATCAATGACGCCGGCAAAGCGTTCTTCCTCGCCCAGCGGCATCTGGACGGCTATCGGCAGGGAGTTGAAGCGTTCTTTCATCATGGCGATGGTGCCCCAGAAATTTGCCCCCACCCGATCCATCTTGTTGATAAAGGCGATCTTCGGCACGGCATACTTATCGGCCTGATGCCAGACCGTCTCCGACTGCGGCTCCACACCGCCGACGGCGCAGAAAACAACCACCGCTCCGTCCAGGACGCGCAGGCTGCGTTCCACCTCGATAGTAAAATCAACATGTCCGGGGGTGTCGATGATGTGGATATCGTGCTTTCCCCAGTTGCAGGTGGTCACGGCCGAGGTGATGGTTATCCCCCGCTCCTGTTCCTGAGGCATCCAGTCCATTATCGCCGCGCCGTCATGGACTTCTCCCATCTTGTAAGACTTTCCCGTGTAATAGAGGATTCTCTCCGTCACCGTTGTCTTCCCGGCGTCAATATGGGCGACGATGCCGATGTTGCGGGTAAGAGAGAGTTTCGTTTTTGGGGCCATGGAACCACCTGTATGCAAAAGACTGCCGGAGAGCGCGCTCTGCTTACCTCGCGCTGGGTGCCAGCAGATCCTTGTTGGCTGTAAAGGGATGCCGGGTATCTACATGCCCTCCGATAGAGGACAATTCTTTGCCGTCTACGAGCAGCGTTACTTCTTTGAGGTCCGGGAGGTTGGCCGTCAGAGTATTGGTCAACGAATAGATCGTAGCCATTTCACTGGTGCTGCCTTTCGGGTGATTCTTGATGAAACTTTTGCCGAAGCTGACGGAGACCTTGCCACCCGCTTCGATTTTAACGTTTTGCAGATCCGTTCTGGCCGGGAAGGTATTGACGAGCTGGGTTTTGGAACCGTCCAGCAGGGCCTTCACCAATTCTCGGGCTTGCCCGGCTAGATCTTTTTCCTTCGGGATTTGTCTTTTCTCGGGCACCAGGAAACGTTCGTTGGCATCGGAAAAATAGAGCGTCACCGGCCATTTCTCTCTCCTGGCCGATGGCCCGCCTCCTTTGCCCGTCACGGGAGGATAGAGGGAGTCGAAAAGAGTGACAAACAAAAATATCAGCGATCCAAACACAATCAACGTAATGGCCGCAAGGATGACCAGCCGGGTTCCCTTTTTCTGCTTCTTGTTTCTTATATCCGTGGAGCGTTTCTGCTTTTTTGTGGCCATGCCTGATAATCCTGCAATGAGCTTTCCCCCCGGTTCAGCAGGGCAAATCCCTTTGTCCTTTCGTTATTCAATCCTGCCGTTTACCCACCAATCGCTCTTATCCCGAAACCACCATTCCGAGGAATCGGTCGCCAGGATCTCGGCGACCAATTTTTTTGCCGTTTCCGTGTTGAGCCTTTTCAGGGCATAGCTGATCCACTCCTGGCTGTATTTGTTGCCGAGATCCCCGCATTCCTTCAACTGGAGGATCAGGGAGAGC